>Ga0315279_10010442_pt1 | contig 10911 bp, 11 predicted proteins | sample YL17G06_20_MG_FD_203694 | JGI IMG/M metagenome (GOLD analysis project Ga0315279, IMG submission 203694) | Sediment microbial communities from Yellowstone Lake, YNP, Wyoming, USA - YL17G06_20 | ecosystem: Environmental > Aquatic > Freshwater > Lake > Sediment | place: USA: Wyoming | collected...
CTTCATTCGGCGCTGGGCTATCGCTCACCAAATGACTTTGAGGAGTTACTGCTTATTCAGGAGGTTAATGGCCTATCCCGCCAGACTCTCCTAACCTTATCTGTCTAGTCATAGGGGTGCAGTCCAAATGGTACAAAAAGTACTTAGATGGAAAAGACCCGAGGGAATACAAAGGTGATAGAGTCGCGAGGTATGATGTATTCAGAAGTTTGATAAATGGAGATAGTAAGGATATGAAGATTCTAGACATTGGATCAGGAGTCGGGGACTTCCTATGGGATCTCAAGCAATCGGGGTGGACAAATGCTGCCGGATATGATGTTAGCGAGGTAGCCTCTGATTTCGCAAGAAGAAGAGGCCTGCAAATCTATACAGGGGATTTGAATCACGAAGATGAATTGATGTCCTTGGGGAATGACTATGACCTCATAGTTATGGGTGACGTAATTGAACATATTTTTGCGCCCAAAAGAGCCTTATTAACTGTTCGCAAGTTATTGAAAAATCATGGAAGACTGCTTGTTTCTGTTCCCAATGCTGGGTGGTTCATGAATGGAATACTGCTCTCTTTCTTACCCAAGTACTACCGTCTCAGCAACGCGTTTGGATCTTGGACACATGTGAATCAATATACATTCTGGTTGATGCTGAGACAACTTAAGTCATGTGGCTTCCAGATCGAGAAATCCTTGGGTGTTACAGATTTGTGCTTCCCACACCGCTCCAGGGGCTTAAGAAACATTCCTTATATTTTTCTTGACATAGTGTTCAGAATCTCAGGGCTATTAGCGAGAATCAACCCGGATCTGTTCTCTCAAGAAATCATAATCTTGGCAAGAAATGATGATACGTTGCATATTGATGATGACTACTTCAGAGAAGACTAGCTTGGTCACCTTGTAAATGACTATGTGTCATTTGATCCTATGGAGGAGAATTGGTTTGAGGAAGCGCAGATTGAAGAGCAAAATGGTGGAGTTCTGGAACAAGCATGAAGGCTACTTTCAATCAGCCAGGGCTGCAAATATTAACTATTCCGACGAGGCTCACGAGTACCACCGCAAAGCTCTGGAGTATATTCCTAAAGGGGCGATGGTGTTAGACGTTGGATGTGGCACAGCCGAAGTCGGGCGTGATATTTCACGATTTGCGCAATACTATGGAATCGACGTATCCCGTATCGCATTATTAATGGGAAAGGAATACTTGAATGCTTCATTCAACATGGTGCAGGGAGACATCGCCAACATGCCGTTCCATGACGAGACATTTGATGTAATCTTGTCTCTATACAGTCTGGAGCACTTCGTCGAAGTACGCAGGACCCTCGAAGAAATGGATAGGGTATTGAAGGTCGACGGGATCATGATCTTCGTTTCACCAGCATATGATTCGCCTTCGGCACATCCCCCCTCCATTACCTTCTCTCTGGGGGGAATCGACCAGTCAACATACAAACGCAAAATTCTTCTACCTCTGGATATTACAGTCTATGTTCTTAAGCGTACTATGTATGCCTCTAGGCAGCTACTCAGGCAAATAAACCTGTATTTCAACGGGAAGGCTCATGACTTCAACCTTGTTTCAGAGCCAAAATGTCTTAATACGGAATACGTTATGGATTCCGATGTTACATATATCGTTTCGATCAGGGAAGTCCGTAACTGGCTATGTTTTTCGAAACGTTATCGAATACTTGAAATCAGTAGAGGCCCATTTAGATTTCCATTCGTTGAATTCTTTTTTGTGCCCACTCTCTTCATACTCACAAGGAAGACCTAGATTCCACTATGGATAAGATCAATGTTCTGCAAGTGTGCAATCAACTCGGCCTCGGTGGCACCGAGAAAACGTTACAGATATTTGCTAAGTATCTCAATAAAGACCTGTTCAACGTTTATATTTGTGCAATACATCGAGGTGGTGAGAGGGAGAGGATGCTGAAGGACATGGGTCTCGAAGTCTATGTAATTGACAGTGATAAGAAACGATTAATTGACCTCATGATAGGCAAGAACATCCACATCTTACATGTCCATAGGGCTGGAGCCCATGAACCTTTGGCCATAATGGCTGCTCAAGAAGCCAGGGTCCCGGCTATAGTCGAAACAAATGTTTTCGGCAGGGTTGATCGTGGTGAAGCTGGAAAGTTGATTGATCGTCATCTTATGGTAAGCAAAATGTGTGCCCTGAGATATCGCAAATGGGCCAAAATGGATGATAATCAATTCCGGCGCAAGGTAAATGTCGTCTACAATCCGGTCGACATGGCAGAATTCGAAAGCTGTGACTTTTCAGAGGATAAACGGAGACAATTAAGGCAAGAAATGGGGATCGCCCCCACTGATGGTGTGATTGGCAGGATAGGCAGGCCTGACATGGCAAAATGGAGCAATCTCTGCATTAATATGATGACGCACTTGAGGAAGGAGATTCCGAATGTGAAATACGTCGTCATGGGCATACCGGAAGCAAAGATCAGTGAGATACGGAGGCGCGGCCTGGCCAGCAATTTCGTCTTCATGGAGACTACCAGCGACCCCCAAAAAGTATCGGACTTTTATAAGCTCATCGATGTCTTAGCCCACTCGTCAAGAATGGGCGAGTCGTTTGGGTGTACGATTGCCGAGGCAATGGCCTGTCGTAAACCCGTGGTTGTCAACTCCACACCCTTGAAGGACAATGCTCAAATAGAGTTGGTAGATAATGGTAAGACGGGTTTCGTTGCCAACTATCCCAAAACATTTGCTGAGGCTCTTACCATTTTGCTCAGAAATCAAGACAAGGCCAGAGAAATGGGCCTAGCGGGTTACGCGAAGGTAAAACGAGAGTATGAAGCGAAGATGGTAACGAGAATCCTGGAAAAGATCTACGTAGAGGTCTTGCAGGAAAAGGGGTTGATGACGGATGACAGGATTAAGACAAAATACGAAGACGTCAAGTACAACCCCTCCAGAGAGGACATTGATAAGTCTGCCCAGGAGTATGAACGAAGACTTTTTGACTGTTTTGGAAAAGTAAACGGATTTGAGATTCTCGCCTACAGGCATCTGATGTGGAATCCACTTCTATTGGCTATGTTCAAATGGCGGCGTACATGATGTGTAACTCAGACTGCCTAAATCATCCATGGTCTTTCTATCCTAAGATAGGGGCGAACGGGAAGCCCTGAGGATTGCTCCTTGGGATTACTTCCACGAGATTATGCAGAAATGACCTAGAAATCAGCGAGGTGATATCTAGGTGTATAAAGTTCACGACGAGAAGCTCATCGCCAATCCCATTCGAAATGTTGTTCTGTGGTTTCCGCCTTTCTCGAGAACACATATCTTGAAAGACCCGGGGCAAATACCACTCAACCTATCCAGAATCGGCTATAACGTAAGGATATTGAGCTACGAAGACGAGCGAAACAAGGATCTCAATGCCCTGGACGATGTACAGCTCGTTAAGCTTCGAAAACATGGCGGACTGCTCCATTTTTTTGATATTCCATTAATGTGGTACGTCTTCAAGAATAGAACCAACATTGGCTGCACCATTCTTTATTTTGCGAGTCTCAGAACTGCGGGATTATCAGTCGTTCTTAAGCTATTGAATGCCAAGAGCCGCTATATCGTTAAGATGGATTCAGACGGGAAGCTGTATCATAATAGGACTCACAAACCCAGCATGGCACAAAGAATGTTGAGTCGTATCATTGATGAGCTAGCATTTCGGTTTCTTGCCCTTAGCGCGGACCTGCTGATCATCGAGTCACCTGAGGCAAAGCAGAGGGTTCTTGATATACATCCATGGTTGGAGCGCAAGCTAGTTGTGCTTCCTAACGGAATAAACCAGCGATGGTTCGATGAAATGAGTCGATCTGCACAAGTGGATAAGGGGAAAACAATCCTCTTCGTGGGCAGAGTCGAGCGCACAAAAGGTCCAGACTTGCTGGTTCGAGCCTTCTCAAGGTTAAAAGACAAATATCCAGATTGGAAGGTGGAACTGGTTGGAGAGATGATCCCCACATTTCGAACTGAGATGGAGCATTTGATTTCCAGGGATCTAAAGCACAGGATTGTTCTCACAGGGCCTTTGTACGGAAGAGACCTCGTACACAAATACCAAAGCGCGTCCATATTCTGCTTCCCCTCCAGGGGAGAGGGCTACAGTTTCATAGATGTAGATTATTCAAAACCTCAGGCAAAGCCAATTCCTTGGAGAGAGAGTTTTGGCATTGCATTAGTGGAGGCAATGTACTGCAATTGTGCAATAATCTCATCGGACGTAGGGGCAGCGAGATATATCCTAGATTACGGTAATGCAGGCATAATATTCGATACTGGCAGTGTGGATCAACTAACAGCGTGTTTAGACAAACTGATGGGGAATGAACCCTTGAGGAACATGTTGGCTACCGCAGCAAGATCTAGATGTGAGAAGTTATTTGATTGGGAGGTAATAATAAGCGAGCTGGATCGTCATATCTCGAATATGTGACAGGACACATTTGCGTGAAGAGGTGTGAGGCAAACGGGCAATAGCGATCGTGCACCTCACAGTGTGAAGTGGTTTGATTTCACCAACGAGGCAAGCATCAATGAGCTGCGCAAAAGAGCCGACTGTTCTACAAGGATTTTGGTCCACTAGTGTGATCTGTGCGCTGAAGTCGGTAACAAGCGTGTGGTGAGATCAACAATCTTAATGTTTGGTACAAGTAATCAAGAAAAGAAGACGAGTGTACAAAAGCTGGGTGCTTGGAATGGCGGCTAAAAGTAAGATGCCAAAGCGAACACCTTTAGCTTAGGGGCAACGTAGAATGACAAGCGTAATTACTGAAAAGGAATTCCAGGCAGCCGCCGATTATCTGGAAGACAAGGTCGACTCTGAGTACTTCAGAAGTCACAAAACTCGATATTTGCATACACTCCGCTCTATTGACTTCAAAAGAGGAATGTCAGTCCTAGATGTTGGTGCCTTTCCTGGCCATATGGCATCGATACTGACCCAATGCGGCTGCAATGTGTGGATGATAAATCATACCTCCCACTATCCGAAATCTACAGACACCGAATTGAAGGAAATCGTGCCCCTAGGTCATGTCGTCTATGCAGACGTGGATAAGGATTGCCTTCCTTTTGAAGATTCCATGTTCGATGTTATAATCCTGACCGAAGTGATAGAACATTTTGTTCAGAGCCCTGAACACGCGATAAAGGAAATTGGGAGAACCTTGAGACCGGGCGGGTTCTTAATTTGTACCACACCTAATGTACTTGGTTTGAGTAAAATTACTTCGCTACTACTGAGAAGGAGAGCAAACCCAGAGGGTGGTCTTGTACAATTCTATAGCACACCCTTGCACTGGAGGCACCATTTTGAGTACACATTGAAAGAGCTAACATATCTCTTCACTACCAATGGATTTGTTATCGTCAGGGCTGGTTACTTCGATTATCATTTCCCTGTTCCACATCCAGTCCACATAATTAACTTACTCCTCCAGGCCAGCTTTCTAAGAGTGTTTAAGTCATTTAGAGAAGGTTTAATAGTAATAGCGACCAAGTGATCTAAAATGTGGTTTCTTAACTCTTTATTCTGACATTCACAAGACTCATTATGGAGCAGCCCCAATTGAGATGAAAGCGATGAATCCTGAAGTCTCTATCATCATCCTTAACTGGAACGGCCTCAACGACACCGTGGAGTGCCTGGAGTCACTCAAGAAGGTTACCTATCCCAATTACCGTGTAATACTTGTTGACAATGGCTCGAGGGGGGACGATGTCAAGACGCTGAGGGAGAGCTTCGGCGATTATGTTCATATTATCGCAAATGATAGGAACTACGGGTTTGCCGAAGGAAATAACATAGGGATGAGATACGCTCTTGCTAACTTCAGCCCCGCCTATCTCTTGCTCCTTAACAACGATGTTACCGTTGACCGGGATTCCCTGACTGAGCTAGTCAAAGCCGCAGAAAACGACCACCAAATCGGCCTGCTGGGGCCCTTGGTCTACAATTACTACAAGCCCAGCGTAGTCAGAGGCAACGGCTCCGGCATGAGAATAAGTTGGTGGAGAGGCACCAACGTTCCTATTAGGTCAAGCGCACCGAACGATGAGAAAAGCGGCATTCGTCAAGCGGACAGTATAGAAGGTTCCTGCATGCTGGTGCCGAGGCGGGTGGTTGAACAAATCGGTATGTTGGACCAGGAATATTTCGCTTACTGGGAAGAGACCGACTGGTGCGTTCGTATCAAGAGGGCGGGGTATAAAGTCTGCTGCGTCCTCAGTTCAAAGATCTGGCACAAATCGCCACCATCCTACATAGATACTTTCAAATTGTATTATTTTCTGAGAAACAACATCCTTTTCATGAGAAAGAATGCCGACATCAAATACATGGGTGTCTTCCTCGCCTACTTCCTCTGCGTATGGGTACCCTTATCGAGTTTCAAGCCCTTTCTGGCGCACCCGCTCGGGACCCTCTCCGCTGTCTTTAGGGCCTTCCTTTGGCATATTCGGCACTAGGTTGCCTTAGCATACTCGATCTTAGTCTTCCGAACATCAATGTTCCCAGTTCTCTCAGCATACCATAAGTCCCAGCAACGGACCACACAAGATAATAAGGGAATATCCTGAGGCTCCTACTCCTGACACACATAAGGATACCAAAGGGGATCATCAAGGTAGGGCCCATCAAGGCAATCGCAGCCTTGTGTTTCCAGAAGAAGCGGGCATTGCCTCTACCGTAACTTACCCGTTGCTTGATGAAACTGCTCAAAGTAGCCCTATGTTGATGATAGATGAAAGCTGATGACTTACCAAGTCTGAGGCCGTTCCTCCTCACTCTATAACACAGGTCAGCATCCTCAGCGGCATTTACAAAAAATGGGTCGAACCCATATTTCAGGATGGTATCCCTCCTGTAAATACATGCTATGGTGCCAATTGACTTTGCCTCTCCCTCTTTGTTAAATCTCGCTCTGAAGTGCTGGCCTTCCGCCCATGCCCAGTAGCTTTCCTCTTTAAAGCCGATAACTTGGGCATGGATTCCGCAGTAACCTCTTGTCTTCATTTCGTCCATCATTGTTTGTAGGCAACCTTCAGGCAGAATGACATCGGAATCGACATAGAATACGTGGCTTCCTGACGCGTGCTCTGCGCCTAGGTGGCGGGCATAGGCAAGGCCGTTCCCTTTGTCATCGTAAATTCTATCCGTATATTTTCGCGCAATTTGTACAGTGCCGTCCACAGAGCCACCATCAACCACCACTATCTCTGAGGGTTCGTTCCTCCTAACTGAATCCAGACATTGCCCTATGGTTCCCGCAGCGTTTTTCGCGCAGATAACTACGGAAATCGCCAACTCCAATGGCTCATTGACCTTTGCAAGTTTGCGCTCTTCCAGGCCCGCTGATTGAATTTTTGCCTCTGCTGCAACTGCCTGGCTCACCATGTTAGCCTCCTTTTCGAGGTGTGTGGCGGACTCGATACAGGGTTAACAACGCCACATTTAAGGCAACCCAATTTGCTAGGCAATCCTCGGCTGATGGCCCTCCTTACTTAGACAATGAAAAGGATAAAAAGACATCCTTTTGACCACGCTATATGCACGAGGAGCGCTTCAAATCGGTCTGCAGGTATGATAGAGACAAGCAGATAGTTGGCAGATAATTTCCGGATAATTGTGGGAGTATTTTGGGATGATGATTGCGCCCATGAGTTTCTATCAGACTTGAAGGATAGGCTTGCTAATCGGGCGCAACCTACTACAGTTGGTCACAGGATTTACCTAGGGGCCGTAGAACACACCTTCGGGCGTGATATAGACTATGCACAGCTAGTAAAGATATATGAGCAAGAACCTGAAAGCGAGAGGAGGTACAGTCCTGCCAAATGTTTAGGAGCAGAGAAACATATAGTACAGGGCAATCCCAATACTCAAGCTACCTCTACGAGCTGTGTGGAGCGTCAAAACCTTACTATGCGAATGTGCATGAGGCGATTCACCAGATTAACCAACGCCTTTTCAAAGAAGCTAGAGATGTGCTTGCTCTTGCACTCTATTTAATGCACTACAACTTCGCTCGACCTCATAAGACGCTGGCTAATCTTTATCCAACAACTCCAGCGATGGCAGCAGGAATAACAAATCACGTGCGGACTATAGAAGAGATTGTAAAATAAGCTCTCAATTTGATGGTATAATCAACACAACGACATTCGATTGAATAGTTCCTTAGAAAGGAAGGAGTCAATACTGTGAATTGTAAAGCTGTGGTCTCCACAATGTTGCACAGACTTGGGTGGGGAGTGTACAGAATTGGAAGCAAGCAAGAATACACCACATATCCTCCATACGGTAATTACTCTACCTACTCTCCATGGTTTGAAGATTGGTTTCAACAAATGTACGCCAAATTTAGGGACCATACGTTGCTTGAAGAGCACAGGTGCTATGTAATCTATCAATTTTGTCGGCATTGTTTATACCTTGAGGGCGACTTTGCCGAATGCGGTGTCTGCAAAGGCGGTAGTGCGTTTCTAATCGCTGATACTTTGATGAATAGCTCTGTCCACAATAAACAGATACATCTCTTTGATACTTTCATGGGTATGCCAGAGATGACGAAACAAGACCCTGCAAGCAACGCTGTCTCGGTAGGTCAGTTTGGTGATACTTCACTACCTGCCGTCAAAGAGTACCTTCGTAAGTTTCCGTTTGTAGTCTTTCACCCAGGACTCATTCCTGAAACACTGCAGGCAGTTAAAGATAGGCAATTCGCCTTCGTCCATATAGATGTCGACCTTTACCAGACACATCTTGATTGCTGCAACTTCTTTTATAACAGAACCGTGAAAGGGGGTATCCTGATTTTTGACGATTATGGTACAAGCTTCTTTAGAACTTCTGCAAGGCAAGCAGTTGATGATTTCTTTAAGCAAAAGTTAGAGAAGCCAATCGCTCTGCACACAGGGCAGGGCATTGTCTTCAAGGCATGAATTTCTTTCTCGACAATCCTATTCTTTCAAAATGATACACTGCCTTTTCTTTTCCCTTCTTACTCCATTACCACTTTCGTGTTAGTCCTGAGACAAAAACTGGAGAACAATCAGAAGGTCAATAGGGTATGGAGAAGATAGCCACATATCTTCCGAGAAGAATTAGAGTAATTGTAGTTGTAATACTTGACCTGCCCCCCCCGAAAACGGCACCAGTTTTAATGTTAGACTGGAGACACAATAAAAGGGGGGCAGCCAATGGTTAAAAAAGCATTCAAACCTGAACAGGTCATCAACAAGTTGCGTGAGGCTGAGGTACTGCTCAGCCAGGGCGCCACGGTAGGTGAAGCTAACAGGAAGCTGGGTGTCACCGAGCAGACCTACTACCGCTGGCGCAGAGAATACGGTGGCATGCGGGTGGAGCAGGCCAAGCGCCTCAAGGAACTGGAGAAGGAGAACGCCCGGCTGAAGAAGCTGGTGGCTGATATCTCACTGGACAATGCCATCCTTAAAGAGGCTGCCCGGGGAAACTTCTAAGCCCGTCACGGAGGCGTCAGGTAATCACCAGAGTAAGTGAGCAGCTTAAAGTCTCCGAGAGGCGGGCTTGCCTGGTGCTGGGACAAGCCAGAAACACCCAGCGCCGTAGTCATGAGACAAGCCCGGAGGAACTAAGGCTGGTGGCCGATATCACTACCCTGGCAACCAGGTACGGCAGATACGGTTACCGCCGCATAACGGCTTTACTCCAGGACAGAGGCTGGCAGGTGAATCACAAGAGAGTGGAAAGAATCTGGAGACAAGAAGGCTTGAAGGTGCCCCAGAAACAACCCAAGCGGGGACGGCTATGGCTTAATGACGGCTCCTGTATCCGGCTCAGGCCGGAACATAAGGACCATGTCTGGAGCTATGATTTCATGGTGTCGAGAACGGCTGATGGCAGAGCCTTCAAGTTGCTGACTATACTTGATGAGTATACCCGGGAATGTCTGGCAATACTGGTCGAGCGGCGCATCACTGCGCAGGATGTCGTCGACCAGCTGTTTAACCTGTTTGTCCTGAGGAGCATTCCAGAGCATATTCGCTCCGATAATGGCCCGGAGTTTACCGCGAGGGAGGTCAGGAGATGGTTAAGTCGCCTGGGTGTAAAGACGCTCTTCATCGAGCCAGGCAGCCCCTGGGAGAACGGGTATATTGAGTCATTCAACGGCAAATTGAGGATGAACTGCTCAACCGGGAAATCTTCACCACACTGACCGAGGCCAAGGTATTGATTGCCGATTGGAGGAAGGAATATAATCAGTTCCGGCCCATAGCTCGTTGCGTTACAAGCCACCAGCTCCTGAGGCTAAAATGCTCGTAACTCTAACTCTGTAAGTGGTACCATTCCCGGGGGCAGGTCACACCGTTAAGTGCTGGTGGCACTCAATTGACAAAGCTGTAGCCATTTGCCATCCATTGGGACTGGGTTGCCCAGCCAGCGCTGTTGCCGGCATTTACCCACCAGTAATAGGTGGTCCCATTGTTGGGATAGCCTGTGTTAGTGTACTGGACCACATTGCCTACATAGTTGGCGTACTTATACTTTGATGTGTCTGAGGAATTGGAACTGGTGCTGACCAGGAGGTAGTAATTGGTCGCACCGGCAGAGGCATTCCATTGGTAAGTTATCGAGGTGCCAGATACCACCGTACCATTCCCCGGTGACACCAGCGTTGGCGCTGACGGAACTGTGCCCGGTGCCGGTGTGGGCGTCGGCGCGGGTGTGGGGGAGGGAGGCGTCGAGGACACCCCATTGACAAAGCTGTAGCCATTTGCCATCCATTGGGACTGGGTTGCCCAGCCAGCGCTGTTGCCGGCATTTACCCACCAGTAATAGGTGGTCCCATTGTTGGGATAGCCTGTGTTAGTGTACTGGACC
>Ga0315279_10010443_pt1 | contig 10911 bp, 16 predicted proteins | sample YL17G06_20_MG_FD_203694 | JGI IMG/M metagenome (GOLD analysis project Ga0315279, IMG submission 203694) | Sediment microbial communities from Yellowstone Lake, YNP, Wyoming, USA - YL17G06_20 | ecosystem: Environmental > Aquatic > Freshwater > Lake > Sediment | place: USA: Wyoming | collected...
GTGGCAAAAAGGGAGTGAAGGTTGTGAGCATCTTTACCTCCGGATTTTCGGAAATCCAGACCGAGGAGGGGAGAGCGTTGGAGGCAAAAGTGAAGGAAATTGCCGAGAGGTTAGGCATTATCCTAGTCGGTCCAAATTGCATGGGCCTCTACAACTCCAAGATCGGGTTGAATTTTATCGGCGTAGATCTAGCTCTGCATGAAGGAAAAGTCGCCTTCATATCCCAGAGCGGAGGGTTAGCCCAGAACTCTACTGTCACTGGAAGGAGATATGGCGTGGAGATTTTAAAAGCGGTCAGCTGCGGCAACTCAGCACTTTACGAGCCTGCCGACTTCCTCGACTTCTTTAAAGATGATGAGGAAATAAATTTAATCGCCATGTATGTTGAGGGCGCTAAAGATGGCAGGAAGCTCCTCAAGTCACTTCAAGAGGCAAACAGAAGGAAACCGGTGATAATCTGGAAGGCTGGTAAGACTACCGAGGGGACCAGAACTGCTGGGACACATACAGGCGTCCTGACCGGAGCAGCGAATGTCTGGGAAGCAGCGATGAAACAGAGCAAGGTGGTAAAGTCAGAGGGTTTCCTTGATTTGATTTATACCACAATGACGTTCGCCTTTGAAAGCTTAAAGGGATACAACCTTGGTATTCTCAGCATAAGCGGGGGGCAAAGCGTGGAATATACCGATACCCTTTCCACAACAGGATTGGGAATCCCGATTCTATCTGATGAAACACAAAGGGAAATCGAATCAATACTGCCCGGAGTTGGCGTTAATACCAGAAATCCCCTTGATATGGCTGCTAGCTGGAGTCAACCAGGTATGGTCAGAAAGGTCCTGAAAGCAATTAGCAAAGATAGGAACATAAATGGGATTATAGTGAGTATAGACGCCCATAGGGAAAAGCTCATCGAACTTATTGAGAAAGATAGAATTAAAAAATTGACCGACGCTATCATCGAGGCGAGAAACTCGACAAATACTCCGGTATTCGTCCTCTTAACCGCCACAGCCGTGGAAGAGATTGCCTTGAATATCTTCGACGATTTTATAAAGGCAAAGATACCCGTTTATAGAGACCCTGCAATGGCAGCAAATTGCATCAGGAAGCTTGCTGATTGCTGGACCTGGCGGGAAAGTCTTAATTAAAGTGGGCCAGGCATCCCCCCTCCTTGACAATTAAGATTTCAGTGGTAAAATAGACGGTTATATGCGGATATTTAAATATATGCTTGCCGGCTGAAGCCAGATGAGGGAACTAACAAAACTATTCAAGGCACTATCTGATGAGACCAGAATCAGGATTCTGAAAGTCCTCATGGAAAGAGAGTGCTGTGTTTGTGAGGTAATGCAAGCGCTGAATATCTCCCAGTCTCGTGCTTCTCGCAATCTGGGTATACTCGCGGACGCCGGCTTTGTTAAGTCCAGGAGAGACGGGCCATGGATAGTGTATTCTGTCGATGAGCAAATGGTGAATGGCTATGCTGCCCCTCTAATTGGAATGCTCCGTGGTTCCCTCGTTAATGACCAGATTATTTCGCAGGATAGAAAGAGGCTAAGTCACGTTGAACGAACTGGGCCAAGAACAATGGGCAAGTAATTTTTTGGGAAATTATATCCAGCTATGTACATAAACGGTTACACTTTAAGGAATTTGAATGGCTGAGCAGCTTTTGCTGGCCGGGCTGATTGCCCTTAAAGGATATATTGCTTTGCATGTGCTCACATGCCTTGTTCCGGCATTTCTTTTAGCCGGGGCAATAGTATCCTTTGTTTCCCGGGAGACAATTATTGGCTATCTGGGCAGCGCTGCCAGCAAGGTCAAATCCTTCGCCATTGCTGCTGGCGGGAGCTTTTTTATAGCAGCTTGCTCGTGCACCGTTATCCCTGTTGCCAGCGGCATTTACTATGGAGGGGCCGGCATTGGCCCGGCTTTCATCCTCCTCTGGGTTGCTCCAGCAGCCAATATCCTGGCTCTAATCTATACCGGCTCAATTCTTGGCTCCCAGATGATTATAGCCAGAGTGGTAGCTGCCCTATTAATGTCTTTCATTGTTGGTGCAGTGATGTTTCTAGTTTTCCGTAAGGAAGAGCAACGGAGAATACTAACCATTAAGGCTACTGGGGGAAGGATGATGACCAAGAAGGACATTATCCTGCTCCTGCTGTTAGTTGTTAGCCTTCTGGCCCCAAATTATGCTGTGAGAGCAGGTCCTTACTGGGCTAAGGTTGCTGTATGGGCAGGAGCGACAGTAGTAGCAGCCTTTTATGCCTGGCGGGTGAAAAGCTGGGCCGAGATTAAGGGATGGTTGAAAGAGACGTGGTGGTTTGTGCGTATAATCTTGCCTCTGCTGCTGGGTGGGGTTTTTATAGTTGGGATTATCGGCGCTGTTCTGCCACAGCAATGGGTAGAGACCTGGTTGGGCGGAGAGGGGCTAAGACAGTCTTTCCTTGCTACCATTATTGGAGCGGTAACTTACTTTGCCACTATGACTGAAGCCCCGTTTGTGGATACCCTGATGGGTCTGGGGATGGGCAAAGGCCCTGCCTTGGCTCTATTGCTTACTGGCCCGGGCATCAGCTTGCCTAACTGGCTGGCTATAGCCAAGGTTTTCGGAGCAAAGAAGGCTCTGGTTTATGTCCCGACAATTATTATTCTGGGAACCATTGTTGGCTGGGTAGCCGGGTTTATCTTGTCTTGAGGAGAAAGTAAATAAGATTTAAGGAGGTGCATTATGAAGATCGAGATTTACGGAACGGGTTGCCCTAAGTGTCGTGCAACTATGGGGAATGTAAAAAAAGCAGTGAAAGAGATGGGCTTAGAGCAACAGGCAGAGGTATCAGAAGTAAAGGATATAATGGCTATCACTACTAAAGGTGTGCTTCTAACTCCTGCACTTGTCATTGACGGCAATAAGGTTTCCGAAGGCAGAATTCCCAGCTCTGAAGAGATCAAAAAGTGGATTAAGGAGAAGAAATAATACCCTAAGATTTTATCGGGGAGCTTGCTGGAGCCTCGCTGAGACCCAGGTTATCCTTGAAAATCAGCATCCCAGGCTATGAGTGCTCCTGGCCATTGTACTCGTTGCTATAGTTGTGTGGATGGTGGTAAGGATCTTCGTTAAGTAGGAATAACAGTACAAAGGATGTGACCCATGGAAGGTTATCCTGGGCTACTAAGGGAGCCAAAGTGCCACCCTTCAAATTGAAATCAAGAAGTGGAAATCCAAATAAGGAGGTAAACCGATGGCAGAAGAAAAGCATTGGGAAGAAGGGATGAAAACACATGAAAATATCATATTCTCCTGTTATGGCGGCCTGTCAAACACTGGTATAACCAGCGCCTTGGCTTGCCTGGAAGTAGTCAAGGAGCTGGGGCTGGAAAAGGTGGCGATTGGCTGCCTGGGGGCGTTACCGCTTGGGGTGAAGCCGGTGGTGGGCAAGACCAGAGCGGCAAAGAAGGTTATCACGGTGGATGGCTGCCCGTTCGAGTGCGCCCGGAAAACTGCCGAGCAGGCTGGGTTCAAGCTAACCAAGAGCATTGTGCTAACCAGAGATATAGGTATGAAAAAGAAAGCTCTGCATGAGGACATCGGCAAGAACATCAAAGGAGTTATGGAGTACGTCTCTGACGATGAGGTGAAAAGGGCAAAAGAGCTTATCGTAAAGACCATATTGGAAGAATGAACCATGGCCAAAATGACTAGAGTGCTCTTCGTCTGCGTTCGCAATTCGGGCCGCAGCCAGATGGCTGAGGCTTTCTTCAATCAGATAGCAGAAGGCAAGGCACAGGCATACTCGGCAGGCACTCAGCCGGCTGACAAAGTCAATCCCGCAGTTGTTGAGGCGATGCGGGAGGTCGGCATTGACATCAGCGGCAACAGACTGAAGGCTCTAACAATGGAGATGGTAGAGAAAGCCGATAGGATGATTACGATGGGTTGCGGCGCAGAGGCAGGAGCTGTCTGCCCGGCAAGCTTTATCGAAACCGAAGATTGGGCGCTGGAAGACCCGGAAGGGAAATCACTTGAGGAGGTAAGAAAAATTCGGGACGAGATAGAGGAGCGAGTGATAAAACTGCTGAATGAGCTGGAGTGACGACAGGGGTGAGGTTATGCTGCTTAAAGGCTATAGCATAGATAAGCAAAGAGAAGCAAAGGAGCAAAGGAAAGTAACAATATGAAGAAAGAGGAACATGTCCCAGAGAACGCGATTTTCTGTTGCTTTGGCTGCATGTCCAGTGTTGGAACGCTAACAGGCGTGGCAGTGCTTGAGGCTTACAAGAGACTGGATAAGGAGAAAAACGGTCTTTTCTGCACCTCGGCCATAGCGGCTGGAGTGCCCAAGCACAGAAAAACAACCGAGAAAGCTAAGACAATAATTGCGATTGATGGCTGTTATAACAAATGCACGAGGAAAATTCTGGAAAAGGATGGCATTAAGATAGATAAATACCTCAATCTGCTGCTTGACCTGAAGATACCCAAAATAGGGCCGTTCAAGCCTTTTGACTATAAGGAGGAAGACCTGGAAAGGACGGTAAATGAAATAATTAAACTGTGTGAGGAGGAGACCAAATGAAGGTGAAAAAAGGAGGGTAAGAGCATGCCTATCTATGAATATCGATGTACAAAATGCGGTGAGAGATTCGAACTCCGCCGGAGCATAGGTGATAACGATAGTGAGATAAAGTGTCCCAAGTGTGGAGCAGAGAGCCCACGACGGGTTTTCTCTATGTTCACAAGGGGTTCCTCTGGTGGGGTATCTGCCCCAAGTTGTCCCACTTGCGGCCTGAGCCAGTGAGGCAGTTTGCCTCACCTGAGATTAAGATAGGAGAAGGAGGAATAAAACTATGAAGATTGCAGTTATATCGGAAGACGGCACTAGTATCAGCCAGCACTTCGGTCGAGCACCAGTTTATGTCGTGGTCACCGTAGAGGATGGCAAGATTGTGAGCAAGGAAACACGCCCCAAGGCAGGACACCACACCTTTGCTGCCACCCACTCTGATTTAGCCCCCGGCGAGCAGCATGGCTATGATGCTGGCTCACAGGCAAAGCATGCCAGTATGGCGGAGACTATCGCTGACTGCCAGGTTCTTATTGTTGGTGGTATGGGCCAGGGAGCCTATGAAAGCATGAAGAGCTACAACATCGAGCCTGTAGTCACTGATGTAAAAAACATCGACGAGGCAGTAAGACTCTACTTGGCTGGCAAGCTTCCCAACCTCATGGAACGGCTCGACTAGATACTGGTTTGAATAATTGATTTCAGAGAAAGCTTATGCCAACACAAGAGCAAATAATCGCGAGTCTGGAAACAGTATTAGTCCCTGGTGCCATGCGCAGCTTAGTAAAAATGAATTTAGTCCGAGACATCAGTGTCGCTGACGGCAAAGTTGATGTCACGCTTGTTTCAGCCGCTCTGGCGCCAGGGGCTCAGGAGTGGCTCAAAGACAGGATTAAAGATGTTGCTAGCAAGCTCAGCGGAATCAATGAGGTAAGCATCAGCTTTGTCGATGGTAAGCCGAAGGACTTGAACGAGATAGGTCATGTTATTGCCGTAATGAGCGGCAAGGGAGGAGTGGGTAAATCCCTGGTAGGCAGCCTTACCGCAGTAGCGGTAAGACGCAAGGGCTACGAGGTTGGTATCCTGGACGCCGATATCACCGGCCCCAGCATCCCAAAGATGTTTGGCATCACTGCTCGGCCTGGCGGCAGTGACAGCGGGATTTTGCCTGTTTTGTCCCGCTCGGGCATTGAGATTATGTCTATTAATCTTATGCTGTCTCAAGAAGATGACGCTATCATCTGGAGGGGTCCGTTAATATCCCGAGCTATTACGCAATTCTGGGAGGAAGTGTTGTGGGGCAAGCTGGATTACCTGATTGTTGACCTGCCGCCGGGCACGGCTGACGCCCCCCTTACCGTGATGCAAAGCCTGCCAATATCAGGGATAATCATTGTTTTCACCCCGCAGGAGCTGACGACTATGGTTGTCCGTAAAGCGGTCAATATGGCGCGTCAGATGGGCAAGCGCATCCTCGGTGTTGTGGAGAACATGAGCTATCTATATGTACCCGAGATAGATAAAAAAATTGAGCTCTTCGGCAGAAGCCGGGGTGAGGAGATGGCCAAGGCAGCGCATGCTCCGCTTCTGGGAAAGCTACCGATAGACCCGGAGCTGGCTAAACTCTGCGACGAAGGCAATATTGAGCGCTATGACTCGGAGATTATGTCCCGTCTGGGAGAGTCTCTATCGCAGACAACTTCGGCAAAAACGAAATAATAAGACTATGTAAGGAGGCAGAATGAAGATAACAATTGTATTGGATGGTGGTCTGAAGTCATGCTGCTCCAGCTATCCGCCGGAGTACGTGCGTGATGTTGTCGCCACCTGGCTCAAGGAGACAGACGAGGTCGAGGTGATAGATAGACAACAGGGGAATTGGACCCCGGATGCTCTAGCTTCTCTCGCGGAAAAATATTTCGGCGATAGGATATATCCTTTAGTCTATCGCGGGAACACCTTGGCGACCATCGGTAGCCTTCCCGACGCAGATACTCTGGTAGCAATGGCTACTAACCGAGCGAACTTTGGCGTAACCGAGGATGATATAACAGAAGCAGCAAAGAAGTATAGGCTCATAAAGGAGGAATAGAAATGTTCACGAGAATACTGTACCCAACCGATTTTTCCGATGTTTCAAAGAAGGCACTGGAGTACGTAAAGAAGCTGAAGGAAGCCGGAACCAGGGAGGTCGTAATCGTGCATATCATTGATGAGAGGCAAATCGTAAGATTTCCTGTGATGAAAATTGCCTGGGACCGGGAACGTCTCAACAATGTTGCAACCGAGCTACAAGAGCATCTGGAAAAAAATGCCAAAGAAGAACTGAAGATCGTGGAATCAGAACTTAAAAGGGTAGGCTTCAACGTCAAAGTAATAATGAGAATAGGGAGTCCCTTCAGGGAGATATTGAGGGTGGAAGACGAAGAGGATATCTCGGCTATAGTCATCGGCTCTCATGGCAAGAGCAATATCAAGGAGATGTTTCTCGGCTCCGTATCGGAAAATGCCATCAGGTACTGTAAGAAACCGGTTCTGGTCGTAAAGAGGTAAAAGACTGCTTTTTTTGGCTGCTTTTGGGCGGATATTCCGGCGGTATATGCCCATCTGGGTCATACTGTCCATCGTGCTGGGGTTAGTCTTCGGTTATTTCCTACCCCGGCCAGCAGCAACGCTTGAGAGCGCGGTCATCCCGCTCCTGTTCATCATGATATATGTTATGGTCATCCCCACTAGCCTGAAGCAGTTCTACCAGGTGATAAGGTTTCCCAAAAACGTTGGGCTGGGGATAGTCTTCATCTGTATCCTGGCACCTCTCATTGCTTATCCAATTTACCGCATCATATTCCATGGTTACCCTGAGATGGGTGTTGGGTTAATTCTAGCTGCTACAGTTCCCCCTGGTGGGATGATTGCTGCCTGGACGGGCCTCTTAGAAGGTGATATCCCCCTTGCAGTAACCCTGCAAGCGGTTACACTAGTTCTGGGCACCGTGCAAATTCCATATACTGTCTCTTTGCTGGCCGGTGCCGCGGTTCATGTTCCCATTGGGTCCATGGTGCAGACTTTGATCATAATTGTAATCCTCCCATTGGTCATTGGCTTTGCCAGCCGGTGGGCTATCCTGCGGCGGTGGGATGAGAAAGCACTGAAGTCGTTTTCACCCAACTTTGCTGTCATCTCTGGCCTGGCTGCCATCGGAGTGGTCTTTATCAGTGCGGCGCTGAAGACCCACGTCCTGTTGAAACACCCGGAGTTAATCGGCATAGGACTGGCTGGAGCAGTCGTCTACTATCTCCTGGCTTATTTTATCACCACAGTCTTATGTCATCTGGGTCGGATAAAGTATGCCCAATCAATTCCTCTGGTCTACGGTACCGGAACAAAGAACCTCTCCATTGCCATCGCCCTGTCGCTGGCTACTTTTCCAAATACGAATGTTGTTCTGGGGGTCATTGCCTGCTTCATGATTCAGATGCCCCTGGCCAGTGTATTTTATAAAGTCATCCCCCGAATCCTGAGGAAATCTGAAATGTCCCAGGGAGGTACATCATAACTATATAAAGAAACCCGTAATCTTGAGTCTGACGAGGTAGGGTAATAATGCAAAAACTGAATGCGAAATACATTGACGTAGGGGATTCAAGGTTTACTACGTGGTTGGGGGAACTGGACCTCCGGTTATGCTCATCCACTGCTTCCTCTAGAAATTGTGTTTCTGGGCTGGAAGTTTGCTGTTCTTCGCATCTCTTTAATCATCCCTTTGCGATTGTGGTGGGGCTATTGAGTCAATTTGTTCTGGAGAAGTGGCAAAACAGGCATCCTCTTAGCGATAAAGACGTCTACTAAGTGAGACAAGGAAGGTAGGTATATGAAAGCGATACTGGCATACGCCAAATTTGTCAGAGAGAACTATACCTACATAATCATAACCACCCTGGTCATTGCCATAGTAGTCGGACTTTTCACCCCCAGCCCTGGGGTCCTTATTCGCCAGTTTAATATTCCACTTATCGTAATCCTGATAGCAGCAATGAGTTTTACCATCACCTTCCCCAACCTGGGGATGGCAGCCAGGGACTGGAAAGGGACCTCCTTCGGGCTGGTATTGAACTTCCTTTTTGCTCCGTTTTTGTGCTGGATTCTGGCCTCATTGCTCCTCTCCGGTCATTCCGAGTTAGCCACTGGCCTCATTCTAATCGGAGTCGTCCCTTGCGCCGGCATGGCTATGATGTGGACTGGTCTCCTCAAGGGGGATGTCCCCCTAGCTATTGTGATTGAGGCAATCACCATGCTTCTGGCACCCTTTGTCATCCCTCCTCTTATGTCCCTGTTTGCTGGCAGCTTTGTCACCGTTGACACCTGGGGCATGTTCAGGCAGCTCATATACACTGTGCTCTTGCCAGTGCTTGGCGGTATCGCCTTGAGAGAGATTCTGGAAAGGCGGGTTAGTGTTCAGAAGTACTTGCCGATAATGCCAGCCATCTCGGCTACTATGGCTGTTTTCCTTATGTTCATGGCCATAAATACATCCATCCTACCCATCATGAAAAACCTTGGGCTGGCAGGACCTATGGTGATATCCACCATTCTGGTTTTCCCCATTTTGTTCATAGTGGCACGTTTGGCAAGTGTTAAGCTCTTTTCCAGAGGCGCGAACATAGCCATCACCTACTCCTCAGGGATGAAGAACCTACCTCTTGCCATAGGCATAGCGGCAATGAGCTTTAAAGGCCTGGCGACGTTGCCCATAGCGGTTGCTTTCGTTTTCCAGATGCTGACTGCGGTTACCTTCTATCAGCTATTTCATCGAGCCAGCACACCAAAGCGCCTAGAGTAGGAGGTGTATGATGCTTCTCCATAGCTACAAAATAATGAGAGTCGGACGTAGTTTCTGCAACCCAGAATGGATTGCGGTAATAGCTGAGACTAGCGATGATATCAGGGAAGTTTTTCCTTACCTCAACACCATCTTTAAGAATGCGGTATATACCCTTGGGGTGCCAAGCCTTAATTTCAAAATGGAATCAGGGTTCATAAGCCTTATGCCACGGGAGATAGGTGTGAGGCAGGTGCTGTCTGAGGAGGATGCTATAAAGGTTCTAGATTATCTCAAGGAACTGATAAATGATATCTGGGAGAGGCGTGAAAGTATCACCCCCATTTATGAAAGAAAGGGAGAGATAAAGTATGCCCAGTCAATTCCTCTAGTCTACGGTACCGGAACAAAGAACCTCTCCATTGCCATCGCCCTGTCGCTGGCTACTTTTCCAAATACGAATGTTGTTCTGGGGGTCATTGCCTGCTTCATGATTCAGATGCCCCTGGCCAGTGTATTTTATAAAGTCATCCCCCGAATCCTGAGAAAATCTGAAATGTCCCAGGGAGGTACATCATGACTGTTATGGAAAAATCCCCCTCCTTGACAACTAAGATTTCAGTGGTAAAATAGACGGTTATATGCGGATATTTAAATATATGCTTGCCGGCTGAAGCCAGATGAGGGAACTAACAAAACTATTCAAAGCTCTATCTGATGAGACCAAAATCAGGATTCTGAAAGTCCTCATGGAAAGAGAGTGCTGTGTTTGTGAGGTAATGCAAGCGCTGGATATCTCCCAGTCTCGTGCTTCTCGTAATCTGGGTATACTTGCGGACGCCGGCTTTGTTAAGTCCAGGAGAGACGGGCCATGGATAGTGTATTCTGTCGATGAGCAAATGGTGAATGGCTATGCTGCCCCTCTAATTGGAATGCTCCGTGGTTCCCTGCTTAATGAGGAGATAACATCTCGGGACAGAGAGAGATTAAGTCAGGTTATGCAACATGGCCCGAGAGCAACATGTAAATAATTTTTTGCCATTACGTTCGGCTATGTGCATAAACGGTTACACTTTAAGGAATTTGAATGGCTGGGCAGCTTTTGCTGGCCGGGCTGATTGCCCTGAAAGGATATATTGCTTTGCACCCTAAGATTGTTTGGGAAAGTGAGTATTAGAAAGGCTCTGAAGTAGAGACAAAGGTTTTTCATGACGCAGAAGAAAAGGCTTCCCCTATTCGAACGGCTCCTTACCCTCTGGATATTCCTGGCTATGGGTCTGGGCGTGGGGCTGGGCTATTTCTATCCGGAAAGCTCGAGCTTCATCTCCCGCTTTCAGGTAGGCACTACCTCTATTCCTATTGCCATCGGACTCATTCTCATGATGTACCCACCGCTGGCTAAAGTGAGGTATGAGGAGATGGGCCCGGTGTTCCGCAACTGGCGGGTGCTTGCCCTGTCTCTGGTACAGAACTATATTATCGGCCCGGTGCTCATGTTCCTCCTTGCCATCCTCTTCCTCG
>Ga0315279_10010444_pt1 | contig 10911 bp, 5 predicted proteins | sample YL17G06_20_MG_FD_203694 | JGI IMG/M metagenome (GOLD analysis project Ga0315279, IMG submission 203694) | Sediment microbial communities from Yellowstone Lake, YNP, Wyoming, USA - YL17G06_20 | ecosystem: Environmental > Aquatic > Freshwater > Lake > Sediment | place: USA: Wyoming | collected...
GGCCATCGCCGCAGCCGGGGAGATCCTGGGCCGGTAAGCCGGCGCTGACAGCGGGGCATGTGGAGAGTTGCAGACCCGATGAGCCATCTTCGGAGCAGTCTACTGCGGCGACGGCTCGGCGGAGCGGCGAACTCGCCGTCCATTCTCTACTGGTTGGCACTGTTGCCAGGCGCAGCGGCGTGGGGGACGGTGTTCGCCGCACCGCTGGTGAGCCTGGCAATCTCGGCGGTCTGGGGCGCTGGCAGCGGGGGGACGGGCGGCGCTGTCCATTGGCTCGCCTCCATGGCGCGATCCGCCGGCTTGGCGGGTTCGATTGCCTTGGCTGCGGTCGTCCTGGGGTTCGTCCCCGGAAGGTTGATAGGGACACTTTCGACCTTTTCCCCGTCGGGGCGGAGGAGGCAGGCGGCGCTGTTTCTTGCAGTCCTGGCCCCTCTGCTGCTGCCCAGTTACGTCCTGTATTACGCCTGGTCGCTCCCGCTCAGCCCGACGACGGGGATCGGCGGGTATCTCTCGCAGCGGCCCGAACTGGCGCGGCTGGTCGCCGGGGCGAGTTCGTCAATTGTTGTGGCGGTGTGGCACTGGCCGCTGGCGGCTCTGATCCTGGCCCAGGGGTGGCGGGGGATCGATCCGCAGGCCCTGGAGGCCGCCCGCCTGGAGGCCGGGGCGTGGAGGAGGTTCTCTGCGATTGTGCTGCCCCTTCTTGCCCGGCCGATATTGCTGGCGTTGGGAACGTGTTTTGTCCTGGCCGTCTCGGAATTCACGACTTTCCACCTGGCCGGCATCCGGACGATCGGAACGCAACTGGCCGTACTGTATGAGCAGACGGCAAGCGATCAGGCCGTCGCCCGTGCGGCCTGGCCGATGGTCATTCCAGCCGCCGCACTGGTCGCGGCGCTCCTAACCAGCCCGCTGCTGAGAGGCGAGGCTCCGGGGACGGTCATGGGGGATGGGACTTCTCCGCGCCGCCGGTCGGCCCGGCCGGTGGAATGGCTGGTCCTTGCAGTTCTGCTTGGCCTGTCACTGGCAGGCCCTGCTGTTCTGTTTGTCGCCAACTTCCGTGAAGCCGCGCCGCTGAGGCAGTATCTAGCGTTGCACAGTGACGAGCTGGCCTGGTCGGGGTGGATTGGCCTGGCGGCGGCATGCCTGGCGCTCCTCTGCGCCTTCTCGGCCATCGGGACGGGCACATTGGGAGGCAGACGCTCCGCCGCCGGCAGGGCGGGCGGAGCGGCGATGGGGGCGCTTTCCGCCGCCATGCACGTGACGATCCTGTTGGCCGCGTTCCTGCCCCCTGCGCTGGTGGGATCGGCGCTGCTCAGGCTGGCTGTGAATCTGCCGCCGGCTCTTTGCCAGAGCTGGGTGATCGTCTCCGCAGGTCTGACGATGCGTTTTTCGGCGGTGGCGCTGATCGTGCTTCGCTTCGCCGCCGGCGGCGCCAGCCGCCAGTTGAGCGAGATGGCCGCCGTGGACGGCGCCAGCCGCACTCAGGCGTGGCTGCACGTGCACCTGCCGCTTTTCTGGCCCTTGCCGGTGGGGGCGATGCTGCTGGTCGTGATGCTCTCGCTGACTGAAGTCCCTGCCACGATGATGCTCCTTCCGGCGGGGTTGCCCAACTTCGCCCAGCGCCTGCTCAACCAGATGCACTACGCCCGCGACCAGCAGGTGATCGCCTCGTGCATTGTCCTGATGGCGTCCTACCTGATCCTCGCAGTGGCGGCCGTGGCGGTCCTTCGCCTGTTGCCCGTGCGGAAGGCAGCGGTGGCGGCGGGCCTGATGGCGATTGCCCTGTGCATGCCGGGGTGCGATCATTCCCAGCAGGGCTCACAGCCCAAGGTGCTCGGCTCATTCGGGCGCACGGGCGGCGGCGAGGGCGAGATGGTGTATCCGCGGGCCATTGACATCCTTCCCGACGGCTCGCTTTACGTCGCCGACAAGACCGGCAGGATTCAGCATCTTAGCGCGACGGGGCAGTTCCTTGACGGCTGGACGATGCCCTTGACCGAGGCCGGCAAGCCAACAGGGATTACCATCGGTCCCGACGGGCATCTGTACGCAGCGGACACCCATTACCACCGCGTGGTGGTCTTCGACCTGCATGGCCGGATCGTTCGCCAACTCGGCCGGTTCGGCCGCGAGAACGGCTGCTTCATCTATCCAACCGACGTCGCCTTCGCCCCTGACGGCAGGATGTTCGTCAGCGAATATGGGGGAAACGATCGCATAAGCGTCTTCTCACCGGACGGGCAGTTCATTCGGAGCTTCGGCTCCTTCGGGAGCGGGCAGGGGGAACTGTCCCGCCCCGCAGCCATGGCGGTGGACGCGCGGCGAAAGCGGCTCTACGTGGCCGATGCCTGCAACCATCGCATTGCGGCATATGATCTGGACTGCAACCTGATCGGCTACTGCGGCTCGCCCGGAACGGGTCAGGGGCAGTTGCGGTATCCCTACGGCCTGGCCTTGCTGAGTAGTGGAGACCTGTTGGTGTGCGAGTTCGGCAACAACCGCGTCCAGGTCTTCAGTCCGGAGGGGAAGGGCCTGAAGGTCCTGGGCAGACCCGGCAGGCAGCTTGGGGAGCTTGCCTTTCCCTGGGGCGTTGTGGTCGATGGCCAGAGGCGGGCATACATCGTCGACGCGGGGAACAATCGCGTGCAGATATGGCAGTTGTAGCCGCGACATACGGGTTTCACTTCAGTCAGCCCTGGTGGCTGCTGGCGTGCCTGCTGGCGCCGCCGATGGTCGCGCTGGCCTGGCGGAACCTGGCTTCCCTGGGCGGGAGGCGCCGCTTGCTCGCCGCGGTGATGCGCGTGCTGGTCCTCCTGCTGCTGGCCGGCATCATCGCCCGGCCGATGGTGACGCGGAAGAACGATCAACTGACGGTAATTGCCGTTCTGGACCGCAGCCAATCCGTGCCTGCCGAGTTGCAGTCGGCCAGTTTGGCTTTCCTGAATGAGGCGGTGACGCACAAGAACCCGCGGGACCTGCTGGCGGTGGTGGACGTGGCTGAGGCGGCCGGCATCTCGCAGCTGCCGAGCGTGGCTACCGATTTCCCGCAGCGCAACACCAGCCTGAGCGGCCTGGCCAGCAGGCTATCGGCCGGGATTGAGATGGCCCTGGCGATCGCGCCCCCCGACGGAGGGTTGCGAATCCTGCTGATCAGTGACGGTTGCGAGACGGCCGGCGATCTTCGCGAGGCTGCCCGCGTCGCCGCAGCCAACGGCATACCCATCGATGTGCTGCCGCTGCAATACCGTTACGGCCAGGAAGTGGTATTCCGCAGTCTGGTCAGTCCCTCCCAGGCCCGCATCGGGCAGACAATCCCGCTGCGTTTCGTCTTAAGCAGCACTCAGCGGGCGAGAGGACAACTCCTGCTGACTGTCAATGGCAAGGCCGTGGACCTCGACCCGCAGTCCGAGGCCGTGGGAGTCCCCGTCGAATTGACGGCCGGAACGAACGTGAGGACGGTTTCGCTGCCGATCGGGCAAAAGGGGATGCATCAGTACAAGGCGACATTCGTCCCCGACCCCGGCCAGGACAGCCTCTCCCAGAACAACACCGCGTCTGCCATCACCTTTGTCGCCGGGCCGGGCGAGGTGCTGGTGGTGGACAGCGACGGAAAGGCCGGCCAGGCTATCGCCGCTGCCCTGCTGGAATCGCAGATGGCCGTGCGCCACATCCAGGCGCCGGACTTTCCGGAAGACCTGCATGAGCTGCTGGAGGCCGACGCGATCGTGTTGGCCGGAGTGGAGTGCCCGGCCTTCACGTACCGGCAGCAGGAGATGATGTGTACGTACGTCAACGAGCTTGGCGGCGGGCTGGTCATGGTTGGCGGCCCTGAATCCTTCGGGGCCGGCGGGTGGATCGGCTCGCCGCTGGCGGAGATCCTGCCGGTCGACATGGACCCGTCGCAGAAGAAACAACTGCCCAAGGGCGCACTTGCGCTGATCATGCACGCCTGCGAGATGCCCAACGGCAACTACTGGGGCAAGCAGGTGGCGATCGCCGCGGTGAACACGCTCAGCCGGTTGGACCTGGCCGGCGTGCTGGACTACAGTTGGAATGCCGGCCGCAACTGGGTTTACCCGCTTGGGCCGGTGGGTGACAAGAAGGCAATCATTGCGGCCATCAACCAGATGGTGATGGGAGACATGCCGGACTTCGGCCCACCCATGCAGGCGGCATACGAGAAGCTTTCCGCCTGCGACGCGCCGAGTAAGCACGTCATCATCATCAGTGATGGAGACCCCCAGATGCCGCCCAAGGACCTGCTGGCCAAGTGTAGGCAGGCCGGCATCACCTGCACGGGCGTGGCGGTCTTCCCGCACAACCCCGCCGGCACCGAGAGCCTCCAGGTTATTGCGCAAGCCACCGGGGGCAGGTTCTACAACGTCAAGGACCCACAGTCGCTTCCGCAGATATTCATCAAGGAAGCGCAGGTCGTCAGGCGGTCGCTGATCGTGGAGAAGAACTTCACTCCGGAGGTCTCCTTCGGTCTCAGCGAGATGATTCGCGGGCTGGACTCATTGCCTCCCCTGGACGGCTACGTGCTGACAAGCCCCAAGGGCGGACTTTCGCAACTGGTGCTCTCGGCGCCGGAGAACGACCCGCTGCTAGCGGCCGGCCAGAGTGGACTGGGCCGTTGCGTGGCTTTCACCAGCTCGGCTGACGGGCGATGGGCGGCCTCCTGGCTGACCTGGGGCGGGTTCAACAGGTTCTGGGAGCAGACCATCCGATGGGTCTCAAAGGCCGCCCAAAGCAGCGAACTGGAAGTCTTCCCCGATGTGCAGGGCCGGGAGGTCGTCATCAACGCGGAGTCGGCCGACACGGGCGGCAAGCCCGTCCAGTACGAACAGATCTCCGCGCGGGTCATCGCCCCCGACATGACCTCCAAGGCGGTCGAGCTCGCGCAGGTCGGTCCTGGTCGGTTCCGCGGCCAGTTCCAAAGCGACCAGGGCGGGAGCTACCTGGTCAACCTGCGGTACAAACGGGCCGGTCAGAGCGGCCAGAGCGGAATCGTCCACGCGGCCGTCTCGGTTCCCTATGCCCCGGAATTCCGCGACCTGTCCGACAACACCGCGCTTCTGAGCGAGGTCGCCGCCATTTCCGGCGGCAGGCTCATCGCCCCCGACCCGGCGCAGGCCGAGCTGTTTGATCGCAAAGGGATTCGCTTCTCGCAGGCGGCCTTGCCGCTGAACAAACCGCTGATCTTGGTCTGGTTGGGGCTGTTCCTGTTTGACGTGGCTGCACGCAGAATCTCACTGGACCTGCGTGCAATGCTTGGCCGCCTGGCCGCCATGATGCCGAAGCTGTCCAAGGCCCGGGCCGTCAGGGTTACGCTGGAGCAGCTCCAGGCCCGCCGCCGCGAGTACCTGGAGCGTCTCGCTGCCGGAAAGCGGGCGCCAAGCTCCTCTGCCCGTTACGAAGCAGGCACCCGTTCGGACCGGAAAACAGAGATGCCGGGCGTCTCGGGCAAGCCCTCGCAGCCGCCTTCAGGGCAAGTCCAGACAGTACAACCTGCCTCGCTGCCCGGCGAAAAGGCCGCGGAACGGCCTCAACCATCGCACATAGACCAGCTCCTGGCCGCCAAGCGGCGTGCCAGAGGACGTCAAAGCAAGCCGGACGACAGCCCCTCCAAAGGAGATAGCTAAATGTCCCAGACACCGCTAAGTCCCGCCAACGTGGAAGCCCAGTGCCGCAACTTCCGCCAAACCTTCGACTCGTTGCGCAACGAGGTGGGCAAGGTCATCGTCGGGCACAAGGACATTATCGATGACGTGCTGATCTGCCTGTTCTGCGACGGGCACGTCCTGTTGGAAGGCGTACCCGGCCTGGGCAAGACCTTGCTGGTCCGGACCCTTAGCTCCTCCCTGTCGCTGGCGTTCCGACGCATCCAATTCACACCGGACCTGATGCCAGCGGACATCGTCGGCACCAACGTGGTCATGGAGGATGCGACCACCGGCAGGAGGGTTTTCCAGTTCCAGTCCGGGCCGATCTTCGGACAGATCATTCTGGCCGACGAGGTCAATCGTGCCACGCCCAAGACGCAGTCGGCCATGTTGGAGGCGATGCAGGAACACTCGGTCACCGTCGGCGGGCAGATCCACAAGCTGCCGGAGCCTTTCATGGTCCTGGCCACCCAGAACCCCATCGAGCAGGAAGGCACCTACCCGCTGCCGGAGGCGCAGTTGGACCGGTTCTTCTTCAAGCTGCTGATTCCCTATTCCAACCGGGAGGAACTCGGCGAGATCCTCGACCGTACCACGACAGGCCGGGACCCCAAGGCCCAAGCGGTGCTGGACGGGCCGGGAATACTTGCCGCGCGGGAGCTGGTCCGGCATGTGGCGATCGCGCCCCACGTGCAGGACTATGCCATCCGATTGGTGCTGGCCACGCACCCCCGGGGCCAGTACGCCACGGAGATGATTAACCGCTTCGTCCGCTACGGTGCCTCGCCGCGCGGCGTGCAGGCCGTGGTGCTGGCCGCAAAGGTCCGGGCGATGCTGGATGAGCGGTACCACGTCAGTTTTGACGACATTGCCGGCTCGTACCTGCCGGGAATGAGACATCGGATCATACTGAACTTCGAAGGTCAGGCCGAGGGAGTCGGCAACGATGACGTCCTGAACCAAGTGCTTCAGACCGTCCCCAGGACGGCCAAACAAGACGTTTCCGCTTAGCATGGACACGACGCACGAAAAACCGCCGCGCCGACTGACCGACCTGCTCAGCCGTGAATTCCTGGCCAAGCTGGACGCCCTGGACGTGCTCAGCAGGAAGATCTTCCAGGGCAAGATGCAGGGCGAGCGACGGTCCAAGCGCCGGGGCGTCAGCGTCGAATTCGCCGACCACCGCCCATACGCCGTCGGCGATGACCTGCGGTTTGTCGACTGGAACGCCTACGCGCGCCTGGAGCAACTCTTCCTGAAACTGTTCATTGAGGAGCAGGATCTGACGGTGCACGTGCTGATGGACTCCAGCGCCAGCACCGCCGAGGGGCTGCCGAGCAAGGAGGTCGCGCTGAAGAAGCTGGCGGCGGCCCTGAGCTACGTCGGCCTGGTGAACAACAACCGCCTGACACTGAGCCTGTTTGCCGAGGGCCTGGTGGGGCAGCTGGCCAATCTGCGCAGCAGGGCAAGCGTCCACAGGATGGCCCAGTTCCTGCTGGCGCGGGAGGCGGGCGGGACCAGCACTTTCGAGAGAGCGTGCAAGGAACTTGAGGCCTCTCGCACCGGGTCCGGGGTGATGGTGGTGCTCTCCGACTTCCTTTTCAAGGAGGGCTATGCCTCGGGCCTGCGACGGCTGATAAGCAGGCAGTACGACCTGTATGTCATCCAGGTGCTCAGCCCCCAGGAGCTGGAGCCACCTCTGTCGGGAGACCTGAGGCTGGTAGACATCGAGGATGGCGATGGAGCCGAGGTGACAATGAGCGCGACCTTGCTGAAGTTCTACAAGCGTAACCTCGCTGCGTACTGCAACGAGCTGAAGGATTTCTGCGCCAGGCGCGGCGCGAGTTACGTGCTGACGGACTCCGCTCAGCCGGTGGAGTCGCTGGTCTTGAGCCAGCTTCGCCGCCAGGGCCTGCTGAAATGAGAACCACCCGCGCCAACGGGTCGAGAGAATGAGGCCATGAACTGGCTGGCGCCAACGACGGCTTTGTACGCGGCGGCAGTGACGCTGCCGCTTCTGGTGCTGCTGTATTTCCTGAAGTTGCGGCGGCGGACGGTCCCGGTCTCCAGTACGCTCCTGTGGAGGCGAGCGGTGCAGGACCTGCACGTGAACGCCCCGTTCCAACGTCTCAGGCGGAACATCCTGCTGCTGATGCAATTGCTGGCGCTGCTGGCGATACTCGCCGCCTTGGGCAGGCCGGTGCTGTCCATGCGCGGCGGGCCCGGAAGGCGATGCGTCCTCCTGGTGGATCGTTCCGCCAGCATGAACACGGTTGAATCGGGCGTCAAGCGCCTGGAGCTGGCCAGGCAACAGGCGAAAAAGATCGTCCAGTCACTCCGCTCCCACATCGCCTTCCCGCTGGACGACCAGTCCGACCAGGCGATGGTGGTGGCTTTTGACGAACACGCCAAGGTCATGTGCAACTTCACTTCCGATAAGCGGCAGCTCGAGGAGGCCATCAATGCCATTACGCCCACGGACGGCAGCTCATGCATTTCCGAGGCGCTGGCCGTCGCCCGGGCCTTCGCGCAGTCGTTCGGACAGGAGGCCAACAACCGCGCGACCGAGGTAAGCGCCCAACTGGAGCTCTTCAGTGACGGCAAGGTCCGCGACGCCGAAGGCCTGGTGGTGGCCCAAGGAGAGATGAACTTCCACAGCATCGGCGCCGTTGACGAAAACCTCGCGGTTGTGGCCATGCAGGCCCGCCGCAGCTTTGAGAAACCCGACGAGGTGGAGGTATTCGCCACGGTAGCCAACTTCGGTGCGCACCCCGCAACGCCCGAGGTGCAACTGAGCCTGGACGGGAACATTCGGTCCGTTCGTTCGGTCCAGGTTCCCGGGCGGACGGAGACGGCAGCCGGCAAGGGAAGCGGGCCGGGAAAGGTTTCTCTTTCTTTCTCTCTGTCAGCCGCTCAGGGAGGCGTACTGGAGGTCCGGCAGCTTCTGGGCGATGCTCTGGCCTGCGACGATGCGGCCTGGGCGGTGTTGCCGCCGCCCAAGAACATCTCCGTGCTGCTGGTCACGGCGGGCAATGCGGCGCTCGAATCGGCCTTGAATGCCTGTCCGCTTGCCAAGCTCGACGTCGTCAGCCCCGCACAGTTCGACGCGATGGACAAGGCAGCCCTCGGCATCGAGGCGAGGTACGACGTGATTGTGCTGGATAACCAGAGTCCCTCCGACCTGCCCCGGGGACGGTTCCTGGTCTTCGGGCGCCCTCCGCAGGCCAGCGGGGTCCGAGTCGAGGGCGAACTGCAAAACCAGGTGGTTGTGGACTGGAGGTCGCGGCACCCAGTGCTCCAGTTCGCCAACCTGATCAACCTCTTCGCCAGCCGGTGCCACAAAATGGTCCTGCCCGCCGATGCGGTCGTCCTGGCGGAGTTTAATACCGCTCCGGCGCTGGCGCTGGTGAGGAAACAAGGCAGCGTCTATCTCCTGGCCCCGTTCGATTGCCTGGAGACGAACTGGCCGTTTGAGCCGTCTTTCGTCCTCTTCTGCTACAACGCCATGAGCTATCTGGGCACAGAGGTCGCAGCCGGTCAACAACAGTCGCTGAGAGTCAACCAGGCCATCACAGTGGAGAACTGCCCCCCCGGCGGCAAGGCCAGGATCACCGGCCCGGAGATCAAGGATCTGGAGCTGCCCGTCAGCCCGGCCGGAGCGGTCCGCTATCCTGGCACAAGCCGCGCGGGGGTCTATAGCGTCGCCGTCGCGGACAGGCCGGTCCCTGCGAGCCTATTTGCAGTCAACCTGCTGGACGCGGAGGAAAGTGACATTGCACCGGCGCAGCAGCTTACGTTCTCCGGTCAGGTCGTGCCCGCTCAGACGGCGACCAGCCAGGCCAACAGGGAGCTTTGGCCGCTGTTGGCAGCCGTGACGTTGCTGCTGGTGTGCCTGGAATGGGTTGTGTATAACCTGAAGGTGCGACTGTGATCTCACTGGCGGATTCGGGAGAATCAGCTATGGGGCGGGTGATCTGGACCCTTGGGACTGTCCTGATGCTGACGGCTATTGCCTGGCCCGCGGAACCGTTCAACGTCGATTTCGCTGCCGGGTGGGAGGGCTATTATCGCCCGACGGAATGGGTTCCGTTGGAGGTCGGCATCGCCAGCAGCCTGAAGGAGCCTTTCGGCGGGACGATAACCATCGAGGCTGGGCAGGACGAATTGACGGAACTCTCGGTTACGCACCCGATCGTGCTGACGCCTGATATGCCCCTTCGCCTGCCGTTGGTGACGAAGATCGCCTTTGCCACATCGGAATGCAGGCTTTTCATTCGGGACGAGCACGGCCGGGTGCGGTGGTCAACGGAATACCAGCTTTGGGACAAGACCAACGGGCAGAAGGCGCTGACAGCGGTCAACGGCGGCGACCTGCTGATCGGTGTGGCGGGCAGGAAGGCCTTTGGGCTGGCCCGCCTGGGCGAGAACTGCGTCGTCGAGCGCACCGGGGGAGGTCATGGCCCGCAGCCGCGAGTTTACGCCGCGGGGAAGCTGCCAAGGCTGCTGCCCTGGGACTGGACGGGCTATGCCGCCTTGGGTGCGCTGGTGCTGTATAACCCCGAATGGGACCAGATCAATACCTCCCAGGCCAGGGCGATCAGCCAATGGGTGTCCAACGGGGGCAAGCTGGTGATTGTGCTGGGCAGTAACGTCCTGCCTCCCGGACATCCGATAGCCAAGCTCATACCGTTCCAGCCGGGCGAGCCGGTCCAGGTGGCGATGGATGAACGAACGGCGGCGAAGTGGGGCTGCGACCCTGACAAGGACGGCCTGGTGCTTCGCCCGCTGGACTCAGCCGCCCAGGCTGGATGGGAAATCGATCAGATGGGCCTTGACGCCGCGGCGATGGCGACGGGGCTGGTCGGATTCGGGCGCGTGACCGTGCTGGGATTTGACCCCTCGCCTCTGGCATCGTCTGACTACCGGAAACAGGCCCAGTTCTGGGTGGAGGTACTCAACAGGCAGTTCACCGGCTGTTCCCTTGCGGTCAGACCGAAGGACGCAGGCAACCGGGAGAACGATTCCGCGTACTCCTACTGGGCAGGCGCGGATGCCAGGCAGAACAGGGAGATCCTGGACCACCTATACCGGATCCCCGAGCTGCGCCCGCTGGGAGCAGGGTGGGTGCTGCTCCTGCTGGGATTGCTGGCGCTGCTGCTGGGGCCGGTGGACTACTTGGTTCTAAAGCGTCTCGACAGGCTGCCGCTGACATGGATCACCTCCGCCTGCGTCATTGCCCTGTTCACCG
>Ga0315279_10010445_pt1 | contig 10911 bp, 9 predicted proteins | sample YL17G06_20_MG_FD_203694 | JGI IMG/M metagenome (GOLD analysis project Ga0315279, IMG submission 203694) | Sediment microbial communities from Yellowstone Lake, YNP, Wyoming, USA - YL17G06_20 | ecosystem: Environmental > Aquatic > Freshwater > Lake > Sediment | place: USA: Wyoming | collected...
CCGGGCCCAGGGAAATCCCGAAGACGATGCGAACATACAAGCCCTGGAGAGGGCTGGTACCCAGATCTGCACAATTTTTGGGAAATCCTGGGATCTGCATGTTCTTGATGTGCTGCGCACCAGCCTAGAAGACAATTTACGCATCATCGAGCAGAGCGTGGCTTACCTCAAGGCACAAGGCCGGCGTGTGGTCTACGATGGGGAACATTTCTTCGATGGTTACAAGAAGAACCCCGATTATGCCCTGGAAACCTTACGCGCGGCCATGCGAGGCGGTGCGGAAATCGTGGTTCTATGTGATACCAACGGCGGTACCATGCCCTGGGAGGTGGCGGATACTGTCCGGGCTGTGAAAAGAGCCCTGTTATTTCCCTTCGGCATTCATACCCATAATGATGGCGAGTGCGCGGTAGCCAATACTTTGACCGCGGTGCGAGAAGGCGCAGTTCAAGTACAAGGGACCATCAATGGTTATGGAGAGCGCTGCGGGAATGCCAATCTTTGTGCGATCATTCCTGATCTCGAGCTGAAGATGGATCTGCACTGTTTACCAGAAGGAAACCTGTCCCGTTTATTTGAGTTCGCCCATTTCGTGGACGAGATCGCCAATCAGAATCCTGACGAGCATCGGGCATACGTGGGAAAATCAGCTTTTGCCCATAAAGCTGGAATACATGCATCCGCAATGCGGCGCAACAGTATGTCTTACCAGCATGTGGCTCCCGAATCGGTTGGCAACCAGATGCGGGTATTGGTTTCAGAGTTGTCGGGCCGCGGCAACCTCTTCGCCAAAGCAGAAGAATTTGGCCTGCAAGATCTCAGCAAAGAAGATGTAAGCGATGTACTGAATAACATCAAAACCCTCGAATCTCAGGGTTCTGCGTTTGAAGCAGCCGAGGCCTCCGCAGTCATGCTCCTCAAGCGCCAGGAAACAGGCTACCTACCGCCATTCGAGTTGATCGATTTTCTGGTTAATGTTGAGCACCGTCAGGGACGCGGAATTTTTGCGGAAGCTACCGTCAAAGTGCGCGTGGATGGTGAAGTGCTTCATACTGCCGCGGAGGGCAATGGTCCGGTTAACGCATTGGATCAGGCCTTGCGTAAGGCATTGACCCCACACTATCCTGCGCTGGCAAAATTTCACCTGGCTGATTACAAAGTGCGTATCCTGGATGGAGAGAACGGCACGCGTGCGACGACTCGTGTGTTGATCGACACGCAGAACGGGACCAGGCGGTGGAGCACTATGGGGGCCAGTGCGAATATCATTGAAGCCAGCTGGCGGGCGTTGGCTGATGCTGTGGAGTATGGTTTGCTGATGGGCCAATCCAACGGGAATGGGGGTGCGTTTTGAACGGCCGCATTGTGCTATTGCCAGGAGATGGTATTGGACCCGAAGTCACAATGGCCGCGGTCCAGGTATTTCAGGCTGCAACGGCACCCCATGGTCACACATTTAGCTTCGAGGAGCGCCTCATTGGCGGGTGCGCTATCGATCGGGAGGGTGTAGCTTTAACCGAGGATACTCTGGCTGCCTGTAAAGCTGCTTCGGCTGTGCTGCTGGGGGCGGTAGGGGGTCCAAAGTGGGACGATCCGCAAGCAAAGGTTCGGCCAGAACAGGGGTTGTTGGCGCTACGTAAAGGTTTGGATGTGTATGCCAATCTACGCCCTGTGCAAGTCCATCCCAGTTTGGCTGATGCCTCCCCGCTCAAAGCCGAAAAGCTGGCAGGAGTCGATCTATTGGTGGTGCGCGAGTTGACCGGTGGGTTGTATTTCGGCCAGCCGAAAGGGCGCCATGTTTTGGATGGCCATTGCTGTGCGGTGGATACATTGGAATATTACGATTACGAAATCCGCCGTGTGGTTGACCTGGCCTTCCGGCTGGCTGGCAGCCGGGCAAAGAAAGTTACCTCTGTGGACAAAGCCAATGTGCTGGAATCCTCCCGGCTTTGGCGGCAAGTGGTGATAGAGATAAGCGCCTCTTACCCGGAGGTGAAACTTGAGCACATGCTGGTGGATACGGCCTCGATGCGGTTGATCACCACCCCGGCGGCATTTGATGTGTTGGTGACGGAAAACATGTTCGGCGATATCCTGACCGATGAAGCCTCGGTGCTGGTGGGTTCGATGGGACTGCTGCCATCCGCATCATTAGGTGATGATGGCCCCGGGTTGTATGAGCCGATCCATGGCTCTGCCCCCGATATTGCTGGCAGAGGCATTGCAAACCCGATCGGCGCGATTCTTAGCGCGGCGATGCTTTTGCGCTATTCATTAAAGCTCGAAGTTGAGGCCCTCAGCATTGAGCAAGCGGTAGATCGGGCCATCGCTGATGGCTGCCGAACGGTTGATCTGGGCGGCAAGCTTTCTACCCAGGCGATTACCGATGAAATCATCCACAGGTTATAAACCATCCAACCCCGGCCTAAGGCCCGCTCGGTGAACTGGCTAAGGTCGATGGGTAATCCCAAGGAGGTTCATATGAGCATGGAATCGAAATATATCTGGATGAATGGCGAGTTAGTCGAGTTCGAAAAAGCAACCCTGCACTTCTTAACTCCTGCTTTGCATTACGGGCAAGGAGTTTTCGAGGGTATCCGTTGTTATGCTACCGATAGAGGACCGGCAGTCTTCCGGCTGCGCGAGCACCTGGAACGGATGCTCGATTCCGCCTTGTTATTCGGATTCCGGAGTCTACCTTACAGCATTGAGGAATTAACAGATGCGATCCGCCTGACTATCTCGGCCAACGGTTTCGAAGAATGCTATATCCGCCCATTAATTTACCTGACCGGCGGCGGCTGGAATCTCAATGTGGATGCTGGCAGTGCCGGGGTGGGTATCGCAGTGTGGGAGTGGACGAACTATCTAGGGGCTGAAGCGTTGGAAAAGGGTGTGCGCGCTAACGTCAGCTCGTTCACCCGCCACCATCCCAATGTGATGCTCACGAAAGCCAAGGTAACCGGTAACTACGCCAACAGCACCCTGGCAAAAACCGAGTCGGTTCGCCTGGGATTCGATGAAGCCATTATGCTGGATCCCCAAGGCTACGTGGCGGAATGCACCGGGGAGAATATTTTCGTGGTGAGGAACGGGAAAATCTATACACCGCCTTCCATGGCTATCCTGGAAGGAATTACGCGGGATTCGTTAATCACCATTGCCAGGGATCTGGGCATCGAAGTGATTGAGCAGCCCATCTCGCGCGATCAGCTCTACATGGCAGATGAGGTCTTTGTCAGCGGCACTGCAGCAGAGTGCATCGGCCTGCGGGAGATCGATTTCCGCCTCATCGGCGAGGGTGTGACTGGACCAGTCACTCGCCTGATGCAGCATTCTTATGATGACCTAATCCATGGAAGACACCCTCTTTCCGAAAAATGGCTTGAGTATGTGAATTCCCTTGTGGAACTGCCAGAACAGTCCCAAATCCCAACCTGGAATGCCGTGGCGGATTGACTTGCACAAACACCTTGACAGTTCGACATCCGCAAAGTAAAATCCCGCCCAATATTTACAGGATTGAGTCATGACATTCACTCTTAACGCCCGCTATTTCTACTTTTATTATTACGGCTACTGGAATCCAGTTGCCGTTGGTGGCGCTTAACAGATCAGTAATTTAGAACAGATCCAAAAGTGCGAGGCTAACGGCCTCGCACTTTTTTTTACCTTCAGGAGGTAACCATGCCTGTTCGCGGCATACGTGGCGCAACAACAGCCGAAGCCGATCAGCCAGAATCTATTTTAACTGCAACGCGCGAGCTGCTGAGCTCTATCCTGGAGGCCAACCCCACCCTACAGATCTCCGATCTGGCAAGTGTAATTTTCACCGTGACCGAGGATTTATGCTCGGTCTATCCAGCCCAGGCAGCCAGGCAATTGGGGTGGACCAACGTACCCATGATGTGCATGCAGGAAATTCCTGTCCCGGGGGGATTGTCACATTGTATTCGTGTTTTGCTCCATTGGAACACCGATTTAACACAAGAATCCATCCAACATCTTTACCTGGGTGCGGCTTCCAGGTTGCGCCCCGATCTGAGGCACGGTAAAGCCGTCAAGGAGGCCCTATGATGATCATCATGCGGGCGAATGCGACCCCAAAAGAGATCACCGCGGTGATTGACACATTGCAGCTCAATGGTTTACGCGCTCACCTGTCCCAGGGAGAAGAGCGCACTGTGATCGGTGCGATTGGCGATGGAAGGCCTGTCAATACGGCACCATTTGCGTATCTGCCGGGGGTAGACCGTGTTGTTCCAATCTCGCGGCCCTATAAACTTGCCTCGCGGGAATTTATTCCTGGAAATAGCGGATTTACATTGGATGGCGTGCAAGTCGGCGGGAGTGGGATTGTGATTATTGCCGGCCCATGCGCGGTGGAAAGCCGTACACAGCTTATGGAGGTGGCCTGGGCTGTTCGCGAGGCAGGGGCCCACGCCTTACGCGGCGGGGCGTTCAAGCCGCGCACATCCCCATACTCGTTCCAGGGATTGGGTGAGGCGGGTCTGGAACTGCTGGCTGAAGCCCGCCAGGCTACCGGGCTGCCCGTCGTGACTGAGGTTATTTCACCCGAATTGGTGGAGATGGTATCTCAATATTCGGATGTATTGCAAGTTGGGGCTCGTAACATGCAGAATTACGCACTGTTGCATGCTGTTGGTGAATGCCAGCATCCAGTTCTGCTCAAGCGCGGCAATTCAGCCACTACCGAGGAACTGCTGATGGCAGCGGAATACATCCTGTCTCATGGCAACCGCCGGGTGATGTTGTGCGAGCGAGGAATTCGCACCTTCGAGCAATCTACCCGCAACACCACAGATATCAACGCCATCCCCGTGTTGAAAAGCCTCACCCATCTGCCCGTGATTATCGATCCCAGCCATAGCACAGGAAACTGGCAGTTTGTCGAATCCATCGCCCGGGCGGGTATTGCGGCGGGTGCCGACGGGCTGATTGTGGAGGTTCATGCCCACCCAGAAGAAGCTTTATCCGATGGTTCACAGAGTTTAAAACCAGAACGCTTTGCTTCCATGGTCCAGCAAGTCAAAGCAATAGCACAGGCTATTGGACGGTCACTGGCGGTCGTTCAGCATGCCGAGGCGCAGCCAGTATGAATGATCCCAACAGCTTTTTAGCTGGCCGACGTGTAGCGATAATTGGATTGGGATTAATGGGAGGCTCGCTGGCTTTAGCATTACGCGGGCGAGTGGCGGAGTTGCTGGCGGCTGACCCCGATCCGGCAACGCGAATGTTGGCCCACGAGCGTCAGATTGTGGACCAGGTCGTTGCTGATCCGGTTGAGATCATCTCCCTGGCGGATGTAATCATCCTGGCTGCTCCGGTTCGTGCAATCCTTGCGCACATTCACCTCCTTGGCGATATGACAATACACTCTCAACGGTTGAAAGAACCTCAACCGCCTATCTCCCCGATCGTTCTCGATCTGGGGTCCACAAAACAGGAGATTGTAGAGGCAATGAAAACCTTACCGGAGATTTTCGACCCGCTGGGTGGGCACCCAATGTGCGGAAAAGAGATCTCTGGTCTGGCGCATGCGGACGCGGATATTTTTCGCGGGGCCACATTCGCTTTCACACCGCTCGAACGCACCGGCCCGCGCGCGCATATTTTTGCCGAAGCACTGGTGGAGGCTGTAGGTGCTGTTCCCCTGTGGATCGATCCCGCTACGCACGATCGCTGGGTGGCGGCTACCAGCCACCTACCTTATCTGCTGGCAAATGCCCTGGCTGGCGTCACTCCTGCTGAGGTGGCGCCTCTCATCGGACCTGGTTTTCGTTCCACCAGCCGTCTGGCGCCGTCCTCGCTGTCCGTCATGCTGGATATCCTTCGAACCAACCGCCAGCCGGTACTGGAGGCTTTACAGCTTTTTCAAACCCAGGTTGAGGGGATTGAGAAATCTCTCGTCGAGGGTGATTTTACTGAGTTATCTCACCTGCTTGCCGATGGAGCCCGACGCCACCAATCTCTCGTTCAACCGCGATAACAGATGATGAAACGGATTGTAGGATGAATATTGCTAATCAAGGTGAGGGTTTAAAGATTGCGTTTCAAGGCGAGTCCGGCGCTTATTCCGAAGCTGCTGCCCTGGCTTATTATGGTGATCTATCTGTCACGATACCATGCCATGCATTTGAAGATGTGTTTGCCGCGGTTGAAGAGGGGAAATGTGATTTCGGTATGTTGCCGATTGAGAACTCATTGGCAGGCAGCATTCACCGGAATTATGATCTACTCCTCGAGCACAGCCTCCACATTGTCGGCGAATATTTGTTGCGCGTGCACCACTGCCTGATAGCCTTGCCCGGCGCAACTATGGAAGATATTCATAAAGTAATCAGCCACCCGCAGGCGTTGGCTCAATGCGAGCATTACCTGCGCTCTTTGCCCGGTGTGACCAGTGAGGCGGTGTATGATACTGCGGGTAGTGTACGGTTGATCCTCGATCAGGGCAACCCAGAGGTGGCTGCGATAGCTTCGAGCAGGGCGGCAGCGGTTTACGGGCTGCCTATCCTGTTCGAGGGGATTGAGGATCACCCTGCCAATTACACCCGCTTTCTGGCTGTGGCTACTCACCCAGCGGATTATGCTGATGAGGCAAAGACATCCATTGTTTTCACACTGCGGAATCTGCCGGGAGCTTTGTATAAAGCACTCAGCGTTTTTGCTTTACGCGATATTGACCTGTACAAGATTGAATCACGCCCCCTGGTCGGCCAACCCTGGGAATACCTGTTCTATATCGATTTCGCCGGTCATATCGATGATGTCCCCTGTTTCCGGGCGTTGGACCACCTACGGGAAATGGCGCTCTTTATGCGAGTGCTGGGATCCTATCCACGCCACCAGTTGTAGATAATCCTAAACACATGACGAAAATAACTCAAACCGCGATCCAGATCCAGCCTATCCCCCACCCGCTTACCGCCTCGGTGCGCGTCCCAGGTTCGAAGAGCCTGACGAACCGCGCCTTAATGGTGGCTGCCCTGGCGGATGGGACCACGTTGTTGACCAACGCCCTGTTCTCCGATGATTCGCTTTACTTTGCTGAATCGTTGAGGCGGTTGGGCTTCACCGTGCATCTCGAGTCGGAAGCAGATCGAAAGGGTTCGCCGCCATCCATGGCTGTGACTGGCCTGGGGGGGCGTATCCCTGCCGCGCGGGCTGATCTCTCCATCGGTAACGCCGGTACAGCAGCACGTTTTCTTACCGCCATGCTGACCCTGGGAAACGGTACTTATTCAGTGGATGGCGATGCCCGGATGCGCCAACGGCCGATGCGGGATTTGGTGACAGCTTTGGAACAGCTTGGCGCGGAGATCACCCAGCCAGTATCTAAAGAGCAGTCGACTCATGCTAATACTCCAATCGCGAAACTTCCATTTACTATCCAAGCCCGCGGCCTGCAGGGTGGCCGTGCAGATATTGCCGGGGATACCAGCAGTCAGTTCCTCAGTGGTTTGTTATTGACCGCTCCCTATGCACAGCACGCGGTGGAATTGGTAGTAGTGGGGGGGTTGAGTTCGAAGCCATTTGTGGATATGACCCTGGCTGTGATGACTGATTTCGGCGTCCAGGTTGAGCGGGATGGATATAACCGGTTTTTCATCCCTCCCCAGCGTTACCACAGCCCCGGAACGTACGCCATCGAGTGCGATGCCACCGCCGCCTCGTATTTCTTCGCCGCCGCGGCTATTTGCGGAGGCACTGTGCGGGTGGAAGGAACCACACGGCCGTCGAAGCAGGGTGATCTGGCTTTCCTGGATGTGCTAGCCCAAATGGGTTGCGGCGTGGTGGATGGACCGGATTGGGTGGCTGTTACCGATTCACCTGGCAGCCCCGGTCTTTCATCCCTGCGAGGTGTGACGGTGGATATGCGCGATATGTCGGATACCGCTCAAACCCTGGCAGCCGTAGCGCCATTTGCCTCCACGCCTACCACAATCCGTGGTATTGCCTCAGCACGTCTTAAAGAGACAGACCGTGTGGCAGCGATTTGCACAGAATTAACCCGCCTGGGTATACGCGTGGATGAGCATCCCGATGGATTGACCGTTTACCCGTGCCGTGATATCCGCCCGGCAGAGATTCAGACTTATGACGACCACCGTATGGCGATGGCTTTTTCCCTCATCGGCCTCAAAATTCCCGGTATTACGATCCTTGATCCGGGATGTGTTTCAAAAACATTTCCGGGATTTTTCGAAGTGCTTGCCCGGCTGCAAGTATGATACCTCCTGCTCATAGACCTTACGCTCTCGGTGTCACCGGTTACCCCCTCGGTCACAGCCTCTCGCCCAGGCTGCACGCGGCCGCGCTGCGTGCCTGTGGATTATCGGGCGAATACCGCTTGTATCCTATCTTACCGCTGCCTGCTGGCCGAGAAAGCCTAGAAGCGTTGATAGTCTCTATCCGGCATGGTCGCCTGGATGGTTTGAATGTTACTATTCCACATAAGCAGGCAGTGATCTCCTACCTGGATGAATTGACCCCGCTGGCGCAGCAGATCGGAGCGGTCAACACCATTTACTGCCATGGCAACAATCTGGTCGGAGATAATACGGATGCTCCCGGGTTCATGGCGGATCTACAAAAGAAGTACACCGAGGCTGCTACTCCCCAGGCTGCCCTCGTGCTTGGAGCGGGAGGCTCAACCCGCGCCGTGGCGCATGCCTTGCTGACAGCTGGCTGGCATGTCACCATTGCCGCCCGGCGCCCAGAAATGGCGCTAGAAATCAAAGACAGCTTGTCTTTCATCCACCAACCGTGTGAGGTCATCGGACTGGAGTCTCTGCCGGAATATGTTCTGAATAGGATCACACTGCAGCAGGCACCTTCTGGAAAGAACAACTCCCCTGGACTCGATGACCACCGCCCCCTTTCTTTGATCGTCAATACGACCCCCGTGGGCATGGCTCCCGATAGCGCCCATTCACCCTGGCCAAAGGATCTCCCATTTCCTGAGGATGCGTTCGTATACGATCTGGTTTACAACCCGGTAGATACTGCCCTGGTATTCGCTGCCCGGTCGGCAGGGTTGATGGCTGCCAGTGGGTTAGGGATGCTCATCGAGCAGGCTGCCTTGTCGTTCGAGCGGTGGACGGGGATGCGTCCATCGCTTGTCGCCATGCGCCATGCATGTATGGCTGGTTTTCTTGCTTCTTAAAAATTTGATTACATGGAGATCTAATGATATCGTTTGCCCAACGCATGGAATTATTCAGTGAACACTTCTTTGCCGGGTTGAATATTCGTGTAGCAGCCTTACAGGCGCAGGGGTGTGATGTCATCCGTCTGGATGAAGGCTCGCCCGATCTGCCTCCCGCGCCACATATAATCGAAGCATTGTCCCGCGCAGCTGGACGGCCGGACACACACGGTTACCAGCCTCATCGCGGCTTTGCGGAGCTGCGCCAGGCATGGGCTGGCATGTACCAACGCCTGTATGGGGTTTCCCTCGATCCTGAAAGCGAAATATTACCGTTGCTTGGCTCGAAGGAGGGAATCTTCCATCTTCCCTTGGCATTTGTCGAACCGGGGTCTATCGTACTCGTACCCAATCCCGGTTACATCACCTACACCCGTGGTGCCCGCCTTGCGGGTGGTGAGTTGTATTATCTACCCTTGCTACACGAGCGCGGTTTTTTACCTGATCTGCAAGCGGTTCCGCGCGAAGTTGTCCGGCGAGCGAAGATTCTCTGGCTGAATTATCCCAACAATCCCACGGCTGCAACTGTCAGCCTGGATTTCTTCGCTGATGCGGTCGCCTTTGCTCGTGAGCACAACCTGCTGTTGTGTCATGACGCCGCCTATGCCCAGGTAACCTTTAATGGATATCGTGTTCCCAGCCTTCTTGAAGTACCCAGCGCTAAGGAAGTCTGTGTGGAATTCAATACATTGTCTAAATCCCATAATATGGCAGGCTGGCGAGTGGCTGCATTAATCGGTAACGCCGCGGTGATCAAAGCGATGTACACCTTGAAGACCAACGTGGATAGCGGTTATTTTCGTCCGGTGATGGAGGCGGCTGTGGCGGCAATGACAGGCGATCAGACCTGGCTGCAGGCGCGCAACGACACTTACTGCCAGCGGCGCGATGTGGTGCTGCAGACCTTGCAGCGTTTGGGTCTACAGGCTGAAACCCCTCGCGCTTCCCTTTATGTTTGGTTTTCTATCCCGCAGGGGCAAACCTCAACATCCTTTGCGGCCGCAATGCTCGAACGAGCCCACGTCAGCCTTACCCCCGGGTCAGTATTTGGCTCTGAAGGGGAAGGCTATATCCGGCTTTCGGTAACTGCGCCGACCGAACGGGTTGAGGAAGCAATGCGGCGTCTGGAAAGGGCATTTCGTGCGTAGACCTTCGTCCGAATTTACTTCAATACAAGGAGGCGTATGCGACTGATCACATCCGGCGAATCTCATGGTCCGGCGCTGGTAGCTGTTCTCGAGGGCTTGCCAGCTGGACTGCCGTTAAAACCAGAAATCATAAATATCGAGCTGGCGCGCCGGCAGAAAGGGTACGGCTCGGGCCCGCGTATGAAGCTTGAGCGTGATGAAGTCCAAATCCTGGGGGGGGTAATGGATGGGGAGACAACCGGTGCTCCATTATCACTGCTTATTCCTAATCGGGATCACGATCAGTGGCGCGGCAAGGCCGTCGAGCCGTTCACCACGCCTCGACCAGGGCATGCGGATCTGACGGGAACAATCAAGTATGCCTACCGAGATCTACGCCTGGCTTTGGAACGCGCCTCGGCTCGAGAAACCGCAGCCCGGGTGGCAGCGGGAGCGGTGTGCAAACAACTGTTGGCGCAGTTCCATATTACGCTAGGGGGGTATGTGTCTGCCATCGGCGAAGTAAGCGGAGATTTGGATGGGATCCCTTAC
>Ga0315279_10010446_pt1 | contig 10910 bp, 19 predicted proteins | sample YL17G06_20_MG_FD_203694 | JGI IMG/M metagenome (GOLD analysis project Ga0315279, IMG submission 203694) | Sediment microbial communities from Yellowstone Lake, YNP, Wyoming, USA - YL17G06_20 | ecosystem: Environmental > Aquatic > Freshwater > Lake > Sediment | place: USA: Wyoming | collected...
ACCATTTTCAGAAACAAACTTGACAATCTCTTCCTTGTCCGAGAAGCTCAACATTCCCTGCATGGAGCAATCCTCTCTAACTGAGCATCTTAATGAGTTTTAAACTGATATTTTAACTCTCCCATAGGGAGAGACGTATCGGCTGAGCAGTTTAAACCTCATTAAGCTCTCTGAGAGGAATGAAAGAAATGCATCATGGTTGGAAAGGCAAGACGGTGATTAAGCGCGGAGACATAGAACGTATCCACGACTATGCACGTGACAAGTGCAGCCTAAGAGATTTTCTGCTCGTCAGATTGCCCATGAAAATAGGACTCAGAACGGGAGAAATTGCGACCCTCTGTATAGAGAATATCAACTTTGAAACTCGGAGTTTCATGGTCCTAGACAGCAAAAAGAAAACTCTGTTTCCCTTGCCCTTGGACGTGTTGACGCTGCAGTTGATTAAGGATCTGTGCGGTTTCAGAACGCATGGCTACGTGTTCAGACAATCCCGAAGCTGGAAGTACATTCATGGCGATAAGCCGCTGACTGACGCTACTATCTGGACCGTCATTCACAACATTGCGAAAAAGGTAGGGATTCCAAACTTTAACCCAAGGATGTTACGGCACTATTTCGCGGCTCAATGGGCGCGTGACCAACAGAAGAGCGTTCCGGGCCTGCAGGACATTCTCAGACATGAAAGCCTAGAGTCTACTCAGGTCTACATTGGGAGATTGAGCTTTTGGGAGGACACTCAGAAAGAGTATGACAGCGTTAGAAAAGGGCCCTTTGCTGAATCTCAGGTTGAAGAGCCAAACCCGGTTCAGGGCCCACGGGCCCACGCGAGGGTTTGTAGTGACTGTGCCGCTCTTGAAGTTTGCAAATTTTCGGCAAATATGCCCGACTGTGCCCTTGGTTGTTGTCACAAGGCGCCAAGTCACATGATAAGGCTGTCGGAACCGGTCAGACAGAAGGAATAACCATGACTGCAAAAAGAGGAATAAGTATATGAGACTTCTTGTAGCGGTAGTTAAAAATGGAATGGCTACGTTTTATTCTGGTCCAGAACCGAAAACTGAAAAACAAAGACTAGACGAAGAAGCCCAATTCCTAGAACTTAAGCTGACTTTTAAACCCCTCAATCTCAACATTGGGGGGAATTTAGAATATTGGAAAAAGCTAGTAGAAGAGAAGAAATGGTATGGCCTATTTGTGTTGATAGACCATGACAAGAAGTGCGTAGAATATTTGCCGTTGAAAACAAAGAATGACTTTAAGGAATTTACAACAGAAGAAAAGAAGGAATAGGCATGGTTAGAAAAAGAGAAATAACATGGGTAGATGAACCCTACACCTGCACATCTTGCGGAAGACAGAACCTAAAATTTGAAGAAATATCCTACCTTGAAGACAAAGAGAACCAGATAATTCTATCAACTGTAACCTGTAAAAGATGTGCCCTCGTGTCAATACTTCCTACATTCTTAAAGATTGCCAAGCCGGGACATGAGAAGGATATGGAAAAGCTGGTTAAGAAAATGGTAGATCAGTTCGAACACAACTTCAATCGAAGAATGATTAGAAGAGTTGTTAAAAAAACCGAGGAATAACTATGGAGAGGAAGCGGAGAAAGAAAAGCGGCAAAGTAATCGTTCAGAACCATCATGTCAGTTACGATCCTGAAGTCACGGTCAAGGTTTACAAGGGAGAACACATGATCCTCACACGTTTGGGTTGGCGCAAGAAAATAAGCAAAGGCTTCATCAACGCTCTGGAACAGTGGATGAAACAGAATAGGCTGGCAGCCGTGGAACTGGATGCTCTTACCGATCGAATCCGATAGCTAGGGCCCAGTCGACCTTTTCAGAACTGACACATTGAACTTGTTTTTCCCTCTTTTTCTTTTTCAAATCCACAGTTTCGAATAGCACCCTTCACAATAATACTCTGTTTTGAACCCAGTGAAATGCCGATAAACCCTGCTGCCAACTCTGAACCTGGCCTCACAGTTCTGGCCCTGACACTTCACCTTCACCCGAGAAGTCATGGAAGCCGTAACCGTGACCTGTTTGAACGAAGGCATAGAGTCACCCCTGCAGCGAACCCTTCCCCTTCCCATCAATAATTATCTCGCCTCTCTCATGCTGCGTAAACTCCGTTTCTGAATAGCCAAACTGAGCCTCAAGAAGATCCGCAATCTGTTGCTTATCAACCAAACACACAAACTCAGCCCGCTCACGATCAATGAAGCTACTGTCATAAAGAAACTTGGTTGCTACGCGCCTCTGCTCTCTACGGACCAATGCCTCAGCACTACGCTTATGATGAGCCACTGAGCCACCGAGAGGCTACTATGCTCTACTAAGTCTTAAAACTTCCGATACGGATTCCTTTCTGAAAACTACACAAGGGCCCGTATGGGCTCTTTTCTGGAAACCACAATAGGACCCGTTTCAAGAATCCACGCAAGGGCCCGCACAAACTCGTTTCGCCAACCAACAGTTCAACCAAACCAGATGGGACCCGTCACAGACAGCATACAGCGCGACTACTCAAAATTCGTACCTACTATTTGCATTGATTGAGGAATGGGCGTTGGGCTCTGTTGGTCTGCACTAGGGCCCTAATACGAATCAGACATAAGGGCATAGTAACAGTAACCACATAACAACAAGGCATTAGGCACACCACTACTAATTAGTTGTTAATAGTTATGCTTGTCCTATGTCTTACGATACGTCAGCAGCACTCGGACTGGTGACTGACAGACTCGCGTGTGGGCTCAGTTGCAGACCGCACTAGGGCCTAGTTACGAATTAGACAAACCACGAATGGGCCCTACCAACTGTCATTAGGACTACTGTTGTTATGTGGTTGTCTTGAGTCGTATTAATGCAACTGAAGAGCATATGTGTCCTTAGTGATAAGCAGTTATGTTGCCAACTTCTACGAGTCACTGTTTCCTAAACAGTATGTGGTGTGTGAAGGGCGTGGTTTTGATGCTGGGTGTTGTTTAGTGTATGCTCTTGAGCATATTGAGGCATATCTAATATGCCTGTATGGTGCTGGTTTGTGTTGTGTCGTTATGCTCTTATGGTGGTAAGAGTACAACTATGAGTATGTCTTTATCGTGTAGGTTCCAGAAGTTGCTGGTGACTGATCCGTGTGTTTGGAAGATTCTGCAGCGTGTTCCTATGTGTTGGGTTAGGGTTCTTGGTAAGAGTAGGCGTGGGCTTGTGTAGAGTCTGCCGTCTGTCTTTCGGGTGTGTCTGCCTATCCTATGGCTTTCAGAAGTGTTTGTGACTGTCTGGATTTCCACCTTTATTGGTTGTGCCACAATGCTGTTAGCGCGTACCATTGTGCTACAACTCTGTTCAGTTTTAGGCACGACATACTCCGTCCGACTAATCTGTTTTCCATGAGTCATGGAATCAAGCCTCTATGCTTCAGCCAGTCCAAACACAGAGAGTCCATCTGCTCAACCTTGAAGTGCAGCTCAACCCTGAACCAGTCCCGACTCGAGGCCTGGCGAAAGATGGCCTTGGGCTCGTTCTGTTGATATGTTAGTAAGTGGACCTCTTCACCGTACTTGTAACTGTTTGTCAGGTGGTCAACGCATACGGGTCCGTCGTACTGTAGTTTGAGGCTGTGATCTACGGCTGCCGTCACTGAGATGGCTGTGCCCTTGTGAACGTGCTTGATCAACGCGCCTCGGTAGTCAGTGACAAGCTCAGTCATGGCTAGACCTCTACCCAGTGATGTTTAGGATTAGCTTCGTCACCCCAAAGCGTCCAGCCTAACTGATGATTCCATTCTGGCCTGAATCCGTATTGGCTAAAGCCAAGTTTTTTAGGAATGATGACTTGTGTCAAGAGGTCCTTGATTTTCCAGCGAATGAACCATCCAAAAATAGGGTCTTTTGGTGTCAGTCTTGCCATTTTCCCATTCTTGAATAGGATGGCTACTTCACTAACATCTTTCAGTAGTTGCTGATAGGTTTCCTTGAAAACTACTTCGTTTTCTCTGGCTTGTTCCTGATGCTTTTCGGCTAACTCTGTTTCTTCTTCTGTTGGGTAATTGAAGTAAGCAGGGTTTAACTCTGTTTTTGTTTCAGTCATAGCTGTTCCCTTGCCTTGTGGCCCAAAGCCTCTTCCAGCCTAGAATCATTCCGTTTAGGCCCAGACATCAATAGGTCTTTTTGAAGACTGTTTTTTGTATACGAATTCGTATACCCAGCGATTTCTCTCTCTCCCCCTAAGTTGTTGTTGTTTGTTGGTGTCCGTAGTAGTACGTTACTCTCTTCAGCCTCACTAGGCGAGACAACCTTCTCAAATCGGTTTTCTCGCGCTCTTTCCCCTTGAGAGAATGAGAGAGAGAATTCGCCTATGGACTCTTCACTGCCTTTCATAAGTGTTGGAACCAAAACTCCGAATTTCGGGATTAGGAACAGAGTCTTGTTTATCCATTCATAAGTGACTAGGCCAAGAAGGTCTAAGTATCCTAGTTGATATGGCACTTTCTGTTTCAGCACGATTGTCTTAAAGCTGTAGGCTCCAGATTGGTAACGGGCCTCTCGCTGGATTGAGTGGGTTGAAACGTGCTGATAGGTTCCGAAATAGGCTTTTATGCTGACTCGATCGAACACGTTGACTGTCAAGCTGAAAAGTTGTTTGGCCTGGTCTATCGGGATGCGCTCGTAACCTAGTTTGTGCAAGGTTTCAATGAAGAGTATGCAACGGTTTCTTACTGTGCTGGATTGCCGGGGTGTAGCAAAACTTTTATCGTGAGTCGTCCTATTCATAGATTAGGCTCTCCACATCTGAAGGGGAAGGCGAACACGGCAAATGCTGGCCTCCCCCTTCCTTATCGGTTCTAAAATCAGTTATCATGGTTCTTTCCCTCCATTTTTTAAGGCTCCTGCTTATGCAGGGACTTCTTTCTTCACTGGCGGGTTGATGACAACACTACCGTCTGACACAACAAGCACCTCGTCCTTACCTCTAATTTTATTATACCTTATCCAAGCACGGGGCATTGTGACGGCATAACTGTCACCTATGCGAATGATTTTACGTATTTCTTCATGCGGCAAATTCTTCACCGATAATTCTTAATACCTACCTTCGTATATCTTAATTGAGACTAAATGCGAAAGCCACGAGAAAACGAGTTACTACGGTTTCTCTTCTTCTTCGGTTCGGAAGGTCTGACAATAAAGGAAATTGTAGGCGAACATGAAATAATAGAAAAAGTTAAGGAACAACCTTCAATCAGAGAACGTGTTGTATGGCCCAGAGCAACAGTTATCCGTAACCTTGAAAAATTGATTGCTGCCAATAAAGTAATAAAACAACGTGATCCAAGAAATGAAGAGTGCCGTGGGAGGCCAGCTTTTAGGTATCAGGTTAATCCTAGACGAAAATTCGTTTTAGAATGGCCTCTAGGAAAGAAAATCCGACACTATAAGGTAAAGGAAAAGATAAGGGTAATAGTAGAAGGAAAGGTAACGGAAAAGGTAATAGAAACGGAAGATTTCATCTTGCGTCGGTCGCGCGAGCAGAAACAACTCTATGAAGAATGTTTGAAATATCTCTCTCGAAAATAATTAAGTCTCATTTCGTTTTTATGAAGACCCTACGTAGGAGTGGTAGGGATTGATTCAGTGGCACATTGTACGAAGGAATACATGCGGGATTTTAGGGCTAGACAAAAGGAAAAGGCAGCTCAAAAGAATGGCCAGTTAAGTGACGCTTACGACATTTTGGGAAAAGATTTGGTAGAAGGGTTCATTGAGGAACGAGGGCATCACGGCTACACTAGGGAACAATGTGAGACATATTTGAGGGAATATGGTATGCCGCCAGAAACTCAGAAAGTCAACGCGGCCACTGATTCAGTTCCCGAATGTTTTGGACGGCAAGAGCCAGACTGTTCAGATGTTGGTGATTGCCATTCATACAATGCTTGTCTTGAGGCGTGGAAGGCTAGGCAAGAAGCAGGGGGAGATCAAGTTAAGCCAGATTGTTTTGGCACGAAACAGTTCACTTTTGATTGTGATTGTTCCTCAAAACTAAAACTTGAGTGCCATAATGCTTGGACTGTGGAATCGGCTAAACCTCAGACCCAAAAAGACAGAGAGCGGAGAGATAAGATTATGGAGTTTCTGGCTGAGTCTAAGGAACTTGTGAGGCGTCAGGAATTGCGGGATCTTGTCAAACTTGCGGATTCGCTGATAGTGATTGAAAAGGAGAAACAGACGGAGTTGGACGCACTTACGAAAAAGTACACGGACCGAGGGATTCCTGAAAAGACGGCTCTTGAATCGGCTGTTTGGGAGCAGAAACAGATTCAGAACGCGCGGATGGCTGAGAGAATGAAGGCTCAGGACAAATGGGATTTAATGTCTAAAGAGGAACAGACCGCGTACAAAGCGAAGCTTATGGAAGATAACAAGAAACTGTTAAGAGGTGAAAAAATTGAGTGAAAATCAAAAGAAAACCACGATTCAAGTAAGCGATCCTATGCTGTTGAAAGTAGGTATAACCCAGATTCCCGTCACTGGACCTGACCCAGTGAACGTAACGACACATCCAGTGAACAGCGAAAAGGCGCACAGTCGGAATCCGTACAGTGAAAAGAAGGCTTCACAGTGACAAAAAACAACCTAGTGTCTCGAAGGGGTCATAAAATGAGGGGGTCGGCTGGGCTGTCTCCTCTCTCAGCCGACCTCAGCATCCAAGTCGTATCCAATCGACAATCGGGGGCCAGCGGTTCGGGTTACCTCCTTCCGCTGGTTCCCCAGTTCATAAGTGAATGAGTATGGGTCTATTCGGAAAGAAACAAGCAACAGAGTTTGACGTAACGCAAGATGCAACTCTGAAGAGGCATGACAAAAGCATAGCCTCAATCGTGGCATGGTGCAACGCGGCTAACAAACATTTCGAGGCTCTCTACAGCCAAACCTCTCAGCTTTCAACGAAGCTGGGCCAGCTTGACAAGACTCTCGGTAGCCTAGTCGCTGAACATAACAAGCAAGTCCAACTCAATGAGGATCAAGAGAAAAGGCTGAAAACGCTAGAAAAGGCAGAGGCGAGTTCTTGAGCGAAACCCTGGTGTTGGGCATAACTTATACTCTTACTTGGGTTGCAAGGCCAGACGCATGTGTGAAGTGTCAGGCGTTGAATGGCAAGACATGGGAACTTGACGATCTGGACCTTTGGCCCTTCATTCTCGAGACAGTCAGCCATCCACATTGTAGGTGCGAGGTGGACGTGGAAATACAGGTTAATCCAGAGGAATTACAGATATGGTGAGTCTTGCTGAAGCCAAATTAGAGATTGAAGAGTTACAAGCTAAGGTTTCAGATGTTAAACTGAGTGCCCATGACATACGACAAGTCGAGTATTCCATTACGCGAATTGGCAACGCACTGGCAAGGATGACTGGTTCACCAGAAGTCCAGCAAGCCATAGACGGCCTGAACAGGTTGATTTCGACAATTAGAATGGCTCAAGCCACTCTCCACGCTTTCGAAATTGCGGAAGGGCCTATCGGATGGTTATTTTTCGCTGCTTCTGCCATTGGAACCGCAATAGTGACGTATGACGCTATGAGAGGCCTCTAAAATGGTTTCTCACAAGTCACTGCCACAAATCAAGTTGACTGTGACGACTGGCGGCACAGACTATGTTATAGATAGCCTATTCAGCGGCAAGATCGTAAGAAACGAGAACGGGTTTGACACTGGCACGTTTACGATTAGTGACGGTGGACCCGTAAATCCAGTTGCGCGTGGAACAACGAGCAAGTATTACCCTGACAAAATCGCTGGCGGCAGCCTAGTCAAGTGTGAAATGAAAGACGGTTCCGAAACTACGTGGAGCACACCCCCAGTTTTTAATGGTGTGGCTCGTTTCGTCTATGTCAAAATGAGCGAGCAAGGCTGGACTTTAGAGTTGAAATGTGACGGTTCTGGCGCGGGATTTTGCGAGTCAGCGGTTGGCGAAGAATATGGCTTGGAAAGCAGAAACCCAACATTGGACACGATTAAAGAGATTTTGACGGACGCGAATCACGGCATCATTCCAGCTTGGACAAACAAGATTTTGGGAAACTTGGCTAACGCCAGCGGCTACGCCTACACTTTCGCTGACGTGGAAGACATAGCGGGATCCATGAAGTACGTTTACTTACCGTTCAAGCCATGCAGTAAGGCTATTGGTGACGTGTGCGACTTGCTTCAAGCCATCAAGGGCTCTAACGCTGGACCTCACTGGATTGTTGGCACAGATGACAAGTTCAGACTCAAAACTGTAGGTTCGGATCAAGCGGGATGGGATGATTATTACGGTGGAAGTTTGGCAGCGTCAACTCTTGAGGAAGGCATAGATTTTCTGAGTTATGACCTTCAAGATTTGACCCGAGAAGCGAACTACGTTCTTTATCATGGAGCGTTCAGGAAGCCAGGCAACGGAGACTTATGGACCGAGAACAACGCGGCATTATGGGGAGTACCCGCTGGCGCTTTCGTCACGTTGAGCAACGAAGGACCAGACACTATTTGCAAGGTAGGACACTATAGTTTGAAAGCGCTCGTTAACATTCAAGACATCAGCCAAGAATACTGGTTTTATCCTTCAACTAAAAACGCTGGGTGGGACCTGACCCGAATCGGTGGATCATACACGATTCCAACCTTTTCATTTTGGGCCAGAAGAAACGCTGCATTGACATTGGCAGCGAGTCCTGACTGGATGGCTGTCTGGTTTATCACTGAGGACGTTGGACCTCACTTTTACGAGGCATCTATTGACCTTACCAAGTTTCTGCCAGAAGTTGACAAGTGGTACAACATCTGCTTCGGCATAGGCCCAAACTGGAAACAGTTTGAATCAAACAGTGCTTTCGGACGATTAATGGCGGGCGGTCTTGGTGGGGACTGGACTAATATCAACTGGATAGGCTTCGACATAGTTAACAAGCCAGTAGGTTCCGCGCTTTACATTGACGGAGTACAGTTCAACGGTTACGTTTTGCGGGGAGCAAAAGAAGCGGGAATCGGAGCGAACAACAAGCTGAAACTGAAAGTGATAACGGACGACATAGGCAAGGACGACACTATGAGGTTTGGAACGCCAGGCACAACGGACCTGGGCATTATGGCTCAGCTTGCGAAGGCTGAACTGTTCAGGTGTAAAACCACGCCATTAGTAGGTGAGGTCCGAACTCCATATCTCTATGACCTGTTGCCGGGGCAACTTCTGCACATCCACGGTAAGAAAAAGACTGACGGAACATTCAACATTGACAGGGACATGAGAGCAACCACGCATGAACTTGATTTTGACGGCACAAATGGGTTTATTTCTCGCATATCGGTGACGAGTGACGTGATAAACAGTTATCCGCGCATGGCATGGACCAACATAAACAAGATTCAAGCCGCTGCAAGACCCGAGTTCCAAGACCGTCAAGCCAGCTCACTCAAAACCCGCGAGATAGACGTTACTCAGACAATTCTGGAAGAAACATATTAAGAGGTGAAAAAGTGGAAAGCAAGATCGTGCGAAGACTGGCAGACCCGGTTAAGTTGGCGCTTCTGCTTTTGGCAATCACGACTTGCGCGGCTATGACGGTTTACGGTTTCGGCTACATAGCCACGGTCCACATAGTTCTTGAAGGTTGGCTGTGGTGCACTGGGTTCACGCTGGGTTACTTGGGCCTCTGGCTGTTTCTCGTCTGGATCGGGGTATGGTGGTACGACAACGCATCCTTAAGAGATGATCTGAACGGAAAAGGCCATTGAAGTTGTGGAAGCCGTGAAGGCAGTAGAACTGATAAAATTCTATCAGGCCATGTTCAGCCCCAACGATTTCTGGCAGTTCGAAACCCACAAGCCCAACTCATGCGAACGCTGCTTGTACTATGAGGGTAAAGGCACTTTCAATGGTGAAGCGTTGCACACGTTTTTTCCAGACCTCACCATAATAGATGAGGACACGATAAAGGTTAACTTACATCCGAATTGTGACTGCATCCTACAGAGAGCAACGTAGGGCCCAGACAGGTTTTGAACAAATAGGTGGCCTAAGTGACTCCGAAAGTGGCAGACGTAATGGTGACGTGCCGAAAATGCGGGCAAGAAATGACTAAGTTGCGTCACGGTTGGCTCTGTTGGAAATGCGGATGGCGAAAATTCCTAGAATAAAAGTTCATATGGGCCCGTTGAAGAGACTCAAAAACGTCGCTGGGGCCCGTTTAGAAACTTACGCTCTTGAATGGGCTCTTTTCTAAACCCCAGTTGAAGAGCATTAAATTCTACGCTCTTCAAATCGGGTTTTCAAGAATACTGGTTGAAGAGAGCTGAAAAGGGCCCCTGGGCCCATATGAGGTTTCAGTGCTCTTCAGTGGGCCTTCAGAAAAACCGTGTTGAAGAGAGCCCAAAACCGCGCTCTTCAACCAGCTTTTTCTAGGAACCGTATTGAAGAGCGAAATAAGCCCAATTTAGGCTTTTCCCGCTCTTGAAATAAGGGCAAAATAACCCCAAATCTTCGAGTTTTTGCCCTTCAATCAGAACCCAGTTGAAGAGCACGAATTTTCCCGTTGAAGAGCGCAAGATCCCCCGTTGAAGGGCACGCTCTTCAAACTGGCTCTCTCCAAACGGGCCCTAGGGCCCTATTTGACAATCAAAACTTGTGTGGAATTTGAACTGTGAAACCCATCTGCTCATTTTAAATATGCTATACGCATTACGTATGTACGGAGAGCAACTGGACATAATCGGTACATGAGGCACTGCTTTTAAACTGATATTTTAACTCTCCCATACAAGTTTTAATTGTCAATAAGTACGGTTATGTCTTCACATCGATAAGTTTTGAGGATTCGCTACGTTTATTTACACAGGAACATCATTAATAGGTTAA
>Ga0315279_10010447_pt1 | contig 10910 bp, 8 predicted proteins | sample YL17G06_20_MG_FD_203694 | JGI IMG/M metagenome (GOLD analysis project Ga0315279, IMG submission 203694) | Sediment microbial communities from Yellowstone Lake, YNP, Wyoming, USA - YL17G06_20 | ecosystem: Environmental > Aquatic > Freshwater > Lake > Sediment | place: USA: Wyoming | collected...
GCGGTCTCCGAATCCTTTCTGGTTTATTCCATAACGAACACAAGTATCATGTGGAAGGGAACGGGAACGACTTTTGAAGGACGCGATGTCTTTGCCCCTGCCGCCGCTCATCTCGCCACGGGGATGCCCATTGAAGCCCTTGGTCCCATGTGCGAGGATATGAATCGCCTCGATTTATACACTGTGGAAAGGGATTTGCAAGGCAAACTAAAGGGGCGGGTTATTTACATCGACCGCTTTGGCAACCTGCTCACGAACATCATGCCTGATGACCTCCCGGAAGGCGTGAGTCCCGCATCCGTCATCATTTCCATCAAAGGGCGTAGAATACGCGGTCTTCATGAGAGTTACGCCTCCGTGAAGCCCGGCGCGCTCGTGGCGTACTGGGGCTCCACCGGTCGCCTCGAGATTGCAGTGAACTGTGAGAGCGCCGCAAAAATACTTTCCGCACGGGCGGGGGATATAATCACCCTTTCCATCCGGGTATGAAAAACCCAGAGCGAGATTCAGAAATTTCCACCTTTCGGGAGACATTATAATGTCCCGGACATTGGATAGACATCTTGATTTTCTCACATGCGCCCGCGTGACACAATTGCCATATCCGGCAGACATTACGCCACAGGAGGCGGAACGCGAAATCAAACAACTTGCCTTAGACGGCATCAATATGATTCTCACCGAGGGACACCGCTATATAATGTATGACCTCGCAGACCCCGCTCATCCGCCCCGCTTTCACTTTATCCCTCAGAAGGGAGAGGCGAGCATCCGCGCAACAAAATTAATTACTGATATCTGCCACAATCACGGCATCAAGGTTTTCCATCACGTGACATGCGCCTTCTGCACAGAGGATTTCATGCTTGCGCACAGGGACTGGACCCAGCGCGATGCGCGCTTCCCTGAAGAGCCGCTCTTTTTTGAGGAATACGGCGGCGTGTGGCTCCTGTGCCTGAATAATCCGGAGTTTCGCGAGGAGTTTTTTCGGACGGTCATCAGTTTTACAAAAAAAACCGGCGTGGATGGCTGGATGATTGATGAGGTAGAATGGCTTCCAACCTGGTTTTCCTGCGGTTGCCGGTGGTGCCGTGACAAATTCAGAAAAGAGACCGGATTTAGCCTTCCCTCCGATGCCGCCTCATCTGTCTGGGAGAATTTTGAAGACCCCATCTGGCGCGCATGGCTACGCTTCCGCATGAAATCCTCCGCCGATTTCTTCGCCGACCTCAAAAAACGGATGGATGCGGAGACGCCCGGACAGATCATTACCACCTGCCACGCCGGCGCCGGTGATACGTGGCTTTCCCAGTGGTGGGGCATGGATATAATAGATATGTCCCGCGCCCTCAATTATATCTTTTATGAGGCGTATGTCAGGAACGGGATGCCTTTTTACAGCTGGCGACGCCATCTAACCGAATTAAAATTATATTCCGCCGTTGCCCGCCCCTCCGGCTATCCACCGCTCACGCTCTTTTACCCCGGTTCACAGGAGGAGTCATACTTCTGCTGGGCGATGTGCGCACTTTCAGGACATCGCTTCTGGGCGTGCAATGACAGGTTGAGACATTTCCCCCAGCGCTTTTTTCCCTGGCAGGGCACCCATGAGTCCCTTTTTGGAACGCAGGAACCCCTGGCAAATGTTGCGCTTCTCTTTTCCAGACAGACCCGCGACGCTTACAGGGGGCGCGACACCGCTTTTTATATTGATGAGTGGGCAGGCTGGGCTGAAACATTGGTCGAGGCAAATATCCCGTTTGTCGTCATCATTGAGAATGACCTGTCACCGGAATATCTGGAAAAATTCAGCGTTTTGCTCCTGCCAAACGCCGCCTGTCTGAGCAATCACCAGTTGAAGACCATCATGGATTACATTGCGCAAGGCGGGAAGGTCATCCTCACTGCTGAAACCGGTCTGCGTGATGAGACCGGCGCCCCGCGGAATGACATCTCAATTATCCTTTCCCTTCGGGAAAACGCCCTTTATTTACCGGAGATGGTCGGGAGGCGTCATTACCTTGGTTACGTCAGGAACGGAATGGAGTTCATGGACCGCAGGGAGGGTGCGGCGGGGGAGATAATTGTCAGCGCAGTCCGAAGGCTGGCGGGGGATTTATTTCCGTGGAAGATTGAGGCGCCGGCTGGGGTTGTGGCAAACGCATTTCGGCGTGATGATGGCGCAGTGATTTTTCATGTGTTGAATTGTTCCGGGGCGATTCTGGATAACGGGGTTGTTATTGCCAGCGACGATTATTCTGTGACATTTCCAGAGGTGAGAGATGTCATCATAAAATTGCGCAGATGCCCGGCTTTCAACCCGGAGGTGGGACGCCTTTACACCGTTGGAAATGCAGGATGCCAGAAGATGTCGCTCAATCTGATAGAGCCATATTTCATCCTTCAAATTCCCGCCTTGAAAGATTTTGCCATTATTGAAATTGGTTGAATTCCTCTTGCACGGTAAGATAAGTTTTGTTTGTTTATGTAATCAGTTTAAAGAGGGGTTGGGAAATATGGTTTATACCGTTTATATTGAAAAGGGTGAGGATTCCGGCTATATAGCACACTGCCCTGCCATTCCCGGCTGTCACAGCCAGGGCGAGACCTTAGAGGAAGTGGTCGAGAATATCAAAGATGCGATTCGGGGATGCATAGAGGCTCTTGGGAGTGACCTTATTTCGCCACCAAAAGAAGCCCTTGTTATTGAGGTGGCGGTCTGATGCACAAACTGCCGATTATTTCAGGAGTGGAGGCACGGAAAGTTTTTGAACGCGCAGGCTGGCGGTTTGTTAGTGTCGGCAGTTCACGTCATATGATTTTGCGAAAGGAAGGCACACCCGTTGCACTTTCCATCCCTGACCATAAGGTGCTTGACCGTGGTCTTCTTCGGGCTTTGATTCGTGATGCGGGTTTGAGTGTTCAGGATTTTATCAGGTTACGTTGAGTGAGAGTTTGTAAATTTGTTCTCAAGTATTTTTCCGGCTGCGTTTTTCCTTCCAGCCGATGCGGCGACGACCGCGCAGTGATTTTTCCTTCTTCTTTGTGATGGGGTCGGAGAATGGCTTGCCAAAGACTACCCAGGGCGGAGGGGCAAACGGCGCCTCCTCCTGCGGCGGGAGTTGAGGTTTGGCGGCGGTTTGCGGCTTTGGCGGATATTTCCTCTCACGTTTCGCCGCCGCCTGCTTAGCCACCTCGCGGCGCTTCCGCCTCTCTTCCTCATCACGCCGGGTGAGTTCACTTTCAAGGGAAACCAAATCTGTGCGCTCCGACCAGTTGGGAAAGCCGTTAGCCAGTTCATCCCCGCGCATGGCGACCTCATCGGCATTCATGAGTCCCTTGCGCCATTCATCCGGTATCCCCTCTTCACCAAGGCGCAAGCCCAGCAGTCCGCCAGCGAGCGCGCCCATTGCACATGCCTCCTTGCCCTGCATGATGACCCTCACAATGCCCTGCCTGAAGTTGGGGGCGGTGAGCGCAGTGTGAATCGCAAATGTCACTGCTGACGGGGCAAAATCCTGGTTTGGTGAGGAGATTGGGAAGGGGGGATTGAGGCGGTTTGCCTCGGCAAGGATGGTTTTCTGGACAAGTTCCGGATTTTTTTCTCGCAGGCAGGGGGAGAGAATAGAGAGCGCCTCGCTCATTTCATAATAGGTTGCCGGTGTGAGGTCTCCGGGCAGATAGCGCCCGTATTCATCCTGAAGGACTTCTTCACTTTTTTGTGTGAAACGCCGGAGATTTGTGGCAAACTCTGAACAGTTGCGCATCACATTATCCGGGTTTCCGGCGAGGCTGGAGGCTGAGAAGGCATAAGCCGCCGCACCCGCAACGGCGCGGTGGTCGTTACCTGTCAGAAGGGCGCATTCAATGGCGGCGTGCATCAGTAAGGTTTCATCATTCTGGAAATGGAGCGCCAGCGGCAGGATGCGGCACGCCTCGGTTATGCCCGGATAGGGCAGGGCATTGCCAAGAGGCTCGCCTGCATGTTTCAGGCGCTCCAGCGCCTTGCGGAAATGCTCATTGATTCCGCGGAAGATGTCAGGCGGGCCCTCGCCAGCCGCCATAGACTTGAAGATGTCAAAGATATCCTTCAGGTTGTATCCCGCTGACAAAATGAGAGATTCGGCGGCAGTGAGCGCCTGCTGGGTCGGAAGCGAATAGAGACCTTTCAGTCGCCAGTGGGAGGGCATTGCCTCAAATGCCACATCAGATTCCAGATAATCATTGAGCGTGTCGAAGAGTTGAACGATGCGTGCGGGTTTAAGACCTTGCGCCGGCGCGCCCAGAGCATCGCCAATTGCCATCCCCAGCAAGGCGCCCCTGTATCGGTCTTGATTTTTGTCACCCTCCATTATCATATATTTCCTGACATGGTGATTTTCATTGTGAACCATCCCGATATGACGGGGAGGAAAAAAAGCGCCTCAGACTCATCAGAAGAATTTCCGCAGGACGCTGAAGTGAACCAGTTTCTCATAAGGATAAAGGCGCGACATGGCGAAGGACTTAATCGGGATGTGGCGCTCTTGAGCGGCGGCAATCGGATTCAACCCCGCCATGACAATGACCCCAACCCGCCCCTGAGTGACCTGCGAGGCGGCAAGGGGCTGACCCGGCTTGCCGATGGCAATGATGCCCTTCAGCCTTGCCTTGGTCATATGCTCACGGAACCGTTCTATCCTGGGCAGACTGGTGGCAGGGACCTCCCGGAATCCTGCGCCAATCAAGCCGCGTCTCCCACGAGCCACCTGCCCCACCGATGTCATCTCGCCCCGCATGAAAATCTCAAGGGGGTCAATGGTTGTCCCGCTGTATTTGATGATGTGCTGAAAATACTGGGGACGCCCTTCATTTATTTCAAGGAGACCGCCGAAGATGGATATGGTGAGAATTCCCGCCTGCAGAAAGATGCCATTTGCCGTGATTCCGCAAACTGTCCCGATGGCGATATCATCATCCGGCACACGCTGTCCGCAGAATATCTCCCCCGGCATCCCGATGGCGAGAAGCTCGCCATAACTTATGCCGGCGCTATAGGCGCGGAGAATCTCCTCCGCCGCCACTGGCATGTATTTTTTCGGGATAAATGAGGTATTCAGAATAATGGTGCCGCGTTGGCGGGATAGTGAGAATGTCATCTGGGAGGCAAGGGTTTCCGCCTTTACGTTCACAAATCCCCAGAGGGAGGCGGAGACATACTCCGAGGCAACCTTAAACCCTTTCGGTGTGAGGCGCCTGCCCAGGCGTCCCAGATTCTCCGTGAGACCCCGCTCATCCATATCATCAAGCAGAAGCCGCAGGGTCCGGTCGCTGACATTGATGCCGAAATTGCTGAAGGCAGCCGCCAGACGTGTTGCACCCATGGATTTTTCAGTCTGGGAGAGGATATTCAGGAGGATGCGAATCCGGTTTTCCTTTTTATCTTCCAAGGAGATTCACCCCTGTGAACGGGAATAACCTTCCTTATTCAGAATTGATAAATGTCCATTATCCGGCAGAATAATTGATGTCAAGAGTAGATGTTTATTGATGGCACCGTTTTCAGGGGATAGGTGGGAATGGGATATTTATTCAGGAAATATTTCCTGAATAATGTGCTCTTTTGCCATTTTAAAGGCAAATGGTGTCAGACTTCATGTTTGGATTTGCCTCTGCTATTCCTAATCCCCGATAAGAAAAAAACTTTTGTTGAATCGTTGTATATCTTATTTTGCCCTGTTAATTTTATAAGGGGTAAATGTTGGGAGAATGAATGGGGGGAAACTATGTCTAAGGCATGTATCAATTCCGTTATGGAAACGATTATCCATCGTAACCCGCGCGAGTATGAATTTCACCAAGCGGTCAGGGAGGTTCTTGAGTCGCTTGAGCCAGCCCTTGACCGACATCCTGTCTATGAAAAGCACAAAATCCTTGAACGTATCACCGAGCCTGAGCGGGTCATCATCTTCCGCGTGCCCTGGATTGATGACAGGTGTGAAATCCAGATAAACCGCGGATACCGTGTGGAATTCAACAGCGCCATCGGTCCTTACAAGGGCGGGCTCAGGTTCCATCCGAGCGTTAATCTAAGCATTATGAAATTTCTGGCGTTTGAGCAGATTTTCAAGAATGCCCTGACCACCCTGTATATGGGCGGCGCCAAGGGCGGCTCTGATTTTGACCCCAAGGGAAAGTCTGATGGAGAGGTCATGCGCTTTTGTCAGTCCTTTATGATAGAGCTCTTCCGCCATATCGGTCCTGCGACTGATGTCCCCGCTGGCGACATCGGGGTTGGTAAACGGGAAATCGGATACCTCTTCGGACAGTACAAGCGCATTGTGAATAAATTCAACGGCGTCTTGACGGGAAAGAGTCTGAACTGGGGTGGTTCACACCTGCGCCCCGAGGCAACCGGTTATGGCTGTGTCTATTTTGCCCGTGAGATGCTCAAGACCCGTGAAGAGGAACTCAAGGGAAAGGTGTGCATCATTTCCGGCTCGGGCAATGTCTCCCAGTTCACGGCGCAAAAACTCATCCAGCTAGGCGCCAGGGTTGTGAGCATGTCCGATTCAGATGGCGTCATTTATGACCCTGACGGTATCAATGAAGAGAAACTTGCCTTTATTTTTGAGCTCAAGAATGTCAGGCGGGGCAGGATTCGTGATTATGCCGGGCATTTCAAGGGTGTCACTTACAGAGATGGCGCCAAGCCCTGGGACATCCCTTGTGACTGTGCCTTCCCCTCCGCCACAGAGAACGAGATTGATGAAGAGGATGCAAAGACCCTTGTCAGGAATGGTTGCTACCTTGTGGCTGAAGGTGCAAACATGCCCTGCATCCCACAGGCAGTCCATGTCTTTCAGGAGGCGAAGGTTCTTTACGGTCCCGGCAAGGCGGCGAATGCCGGCGGAGTGGCGGTCTCCGGACTTGAAATGGCGCAAAACGCCCAGTTTATACACTGGAGCAGGGAGTATGTGGACGCCAAGCTTCAGGAACTGATGAAAGAGATTCATGATAATTCCTGGCGCACGGCGAAGGAATATGGTTGTCCGGGTGATTATGTGGTGGGCGCCAACATCGCCGGTTTCTTGAAGGTTGCCGATGCCATGATTGAACAGGGACTGGTCTGATTTGTGTAATCCGTGGACACAACATGTCCATTACTACTCAATTAATGCACAGCAGGTTTCTTCGAAGCGGATGGCAATGTGGCGCTTTCTGGCGATGGCGACTACTTCCTCCGATGGGAAGGCAATGCCTTCAAAGCCGTGTTTCAGGGCAAGTATCTCCACCTTTATCTGATAAGCGCCCGCCGGTCTCGCACAGCCGAGATGAATGGGTGTTTCGGGAAATAAGCGTCGTGTCTCGGCGAAGAGGCGGTTCACCTTCCTGAGGGGGAATGGCTCTGCGTGAGTTAGCGGTGTTTTGGGCAGGGGCATCAGAAATACAAGCACAAGGGATTTCAGTCGATGTCCCCTCAGGAGATTAATCAGCTCAAGTTCATGCTCAATATCATCCTCACAACCGGTTGCGCCATTTCCCAGACCAAGAATGATATGCGGGGCGGCAGGTAGATGATACTCCTTCAGGAGGTCAAGCGAACCACTGACGTCTTTTAGAGTCTTGCCGGTTAAATGATACACCCGTTGTAAGACATCCGTATCCACCACATCCACCATGACGGCTTCGATGCCTGTCGGGGCGAGCGCTTCCGCAAGGGGGCGGTTCACAAGTTTTGTGTGGACGGCGAGCCGAAGGCTGAGGTCTTTCCTTATGCGGCTGAGGGTTTGGGCAAATGGGATGAGAGGCACAATGCCGTTTGAATCGCATCCACCGGAAATCAGCATCCCTTTTGTCCCACGTCCTGCCGCCTCAGAAGCCATCTTCCAGAGCGACTCTGGTGTTGGGGTGGCAATCATGCGCTCAAGGAGTTTTGCTTTGCAGTGGTCGCAGAGGAGGTGACATTCCCTGCCCGTTATCGAGACGCCGAGGAATGAATTCCCGCCACGGTTGGAATAGGCATCCGTGTGGTAATACTTGGTATTCGGGATGCTGAAGGTGACGGCGCGTTTGACGGGGCGCGGGGCGGAAAAAATCTGGGTGCGGATGAGGGCAATGTCTTCACTGGTTGGTTCAAAGGGATAGTTGCGGAGTTCCTCTCCGGGCGGGGAGTTGCCAAAGGGGCGGTTACAGTCCACCCGGCCTGCGCATCCCTTGCACCCACGCGTCATAAAGGGCGCGCCGGAGTCTATAAGCCGGTTGAGGACGTTCTGAGGCGCGCCGAAATTCGTGATGCGTCCTGTATTTTCGTCAAACTCGAAATTATCATAATGGGAATATCCCTCATCGACCAGATGGCAGGCAATCTGGATGCGGCGATAGGCATCAAGCGGCGGCTGAAGGGTGTGTTCCATGGTGGAACCCTGCTCCGGGTAGAAGGAGAACAGATGATTCGGGCAACCGGCATCCCCCGCACGCTGGAAGATTCGGACGAGTTCCTGCTCTGTTTCGCCGAGACCGCAGATGAAATGCACCCCCACATTTTGTTTGCCAAAGATTTCCAGAGCCTGCGCAAGGCGACTCCAGTAAACATCCCACCGATGCGGTCCCTGCACGCCTCCGCCCCTCAGCCTGTCAAATAGTTCAGGTGTTGCGGCGTCAATGGCGATGCCGATTTTTTCAACGCCGGCGGCGCGCAGTTCCCGCAGGAATGTTTCATCCATGACGGTGGGGGAGACAAGGACCGAGACGGACTGGGGTGTTTCGTGGACAAGACGTCCCGCCAATGTGAGGGTGTCATCCCACGCGCGGGGATGTGTGAGCATCGAGATACAGGTGCGCCTTGCGGTTTTGGATTTTTTCAGTCGTGCGATGATGTCATCCATCGCATGGACATGCCAGGGGACGCGGATGAAGGTTTTTTCAAAAGCCGTGCGGCTGCGGGAGAGTCCGCAGTAAGCGCAGTTTGCCCTGCAGCCATCCTCATAGTGAAGGAGGAGATTAACGCAGGTCATCTTTGCATCTCGCCAGAATCTCCCCGTGAAAAAACCGAGTGTCATCGCCGCCGCCAGTGAGATTTTGACGAACGTTGGGCTTTCCTGTTTCATCCAGCATTTCCAATGTTGAGTTTATTTTGGGAGGGACGAGCGCCAAAGAGTTTTGTCCCGATGCGGACGATGTTCGCCCCCTCTTCAATAGCCACTTTGTAGGTATCGCTCATCCCCATGGAAAGGAAACGCATTTCGACATTCGGGATAGCGGCACGGGCGAGGCGGTCAAAGGTCTCTTTAGTGACGCGGAAAAAGGGTCGCGCCTCTTCAGGGTTTTCCGTGAATGGTCCCATGGTCATGAGCCCCTGGAGACGGAGGTGTTCAAGTGTGGCGAGCCGCAGGGCGAGAGGCTCTGCATCCTCCGGCATGACGCCTGCCTTAGCGCTCTCGCGTCCGCTGTTTATCTCAATGAGGATGGGCAAGACCTTGCCGATGAGCGCACACTCTTTATCCAGCCGTGCGGCAAGTTCAAAGGAGTCCATCGTCTCAATCATGTCAAAGAGTTGCGCCGCCTTTTTTGCCTTGTTTTTCTGAAGATGTCCAATGAAGTGCCACCGGGCGCGCCCTCCAAGGACTGCCCGCATCGCCTCTGCTTCCTGAACATAATTATGCCCGATGGCATGGATGCCCGCCTCACATGCGGCGAGGAGTTCTTCCGTTGTGCGCATCTTAGCCGCGGCAACAAGTGTCACATGCGGGGGAAGTTCACTCAGAATGTCCCTCACCGCCCGCCGGACTGACTCAAGATGACTCTTTTCATTCATTGGCGCCCGCCCTGTCAGTGACCGCATGTGCTGCAGTTGTGCGTGCCGCAGGTGGAGCAGTTATCTGAATCGCTATTTGTGATGGATTTGCCATCAACGGTGGCGCTGAAGATTGACATGAGCTTCGACATCCTTTCCCCGCCGCATTTCTCGCAGGCGTGCCGGGAATCGCTGTTCAGCCGTTCCAGAAATTCGGTGATATGTTCGCAGTCACCGCATTTATATTCGTAGATTGGCATATTCCGCTCCCTGAAAATTGTAATCCTCCTCTTTCATTGCCACTCCCGAACTGTTGGTGGATATTTTCAAAAATACTTCGCCTGCGCTCTATCTCACAATCTATAATATGGAAAATTTATACCTCTTTAGTTTTAACTGATGCAACTTTAATTCTTCCCGAGGTGCGTCAGAATTTAACTCAGGATTATGTCAACGCCCAACCCGGGGCGGGAGGGTATCTCTAAATTACCATTTTTTAAAATGGGAGCGCTGGAGGCAATATCGTTTATTATGTCGAAGTGACCATCGAGGTCAATATAGCGGAGGCTTTTCATGGCGCATGCGAGGTGCATTGCGGCGCTGATAGAGAGTGCAGATTCATCCATGCAGCCAAGCATGGTTCCCACGCCGCCCTTTGCGCAAATCTCATCAATGCGCAACGCCTCATCCAGCCCGCCGCATTTCATGAGCTTGATATTCACCAGATGGGCGATTTTTTCCGAGACAATCCTCCGGGCGTCATCTGCGTCAAGGACACATTCATCCGCCATGATGGAGATGGGAGAGCGGTCAGTCACATACTTCAGCGACTGGAGTTCCTTCGCCGGTGTGGGTTGCTCTAAAAACTGAATGTTTTCCATGTCAATCATTCTGAGGAATTCCAGAGTTTCAAGGGCGCTGTAAGCCTGATTGGCATCGAGGCGAAAAAGGATTTGAGGTCCGGCGAGGCGGCGAATTTCCCCGAGGCGGCGTGCATCAGATTTGGGGCCTTCGCCCAGTTTCACCTTAAGGATACGGAATCCGCCTGCAAGCGCCTGGCGCGTTTGCTCCAGCGCGGTTTCAAGGGGCAAGAGGGAGATGGTGTAGGATGCAGGGAAGGCGCGGGCGCTCCCGC
>Ga0315279_10010450_pt1 | contig 10909 bp, 8 predicted proteins | sample YL17G06_20_MG_FD_203694 | JGI IMG/M metagenome (GOLD analysis project Ga0315279, IMG submission 203694) | Sediment microbial communities from Yellowstone Lake, YNP, Wyoming, USA - YL17G06_20 | ecosystem: Environmental > Aquatic > Freshwater > Lake > Sediment | place: USA: Wyoming | collected...
GGTAGAGGCGAATGTAGAAGACTATGCCAAGTCGGCTCGCGCGAGCAATCTGCTCTGGATCGTCGGCGCCGCAAGTCGCCGAGGGCTTGAAGCTCTTATCAGTCGGGCCCTGGCTCAGGCATGCCAGAGGCAAATAGTTATCCAGGACCACCTCGTGTCCCGCGCGCTGATAGAGAGACGCGCCCGCAGACAACCCACCAGCATGTTTTTCAGGAGACTTGAAGAAACCGTTGTATCGCATTTCCCAGTGGCCATCGTCCAGCGGCCGGATGCGCATGCGGTATGAATAGCCGCTGGACGAGACCCAATCCGGCCAAACCAGGATGTCTACCACACACATTCTTGAGGGAGACAGACCTTGCCCAGGCTCATCCTTTGCGCCAACGCTCATTCGATCCGACTCATTGGCGGCGGCGCTGGGTTTGCTGGTCAATTCCTTGCCGTCGATGAAATACCGGACGTCGCCGTCAATATAGTACCCGGAGCCGGTGGAGGCCGGGGCTTTGACTACGTACGATGCGCCTTGGATGTCCATGAGGGCGAGCAGGTCACCGCCGTTGGGGGCGAACTGGTCGCCGAAGCGCGAACCAGCAGTTGCCCTCACGACTGTGCCCGCCGGCATGCCCTCCATCATGCTTTGAATGTTGGGGCGGATCGACTCTTCGCTTGATGCACATGACGGGACAATGATGCAGACGAAGATGGATACAGAGACGATGGACGGACGGATGTTGGCAACCATGGTATGGCCCTTTCTTGAGTTCAACAGAGCATTTCAACCCGGACCGCCGCAAACTGCTGGTCCATTGTCTCTTGTGTCATTGGTCCGTGCAAGCGTTTTCCGTCTGGAAAAGCCGAGGACGAGGGCTATCGCCAGGGTCGCGCCCCGGCCACCAGGTGGCAAATGCCCACGGCAACGATCAAGACCTGCCTGCCCGGTGGACAGGCTCTGCCCCCTTAGAGCTAGGACCAAAGACGTTCTTCTCCCGTCGTTCCCTGCTACCTGCTGCCTGCTGCCTTCTTCTTACACGTCCCGCAGGTCGACCTGGACCGTGCTGGTGGCGCCCTTCTTGCCGCCGCCGGTCGGGTCGGTCGGCGTGTATTCCAGGGAGATCTGCACGTATCGCACCGCGATGGTCTCCAGCGGCAGCGTGTCATTGCTGTCGTGCGAACCCTCCGGCTCGACCGACGAGATGACCGCCTCCTTGAACGTGTACTTCATGAACGGCGTCTTGTCGCCCATGGCGCGGCAGAGCTCGAGCTGGACCTGCGGGATGCGTTTGGCCAGGTGGCAGTACTGGAACAGCGACGGCGAGGCGGAGTCCAGCTTCTTGACGATCCTGAAGTCGTGGTGGCTGGCCTTTGCGCCGACGTAGTCGCCCGAGGCGTTGATCGCCCCGCCGAAGGGATTGTTGATCTGGTGCTTGTAAGACAGCACCTCGATCCATTCCTTATGCGCGGTATCCGTGCTGTCGCCCTTGATGCCCTGGATCTTCAGGAATATGTCGTACGACATGGCCAGTTCCTTTCGTTCTCGCTGAGAGGCGTACGCAGCCGCCCGATGCCCAAGCCGCCAAGTGTATTGTAGCGGCGACAGGTTTGGGAAAACAGCGTCCCTGTTTTCCATAGGTCCCATAGGACCCGTAGGACCTATACCTTACGACCGGCGCCGCGCTTACCGGCGAAGCAGTTCGATGACCTTCTGGACGCCCTTTTCCAGCAGGTCGTCTTCTATTGTAAGAGGCGGGGCCAGGCGGACGACGTGCTCGCGTGCGGGGCCGACGAACAGCCCGGCCTCCAGGGCCGCCTGGAACACCTCGCGGGCGGGCTTGTCCACCTGGATGCCCAGGAAGAAGCCCGCGCCGCGGACTTCCTTGACGCACGGGATCTTCGCGTCGTTGATGGCCTGGACGACCTGCTTGCCCCGCTGTGCCGCTCGCTCGACAAGGTTCTCGTCGGCGATGAGTTTCATCGTCGCGACTCCCGCGGCCGCACAGACCGGCATGCCTCCCATCGTGCATCCGTGGGTGCCCGGGCCAAAGACGTCGGCGTACTTGGCCGCAATCACGCACGCCCCCAGCGGCATGCCGCCGCCTATGGCCTTGGCAAGGGTCATCACGTCGGGCTGGATGTCGAAATACTGGTGCGCGAACCACCGCCCCGCGCGGGCCGGGCCGGTCCAGACCTCGTCGCAGGCCAGCAGGATGTTCTTGTCGGTGCAGAGCTTTCGCAGGCCCTGCATGAAGTCCTTGCTCGGCACGTTGATGCCGCCCTCGCCCTGGATGGCCTCGACGAACACCCCGGCCGTCTCGCCGTCTATGGCCGCGGCGACGGCGTCGAGGTTGTCATAAGGCACGATCACGCTGCCCGGGAGCATCGGCTCGAAGCCGTTCTGGTACTTTCCCGGAGTCAGGCTCAGGGCGCCCATGGTCCGGCCATGGAAGCAGTTCTCGAAGCTGATGATCTTGTACTTTCCCGGCCCGGCGGCAAGGCGGACGAGCTTCAGGGCGGCCTCGTTGGCCTCGGTGCCGCTGTGGCAGTAGAAGACCTTCCCGCCGAAGGCCCGCTCGGTTATCCGCCGGGCAAGCTCGACCTGCGGGGCGTTGGTAAAGAAGTTGCCGTGAGCCATCAGCAGCGCGGCCTGCCGCTGCACGGCCTGGACAATGGCCGGGTGACAATGCCCGCCTATGCCGGCCCCGCCGAACCCGGCGAAAAAGTCGATGTACTCGTTGCCGTCGGCGTCCCATAGACGCGCGCCCTTGCCGCGGACCATCGCCCGCAGGCGCTGGCCGTAGTTGGGAACAATGTACTGGTTCGTCGCGTCGAGGATTTCCTTCTGGGTCGCCATTGGCCTTGTCTCCGTCCTGGTCTGCCTGCACCGCCGCCGGGAACTCACACGCGCCCGCAGGGCGCGGCGCAAGCGAACACTTCTACGACAACCGCCCGCCGCGGTCAATACCACGAAAGGTTTTAGGCCGGGGCAGGTGCGGGCGCGGGGGACACCAAAGGAGATGGCGTATGCCGCCGCGTTGAAACTCGCCGAGGGTTCGGACAGTTGGTACGAGTTGTTCGATCTTGCAGCCGCGGCCAAGGGGGAATTCCCGGAGGATCTGCGGGGCAGCGAATTGCTCGCCCAATTGCCGGCCCTCTTGCGAACAATGCTGGGAAACGCCCCTTCCGATGATCAGTTTGAGCATATGGTCAAGTTGCTGAGGAAGAGGCGAGAATGGCCATAAGTCCGATTATCGTGCCGCGTTCGTCCCACGAAAGGATTGCAAGCCACGCGGAAGCCTTTATCAACAAGCATCATCCAGCCGTGACGAATGGCTTTTTGTCGCACCTTCGCGGGCGGCCGAAAGAGGCCTGACCAGGCCGCGAAGGACTACCCGGGGGGTTCCGCAGGCATCCTGTAGAGTTTTCTTCCTTCGCACCCGGTGTTTTCTTGACGATTTGTACTAAGTAGATATATTTAGTATAGCAAGGAGACCTAATCATGAAGACAGCCAAGCATCCGACCAACCTGCGACGCATGATCGACGCGAGGGTCAAGCAACTCATCGCCAAGTGTCCGCCCCTGGCGGCGAGCCTGGGACGCCAGGCCGGTGGCGGCTGTCACGTCACGCTCAAGCACGCCGGCAAGACGCAGACCGTCTATGTTCCCAAGGACCTCACGGAGGAGGTGCAAGCATCAATACAGGAACATCGACGCATCAAACGGCTCTTGCGGGAGATCACGCAACTCCAACTGGAACTGATTCGCAGCCACAGGACCGAGCAAGCCCGGCGCGGCGGCAGGGCCTGATTCGCATGAAGGCCCTGGACGGCGCCAGATTGTTCGGCCACTTCCTGGTGGTCCTGGAGGCCAAGCTGGTTACGCCCGAGGGTCTGGCCATCTCCATCGGCGGCGAGTTCATCGAGAACAGCGACCCCAAGGCCGCCAAGGGTGCCTGATCGATGGTTCATCCGGCTGCGGGAAGCCTGGTAACGATTGCTTGACAGTCAGTTCCGCCAGCGGCATCACTGGCCAGTATCTCCCGCAACTGGAGGGCCAGGTCGCGCAATAAACCCGGCCGCGCCGGCTGTCGGTGGTCTGCTTCAGGACGCCCAGTGACAGGCACAGGCATCAGCGCAGCAACAACTCAAGGTCTTCGCGGCTGAGGTTGCGCAACAGGCTGTTATCGGCGTTGATGATGGCGTCGGCCAGGGAGCGTTTGGATTCCTGAAGTTCCAGGATGCGTTCTTCGACCGTGTCGCGGGCGATCAGGCGGTAGGCGAAGACCTGGCGCTTCTGGCCGATGCGGTGGGCGCGGTCGATGGCCTGGGCCTCGACCGCCGGGTTCCACCACGGGTCCAGCAGAAAGACGTAGTCCGCCGCCGTCAGGTTCAGCCCCAGTCCGCCGGCCTTGAGGCTGATCAGGAACAGCCCGCATTGCGGATCGTTCTGGAAACGGTCCACGCGGGCTTGCCGGTCTCTCGTCCGGCCGTCAAGATACTCGTAAACGATCCGCTCGTCTTTCAGTCGCGCCTGGACGATGCCCAACATGCTCGTGAACTGGGAGAATACCAGGGCCTTGTGGCCTTCTTCGAGCACCTCCTGTAGCTGCGGCAGGAGCGATTCAAGCTTGGCGCTGGACTCGCCGACGCGGGCCTTGTCGATCAGGCCGGGATGGATGGCCGCCTGGCGGAGCCGCAGCAGGGCCTCCAGGATCTGGATCTTCACCTTGTTCATTCCGTCGCGGGCGACGCGGGCCAGCAGGGCCTGGCGATAGTGGTCCCGCAGTTGGTCGTAGAGCTTGCGTTGCGTCGCGTCCAGTTCACAGTAGAGCGTCTGCTCGGTCTTGGCCGGCAGATCGGCGGCGACCTGACCCTTGGTCCGGCGCAGGATGAACGGCCTCAGGGCCCGAGCCAGCAACTGCGCGGGCGTCGCCTCATCCGGGTCTCCTGTGCCATTGGCCCCGGCCGACAACACCGGCGAGGCCCCCAGCATGCCCGGGTTGAGCACCTCGAACTGGCTCCACAACTCGCCGAGGTGGTTCTCGATCGGCGTGCCGCTCAGGCACAGGCGATGGCGGGCCTGGAGAAGCCTCGCCGCCTTGGCCGAGGCGGTCTGGGCATTCTTGATCGCCTGGGATTCGTCGAAAACGACATAGTCGAACACAACATCCTTGAGGTGGGCCGCGTCCCGCCGCAACGTTCCGTAGGTGGTCAGGATCAGGTCGTAGTCGTCAAAGTGGTCCACGCGCCCCTTGGCTCGATCGGTCCCGACATGGTCGAGAACCCGCATGGCCGGAGTGAAACGGGCCGCCTCCTGACGCCAGTTGAAGATCAGCGACCGCGGCACGACCGCCAGCGACGCCGCGGGACGGTCGCCGTTGCCCGAGCCGTTGGCCCGCAACTGCCGGCGCGACTCAAGCAGGGCCAGCACCTGCACCGTCTTGCCCAGGCCCATGTCGTCGGCCAGACAACCGCCGAACCCGAACCGCTGGAGAAAGTGGAGCCAGCCGAGCCCGTCACGTTGATATGGCCTCAACGTGCCGACAAAGCCCGCCGGGGCGTCGGCCGGGGTGATGCGCTCGAACCGCCGCAGCTCCTCGCGGGCCCGCGAAAACGCCTCGTCACAGGTCGCTTCCGGCTGGGCGGCCAGCAGGGCGTCCAGAAAGCCCGCCTGCGTCGGCTTGAATCGCAGGTGGTCCTTCTGGGTCGTCGCCACCGACGCCAGCAGACCGAACCTCCGCAGCCACTGCTCCGGCAGAATGCCCAGACTGCCGTCGCCCAGCCGAACGAACTGTTCGCCCTTTCTCAACGCGGCGAGCAACTGCGGCAGCGAGGCGGCGACCCCGCCGAAATCGGCCGACCCGCGGAGTTCGAACCAGTCAATCCCCGAAGACACGGCCATCTCAAACTTGCCGGCCCGCCGATACAGCGAGCCGTCGGCCTGGACGTCCCAGTCCTCGGCGACCAGTTCAGCCACCACTCGCGGCAGGAGCTTGGGGCGCAATTGGAAACGGCCTTCCGGTCCGTAGGCGTCTCGCCGCAGGCCGAGCGACATCAACTTCTCCGCGGCCGCATGTTCCACCGCAGGATCGCGCAAGATCAGCCGGCGCGACTCCTTGATGTAAATGCCTCGCCCCGGCGACGAATTGTCCACCCGCCGGCCGTCGTACTCGAACCCGAGCTCGGCGGTCAGCAGGTCCTGGCCCCAACGGCGGTCCGGTTTGCGAATCCGCAGACACCGCCGGGGCGCCGGGCGGACCTCTTGATAGCTCAGATCCGCCGGAAGGTCCATCGGCGGACCGTCCGGGACCCGCAGGAGCCATTCAAGCAGTTCATCCGCCTGCCGAACCGGCGCCCGGACTTGCTTCTCCCGCCGCAACAGCGAAATCCAACCGAACGCGCCGTGGTCATTCAAGCGGGCCACCCGGTCCGGCCAGAAGACCCAGCCGCCTCGCGTCAGCATCACCGGCGAGGCCAGGTCTTGCCGCTCCCCGTCCCGCCGCAGCGAGCCGGATAGCACGAACTGTTTGGCCGCCTCGTCCTTACGGATAACCAGCCGGAACTCCCACGCCGCGCCAACATCGAGTTGCAGGGGCGGGAGTTCCTCGCCGGACTTCGTCTGCAAACGGCACCTTCCGCTGCCGCACAGCAATGGCATTACCGCATACGTCAGCGCTTCGTGTAAGAGGAAGGTGGAGGAGCGGGTGTAGTCGCTGTATGTGTAGTATGTGTAGGTCTGCGTGTGGGCCCCAAGGAACAAAGCGGCAATCTGGCGATCCGTCGGGTCCGGCAGCAGGCCGATCTGCTCCCGCGAAAGCGCCCGCGGCTTCTCGACGCCCCAGTCGCCGTTGTTCTTGCGCTTGCGCAACAGGACATGGACGGCCAGGCCGGCTCCGGTCACGGTCGTCGGAACGTCTATGATGTAGCTCAACTGACTGTCGGCCGGCAGGGCCTCTCTGGACCGTCCCCCATCATGGCCGGCGGAATCGTGCAGGTCGGCAAGAAGCTGCTTCCACGTCGCCGGCTGCGATGGCGCTGGGCGAAATTGGAGGATGCGGCGCATATCGGCGTTACGGGAAACATTCACATCATCCTCGTCGCGATCGTCATACGCCCCATCCGCCGGATCGTCGTCATCTTCGGAATAGTCCTGGCCGTCGCCGTCCTGGAAATAGTCCCGATCATCGTCGGCCTCGTCACCGGCCATGACCAGGGCCTTGCCATCCAGTCGTGCCGGCATCTTCCCGGCGGCGTCATAGGCCAGCGCCGCCGCCCAAAGGTGTTTGCACGGGCCGTACTGATCGAAGTACGGGCAATCGCAGAAGGCCCGGATCTCCGGGCCGGACCAATCCAGCGACACGGTGTAATCGTCCTGGCCCGTCACCAAAGCATGGATCGACGTGGCGTCAGTGTGCTCGAAGCGGACAGCTTTGCGGTAGAAGTAGTCCTCTCCCCGCCGCCGGACATCGGAGGAGAAATCATCTCGGATCGCGCGTGTCAGTTTTCTGCCCATGTTGACCGGTATTGTATCAACTCTTTCCCGCCGCGTCAGACAAACACCCTTGGGCGCGTTCCCCCAAGCAACTCACCGACGCATCCCAGCGCGTTCCAGAGGTCCGGGAAGAGGTCAATGACGGTGTTCATGCGCCTCTGATAGCAGAAGAAGCCTCCGGTGGCAACCGTCGTAAGTCCTTATGGCGAGGCCGCGGCTGAATTGTTCGGGTGAACAGGACGAGGACGATGCCCGTCCCCTGGCGGCCCCGTCGAGGCCGCAATGGCTCCGCCGCGTTACGGGCGTGGCGCCCGCGCCATGGCGGGCTAGAATCGCGCCAGCGCCTTCTTCAGGTCGTCCGGGCGGCAGATCGGGCCCGGTTCGGCCTTGCCTTGGGGGGGCAGGGCGGCCGCCGGCTCGGTGGCACAGGCGGGCGAGGGTATCACGACCCTGTTTCGTCCGGCCCGTTTGCCGGCGTAGAGGCAATCGTCGGCCGCCTGGATCAGGTCGTCCGGTTTGGTCATGGCCTTGGTGTGGTGGGCGATGCCCGCGGTGACCGTCACTCGCCGGGGCGGCTCGCCGCCCAGCGGCAAGGACGACTCCACCTTGATCCGCAGCCGCTCCAGGCAGATAAACGCCTGCTCCGAGGCCACCCCGGGCAGGAGGATGAGGAACTCCTCGCCTCCGACGCGGCAGGCGACGTCGCTGGTCCGAATGCCCGCCATCAGGATGCGGCCTAGGCTTTGGAGGACCTCGTCGCCCTTGAGGTGCCCGAATTCGTCGTTGACGCGTTTGAAGTGGTCCACGTCGATCATCGCGGCCGACAGGGGCTGTTCGTACCTGTCCGCCATTGCCCAAAGCTCCTTGAGCCGGCCCATGCCGTGCCGGCGGTTGAACAGCCCCGTCAGTTCATCCGCGTTGACGGTCTGGCGGAGCCTGGCGTTGAGTTGGGAGAGTTCCGCGTTGAGGCGATGGGCGGCGAGGTTGTGTTCCGTCAATTCCTGGTAGAGGTCCACTATCCGAATGCCGGCGTTGATCCGCGCCAGCAATTCTTCCGGGTGAAACGGCTTGGAGAGGAAGTCGTCCGCGCCGACTTGGAACGCCTCCTTGAGGTGCTCCTTGTCGGACTGGATGGTCAGCATGATGAAATAGGTGAAGGGATCGGCGGCCCGCGACTTTATGCGGCGGCAGAGTTCCAGGCCGTCCATGCCCGGCATCAACCAATCGCACAGGACGATCGAGGGCCTGCGCTCTCGAATGGCCTCGATGGCCTGGAAGCCGTTGGCCGCCTGACACGGCGTGTGCCCGCCGGCCGACAGACAGTTGGACACCGTCTCCAGCGTCGCGGGGTCGTCGTCCACTACCAGGATGCGAGCCCTATCCGTCCGCTTCATGAGAAACTCCAGCCAAGGTGGGGGCGCAGACCTCGCGCATCTCAGCCAATTTCCACGGTCTCTTCGGAGTACTGCTCGCGTATTCTCACGAAATCCGGCTCGTTTTCGATGAACGCCGTGACGATTTCCGAGTCGAACTGGGCCCCGGACTCCTCCAGGATGATGGCGCGGGAGATCTCGTGTCCGTAGGCGGCCTTGTACACCCTCTTGGAGGTGAGGGCGTCGTAGACGTCCGCCAGCGAGACGATGCGGGCGGCCAGCGGGATGTTCTGCCCCACCAGGCCCAGAGGATAGCCGCTGCCGTCGAACCGCTCGTGGTGGGCGGCGGCGATATCCCTGGCCATCCGCAGGTAGTCCGCGTCGGGGAACTGCTCCACGGCGGCGGACAAGGCGTCGGAACCCACCGTCGTGTGGCGCTTCATCATCTCAAACTCGCGGTCGTTGAGCCGCCCCGGCTTCAGGAGGATGGCGTCGGGAATCCCCACCTTGCCGATGTCGTGCAGGGGGCTGGTGTGATAGAGCATCTCCACGAACCCCGAGGAGACCTTGTACTCGCCCTTGCCGTTGCGCTTGAACCACTCTGCCAGCGTCCGGCAGTAATCCTGTACCCGCTCGAGGTGCTGGCCTGTTTCGGGGTCGCGGGACTCGGCCAGTTTGGCCATTGTGAAGATCGCCACCTCGCGGGTCTCCAGGCTCAGGATCCGCTCGCCGGTGCGGACCCTAAGCAGCAGTTCGCCGGGATGGAACGGCTTGAAGACGTAGTCGTCGGCCCCCGCCGAGAGCCCCTCGGCCGCCTTCTCGTGCGTGTCGTGGCTGGTCAGCAGGATGGTGAATACGTAGCGGGACAGCGGTTCGCGGCGAATGGCCCGGCACAGGTCCAGCCCGTTCATCCCCGGCATCTCCCAGTCGGTGATCACCAGCCTGCAGCGGGTATCGCGAAGGATGTTCAGGGCCTCATGCCCGTCGGCGGCTCTGACGACCTCGTACCCCGCCCGCTCCAGCATCGCGTTGAGCATCTCCAGAGCAACTTCATCGTCATCTACCACAAGAACCTGCATGGTGTTCTCCTTGTGCTGCACACATGGTTTTTCACACGTTCCCCTGAGAAACGCAGTCTATCAGGGCCGAAAACTCCTGCCGGACCCGTTCCAGATGCCCCGCCGCCGCGGAAAGGTCTCCCGAGCGGGCGACGAGTTCCATTTCCCCGGCCGCCTCCCGCAAGATATTGGCCGAAAGGTTCGCCGCCGCGCTCTTGATGGCGTGGGCCATGAAGGCGACGAGTTCGGCATCTCCAGCCCGGACCGCCTTCTCCAGGGCCTTCAGGTCCTCCTGGCCCTTGGCCTGGAACTTGCGGAGGATCCTGCCGACGAACTCCCGGTTGCCCATGCACCGCGACAGGAGCGACTCGAAGTCAAACCGCTTTGTGGATCCCGGCGCCGCGGCGGGCTTTTCAACCGCATCCGGTGCCACATTTGCCGGCGTCGCGGCGGACTCTTCAACCGCATCCGTCGCCACGTTTGCCGGCGCCGGCGGCTTCGCCGCCTGGCCTGAAACGCAAGATTGTAAGAGGCTGATCAGCCGTTCCGGCTCGATGGGCTTGCTGAGGTAGTCGTCCATGCCGGCCTGTATGCAGGCCTCGCGGTCTCCCTGAAGCGCGTGGGCCGTCAGGGCGACGATGAACAGCGGCCTGCCGGACCGGCCGAGGTTGCCCTCGCGCCGCTCGTGGTCGCGCAGGCCCCGCGTTGCCTGGAACCCGTCCATTTCAGGCATTTGGCAATCCATAAGGACCACGTCGTAACGGTTGGCGACGGCGGCCTCCACCGCCTGCCTGCCGTTGCCCACGATGTCGCAGGAGACGTCCAGGTTCCACAGGATCTCCCGGACGACTTCCTGGTTGATCTCATTGTCCTCGGCCACAAGGACGCGCAGGTGGTTGTCGGCAAAGCTGGTGTTGGCCTGGATGTGGTTGACTCGCGGCTGGGATGCCGCGGGCGTCTGAGTCCCCTTGACGGCCCCGATCGGCAAGGCC
>Ga0315279_10010452_pt1 | contig 10908 bp, 8 predicted proteins | sample YL17G06_20_MG_FD_203694 | JGI IMG/M metagenome (GOLD analysis project Ga0315279, IMG submission 203694) | Sediment microbial communities from Yellowstone Lake, YNP, Wyoming, USA - YL17G06_20 | ecosystem: Environmental > Aquatic > Freshwater > Lake > Sediment | place: USA: Wyoming | collected...
CGCGCCGTCTCACATCCTGCGGTTCCACGTCGCCGGGGCCGCGGCCCGGCCGGCCGAGTTGATCGGCAGGAAGATCAAGGACCTCGACGAGGACAGTTGGAAGGTTCGAGATGCGGCCACGCGATGGCTCAGCGAGCTGCCCTTCGGGCAGATGGGCCTGCTGACCGAGGCGCTCAAGAAGCCCGCGAGCAAAGAGCAGGAAGTGCGGCTGGAAACGGTGATCGAGGCGATCCGTTCGCGCTCGACCGAAGGCACAACCGACACGCTGGAGGGCCTCTCGCGGGGCAGGCTGAAGTTCATCGACCGCGGCGGCAGGCAGTTCGTCCAGGCCTGGTCCGACACCGGTCCCGAGGCCCGCATGATCGTGCTGGATGGGAATTCCAGCGTGAACATGCCGCTGCCTTCGGCGGGTTTCAAGATCGGCTGCCAGGACGCCGACGGCACAATGTACGCCTCGGACAAGAAGTGCATCTACACGCTCTCGCCCAAGCTGGAGATCAAGCCCATCGTGTCGCTCGACTACCTGGGCGGGCTGGACGTGCCCGTCTATGCTGCCCAGAAGGGCCTGTTGTGCGTGGGATTGCCCAGTGCTGAAAAATGGAATCCGGTCTTCAGGCCGGTCTGGCTGGACCTCAAGGCAAAGCCCGCCGGGCCGCTGCTGCCCGGCAAAGCCATCGCCGAGGGCATGGCGATAATGAGCAACCGCTCAAAGACCTACCACGTGGCCGTGGGACCTGAAGATGCCCTGTGGCTGGTCCGCCATGAGACGACGAAGGATCAGACCGGCAAGGAGTTCGCCTCGACGCAACTGCTGCGGGCCTTCGGGGAAAAGGTTGAGCAGCTCAGCGAAAAGCTGGACACCAACTTCAACCCCTCGGTCTGGCCGCTGGGCCAGGATACCGCGATCGTCGCGACGATGAGCGAAGGCTGGAAGCAGAAAGGGGTCATCTGGTATCGCGCCGGCCAGGCCCAGGTCTACACGTCCCTGAAGGAGCTTGTCGAAGCCCGCCACGAGGTGATGGCCAAAACCATGCCGGACCCCGCGGCGTTCATAAGCGGAGAACACTACGATGAGGTCTGGCTGATCCGGGCCGGCGAGAGCTTCTACGTCGAGGACTCGATCTATGTCGAAACCCCCAAGAGTAGCGGCACGGTTGACCGGTCGCTCCTGATGCGCAAAGGCCAGTGGGTTGAGCAGCGGGACGATGGGTTCAGGGATGACAAGTACGAGCCCCTGCTGTGCCGCATGGTGGACCTGGATGCCGGCAGCAAACGGGTGCTCGCATTCCAGGATTCGTACAAGACGCTGAGATGGCTGGACCTGGCCGGGGGCGGCGCCTCGCGGGACATCCTGGGCCTTAAAACCGCCTGGGCTTGGCGTATGTTCAACAAAACGCACCTGCCCCGTTTCGACGGGTCATGGACCCTGACGCCCGAGGCCGCCAGGAGGTTGGTGGCCATCAACGACGAGTATGTGAAGGCCGCCGCCAAACGCGGCGTCGAGCTCGACGAGGACGACATCGAGTACAAGAGCGAAGACCTGCCCGCCTTCCGGCGTTGGGATGGCGGCAAGTGGCGGACGATCAACCATTCGCTTGTCGGGGCGAGCGTTTTCGAGGATGCCGCCGGCGGGGTATGGCAATTCGAAAGCCGCCGCGCCACCGTGACCTTCGCCGACGGGCGCGAGCAGGCGATCCCACTCGACGCCGGCCACGCCGAGGACTTCCGGCTGGCGGTCGAGTCGCCCGACGCGGTGTGGGTGGCGTCGTTGGAGTCGCTTTGGCGGATGAGCCTGGTGCGGGACACCGCCGGCAAGCCGTGGCGATGGGAAGTCTCCAGGCGGTTTCGGCTGCCGCGATGCGGGCTCGATTTCGCCGGCCCGTGGATCGCCGGTTCAAGCATGTACTACCTCTCGCAAGGCGCCCTGTACCACGTTGCCCTGAGGGAGGTGCGATAGGGACTCGCGGAACATTCTCCGCAATAGAGACAGTTGTTCATGAGCTTTTGGCTCACCCGCAAGGGCTCGAGACTGTGGCGGGGGGGGCGAGCGTGCCGCTCAGCCGGGATCGCCGCTCTCCCGAGCAACTCGTGCCGCGCCAATCGGGAGATTGGCGTTCTCAGGATCCATTGTGGCCGGGCCGATTCACTTCGCCTGGGCGACCGCCTTGTTGCCCAATACGTAGAGGCGCTTCATGGTGCACAGGTACAGCTTGCCGTTGGCGGCCGTCGGAGGGGCGGTTATCGCCGAATCCAGTTTGACCGAGCACAGCAGCTTCTTTTCCCGCCCGGCGGCCAGGATGTGGAAGTCGCCCGCGCGCGAGCCGATGTAGACCTTGCCGTCGGCCACCAGCGCCGAGGACCACAGGGCGCCGTTGGCCTGGTGCGTCCAATACTCCTTGCCGGTGCTAGCGTCGAGGCAGTGGAGCGTTCGGCCGCAATCGGCGATGTATACCAGGCCGTCGGCGATCGCGGGCGTCGAGCAGCAGTGGCTGTTCATCGGAGCCGACCAGACCTCGGCCGAGCCGGTCACGTCGCCGGTCTTCGTGGCGTCGATGCACTTGAGCCAGCTCTGGGGCTTTCCCCACCAGATGTCTCCGCCGGCGGCGACGAACAGCTTTCCGTCGTGGAATACGGGCATGGCCATGATGGTGCTGGGGCTTTCGCGGCGATTGCCGAGATAGCTGTGGATGTCCTTCTTGGGGGCGTTGGGGTCGCAGTCGAACTGCCAGACCTTGCGCAGCGTGCGGGGCTCGCCGTCGGCGGGCCCGATGTCCTGGCCCAGCGCCTCGAAGGCGTAGCACACTCCGTCGCCGGCGCCGAAGAACACGAGTTTTCTGCCGGCCACTTCGCCCATCGCGGGCGGCGCCCACGTGGAGTGGAAGATTTGCGGGCCGATGTGCTCGGGGTCGCGGGCGACCAGTCGCCCGGTCTGCTTGTCCAGCACGATCAGGCTCGGGCCGTCAGGGCGGCGGATCACCTTGTGGGTGTTGTCCACGCCGTTGCACGTGTTGAGGTACAGGTGCCGGCCGTTGATGAGGATTGATGAGAACGTGCCGTCGTGCAGATACGTGCCGGCCTGCTCGGGCACGCTGAAGGTCCACAGGATGTCCGCGTCGTCGGGCTTGACGGGGACCGTTTCGACGCCCTTGGGCGCCATGAACTTTCCCTCGTCGCGATAGGGCCCGTCGTTGCCGTTGACCATGCCGGCCAGGTCCAGGCAGACGACGTCGCCGCGGTTGGTCAGCACGTAGGCCCGGCCGGCCTCGACCGTTGGCGGGCTGGTCAGGCCGCAGTGAGGCCAGTCGAGGTACGGGTCGTCGCCGGCCTTGGGCACGGTGAGTTGCCAGATCAGCCGGCCGTCGCGGCTGTCCAGGCACAGCAGCACGCCGCGGTCGCCGGCGTGCCTGGCCAGGCGCGGGCGGTCGTTGTTGGTGCCCACCAGCACCTTGCCCTCGGCGACGATCGGCGAGACGTACGAGTGCGTGCCGATATCAACCGTCCAGAGCACGTTTTGTCCCGTGGCGATGTCGAACTCGCCAGGCAGGTTCGCCTCCTGGGAGACCATATTCCGCGACCACACCTGGCCCCACTGCGGCTGGTCGCCGGCGCGCAGCGCGTCGGCGCAGCACAAGGCCATCATGCCGCACGCCGCGGCGAGCAGCCACACGGGGCGAAACAACGATTTATGCATAAAAGCTTCCTCTTGGCGCGCTTTTTCGGCGCTCTTTTGGCGGTTTTCATCGCATTTTCAGCGGTTTTCATCACCTTTGCGGCATCTTTCAGCACGTTTTCAGCACGTTTTCGGCACGTTTTCGGCACGTTTTCGGCCGGTTTCATCACGTTTTCGGCCGGTTTGATCGCGTTTTCGGCCGTTTTCATCACGTTTTAACGCTGTAGCGCAAGGATCCGCCGGCGAGCCTGCGATTGACGAGTCTCCGCTGATTCTTCAAGGCCCGCCGCGCGCCGGGGTTCCGCGGCGAATGACGCCCGAGGCGGCGGCGGGGGGGCATTTTCGGGCAGGGCGAAATGAGCGACATATAATTCAGCAGGCAAGTCCCAAAGCCCTTTTCAGGAGATACGCCATGTTTCAATCGGAACGGAAGATGCTGGACAAGTTCCTCCATTCGCTGAAGTTTCCTCTCGCAAGGAATGCCATCATCGCCCAGGCCGAGAAGGCCGATCTGCCGGTGCAGTTCCTGGGCATGCTCCAGCGCCTCGAGGACCGGCAGTTCACGAGCGTCGAAGACGTGGAAGAAACCCTCACCGCCCACAAGGCGTAGGCCAGGGCCCTGATGTCTGGGCGCGGGCGGGCTATTCCGGCCGGCGGGCGTCGATGCGTTTCTTGGGCCTTGGTTCGGCCTCGAGCGCCATGGTCCGCGGCTCGCCGAAGTTCGCGCGGAGGTAGTCGCGGAAGTCTTGCAGTTCTTCGTCGAAGAGTCTGGTCAGGCGTTTGCGGCGTTTGGCGGACATCTCGGCTTTGGGTTGGACCTCGTGCTTGAGCGTCACCAGCAGGCTGCCTGCCCGTGGCTGGAGCAGCACGCGGAGCGTGATGGGCATTTCATATATCGGCCCCTCGCCGCGCAGGCTCAGGACGATCTGCTCGTCCTGCTGCTCGCTCGGCTGCGGGCCGCGATGAAACGTCAGGCGGAACCGCTGCTTCTCGACCAGCACGTATTCCCCGGCGTCGTAGGAGCAGAAGAACGCCTCGGTCACGTCGTGAATGGTTTCGATCGGCGCGGCCAGGAACTGCTCGCTCCAGATGACGGGCTTGTGTTTCGGCCGGCGCATGAAACGTCCGGGCAGGGGGATCACGATGAACCCCAGCACGAACAGGAGAATCAGCAGGATTTCCTGCCAGCCTATGTTGAAGCCCAGCATTTCATCTTTCCGTAAAGGGCAAAAGCTCGTCGCCGACAGTCCATGATGACAACTCCGCCGCGCCGGTTCAAGGGCGGGGCAGTAGCGGCAAGGTCAAATAGGACCGATAGGACCGATAGGACATATGGGCCTCGGCCGTGGCTCGTAGGCAACGTGTTCCTCATCTGGGCCTCGCCAGAAGGATTGCCTTCCGCCCGGCGGGGCGGCACAATACCTCGCGTCGGCCCGGGGCGACGGGCTCCGGGCAGGCTCTTCAAGCTTCGACAACTTCGTTTCGTGAGGATACCTATGAAAGTCGCCTCAATTACCGGGCCTCGCCAGGCCGCCCTCATCGACCTGCCCGACCCCACGCCGGGTGAGGACTTCGCGGTCGTCAAGATCCACGTCGTGCCCATGTGCACCGAGTACAAGGCCTACGACAAAGGCTCCGTCACGCAGCTTCTCGGCCACGAGGCGGCGGGGGAGGTCGTCGCCGTCGCCCAACCGGGCAAGGTCAAGGTCGGCGACCGCGTCGTGGTCATGCCCGGCTGGTCCTGCGGCAAGTGCCCGATGTGCCTGGCCGGCGAATACATCCACTGCCAGGTCCGGACCGACCCGCTGGCGATCTGCCACTGCCAGGCCGGCAAGGCGACCTACGCCCAGTACACCGTCAAGGCCGACTGGCTGCTGCTGCCCATCCCCGACGGCATGTCCTACGAGCACGCGTCGATGGCGTGCTGCGGGCTGGGCCCGACGTTCGCCGCCGCACAGCGAATGGCCATCGACGCCCTGGACACCGTGCTGGTGACCGGCCTGGGGCCCGTCGGGCTCGGCGCGGTGATCAACTGCATGGTGCGCGGCGCCCGCGTGATCGCGGCCGACCCGTGCGAATACCGCAGGAAGCTCGCGACGGACATCGGCGCCGCGGCCGCCATAGACCCATCCGCCGAGGGCGCGCTGAAGGAGATCGTGGGCCTGGCCGGCGGCGTCGGGCCGGACAAGGCCATCGACTGCTCGGGCATCGCGGTCGCACAGCGGCTGGCGATCGACGCGACGAGGCGGCGAGGGCAGGTGTCGTTCGTCGGCGAGTCCGGCGAGTTGCCCGTGAAGGTCAGCCAGGACCTTATCCGGAAGGGCCTGACGCTCCACGGCGTGTGGCACTGGAACCTCCGCGACACGCCCCGGATGATGCAGACCATCGCCGCGGCCGGGGCCATGCTGGACAAGGCGATCACCCACAAGTTCCCGTTGTCCCGCGTCGCCGACGCATGGGAACTGCAAATGACCCACCAGTGCGGCAAGGTGCTGCTGTACCCGTGGGAGTGAAGAAACCGTTTGTAGTGTGCCCGTAAGGGCATATCTTGGGATATCGCCTTACGGCGACACTACGAACCAGGATATCGCCTCACGGCGACACTACGAACGTAGTATAGTTAGTTGTTGCCCAACCCGCCGGGTGCGCCGGCCGATGTTAAGGAAGTGAGCCATCAGACAATGGAAAGCCGATCCGATTCGACGCCGGCCTGGCGCGACCAGCCGGCGGTCCTTCAGCCGGTCGCCCCGCCGCCCGCGGCCGCCTCGGCCGGGCCTCTGACTGCCGAGCACATGCAACAACTCGCGGTCGCCGACATCCGGGCCCGCAAGCTTCGCAAGGCCGCGGGAGTGGCAAAGTTCAACGGCTATACCATCGCGGTCTTCAGCGTCTTCTCGCTGATGTGGGGCCTGGGGGAACTGGCGTCCGACGGTTTCAACCCGCTCAAGCTGGACTGGCTGACCTTCACGATCGGCGCCGGCCTGGGCGCGATAGCGTGGAACGAGCTTCGCGGCCGAAAACTGCTGACGCGGTTCGACCCGCGCGCCGCCCGCCTGCTGGGCCTGAACCAGGTTGGCCTGATGGTGCTGATCGTCGCCTACGCCGCGTGGATGCTCTACCAGACCGCGACGGGGCAAACCGAGCTCGACCAGGCGATCCGCCAGCATGGCCTGGGGGCCAGCGATATCGCAGTCAGCGTCATCGCCTTGGCCAAGTTGTTGACGGAACTCGTCTACGAATCGCTCATCGGCCTGACGATCATCTTCCAGGGGCTTAACGCGGTCTACTACTTCACCCGCGCCAAGCTGCTGCGAAGCTACGTCGCCGAGACGCCCGCCTGGGTAATCGAGCTCCAGCGAACCCAGGCCGGAGGCTTGCAGTAGCCGACAGCCGGGAACACGAACGGCGGTACCCGGAAGAGGAAAAGCGGAACCGGGAACCTGGAACACGGAAAAGAAGAAGCGGAACCTGGAACCCGGAACACGGAACACGGAACACGGAACACGGAAAAGAAGAAGCGGAACCTGGAACCCGGAAAACGGAATCTGGAAAACGAAAGGGGGCGCCCCGAACCGGGTTCCGGGTTCCCAATACCAGGTTCCGCCGTTTCTTCGGCCGGGTTCCTGGTTCCGCCGTTTCCTCACCAGTTCCGCCTTTCTGTTTTCCCCGGCTACCGGCTACTTTCTCTTGCAAGCCCCGCCAGCGCACTGACGTGCGCAGCCGTCGCGGCCGAGACGCCCGCCAGGTTGTAGCCGCCCTCGATTGTCGATACCAGCCTGCCGCGGGCGTGGCGGCGGGCGATGTCCATCACCAGCAGCGTCATGTCGGCGTAGTCCCGGTCTCTCAGCCGGAACTGCCCGAGCGGGTCCGCGGCGCGGCTGTCGAACCCGGCGGAGATCAGCACGATGTCCGGCCGAAAAGCTTCGGCGGCGGGCAGGAGCTTTTCGACCATCGCCCCGAGGATTTCCTCTCGCCCGGACCCGGCGGGCAGGGGGCAGTTGATCGTCAAACCCTTGCCCGCGCCCGAGCCGGTCTGGCCGGCAAGGCCCGAGCCGGGGTACCACGGCCACTGGTGCGTCGAGAACAGCAGCACCGACGGGTCCTCGTAGAAGATGTCCTGCGTGCCGTTGCAGTGGTGGACGTCCCAATCGACGATCAGCACCTTGGCCAAACCGTGGGCGCGCTGGGCGTGGCGTGCGGCGACGGCGACGTTGTTGAACACGCAGAAGCCCATGCCGCGCGACACTGTGGCGTGATGGCCGGGCGGGCGGACGGCACAGAAGGCGTTGGCGACCAGGCCGGCGGCGACAGCGTCCACGGCCGCGCAGACTCCGCCCGCCGCGCGCAGCGCCGCGGCGTAGGTGTGCGGGCCGATGGCGGTGTCGCCGGTGCTCAGGCCGGAGAACCCCGCGGCCACCTCGTCGCGAACCGTCCGGACATAGCCGGCCTCGTGCACGGCAAGCAGTTCGTCGAGCGTCGCGTCGCGGGCCGCGATGGGTACGAGCCGCCCGGCCAGCGCAGGCTCGGCCAGGCCCGCAAGCATCGCGTCGCATCGCCGCGGGCACTCGGGATGGCCCGGGGGGGTCTCGTGAAGCCTGTAGAGGTCGTCGCGGACCAGGCCCGTCGGCAAGCGCCCGCCGGGAGATTCGGATGGTGACTCGTTCATAGCCATAAACAATGAGCCCCGAAGGGGCGATGGATGTCCCGGACTCGCCATCGCCCCTTCGGGGCTCCGCAAAAGAGAGCATCGTACCGGGGGTTCCCTTCGGTCACCCCCGGCTATGCGCCGCCGGCCCCATTCGGGGCCGGAAAGCGGCACCTCAACACTACTGAATTATCGGACGGCCTCGACTACCCTGCTTCGCCTTCGGCTACGCGGGGCTGCGCCGGGTTCCAGGTTCCAGGTTCCAGGTTCCGGGTTCCAGGTTCCGGGTTCCAGGTTCCGCTTTTTCTTCTTCCCGGCTACCGGGCTACCGCCCACCGGCTACCGGCTTTACTCTCCGAGTGCTTCGAGCTTGGCCTTGGCGGTTTTTCCGGCCGCGGTCTGAGGATACTTCTTTACGATTTCCTCGTACTTGAGAATGGCCTTTGTTTTCATATTTGCCCGGAGGTAGCTGTCCGCGAATTGCAGCATCGTGTTGGCCTCGGCCTCGGGATCCTCGGCCGGGGCTGGTGCGACGGTTGGGGCCGGAGCGGGTGTGGCAGCCTGGTCAACCGCCGGGGCCGCGGGTGCGGCCGCCAAAGGCGCCGCCGGCGCGGAAGGCGCTGGCGCAGCCGCGGCGGAGCCGGTCAATGCCGCCAGGGTCCTGGCGTCGGGGTCTTTGACCGTGACGGCCGGGCCTTCCACGGGCGGCTTGCTGGGAACCCCGGCCACTGCGTCCTTCAGCGTTCTGGTGCCCACAAGCGTTCCCAGCACCGGGACCTGGACCTCTATTCCCACCGAACCGTTGCTTTCCGTCACTCCTGTTGGTACTCGCCCTGAGTACGTGCATAGGCCGCCGCCTCAACCATAATCCATGGCTTTCTTGAAGGGTTGCTCCCCGCCCAATATCAACACGTTAGGCCGGCCCTTGCCGCCGCTGAAGTCGAAGGTGTACTCCTCGTTGCCGGCCCCGTAGATGTTGACCGACGGGCTGACCGACACGTTGCCCTTGGAGTAGCTGGCATAAAAAGACACCCACAGAGGCGCGCCGATCCGCAGCGTGTTGATCTTCCCGGCCTGGATTTCGTAGACCGGGCACTTTTCGGTCGGCTTGATGACCGTGAAGGCGGACCCGTCGGACAGCACGCCGTAGGCGAGCTTGTAGTTTCCGGCCGGAATGCCCGTCCGCCCGCTGGCGGCCAGGTCGTAGCTGTTGCCCTGGCCGTCGACCATCGCCAGGACCTTCAGGCCGCGCCGGAAGGACGTTTCCACGATGCCCAGGGCCGGGCTGGCCACCGGCGTGATCGTGACCGACGAGCCGTCCTTGGCCACCTCCAGCGAGCAGTGCCGGCTGCCGACCTGGTGAAACTTCAGCAAGGGTATCGACGCGCCGCCCCGGCCTACCATGATCGAGTCCTTGCCGTCCTGCGTGATCACGCCGTCGAGGTTGTCGTCGAAGATCCGGACGGGAGTGCCCTCGTAGAGCCCCTGGTAAAAACCGCAGACCACGTAACCGCACGAGACGAAAGCTATCCCAACGCCCGCGGGCTGCTTGACCGCCACGCGCACGTCGGCAATGCGGACGATGTGTTTCTTCTCGCCGACCTTGACCTGCTGGAACGTCGCCATGCCGGAGAGCGTCAACCGGCACCATTCGTTCTCGTCCAACTCGCCGTTGCCGTTGACGTCCAGGCCGGCGAAGAATGCCTCGAGCCCCTGGTGCCACCGCACGCCGAACATCACGGGCGAGCCGGCCACGTTAAGGGCCCCGGTGTCGCTCCGCATCGAGAAGATCCGCCCGCCGGTCATCGCCTTGGCCGGCGTGAAGGCCGCCAGGGCCTCCGCGTTGCTCTGGTAGGTCAACTGCACCTGTTTGCCGGCCGATTCCTGCGCCGTCGCCGCCGAAGAGACGACCATCGCCGCCGCGATCAGCGCGAAAGCCCCCCAAAAAGCCCTGGCCGACGGCAGTAGATTCCTTGGTCTTGGCATGGTTGCAAAACCTCCGACCTTTTAGCCTTATCAGTCCGGTTTTCGCCCTGGGCCCTTTGCCGCCTGAAGCAAGCAACCGCCCCGGCTCGACCTTGACAACCTTGATGGCCTTGATGGCCTTGTTAAAGAACTCTACCACGGACAATCGGTTATCGCAATAGATATTAAATAGTAAAACGCTCGGCGAGCCTCCGGCATTGCGGGATTTTGCGAATTCCCGCCGGCCGCAAAATGCCGCCGCATGCCGAAGTTTTCCCTTGACGGCCGCGCCGGCGGCACGTCAGAATCTCGCAAGTTGTGGGTGGGCGGGAATTGTTCCCGCCTTTTTGGGAAGTCTTGGGCAAACGTATGCATTGTCTTTGAGTAAATCCTGGACTCGCCTCGCATGGCGCGAGGCGCACGGCGCCGCACCCGGCCTGTCATGAGACAATGGCGGTCCATCCCGCGTTCCTGCGCCGTCGCCGAGACCCGGCGGCCAGGCCCGCTCCGCGCGCGGCGTAAATCGCGTCAAATCTCGTCTCGGATCTCAAATCTCAAATCTCAGGCTTCAGACTTCAGGCTCCAGACTTCAGGCTTCAGACTTCAGGCTTCAGGCTTCAGACTTCAG
>Ga0315279_10010453_pt1 | contig 10907 bp, 8 predicted proteins | sample YL17G06_20_MG_FD_203694 | JGI IMG/M metagenome (GOLD analysis project Ga0315279, IMG submission 203694) | Sediment microbial communities from Yellowstone Lake, YNP, Wyoming, USA - YL17G06_20 | ecosystem: Environmental > Aquatic > Freshwater > Lake > Sediment | place: USA: Wyoming | collected...
GTCTCAAAAACCTTTTTTGCTGATTCAAATTCCGCTTGTTCTTTATCCGTCATATGTAATTGGTCTGACATGTAGATTCCAACTTCAATGTAGTTTTTCTCTCCCATTCTTTAAAAGGAGAGTACTGTAAAATCATGGTTAAACTAAGAGCGGACTCCTTGCTGCCAGTTCGCATGTGCGCCAGCAATTTTTAACCTATAGTGTAGGGGGGAAATATCATTAATCTTGCGATTACGATTATGGAGGCCCTGCATTTTGGCAAAAATAAAAAGTTGGACCCACCCTCTAGCATAACCCGCGCATTTCCGAGCCGGAATCCCGCCCGATTTGCACCTCTTCGGGCCCGGAACTGCGGTCACACAGGGAGTTTGACCACGGCCTTCCCATCGGGCAGCGCGGCCTGGAACTCCCACCCGTCCTTGAGGTATTTCTCGATTTGGTTGATGGGCACGACCTTCTGTCGCGCGCCGTTCCGCTCCATGAAACTCGCAAGCTTCCTCCTGATCGTCTCCTGGAACTCGTCGTCGCCCATGCCCAGCACGTCCATCTTCTCTATCTCGTCGGGCTTGAATCCCGCGACGAGCAGGAGTTGGTTCTTGAACTCCCGTTTTATCTGGTCCTCCCCCGGGGCCTCGGCCGCGGCGGTTGACAGGAACTCCTGCGACCTCAGGTATGTCCCGCGCATGTCCTCGATGACGCTCGGGGGGAGCCTGCACTTGTGGGTCGTGTACCGCGCCTCTATGTCCCCCTTGTGCCCCATCCAGAACTTCCTGTAGTCACGGATCACCTTCCCCGCGTTCTCTGCCACCATCAGCTGTGTGTCGAAGTACGACCTCAGCACGTACGGCCTCCACTTGATCCCCGCCTTTCTCATGGCATTCCTGATCGAGTCGGCCACGTTCGTGGTCCGGACGAAAGGCTTCATCCGGAGCTTGGGCGTTATGATGGGGGAGCCTTCGGACAGCGTTTCCCCGTCCTCAATCCGCTCCTCGAGGTACTCCTTCAGGTACTTGCACCCCTCCTCGCCGAGAAACGTGAAGTACTGGTGCCCGGCCTTGCTCAACTCCTCGCGGACGACCACCATCGCCGGCACCCGGTCGAATTCCACCTTCGCGGGTTTCCCGGCCTTTCCGGCCACCAGCCGCATATCGGGGAGGTCCTTCACCACGAGCCCGTCCGTGCCTTGGTAGTTCCCGAGCGTCTCTATCCTGAGTCCTGCGTGGGCAAGCAGCACCGATGCCGCCCGGGCCTTCCTGTCTCCAGAAAAGAAGATCTGAACCAACTCGTGCTTGGTCGGCACCCTTTCGTCTTTCAGCGAGGGGCTCTTCCTCGCCCCCCTGACCTTGATCGCGAACATCAGTTTGCGGTCCGTGCGGAAAGACACCCATGATTTGATCGCCTTGAGGACCGACTCTGTGTAGCTGCCGGCCTTGCCCTGCTTCTCCTGCGCCGTGACGAAGTCCAGCAGCAGGTTCTTCAGCCTCCTTTCTTCCATCGCCGCCAGTTGTTTTGGGGTCAGCCCGTTGGCCCCGCAAAAGTTGCCGATCCTCCGGAGATAGACGTCGGCAGTGATCGGGGACCCCCTGGCGGTGTTCTCGTGCCAGCGCCTGACGTCGCGGTCCTCGAGCAGCGGCCCGTATTTCTTTTCCCTCTGAAACATCACTGCATCTATGTTTTCCCAAAATATAAGGGTTCCGAACCCAAAACACTGGTGGGCCCGCGGGGATTCGAACCCCGGTAACTACCGTGTGAGGGTAGCGTCTTAACCACTGGACCACGGGCCCACAATAACTTTGTCTTTGATATAAAATGGAGTTGGCAAGCCCAGTTACGTTGTCTCTTTGAGCTGGCCTCCGACAAGCCCGAAGTGCGCCAGCATGGCCTCCAGCTGGATCCTCTCGTTCGCCCCCTGCGTCAGCCTGAAGGAAAACTCCCCCAGCCTGTCCACGAGCTCGACCTTCGCCCGCTCGGGGATGTGGAGCTCGAATATCGCCCTGTGCACCTGCTCAAGGATGTCCTCTCCCGCCAGCCCTTGGTCTATCAGGAGTTTTTGGAGCTCCTCCCTTGCATCCAGGAACTTTCCAGCAACAGCGAGAGCTATCATTTTCTTGACATCCTCGGGCTTGGCCGCCGCGCTCACGTCAAAGACACTTTTCTTGGTGACCTTCTTTCCCACGGCCGCAACTGCTTGAAGAACGTTTATCGCCTTCCTCAGGTCCCCGCCACTCGCGTAAATTATCGCTTCCTCGGCTTCCTCCCCAAATGTCAGTTTTTCAGCCTTGGCTATCTTGCTCAGCATCTTCTTGACGTCGTCCTCCGAGAGCCTCTTGAACCTGAACACGGCGCACCTAGACTGGATGGGCTCTATGATCCTGCTGGAGTAGTTGCAGTCCAAGATGAACCTGCATGTCTGAGTGAACATCTCCATCGTCCTGCGCAGGGCGTGCTGGGCGTCCGATGTCAGAGCATCGCTTTCGTCCAAAAGTATTATCTTGTAAGGGACGTCCCCAATCGGCCGCGTACGCGCGTAATCCTTGATTTTCGTCCTGACTGTGTCAATCCCGCGCTCGTCAGAAGCGTTGAGTTCGAGCAGGTTTTGCCTCCACCCGTCGCCGAAGAGTTCCCTCGCGATGCAGAGGGCGGCGGTGGTTTTTCCGGTGCCAGCGGGGCCGGCGAAAAGAAGGTGCGGTAGCGACCTCTTGCTTACGAAGCTCTTCAGCCTCGCCACCACTTCCTCCTGCCCGACCATATCCTCCAGCTTCTTCGGGCGGTACTTCTCGACCCAGATCTCCTCGGATTCCTCCATCTCAGCACCTCTCTAAGTCCAATCGCCCGCTTCTAAATGCTTTCGGGGAGTTTCCCGCAGATTTTAAGGGCAGGGCGTAAATTAAGTTGGAACCATGATCCAACCGGCCGCAAAAGTATACGACACCAAGAAGGCAGAGAAAGAAATCCAGGAGTGGTGGAAATCCTTTGGAGTCTACGAGAAGGTGAAGGATCTCCGCTCGAAAGAGAAGCCCTGGTACTTTCTGGACGGCCCGCCGTACGCAAGCGGCTCCATCCACCTCGGCACCGCCTGGAATAAGATAATCAAGGACGCAATCCTCCGCTACAAGACGATGTGCGGCTTGAACGTCCGCCGCCAGCCAGGGTGGGACTGCCACGGCCTCCCGATAGAGGTCAAGGTGGAGGAGAAGCTCGGGATAAAGACGAAAAAGGAGATCGAGGAGAGGATCGGCGTCGAGAACTTCATCCAGAGCTGCAAGGACTGGGCCCTCGAGCACGTCTCGATCATGACCGAGCAGTTCAAGAGTCTCGGTGTCTGGATGGACTGGGACGACCCATACATCACGTTCAAGAAAGAATACATCGAGTCCGCCTGGTGGACTGTCAAGAGGGCATACGAGAAGGAGCTACTCAAGAAGGACCTCAGGGTCATCCACTGGTGCCCGAGGTGCGAGACGGCACTGGCGGAGCACGAGGTCAGGGGAGAGTACGAGGATGTCCAGGACCCATCCCTTTATGCCCGCTTCAAGCTCCGCGACCGGCCCAACGAGTACCTTCTCATTTGGACCACGACCCCGTGGACGCTTCCGGCAGACGTCGCCGTCTGCGTCAACCCGGAATATGAATATGCGAGGGTCAAGGCCGGCGAGGAAATCTACATCCTTGCGGAGCCCCTCGTTGAGAAAGTCATGGGCGAGCTTGGGATCAAGGAGTTCAGTGTGGTGGAGAAGAAGAAAGGAAAGGAGCTCGAAGGTTTGAAGTACGAGCACCCACTGCTCCAGGAGGTCCCGAAGCAGTCGGAATTTGTCGAGCACCACCGCGTGATATGCGGGGAGCACGTGACTCTGGAGGAGGGAACGGGGTGCGTCCACACGGCCCCAGGCCACGGCGAGGAGGACTTCGTCGTCGGGGCCAAGTACAAGCTCCCTGTCTTCAGCCCGGTTGGCCAGGACGGGAAGTTCACTGCCGACGCAGGAAAGTATGCGGGGATTTTCGTGAAGAAGGCCGACGCGACAATCCTGGAGGACCTCAAGCAGAATGGAGTCCTCATGAAGCACGGGACGGTCATGCACTCCTACCCCCACTGTTGGAGGTGCCAAACGCCGTTGATCTTCAGGGCCACGGACCAGTGGTTCCTGATGGTGAAGGACATGAAGCCGCTTATTCTGGAGAATAATTCCAAGCTGGTTTCGTGGGTCCCTGACTGGGTGGCCGTGAGGTATGCAAACGGTGTCGAGTCCGTGGGGGACTGGTGCATCTCTCGTCAGCGCTACTGGGGGATTCCGATTCCAATCTGGATTTGCAGCGACTGTGGCGAAATCACCGTGGTGGGCGGGTTGGAAGACCTGCAAAACCTCTCCGCGAAGATAGCCAAACTTGTGCCGACGCGCAAGCTCGTAGCTCTGCCCCCAGTTGAAAAAGTGGAAGTCCCCGCTCAAGTGCAACCACCTGCAGAATCAAAGCCAGAACCAGTGCGAGAAGTACTATCAGAAATCACAAACGTTGTGCAGCAACCGGTTCCAGAGAAGACTGAAGCGCCGAAAGAACCCGAGTTCGTGGAAGTAGTGGTGATGGAGGAGGTCTTTGATGAGCTGCCAGAAGAGATGGACCTTCACCGCCCGGGCGTCGACAAGGTGGTCATAAAATGCAAGAAGTGCGGCGGCAAGTCGAGGCGGGTCCCAGACGTCCTCGATGTCTGGTTCGACTCGGGGATAGCCTCCTGGGCCACGCTCGGGTATCCAAAGTCAGAGGAAGATTTCAAAGCGCTGTGGCCGAGCGAGTTCATAACTGAGGGCGAGGACCAGGTCACGAAGTGGTTCTACAGCCAGCAGGTCCTCTCAAACGTGGCGTTTGACGCGGCGCCTTACAAGAGGGTCCTCATGCACGGCTTTGTCCTGGACGAGAAGGGCAGGAAGATGTCGAAGTCCCTGGGCAACGTGATCGAACCAAGGGAGGTGATGGAGAAGTACGGGGCCGACGTCCTCAGACTTTACATGCTCTCCACGAATCCACCATGGGAGGACCTGAAGTTCAGCAAGGTCGGAGTTGACGGCGCAAGCAGGATGATAAACGTCCTCTGGAACGTCCACGTCTTCGCGACCACATATCTCTCGCTCGACTCGTTCGACCCGGGCTCTGTTGACATGGACCGCATCCGTGAGAGCTTCCAGAAGGAGGACCTCTGGCTGCTTTCGAGGGTGAACAGCCTCACGAGGGACGTCGGCCAGGCGATGGAGTCCTTAGACATCCACCGCGCCGTGAGAGCCATTTCCAACTTCATACTCGAGGACCTAAGCAGGTGGTACATCCGCCTGATCCGGGAGCGCGTATGGATCGAGAAGGAGGACCCGAGGAAGCTTGCGGCTTACGTCACTATTTTCCAGACAATGCACGTGCTCACGAGGCTTCTGGCCCCGTTTGCTCCTCACGTTACAGAGGTGATCTACAGAGATCTCGTGAGGGCGGCGTCAGAGGGGTCGCCGGAGAGCGTGCACATGTTGCCTTGGCCGGCGGTCGATGAGTGGGCCATCGACCAGAATCTTGAGGCGGGGATGGGTGCAGTCAGGGACTTCGGGGAGGCCGCCGCCAGGCTGAGGCAGGAGGCGGGGCTCAAGCTCAGGTGGCCGATAAAGAAAGCAATCGTCCAGATTTCGGATGAAAAGATGGTGGGCATGATCAAAGGGCTCGGGCTCCTGCAGGACCAGCTGAACTGCAAGGAGCTGGCGCTGCTCGGCCCGAAGGAGGACATGTTTGAACCAAAGCTCAAGCTGGACGAGAAAAAGCTGAAGGGGGAGTTCGGGGGGTTGGCGCCGGCGATAATGGGCCTGCTTTCGAGGCTCGGGTCGGCCAGGGTCCACGGAGAGATTCAGCAGTATGGGTTCATCGGGCTCAACGTGGGTGGGCAGAAGATCCGGATCCCGGCAGAGTTCGTGGATTTCGAGGAGGACATCCCCGCGGGCTTTGTACTGGCAAAGATGGAGGCGGGAAGGCTGGCGATAGACACGAAGATAACTCCACAGCTGAAGGCGGAGGGGATGGCCAGGGAGATCGTGAGAAGGCTGCAGATGATGAGAAAGGAGATGGACCTGGCGATGGAGGAGCGCGCGGACGTCGTGATAGGTGTTCCGGGGGCGGAGGAACTGAGGCTCTTGGCAGGCCAGCAGTCTTACCTGACTCAAGAGGTGAGGATAAACCACCTCAGCATAGAAAGGATAGATGAGGTGGCCGGAGAGGGCAACGTGAAGGATTGGGAGATAGACGGCGCGACATTCAGGCTGCTCATAAGGCGCCTGACCTAACCTTCGCTCACCATCTTCCCGACTTTTTTCAGCATGGCCTTCTCATATCTTTCCATCAGGTTTTTCCTGTTTCTCTCAAGCCGGTTTATCTTCATCACAATCTTGTGCACAAAGAGCGCGGATATGACGATTGGGGCTACGAGAGCGATGATGAGAAACGGCATCCAGATGTTGAAAGTCTGCTGCAGGATCTGCACGCCCGCCGAAACGAGGACTCCAAGTATGAACATGATTATGCCAAGAACCCATGTGGCAATCCCAACCTTGAGCATGCGTTTGGAGAAAATCCACTGGGTCCTGCGGAGGTGGTAGAGGTCTCGATCAATCACTTGGAGTTGTTGCTTTGCTTCCCCAGCCTTTGTTTTCGGCATGCAATTAAATATTTACCCTGAACGATTTATAGCTGATGATTTCTAAGTTAAAGAGGTATGATGAAGAAGACATCCGAGATATCGGGATTTTACAGGTTGACTCCCCAAGAGAGGCTGAACCTTCTCAGGGAGTTCGCCGGCCTGACAGAGGAAGAGGTGAAGCTCCTCCAGAACACGGGGGCTCTCCCGCTGGAGCAGGCCAACCGGATGATTGAAAACGTGGTCGGGGCCACCCACATCCCTCTTGGTATAGCCACGAACTTTCTCATCAACGAAAAGGAGTACCTCATCCCGATGGCGATTGAGGAGCCTTCGGTGGTCGCAGCGGCGTCGAACGCGGCAAAGATTGCAAGAGAGAAGGGAGGATTTTTCACGGAGAGCACTCCACCGGTCATGATCGGGCAAATCCAGCTGACGGGGGTCAATGACATACGCGGGGCGACGGAGAAAATCCTGGGGTCTAAGAAAGAGATACTGAAGATGGCGAACGAGCGGGACCCGGTTTTAGTAAATCTTGGAGGCGGAGCCGTTGACGTTGAGGTGCGAGATATCAAGACCCACCTCGGGCCGATGATGATCATCCATCTCCTTGTGGACGTCAGGGATGCGATGGGTGCGAACGTGATCAACACAATGTGCGAGGGGATAGCACCATTCCTGGAGGGCCTGACGGGCGGGAAGGTCTTCCTCAGGATAGTCTCGAACTTGGCGGTGCACAGGCTGGCTCGCGCAAAGGCCGTCTTTGCTGCAGAATCATTGGGAGGAAAAGACGTGGTTGACGGGATTCTCCAGGCGTATGCTTTTGCCGCGGCCGACCCCTACCGCTGCGCCACCCACAACAAGGGGATAATGAACGGGGTTATTGGAGTGGCTTTGGCGACATCTAACGACACCCGCGCATTGGAAGCCGGGGCTCACACTTATGCAGCACTTGGCGGGGTGTACAAGCCTCTCAGCGAGTGGACGAAGACGGCGGAGGGAGATCTCATGGGCACAATTGAGCTTCCCGCTGCTCTCGGCATAGTAGGCGGGGCGACGGCGGTGCACCCGATAGCCAAAGTCTGCAGGAAAATCCTTGGCGTTCAGTCGGCGCGCGAACTCGGGGAGGTGATGGCTGCAGTGGGGCTGGCGAATAACATGGCAGCGATGAGGGCTCTTGCTACCGAAGGAATACAGTCCGGGCACATGAAACTGCATGCGAGGAACATAGCGGCGATGGCGGGCGCTGAAGGGGACCTCGTGGATGTAGTGGCAACCAAAATGGTCGCGGAGAAGAAAATCAGGGTGGACAGGGCAAAGGAGATCTTGGATGAACTCAAAAAGTCGAAGGCGCAAGGTTAAAGTAAAATAATCTCCAAGTTAAAAAGATACTGATGGCATTCTGCACAAAGTGCGGCAACCAACTGCTACCAAGCGCCAAGTTCTGTCACCGGTGCGGCACTACCGTAAAGCCAGCTGAAAAGCCAAAACCAGTCGAGCATACAGCAAAACTCACACCCCCGACTTCTGCTTACAAGTCTCCAATCGCCGAAACGTACTATGAAACTGTGCTCAGGCCAGCCGCGGAGGAGAAGCTTGCAAAGCAACCTGGAGTGAAACACCGCGAGGCATCGGCGAAGCCGTTCGAGAAGTGAAGCCATCGGCTAGCTAGATTTTTTCTCGTCTTTTACCCGCTGCAGCGCCGTTTCAAACCCGCGCTCCAGTTTCGCCCCCACATCGGTTCGCCTGACCGTGGCGCCCATGACCTTCCGAGCTATTTCCTTCAACGCCAGGCTCGCGGGAGTTTCTGGATACGCGGCCGCGACTGGCAAGTTTTCCCTAAAAGCTGCACCAACCTTCGGGTCCTCAGGAATCGCGCCGAAGAACGGGGCTATCTGTTTTATCTTTTCAATCCAAGGTTTGGCGTCAATGTCAGCTGGCACGCGGCTGAGAACTATCCCAATTGCCTGAACTCCCATTAGGTCTTTCAACTCCTCAGCGGTCGCCAAGGCGGAGCTTATCGAGTCCTCGTTTGGTTCGCAAACATGGATGACCGCATCGGCACTCGCTGTAAGGATGAAGTGCTCGAACCCAACAGAAGCGGGGGTGTCTATGATGATGTACTTGAACTCCTTGCGCAGCCCCTCGATCATGTTTCCGAACAGTCGCTTGGCCATCTCCAGGTAGGTCAGCGGGCTCTCACGCATTGGCGGCATGAATCGCCCCCCGGCCGGAAGGACGGCGAGCTTGGGGTAGAGCAGCTCTCCATTTTCGTCCTCCAACTCGCATGTGTAGACGGCAGATTCCCAGGGCTTCTCACGCGTGAGCACGTCTTTGAGAGTCGCATCGTGGACCCTGCACATCTTCAGTTCGACGCTTCGCACATGCATGTCGCCGTCGATGAGCAGGCACCTGTCGTCGGGCCTGAGCTTGGATATCCAGATCGCGAGTCCCATTGACAGGGTGCTTTTGGACACCCCTCCCTTTGTTCCTAAAATCGCCAGGACGGGCACGGTCACTTCTCCTTGAACTTTTTCGTAAGGGTCCAGATCTGGTCCTCAGGTATCTTCGGGGCGCGTGGGGGTACGGCCCTGGGTTTGAGCTGAAGCCGGACATCCGCGGACCTGTACACAAGCGTGGCTTTCCCCTCCGTTTCTGGGTCTGGAGCAGTCCCGATGAGCCCCGCCTGTTCGAGGAGCTTGAAGTGATATTGAATCAGCGACCGGGAGTACTTCCGCCCCAAGATTTGGTGGATGTAGCGGGCGAGCTCGAACTTCCGCATTGTCCCGTAGTCCAGCAGCTCGAGGGCTACCCTCCTGACGGGGTCGGCCTGGGCCTGCATGATGTCCACCGCTCGGGGCTCCAGGACAGTTGCCCACTCCTCGGTGCTTTTCTCGAAAACTGGCGTTGGTGCCGCGCGTCTTTTTATCTTTTCCAATGCCATCCCGTGAAGTGTCGGTTGTCAGGTTTAAAAAGTTTTGCACGCAGGGTTCAAGCTCAATTAAACCGAGAGGCATAAAATGTGGTTGAACGCAGGGTAAAAAAGGATATAAACGCATAGTTTAATTAAAAAAGAGCTTATAATTCAATATTTTTACTAAACAAGCATTTATAGAGGTTTTTCCATATAATAGGTCGGTGAACAGCGATGGAAAATGGAACTCGTGTGTCGGGGCGGTTCTGCGGTGGGTGCGGCGAGAGGCTGTGGTCCAGCGGCGGTTACTGTCATCACTGTGGTGGCGTGGTTCCTCCAGAACGGCCTCAGCGGATAGTACCACGATACCACACCAGAAAAGCTAGCTCTCCTTGGAAGTTGTTTTTCGCGGTAATCGTTGTAACTGTGATTGTCTCAAGCATACTGGGTCAAGTTTATCTGGCACGCCAATCGCAAGCTCTTGGATTTGTTCAAGATCAAACACAACAGCCCCCCACCGCGTCTAATTGCATCGAGCAGCACTCGGGCAACATAGATGTACCAAGTTCTCGCATGGAAGAAAATCAAGAGCATGGCAACGACCAGCGCCCACAACCACGAGTCGATGGAGAAATAGTGGAGGTTCAAGCGCCATCGAGCGTTGACGAAGGTCAGACAGCTACCATTTCTGTCACGATTAAGAATACTGGCAACGTTGACGCCGCTTACCGAGTTCAAGTGGGTGAGCTGTCAGAAGAAACATTTCTGACTGAAGGGGCCTCGCAAACGTTGACTTTTGATTTAACACCCGGGCGCAGCGTCAACAACATTGCCGTGTCGCTTTACGATAACGAGAAGCGCCTTGATCAACAGCATGTGCAATTGTTGGTCCTGTACCTCAGCGGAGAAATAACTCAGGTCGAAGTGCCCGCAGACGTAGAAGAAGGTCAATCGGCAATGGCGCACGTCACCATAAAGAACACCGGCAACAAGGGCGGGATGTTAAAAGTATTCCTCAAAGGTTCAAATATTTATTATGCCGAAACATGGGTGGCCGCTGGCGATTCACAAACGCTGTCAATCACCTTTACAGCGGGGCGGTGGGACAGCAATGTTGGCTTTTCGCTTTACGACGGCGATACAATTCTTGACAACACACAGCAGTCAATCGTTGTTTCACATACAGTAACGTTGCAAATAACTGACAATGAAACAAGCAAGGCAGTTGTGGACATGGACGTGTACGTTGATGGTTTCTTGGTGGGGAAAACCACACAGGACGGACAGGTTGACGTGGAAGTTACTCCTGGAAGACACAAAGTCAGCATGTATGTACCA
>Ga0315279_10010454_pt1 | contig 10905 bp, 6 predicted proteins | sample YL17G06_20_MG_FD_203694 | JGI IMG/M metagenome (GOLD analysis project Ga0315279, IMG submission 203694) | Sediment microbial communities from Yellowstone Lake, YNP, Wyoming, USA - YL17G06_20 | ecosystem: Environmental > Aquatic > Freshwater > Lake > Sediment | place: USA: Wyoming | collected...
CAAGATTTACGGGCTGCTCCAACTGACTCAGCCTTTGGGCTATTTGATGGGGATGGTGCTGGCGCTGATGCTGCGCGACCAGATCGGCTGGCGCGGCGTGTTCTATATCACCGGAGCGCTCGGCGTGCTGCTGGCGATTCTGATTTTCTTTGGTGTGCGAGACGCCCCACGCGGCAAAAGCGAGCCGGAGCTGGCGAGCCTGGAAGAGATCGGCGTCTACCGCTTTGATTGGAAGATCGCGCTGGGGCTGTTCCGCAAAAACAGCTTGCGCCTCTTGTTCATCCAGGGATTCTTTGGCGTCTTTCCGTGGAACGTCATCGCCTATTGGTTCTTTCGCTACCTGGAAACAGAGCGCAACTATTCCTCGGACGCGGTGCTGGTGACGATGGTGGTGGCCGTGCTTGTCCTGGCTTCTGGTTATTTCGTCGGAGGAGCGTTGGGGGATTGGGTGTTCAAGCGCACGCCTCGTGGACGATTGATCGTGTGCGCGGCGGGCACACTTCTTGGAGCGATCCTGCTGTCACTTGCGTTGAGCGTCCCCATAGCAAACCAGGGGCTTTTCCTGGCGGCGCTCAGCCTGACGGCGATGTTTATTCCTTTTGCCTCGCCGAACGTGGTCTCGACCGTCTATGACATCACGCTGCCCGAGGTGCGCAGCACGGCGATGGCGATTCAGAGCTTTATCGAGGAAAGCGGCGCGGCGCTCGCGCCCTTGATGGCGGGCCTGATCGCGTCAGGCTCGTCGCTCAAGAATGCGATCCTGATTATCTGCGTCTCGGCCTGGCTGCTGTGCGCGTTCTTTTTTGTCTTTGCCGCCTACCTGATCCCGCGCGACATTGAGACGCTGCGCGCCCAGTTGCGTGAGCGGGCGGAGCATGAACGGGCGCTCCACACAGCCTGACGGGATGGACCTCAGCCGCCGCTGCGGGTCAGACACTCACAGGACTTGATCCGTATAGGGCAACTTGCGGATCAGGCTGCTGATCCCAAAACATAGCGGGACAGCCACCAGCGCTACCAAGCCCCACTTGAGCAACGGATACAGCGCAACGTCCCGTACCGCATAAGCAATGGCCGTAATCACCACGCCATGGATGAGATAGGCGGTGTAGGCGTTCGGCGAGAGGAAGCTCGCGAGCCTGCCCTGGCGATTGCCGTAGCGGCGGAAGGCATAGATCAGGCCAATGCACATGCCCAGGCAAAGAAAAGACTCCCAGAGCGCGTAAGCGAGGGCCTGCCAGTGCCAGCCACCCTTGAAGGGGTCCAGACCCGCCGTGATTGCGCCGCCCCCCAGCATCAGGGGCCAGAACAATAGGATCATGAGGATGCCAATCCCCAGCCAGAGGCGACCCAGACTATCGGGCAGGTCCAGGAGCCAGTTGCGCCGGTAGGCGATCAGCCCGACGACAAACAGCGCAATATACTGGGCAAAGAAGGGGAACTGCAGGTTCAATGGCTGAAAGTTGTAGCCCATGGGAAGCCACAGGCGGACCAGGAAGCCAGCTATCCCCAAGAGCAGCGCAAAGAGGGCGATGGGGACGCTACCCGGAAAGTGGGTCTCCACGGCCGGCGCTGCCGGGCGAGGCCGGGTGAGGAGCCGCCACAGCACGTACACGACCGAAAAGATGAGCAGGGTCTCGATGAACCACAGCGGCCCGGAGCCGAGCACCGCCTCGTCCCTGAAATACTTGTCCGTGAGAAAGCTCCAGAAAGGCAGGCGCGGGCCTGGGAACTTGACCGGGTCGAAATATGCCAACAGGGGACGGATGATCCAGCTATAAAGCGCCAGCGGAATCCCCAGGCGGATCAGGCGATCCTTCAGAAAGCGACCTGTCCCCTTGCGATCGTAAGAGCCCGGCACAAAGTAAGCCGAGATGAGCAGGAAAAGGCCCATAAAGTAAGCCTGGTTGACGACAAGGAACCAGGCGCCGATTACACCGGTGAGGGTATCCTCCCGGCCTTCCATATACCACCAATCCCCGGTCCCGGCGTAGGTGATCATCAGATGGAACAGCAGCACCAGGATCGTGAGCAAAACCCGGATGTTGTCAACAAAGAGCAAGCGACTGGTCGTGGACTGGATGCCTACAGCGGCCAGCGTAGGGCGGCTTGCGCCGGGAGCAGCGGTTTCCATTGACATGGTTCTCCTTGCTGTGCGCTACGTTACACGGCACTCTGTCACGTACTCTTGCAACGCAGGCACATGGTGTCACCCCTGCATCTCTATGCGCACCACGCCGGAGCCTAGCATCTTTTCCAGCGCGCCGATCAGCTCAGGGCTGTAGCGTGTAGAGTGATTTGGAAAGTCTAGCTCGATAGGCCCATTGCCGCCGCCGGTCAAGCGAAACACGAACCGGTCGCGCCCGGCATGGCTGGTGAGGAGTTGGTGCGCCTGGGCGAGCAGGCTCACGTCGCGCGCCTCGTCGCCGCTGCGCGCGAGCGTGATCGTCAGCTTGCGCGGCTTTGTAAGAGGGGGCTGTGGTTCGGGTGAACTGGTTGTCGGTTGGCGGGCGGCTTGCGGTTTGTGTTCATCGGTTGTCTTGGTGTAATTCGGGTGCGGCGCAACTGGCTTGACCGGCACAGTTTCCTCCGGCCACCCATCGTCGGGCGGAGGCGGCGGCGCTTCTGGCCCGGCCACACTCCACTCTGGCGCTTGTTCCGCCACATAGCGGGGCCGAACCGGCGCGCTCACCTTGGGCGCTGGCGCGCGCGCAGCGTCGGCGGCCTGGGTGAGCGTGATCTGATCCGTGGCCGATTCCGCAATAATCTTGGCTTGCTTGCCGGAAGCGTCCACTTTGCCGCGCACCAGCACAACCTTGTCCGATTGCCAGATGGATTGTGTCTGCTGCCAGAGGCGCGGAAAGATCACCACTTCGGTTGTGCCCTGCAAGTCCTCCAGCCCGGCGAACGCCATCGGGTCGCCCTTCTTGGTCGTCAGGCGGCGGACGTAGGTCACCATCCCCGCGACGACGACTTTATGATCGGCCATGTCTTCGCTGATCTGGCCGCATAGCGCCGTTACCGTGTTGCTCAGGTCGGCCATCACGCGCGCCAGCGGGTGCTCGGAAAGATAAATGCCGACCAGCTCTTTTTCCCACGTCAGCTTTTCTTTGGCGGGCGCTTCTTCGACGTTGGGCAAGGGCGTGAGCACGGATGCGCCCGCGGCGGAACCGGCCTCGCCAAACAGCGTCATCTGGCCCAGGTCGCGCGCGCGGTGAGCGTGCGAAGAAAGGCCCAGCATCCGGTCGAGGATGGCGAGCAGTTGCGTGCGGTGGCCGAACGAGTCAAACGCGCCTGCCTTGACAAGGCTTTCCAGCGCGCGGCGATTGACCTGGCGCAAATCTACGCGGCGACAAAAATCATCCAGGCTACGAAAAGATCCCTCCTTTTTCCGCGCTTCCAAAATCGCCAGCACCGGCCCTTCGCCCACGTTCTTGATCGCGCCCAGCCCAAAGCGAATCCCCTGGACGCAATCGCCATTCTTGCCCTCGCAACCTTCGATGGAAAAATCCAGTTCGCTGTGATTCACGTCCGGCGGCTGGACCGGAATCTCCATCCGCCGGCATTCAGTCACCAAAAAGCCGATCTTGTCTGCGTTGTTGCGCTCGACCGATAGCAGCGCGGTCATGTACTCGATGGGGTAGTGCGCTTTGAGGTAGGCCGTCTGGCAAGTGATGACGGCGTAATCGGCGGCGTGAGCTTTATTGAAGCCGTAGCGCGCAAAGAACTCGATGTCGTCGTAGACCGAGGCGGCGATTTTTTCTTCAATGCCGTTCTTGATCGCGCCGCCGATAAAGCGGGCGCGGTGCTCGTCGATCTTTTCCTTGATCTTTTTGCCGACGGCCTTGCGGATTTGATCGGCGTCGCCGGGCGAGTAACCGGCCAGGTCGGTCGCCATGCGGATCAGTTGTTCCTGGTACACGGCGATCCCGTATGTTTCGGCCAGGATCGGCTCAAGCTTGGGATGCTTGTACTCGACTTTTTCTTCCCCGTGCATGCGGCGGATGTAGGTAGGGATGTACTCCATCGGGCCAGGGCGGAAAAGCGAGATGGCGGCGACAATGTTCTCGAATTTGGTCGGGCGCATCTCCATCAGCATGCGCCTCATGCCGGCCCCTTCTACCTGGAACACGCCTGCCACGTCGCCACGCGAAAGCAGGTCAAACGCGAGCAGGTCATCGGTGGGAATGTTTTCCAGGTTCAGCTCGACGCCGTGATTTTTCTGGATCAGCTCGCACGCACGGCGCATGATGGTCAGTGTGCTCAAGCCGAGAAAGTCTATCTTGAGCAGCCCAATGGCGTCGCACGTGTTCATCTCGAATTGCGTGACGATGCCCAGGCCGGATTCATCCGCGCCTTTGGTCGGGCGATGCAGCGGTGTATATTCGACCAGTGGTTGATCGGAGATGATGACGCCCGCTGCGTGCGTGCTGGCGTGTCGCACGACGCCTTCCAGCTTTTGCGCGGTGTTGAGCAGCTCGCGAATATAATCGGTGGATTGATACTTGGCTTTTAGTTCCGGCACCTGCTCGATCGCATCGGCAATCGAGACAGGCTTGCCGGGAAGGTTGGGGATGAGCTTGGCGACGCCATCCACTTCGCCCAGCGGGATGTCGAGTGCGCGGCCCACGTCGCGCACGGCGGCACGCGCGCCCATCGTTCCGAATGTGATGATCTGCGCCACGTTCTTCTGGCCGTACTTGCCGACAGTATACTCGATCAGCTCGCCGCGTCGGTCATCGGGAAAGTCCAGGTCAATATCGGGCATCGAGATGCGGCCCGGGTTGAGGAACCGCTCAAAGATCAAGTGATGCGCCAGTGGGTCGAGCCGTGTGATGCCGGTGCAGTAAGCGACGATCGAGCCGGCGCCCGATCCGCGCACGTTCCACCAAATGTCGCGCTGTTGAGCCTGATGGGTCAAGTCCCACACGATGAGAAAATAGTTGTCGAACTCCATCTGGTGGATGACGGACAGCTCATAGTCCAATCGCTGGCGAACCTCGGGGGCATCTGCTCGTGACCCGTACCGCTCGCGCAATCCTTCCTCGCAGAGTTTCCGCAAGAACGATTCGGGCGTGTCGCCCTCCGGCACGGGGAACAACGGCAGATGGTAGCCCTTCGGGTCGAGGTCTACGTTGCACATTTCGGCGATGGCGAGCGGCGTGACGAGCGATTCGGGCGCTTCCGCGCTGAACAGGGCGGCCATCTCGTCCGCCGATTTGAGGTAATACGAGTGGTCGGTCATCCGCATCCGGTTGGGCTGGCTCACCAGGCTGCCGGTGCCGATGCAGAGCAGCACGTCTTGCGCTATCCAATCATCGGCGTTGATATAGTGCGCATCGTTGGTCGCCGCCAGCTTTAGCCCGAACTCTTGAGCAAAGCGGATGAGCTGCACGTTGGCTGTGTCCAGGTTGGGGATGTTGCCGTGCCACTGAAGCTCGATAAAGAATCGCTCCGGGCCGAACGTGTCCCGATACCACGCCACCGCGTTGCGCGCCTTGTCTACCTGGCCTTCAAGCAGCAGGTGTGGCACCTCCGACGTGCCGCAGCCGCTCAAGCAAATGACGCCCTCCTTGTATTGCGCCAGGATGTCCTTGTCCACGCGCGGCTTGTAATAAAAGCCTTCCAGTTGCGCCAGACTAGCCAGCTTGAGCAGGTTCTTGTAGCCCGTGTCGTTCTCTGCCAGCAACAGCAGATGGTAGGGACTTTTGTCCTTTTGTGGATCGCGATCCGCGCGAGAGCGAGGAGCCAGGTACGCTTCGATGCCGATGATGGGCTTGACGCCGGCTTTCTTGGCGGCGTTGTAAAACTCGATGGTGCCGAACATGACGCCGTGGTCGGTGAGCGCGATGGCAGGCTGGCCCAGCTCTTGCGCGCGGGCGACCAGCTTGGAAATGTTGCTCAACCCGTCGAGCAGCGAGTATTCGCTGTGCACGTGCAGATGGACGAATGGATTTGGCATGGTTTGTTTTCAGTTACTCTGATCAGTCAATCGGTCAAGCAGTTGCCTGGCTGCTGCAACGAGGAGCTTGTGGTATCCGGGAGGATTATACCACAAGCGCGCGGAGCGGAATCATGTTGGGGAAAACTTTAAGGCAGGTCGCACGGCGCAAGTCTCAGAATCAAGGGCGGTGGTATAATTGAGTCTACAAGTTCAAACCGCAATCCAAAATGCCCGAGCTGCCTGAAGTCGAGACGATTGTCCGCAAGCTGAAAAGTGGTCTGCCGGTGGAGCGCGGCTTGCCCGCGTACCCGCCGCCTGTCGGCCACGTCATCACGCGCGCCTGGACGGATTGGCCGCGCGCAGCTTATCCTTCTGCCGATGCCATTGTCAAAGGGTCGCCCGGCCATCGCGTCGAAGCCATCTCTCGTCGCGGCAAATACATCGTCTTTGTGGTGGGGCAAGATGCCACCTTGTCCTACTTGCTCATTCACCTCAAGATGAGCGGCCGGTTGGACGTGTTGAAGGCAGACACGCCGTGTGCCAAGCACACGCATTTCGTGTTCACGCTGGACAACGGCTACGAGTTGCGCTTTAATGACGCACGCAAGTTTGGGCGAGTGTATCTGGTGAGCGACCCGGCAGAGGTCACGGGCGCGCTGGGGCCGGAGCCGCTCGACGGTGCATTCACCCTCCCAGTGTTTCGACAGTTGATGGCGAAAAAATCCGGCGCGCTCAAGCCGCTGCTCTTGGATCAGACCTTTATCGCCGGTATCGGCAACATTTATGCCGACGAGGCATTGTGGCGAGCCAGGCTCCATCCGCTGCGCCGCGCCGATTTGTTGAGTTCCGTAGAAGTCGCTGCGCTCTATCGCGGCATCCGCGCCGCGCTGACCGACGGCCTCCGGCACGAGGGCGCGGCGATTGATTGGGTGTATCCCGAAGGCAATTACCAGGATCACTTGCGCGTGTACGGGCGGACGGGCGAGCCGTGCCGCCGCTGCCACGTGGCCATTCGGCGCATCGTCGTAGGCCAGCGTGGCACGCACTTTTGTCCGCGTTGCCAGCCTTCTCAAAGGACGCGGGGCAAGTAGGAGACTCTGTGCAAGAAGCAATGCCGATCTTCATCATGTTAGGCGTGATCATCGTCGCGCTGACGCTAATGTTGGTGGGCCTCTTCCTCAACGCTCGCTCGCGCGACGCGTCCGAGGGAGCCGAGGCGCTGCCGAACCTCCCTGTGGACGCCGCCGAGGCGACGGATACGCCCAAGCCGCCATCAGAGTCGGTTCATTTTCACCTCGAACCCGATGGCGCATTTGTCATCGAGGTCGGCGGACGGCGTTTCACTCGCTTGGACGATATCGGAGACGAGCGATGGGTTCAGCGCGTGTTGGCGGCGGTGGGCCAGGCGCAGAGCTTGGCCGGCATCACGCCAGCCGTGTCGAGACTGGCGTTGAGCGACGAGTTGCGCGCCGGACATGCGCCAGCCGATGGGGCGTTGGTGGTCGAATTCCGTGGACAACCTTATCGCCGGTTAACCGACATTCAGGATGGAGAGACCGGTCGCCAGTTGTTGGCCATGATCGGAGAATTGGTCGCATTCGCACGGAGGGCGGCCTTGCCACAGCCGGCGGCCCCGCCCAGCGAGCCGGAGGCTTTTTCAGAGGAGGCGTTCTTGAAGCGGCTAACTGCGCCTCCGGCAGAGCCAGCGCCGATCAAGATGCCCACCCTCGTCGAGTCGCTGCGCCGCCGACCGTCGTCCAAGCCGGAGCCGTTGCCGATTGGCATTGCCGGGCAAGTTGAAGCAATATTGCAGGAGCATCTCGTGAGCAACGCGTCGCTGGAAGGACGCTCTATTCATGTCGTCACGACGCCGGATGGAAGCCTGGCGGTAGAAGTGGAACACAGGGTCTTGCGCTGGCCGGAAGAGGTGACAGACCCCGCTGTGCGCGAGGCGGTTCAAAAGGCCATTCGAATTTGGGAACGAAGTTGACCGCCGACGGCGGTCAGCGGTCAAAGAGCAATAGTGTTCATGTCTTGCAAAACGGCGTAGCGACCGTTTTGCTCGACGAGTTTGCCGATTGCCACTTGCGGGTCGTGCTGAAAGACAACCGCGGCTTGCCGCTCAACCAGCCAACGCTGCCAGTGGCGTTTCGTTTCAATCGTTGTCATTGGGTCGAGGTCATACGCGCTAACCCACGCCAGCCGCTCCAGGTGCCAGCGGAAAAAGGCCAGGTCGCTGGGAAAGACGGCGGTCTCCCCGCCGGATTCGACGACGACTGCTTGCATCGCCGCCGTATGCCCCGGCGCAACCACCACTCGCACGCTCTCGGTCACTGACGTGTCGCCGTTCAACAAGCGCAATTGCCCGGAAGCTTGCAGCGGGTCAAAGTGGGCCGGGTAATACGTGGCGCGCGTCCGCTCGTTGGGGTGATGCGCGTCATCCCATTCACGCTGCTGCACATAGTATCGAGCATGCGGAAACGTGGAAACCAGTCGCCCATGCAGGAAGCGCGTGCTCCCGCCGCAGTGATCGGCGTGCAGGTGCGAGAGCACGACCAGGTCTATATCGTCGGGGGATACGCCGTGGCGCGCCAAGTCGTCCACCAGCCAGCCCTGGGGACGCTCCAGGCGAAAGCCTTGCTGCTCGGCCAGCTCGGGCGTGACCTTGTCGCCCATGCCGGTGTCCACCAGCACCGTCGCACGCGGCGCGCGGAGGAGCAAACAGCGCGAGACCATCGGGACGCGGTTCTGCTCATCGGGCGGCAAGAGCTTTTCCCAACGCGTCCTCGGCACCAGCCCAAAAGCTCCGCCGCCATCCCACCACGTCGTCCCGTCACTGACCGGAATCAACTCCACATTGCCAATTTTCATCCGTGTCTCCTGGTGGAGTAGAACGTCAAACGCGAGAATGTGCCGACGTTTTACGTCTGACGATCGAGTTCCAGCTCTGAGCGGAAACGAGCCTCGAGCGCTGCTTTTTCGTCAGGCGGCAGGAACGCAGCCTGGACGGCGGTCATGATCATGACCTTGAGGTCAGAGATGTGCAGCCCGGCGCTCATGATGGCCAGGCGATATTCGTCGGTCAACGTCGTGTCCGAAACGCTAGGATCATCGGTGTTGAGGGTGACTTTGATGCCCAGGCGATACAAGTCAAACAGCGGGTGATAGCTCATCGTCTGGACCGCGCCCGTCTGCAAGTTGCTGGTGGGGCACAGTTCTAACGTCACGCCATGCTGGCGCACCAGCCGGACCACGTCAAAGTTTTCGATGCAACGCACGCCATGGCCGATGCGTTCCGGGTCAATCAGCTCAATCGCCTCCCGCACGTTTTCCGGTCCGCCGGCTTCGCCGGCGTGGACGATCAAGCCGAGCCCGGCCTCTCGAGCGCGGCGAAAGACGGGGATGAACGGCCCCAGAGGGTAATTCACCTCGTCGCCGGAAAGGTCGAGCGCGACAATGCCGCAATCCAGGTGTTGCAGTGTCGCTTCGAGCACTCGGTCGGCGGATTCAGGCTCGTGGCGGGTGATTGAGATGATCAGCCGCGCGAGGATATCGTGGTCGGCCTGGGCGTGCTGCGCCGCCTCCCAAACCCACTCTATCACCTCGCCGTAGCCAAAGCCCTGCGCGCGCGCCAAGGCCACCGGGTTAAAGCGCAGCTCCAGGTACTTGACGTTGTCGGAAGCGGCATCTGCCACGGCCTCGTAAGCGATGCGCTCAATCGCCTGGCGCGTCTGGTAAAAGCGGCGCAGCAAGTTGAACTTTTGCAAAAAGCTGTGAAAGCCCGGTTGGTCATCTACCGTGACCTGGACGTAGGGACGCAACTGGTCCAGGTCATAACTGGGCAGGTCTACGCCGTGCTCGCGCGCAATGCCGGCCAAAGTCTCCAGGCGCAAGCTGCCTTCCAGGTGGCGGTGCAGGTCCACTTTGGGCAGGGCCTGTAGAGCCCGCCGCAAATCCGGCGAGTCGAAGGTGGGGCCGCTAGCAAGGGTGGACATTACAACTCCTGCGGCCTCTGCGCTTGGGGCAGCGTGAACAAAAACGTGCTGCCGCGGCCCACCTGGCTTTCCGCCCAGATGCGGCCGCCGTGCCCTTCCACAATACGCCGGACGATCGTCAAGCCCAGCCCTGCCCCGCCGAATTTGCGCGTGGCGGAGCCATCCACTTGATAAAACCTCTCAAAGATGCACTCCAACTGGTCAGCCGGGATGCCGATGCCGGTGTCAGACACCGAGACCTGCACCATGTCCTCCCTCGCCGCCAGCTGCACCGTAATGCGGCCGCCGTTCGGGCTGAATTTGATGGCGTTGCCGAGCAGGTTGTCGAGCACCTGATTCACCCGGTCACGGTCGGCGCGCGCCAGCAGCAAGCCAGTCGGCGCGACGACCTCTAGCTGGATGCCCGCCGCCGACGCGGTCGCCTGGCAGCCTCGAATTGCCCGCCGGACCACTTGGATCAGGTCCACGTCGGCCATTCGCAGCGATTCGTGTTCGAGTTGTTGCAAGAAAATAATGTCCGAAACCAGCCGGATGATGGTGTTTGTCTTGTCGGTGACAATCGCCAAGCTCTCCCGCTGTTGATCGTTGACTTGGCCCATCTCGCCATCCATCAGCAGCTCGACGTAGCCCTTGATAAAGGTCAGCGGAGTGCGCAGCTCGTGACTGATGTTTTGCACCAGCTCGTCTTTGAGCCGATCCACGGCTTGCAGTTCCGCGTAGGCTTGCTCCAGGCGCTGGGCGCGCTCTTTGAGAGCTTCGTACAGCCGCGCGTTCTCAATCGCCACAGCCGCCTGCGCGGCGACGATGGTGAGCAGCCGCTCGTCGTTCGGGGTAAAGGCGTCTGGCGCGTCTTGATCTATCGTCAGCACGCCAATGACGCGCTCGTGCACGATCAGCGGCACGCATAGCAGCGAGCGAACCACCGGGTCAAAGAAGATGAAATCAACATTGTGTGTGTCCGGCACA
>Ga0315279_10010456_pt1 | contig 10903 bp, 7 predicted proteins | sample YL17G06_20_MG_FD_203694 | JGI IMG/M metagenome (GOLD analysis project Ga0315279, IMG submission 203694) | Sediment microbial communities from Yellowstone Lake, YNP, Wyoming, USA - YL17G06_20 | ecosystem: Environmental > Aquatic > Freshwater > Lake > Sediment | place: USA: Wyoming | collected...
TCCCTAGCCCCGAACCCCGAGTCCCCAGTCCCTAGCCCCTGTCCCCCCCTTCTGCCTTTTGACTCCTGGCTCCTGGCTTCTGTCTTCTCGCTTCTGCCCTCTGTTTTCCTCCTTCTGACTCCTGACTCCTGGCTTCTGTCTTCTCCCTTCTGCCTTCCTGGCACCTTCGTGCCATGCGGCTGTCACCTTCGGGCGATTGGCAAATTCTACGGTTGCGGTAAATTGAGACGTTCCGAAGTGCTTATTTGTGTTTCCTGGGATTACGGCGGTACTTGACCCAGGGTCGGCCTGCGATCGAGTCGAATGATGGAACAGAACAGCAGGAAGCGCAGCCCCAGTGGCTCCTTGCGGGCCCCGCGGTTCCCGATTCGCATGAGCTTGCACTATCGCACGCCGGAGGAAGGCGAGTGGCTGGAGGGCGAGACCGAGAACATCAGCCGCAGCGGCGTCTTGTTTCACACCTCCTCACCCTTGGATGTGAGCACACCAATCGAGATGACTTTTGCGTTGCCGGTGGAAGTGGGAGGCCAGTCGGGAGCGGTGGTGTTGTGCCGGGGTCAGGTCGTCGGCATAGTCCTGCGCCCCAGCAGCGACGCTCCGCCTTGCGTGGCCGCCAAGTTTCTGGAATACCGCATCGTGCGCAGCCCGGAGGAACTCCCACACTGACGATTTTCGATTGCCGATTGCCGATTGCCGATTGCAAAAGGCAAAGGCGGAAGTAGGAAGTAGGGGCAAGAAATTTTCGATTTTCGATTGCCGATTGACGATTGCGCAAGACAAAAGCGGGAGTCGGGAGTCGGGGCGGCAAGCGATTTTCGACTTTCAACTTTCGACTTTTCGACTTTTCGACTCTTGGCTTTCGACTTTCAACTTTCGACTTTTCGACTCTTCGACTTTTCGACTCTTGACTTTGAACTTTCGACTTTCGACTTTTTTGTGATTTTCCAGTTTCGAATTTCAAGGAGGAACCAAAATGCTGAACATCGTGCGGAGTTCACTGGCGCGGCTTCATAAAGACGAAGCGGGTCAGGGCCTGGTGGAATATCTGTTGATTCTCGCGCTGGTGGCTTTCGCGGCCACGGCAGGAATGAGAAGCCTGGCGACGGGATTGAACAGCGCGTTTTCCAAGGTCAGCAGCATCGTCGGCCAATACATTTCCTAGTGCCGTTTCAAAAGATAAGAGCGGCAGTAGGAAATAGGAAGCCCGCCCCGGCTCGGCCCGTTACCGTCAGACGGTCCGGGCCTCGCGCCGGGAACGGGCCGGGGTAGGGGGTAGGGGCAACAGATTTTCCGTCGGCTGACGGACTGACGATTTTCGAGCTTCGATTTTTCGAGTTTCAACTTTTCGACTGTTCGACTTTTTTATGATTTTCCATTTTCGACTTTTCGACTTTTTGACTTTTTGACTTTCGACCTTTCGACTTTTTTATGATTTTCGAGTCGCCCTTTTCGATTTTCTATTTTCAACTTTCGACTTTTTGACTTTTCGACTTTTTTATGATATTCCATTTTCGAGGTAGCAAGTCGACACTCCGGGTCCCGAGTCCCGTAGGGGCACGCCATGGCGTGCCCCTACCGGACCCCGGACTCCAGACGTTTTTTGAAGGAGCTAGCCATGAAACGCAGAAATAGATTCTTCCTGGCGTTAATCGCCGTCGCAATCATGTGTGTTGGCTACGTCGTGCGAGGCACACTCTTGCAGCCTCCGGCGAGCAACACTTGGGCGCCCGCGCCCGGTGCGTTGGCGCAAGCGCGCACCGGCGCAGCCGCTGCCGCGCTGCCTGACGGCCGCATCCTGTTTACAGGTGGCGATCCGCTTCTGGCGGGCAGTACGCCGCTAGCCACCGCCGAGTTCTTCAATCCCGACGGCTCGTTCTCCGTTGCGCCGTCGATGAACTATGCGCGGAGCAAGCACACTGCGACGGTGCTGCCAGACGGCCGCGTGCTCGTTGCGGGCGGCATGGACGCCACCGGCAACGCCACCCACACTGCGGAGCTCTTCGACCCTGTCGCCAATTCCTGGACAGACGCAGGCCCGCTGATGGTGCCGCGTTCCGGGCACACCGCGTCGCTGCTGCAAGACGGGCGCGTGCTCCTTGCGGGCGGCGAAAACGCCGGCGCGCCACTCAACTCCCTCGAAATCTTCGACCCCACCACCAACTCCTTCACGGCGGCTACAGGCGTACTGTCTTCGGCGCGCAAGAACCACGCCGCAGCGGTGCTTCAGGATGGCCGCATTCTCGTGATGGGTGGTTTTGACGGAACAAACGTTTTGGCCACTTCCGACCTGTACGATCCTTCCACCGGACAAATTGTCGCTGGGCCGATGCTCGACGTAGCTCGGCAGCAGCATTCGGCCACCACGCTCCTTGACGGCACAGTGCTCATCGCGGGCGGAAACGCGGTAGCTCAGGACGGCAGCTCGCAAGACCTTGCCTCCGCTGAGCTCTACAACCCGGCCAGCGGCTCGTTCTTGCCGGTCACCGCCACGCTCGCGACGCCACGCAGCGCCCACCTGGCGTTTCTGCTTCCTCATAATAATAGCGTGCTAATCGTCGGCGGCACGTCTGGTGGCACGCCCGTCTCGAGCGTGGAGCTGTTCATGCCGTGGACCTCCAGCTTCAGCGCCACCGGCTCGATGGCCACCGCGCGTGTAGGGGCTGCCGGCGGCAGCCCTTTAAGTATTGATGGCCTGCTGGTAGTCGCCGGCGGCAACAGTGGCACTGGCACTCTTGCCAGTGCAGAAGCTTACGGCTTCGCCACCGTCAAGACCGATAAGGCCGACTACGCCCCTGGCCAGACCGTCACTATCACCGGCTCCGGCTGGCAGCCCGGCGAAACCGTCACGCTGACGTTTCTCGAGTCGCCTAATATCGACACGCCACCGCCCCTGACCGCCGTCGCGGACGCCAACGGCAATGTTTCCAACAACCAGTTCTCACCCGACGCGTACGACGTCGGCGTGCTGTTTTATCTGACCGCCTCCGGCAGCGTTTCCCAGGCGTAGACGACATTTACAGACAAGACATCACTTTCGGGCGTGACGTTACTGGGATCGCAGAATATCACCCCGGTTCCTGCGGGCACCTCCACAACCTTCGGCACCACCGCTAGCAACTCGGTTAGGGTCGATTTCAGCGGCAGCGGAACATGCACCGTCAGCCTAAGCGCAACGGGGCTGCCCACTGGCCCCACCGCGACGTTTGCTCCGAGTTCGGGGACCGGAACCTCCTCGGGCAGCACCGTGAACTCGCTTCTAACCGTCACCACCACGGCCTCTACGCCGGCAGGTCAATCCAATTTCACGATTCAGGCCACTGGAACCGCTGGAGACTGCGTGGGCGTTGTAAAAACCGCCGCAGCAACGTTGCGAGTACAAAACGGCACCGCTCTCGCCGTCTCGGCGGCGGGTGGCGTCTACGGCGGGACTGCGAACCTGACTGCCACGCTTACGAGCGGAACCCCGGCCTCGGGAGTTTCCGGTGAGACGATCAGCTTCACGCTAAATGGAAGTCCAGCGGGCTCTGCGGTGACAAACGCCAGCGGTGTGGCTACGGTCAACAACGCCAGCTTAGCGGGCATCGCTGTCGGCTCATACCCCAGCGGCGTTGGTGCGTCGTTCGCTGGTGACGCAACGAATGGACCGCAGGCAAGCAGCGGTACGGGATCACTTACTGTCAACAAAGCGGACACGACTACGACGATCACGGCTCCGGGCACCAATCCCGCGACAAGCGTCGGGCAGGCCTATACGGTCTCTTGGACGGTTGCGCCAGTCGCCCCGGGCAGCGGTACGCCGACTGGCACGGTCACAGTAAGCGATGGGACGGATTCTTGCTCTGCTGCCGTGGGTGCGGGCAGTTGCTCGCTTACCTCAACGACAGCCGGAAGTCCCAAGACCCTCACGGCCACGTATTCCGGGGACACGAACTTCAACGGTAGCTCGGGCACCCAGACGCACAACGTGAACAAGGTCGACGCGACGACCTCGGTAAGTTCTTCGCAGAACCCATCCGTGTTCGGCCAGTCGGTGACCTTTACGGCCACGGTGACCGCCGCGGGCGCACAGCCCACGGGCACGGTGCAATTCGTCGTTGACGGTGGGAACTTCGGCCTGGCAGTGGCCCTCACTGCGGGCAGTGCCACGAGTGGCAGCACTTCGAGCCTGACGGTAGCCGGCAGCCCGCACTCGGTCACCGCGACTTACAGCGGCGACGGCAACTACAACACCGGCACCAGCGGCACGCTCGCGGGCGGCCAGAAGGTCAACAAGGCCGACACGACGACGGCAATCACCAATCCCACCGACCTCGCCATCGCGACGGTCGTGGGCCAGTCTTACACGGTGAAGTGGAGCGTCTCAGTAACCGGTCCTGGCAGCGGCACGCCGACCGGAACCGTGACGGTTGCTGGTGGCAGCGGCTGCTCTGCGCCCGTTGCGTCGGGCCAATGCGATGTGGTCTCCACGACGGCGGGAGCCAAGACCCTTACGGCTACATATGGGGGCGACGCCAACTTTAACGCCAGCCCCGCATCGGGGGAGGTCGGGCACCAAGTGAACCCGGCGAGCACGACCACTTCGGTTTCTTCCTCGGCGAATCCTTCCGTCTTCGGCCAGTCGGTGACGTTTACCGCCACCGTGGCCGCCGTCGCGCCGGGCGCTGGAACGCCGACAGGCTCAGTGCAGTTCAGGGCTGATGGAGTGCCCATTGGTGCGCCGGTGCCGTTGTCAGGAGGGTCGGCGAATGTGAGCAAGTCCGATCTCACGGTGGCGGGCAGCGCGCATGCCATCACCGCCGAATACAGCAATTCCGATGGGAACTTTAACAACAGTACGGGAACTCTGAGCGGCGGCCAGACGGTCAACAAAGCCGATACGACGGCGTCGATCACTTCCGACGCGCCCGACCCGTCGGTTAAGAACCAAGCGGTTCCAGTGCATTACACCGTTTCGGTGACAGCGCCGGGTGGGGGCACAATCCCGGGGACGGATGACGTCACCGTCAGCGACGGCACGGACAGTTGCACGGGCACGGTCACGGCTGGGCAGTGCAACGTGACGCTCAACACAGTCGGCACGCGCACTCTCAAGGCCACGTATCAGGGCGGCGACAATTACAAAGCCAGCCCGGCTTCACCGGGTGAGTCGCACGACGTGGTCAACCCGGCGTCGCTCAGCGTCACCAGCTTCATCGGCTTCGACTTGTTGGGAGGATCGGGTGACACAGTGGTGCGGGCGACGCAGTCCGTGCGGAACGAGTTTACAATCGCAAACGGTGCCGCGCCGCGCGCTAGTGCCACGGGCATGACACCCACCGCGCTTGCTGGCGCAGCGATTACGGCCACCGGCACGGCTTCTGCTGGCCCTTGCAGTGGGCCGGTCCCCGGCTCGAACGATATTGCCGCCGGATCAGACCAGACCTTCCGTTATACCTGCGGACCAGTGAGCGGGGACGGCACACTCAAGTTCACCGCTTCGGCGCCAGGCACGGAACAATATACCGGGAACTCGCTCAACGTCGGGCCGAGTACGACGAACACTGTCCTAGTGGACAGCACCCCGCCGGATGTCAGCATTACCCCAGCGTCGGGGAACGTATCGTCTCCCCTGACATTCAGTTGGTCAGTAACGGATCCGACGGTTCCGGCGGTGGGCGGAGTTACGTCGGGTGTGAACACTTCAAGCTGCACGCTCAAGATCGACACGGCCGCGCCGGTTGGGGTGCCCTGCACGAGCAGCAATAGCAGTCTGCTTACAGGAACCCACGATGTTGTGGTCTCCGGATCGGACAACGCGGGCAACAGCAACTCAGCTTCGCGCCACTACGTCCTGGACGACAAGCCACCCGTGGTGACTGTAAGCTTCCCGGGGCCGAATGGCTCCAACGGCTGGTTCAAGACTTCGCCGGTCACTGGAAGCGTGAGCGCCACCGACCCATCGAACGTTGCCTCCATTAGTTGCAGTGGCGCCGCCCTGAGCCTTGTGACCGGGACAGGCACCCCCACGGCCAGCGGCACGCTGACGGTTTCGGCCGAGGGCACGAGCAGCGTCATTTGCACGGCCACCGATGGCGCGGGCAATCCCGGTGCAGACACCGGCTCGGTGAATACCGCCACCATCATGATCGACACGCAGGCACCGACGGGCGTGGCGGGCGCGGCCAATCGCGTTCCCGACCACAACGGCTGGTACACCAGCGCGGTGGCCATCACCTTCAGCGGGACGGATACAACCTCCACGATCGCAAGCTGCACTTCGACCAACTACAGCGGGCCGGATAACGGCAGCGCCTCGCTTTCCGGGCACTGCACGGACGCGGCGGGGAACTCCAGTTCGGACGTAGCCTTCACCTTTAAGTACGACGCCACACCTCCTAGCGTGACGGCCTCGGCGGACAGATCACCTGACCACAACGGCTGGTACAACAAGCCGCTGACGGTTTCCTTCAATGGGACCGACACCACCTCGGGCGGAGTGACCTGCGATGCGGCGGTGAGTTACAGCGGGCCGGATAATTCCAGTGGCTCGGTTTCGGGCGAGTGCACCGACGCTGCAGGCAACAAGGGCACGGGAACCCTCAACTTCCAGTACGACGCCACGCCGCCCACGAACGTGGCAGGAGCGTTGGCTCGCGGACCAGACCACGGCGCTTGGTATAACCAACCCGTCAAGGTCAGTTTCGGCGGCGAGGACCCAATTTCCGGGATTGATACTTGCACCAGCCTTGACTACAGCGGGCCTGATAACTCCAGCGCCTCGGTACCCGGAAGCTGCACTGACAAGGCCGGGAACACCGCTGCTGGCGCGCCGGTGACTTTCCAATATGACTCGACGCCGCCGACAGTAACAGTCGCCCTGGCGCGGGCGGCAGACCACAATGGTTGGTATAACCAACCGGTCGGATTCACGGTTTCGGGAAGCGACGCGGTTTCGGGCGTTGCCTCTTGCGATGCGAACGGCACGTACAGCGCACCGGATGCTCTCAATGCTTCCATCGCCAAGTCGTGCACGGATGACGCCGGAAACATCGGCCACGGAAGCGTGAACTTCCAGTACGACTCGACGCCGCCCACAGGAGTCTCGGGCGCTCCGAACCGCGTCCCAGACCATAAGAACTGGTACAACCAGGCCGTAGACGTTGTCTTTACGGGTACGGACGCGACCTCACAGATCGACAGCTGTACGACCGTAACCTACAGCAGCCCCGATACGACCACAGCGTCCGTGAATGGCCGCTGCGCCGACAAAGCCGGGAACAGCAGTGACGACGTAGCGAGCTCGACGTTCAAGTTTGACGCGACCCCGCCGACGGCCGCGCTTGCGCTGGCGGCGGGAACGCCAGGCACACACGGCTGGTACGTCAGTGACGTGACGGTAAGCACGTCAGGCAACGACACCGTCAGCAACCCGACAACCTGCACGGCGGATCAGTTCCAGACGACGGAGACGGTAGGTCAGGTCTTCAGCGGCTCGTGCACGAACGACGCGGGTTTGACGCAGGACGCCGTGCCGCTGACGGTGAAGCTCGATAAGACGGCACCTACGGCTGTCGCTCTTTCGGCGGCGGGTACTCTCGGCCGGAATAACTGGTACACAAGTGATGTGACGGTTAGCACGAACGGCTCGGAGAACATCAGCAATCCGATCAGTTGCACGGGCGACCAGTACCAGACCACGGACGCGACAGGGCAGGTGTTCCACGGTTCCTGCACAAACGACGCGGGACTTTCGGCGAATGCGTCCGATATCACGATCAAGCGCGATGCGACACCGCCGGTGCTGCAACTTGCCTTCGCACCGGATAGCCCCAACGGGAACAACGGTTGGTGGGTCAATTCCGGTGGCGTGCCATTTGCCTGGACTTGCAGCGATGCGACCTCGGGCATTGACGCCACCTACAATCCCTGCCCGACCCCAGCTTCAAGTACGGTGACGGCTAACGGCTCGACTCCCTTTGAGGGCCAGGTGCGCGACGAAGCCGGGAACCTCAGCGCACATGTGATGCGCACACTCAAACTCGATAACGTGGCGCCCGTCATCACTTGGAACACGGCGGGCGATACCTGCTCGCTGCCGGGCAACGCCGGCTGGTGCCGAGGAACGGAGACGGCGGCGTTCACTGCTAACGATCCCGGCACGGGGTCAGGGTTGGTTGGTCCGGCATCCTTCACGCAATCTACGGGAACCAACGGCAGCGCGGTGAACATCCCTTCGGGATCAGTCGCTGACGCGGCGGGGAACGTCAACTCAGGCATCAACGCCGGGCCGTATAAGATCGACAGCCAGCCGCCGACGATCAGCGTCCTCACACCGGCCAATGGAGCAACCTACCTCTTCCACCAGGCCCTTGCGGCAAGCTTCAGTTGCTTGGATCAAGCGGGGCTGTCCGGAGTGGCGAACTGCGACGCAACGCTAACCAACTCCAGCGGAACTTCTTCGGCGACGAACGGGACGAACGTCACCGGTGTGGTCAATTCCAACACCTTCAAGGTCGTTGGAACCGACGTTGCAGGCAACCCCGCCGTGCCGGTCACGAACACGTACTACGTGCACTACGCGACCGGCACCGTGTGCTCGAATGGCATGGTGGGTCACCAGATCAACCCGCCTATCAACCTCGACAACTTGAGCGTGTTCAAGTCCGGCAGCACCGTGCCGACGAAGTTCACGGTCTGCGACGCCAACGGCACGCCCATCGGCACGGCGGGGGTAGTCGCTGGATATAACCTCGTCTTCGCCGGGCCCACGCAGGTGACGGGTGTCAATGAGTTGGTGTACTCGAATACACCCGACACGGCCTTCCGTTGGGACTCCACGGCTCAACAGTGGATCTTCAACCAGGCGACAGGGGCAAAGAAGGACTCGAATCTGACGCAGACGGGAGTGCTCTACGGTCTCCGAATCACGCTGAACGATGGGACGCCGCTTGACTTCGCATATACTCTGAAGTAGTGGCGGCGTGGAGGCGGGCCGCAACGGGCGGCCCGCCTCGCTGTACAGGGGCACGGCGGCGGCAGGCCATTTTGGATTTTGGACCTGCCTGCGCCGAGGTCGCGGACGCTCCAGAGCCTTCTGGCGGCAAAGCCTCTAAGGGCGAAACGCTCTGGCGACGGAGCGCTTCGGCAGGCAGGTTTGCGATTTTGGATTGACCCATTGCCGATTGAACCGATTTTCGATTTTGGATTTTCGATTTTGGATTTCGGACCTTCGACTCTCGACTTTCGACTTTTCGACCTTCGTCTTTCGACTTTCAACTTTCGACTTTTCGACCTTCGGCTCTTAGCTTTCAACTTTCGACTTTCGACTTTTTTGTGTTTTTCCAACGGGGTAGCACAGAGTTGTTTTCTAACTCTGCGGCTTTTCCCCAAAGGGTATTGAAGAGCCGCAGCCCGTCAGCCGACGGGCTGTGCTACCCGCTGACGGATTGACGATTTTCGATTTTCCAGTTTCGAGGTCGCAACTCGCCTTTCGACCTTCGACTCTCGGCTTTCAACTTTTTGACTTTATGAGTTTCCAGTTTCTCCCGCTCTGCGGGACCAGTTTCCAGTTTCCAGTTTCGAATTTCCAGTTTCGAATCTCAAGGAGCGAACCAAAATGCTGAACCTCCTCCGGAGTTCCCTGGCGCGACTTCATAAAGACGAACCCGGTCAGGGCCTGGTGGAATACCTGTTAATTCTCGCGCTCCTGTCTTTCGCGGCCGTGGCAGGAACGAGACACCTGGCGACGGGATTGGACAGCGCGGTCACCAAGGTCAGCAGCATCGTCGGCCAATACATTGGCGCAGCCGACGGCCACGGCAATAACGGCAATCACGGCAACGGCAACAACGGCGATAACGGCAACCACGGCAACGGCAACAACGGCGATAACGGCAACCACGGCAACGGCAATAACGGCAACGGCGGCAACTAACGGATTGCGGAAGACAAGAGCGGGAGTAGGAAATAGGAAATAGGAAGTAGGAGCAGCAAGAGATTTTCCATTTTCGATTGCGGAGTTCCGTCTTTTGACTTTCGAGTTTCGACTTTCGACTTTTCGACCTGATGATTTTCCAGTTTCCAATTTCCAGTTTCCATTTTCGATTTTCGACTCTCGACTTTCGACTTTCAACTTTCGACTCTTCGACCTCATGAGTTTCCATTTTCCAGTGCTGAGTGCGAGGTGAATGTGGGGGGAGAAGCCAAGGAAACACCGATGCTCGTTCGGTCTAATTCGGATTTCAACCCCTTCGCGGCCAGGGACCCAGAGCCGAATCCGACCTGCTGCGGGCAACCCATGGAGCCTCGGCTTGCCAGGATGCGTGACCGCGAGGGGCAGGTCTCCTTCGTTGCGGTTTGGCGTTGCCTCGAGTGCGGGCGGGCGTCCGTCGGCTGACGGACGGGCCAAAGTTGAAAGTTGAAAGCTAAGAGCCGAAGGTCGAAAAGTCGAAAAGTCGAAAAGTCGAAAGTCGAAAAGTCGAAAAGTTGAAAAGTTGAAAGTTGAAAGCTAAGAGCTGAAGGTCGAAAGGTCGAAAGTTGAAAGTTGAAAGTTGAAAGTCGAAAAGTCGAAAAGTCGAAAGGCGAAGCTCGAAAAGGCGAAGCTCGAAAAGTCGAAAAGTTGAAAAGTTGAAAGTTGAAAGCTAAGAGCCGAAGGTCGAAAAGTCGAAAGTCGAAACTCGAAAGTCGAAACTCGAAAGTTGAAAGACGAAGCTCCGCAATCCAAAATCGGAAATCTAAAATCCAAAATCAAAAATCGTCAATCGCTTCCCCTGCCGTCCCTACTTCCTACTGCCTACTTGACGAATGCCACGACATCGTTTACAGGTGTAGGTGCCGCGACTTCGTTTACAATTTCGTGACGAAGAATCATAAAGGCTCGCTGGGTTTGGCGCGACCATCGATGAAACTTCCGAAAAGGAGCCAT
>Ga0315279_10010457_pt1 | contig 10903 bp, 11 predicted proteins | sample YL17G06_20_MG_FD_203694 | JGI IMG/M metagenome (GOLD analysis project Ga0315279, IMG submission 203694) | Sediment microbial communities from Yellowstone Lake, YNP, Wyoming, USA - YL17G06_20 | ecosystem: Environmental > Aquatic > Freshwater > Lake > Sediment | place: USA: Wyoming | collected...
TCTTTTCCTAATATAAAATCTGCGTTCACCGGTGTTTATCTGCGTCCCCTTAGACTTTTTATTCATTAATTATTCTATAAAGTTATCATTCCCCGGGGCACAAATCAAGAAAGAAAGGGGGAAGAGAGGCGGCGTTGCCCGAAATTGTACAGATAGGAAAGAGTTTTTACCGCTGCATCCAGGTTCGGATAGACCGGAAACTTTTTTTCCGAAAAAGCCCTCTTGATCATTAGGTTGTAGTGCCGATCCTCCTCGTCTTCCAGGTAGGGATCCAGGGAAACACAGATCAGCACCGGCTTTCTCTCTTTGTCCCGGGCATGCTCGCATCCTTCCATCATCAGGTCGATTAAGGCCTTCATGTGGGCCTCGACCCCCGGCCCCATCGCCCGCCGCAGATATACCGGAACTGATCGAATTGAAAAACCAGGGAGTGAATGTTGTGGTCCGAAGCCACGATCCGGATGATGTCGGCGATATTCCCCGGAGTGGATACATTGTAGTATATGGGCCAGGCGTCGAGAGGATTCCCGATGCTGGTTCCCGCAAGGGGGACCCGCCTGCGAAGCGCCTCCAGGGTCTCCCGGGAAAACCGGGGAATTTCCATCCCCACCTTCAGGCACAGGTCCGTCTGGATCACGCTGAAGCCGCCGGAGTTGGTAATAATGGAAAGGGCCCGGCCCGCAGGAAGAGGGGAGCACTCCAATGAGCATGGCGTAGTCAATCCCGGCTTCCACGGCCGACAGGCTGGGGTAGCACTTCTTGCCCCGGACCTCCGTGTATTTCGGGTTCACCAGAAACAGGCGGTCTCTGATTTTCGTGCTCATCTGGGCGAGGGTGGCCAGATCCTGGGGGGACGCTCCGATAATGGCTACCGACCTGGGATTGAAGATTGAATCGAACAACCGGGCCTCGCTTTCCATCTGGGGTCCTCCATCCGCCCTGCAGGCGCGTCAATTCCATATCGAATGATCCAACAATAGAATAAAAATCCTCCCCATGCAAGTCCAGGACCGACGCAGACGGGAAACCGGGGGGCCTTCCCTTTCCTCCCGATTTTTTTCAATGAAACAACTTCATTGGCCGATAAGGTATTCAAGAGATTTACTTCCCCGGCAAAAAGAAAGGAAAAACGATGGTTGGCTGGTTAGCCTTCATCCTCGGATTATTCATCGTCGGAGTCGCCGCCGCCAAGCAACTGGGCCATATTTACTGCGCCCCGGTAGCGGTTGGATGGTATATCCTCCTGCTGCGGGCATCAAAAAAGAAAAGGCAGAATATTTAACGGACCGGCAAGGGACCGACTCGTCTCCCCCGCAGGAATCCCATTCCTTCCGTTCGGGGACAGGGTCCTTTCCTCCCATTCCTAGGACTGGCTACCTCCCTGCCTGTGCCTTCTCCTGCCTTCCCCTTCCCGTAAAAGAAAGGCAGCCCCCCATCCGGGGGCGGGAAAGAGGACTCCATCGGGATCAGCCTTCGATCCTTTGTCCTGCCCCCGGGATCCGGGGACGATTTTCCGCTCGGCCATCCGGTGTCGCTCCGGGTGCCCCAGGGAACCCTCGTGGAGAAACTTCTGGAGAAGATTTTTGCCGAAAGGAGGAACCAGGTCGGACTGGTGGCGATCAACGGGAGGGTGGCCGAAGGAAAGATCCCCCTGGCGGACGGCGACAGAGTGGACGTTTTTGAACTCCTCGGGGGCGGATAAAGGAGGGGTCCGACCCGGGGGGAAGAATTCTTAAGTTTTTTCTCTGAATTCCGATAATCTGGACATAAGCAGGAAGATCTGGACAGGATATCCGATCCATAGAAAATGCCACCACCTGCCTGAAAGATCTCGAAAAAGGAAAAGAACCGCAGGAGCCCGGATGACCGACGAAACGATTCAAGAGGATGGATGGGAGCCTCTTCACGAAGGAGGAAAGACTTTTGTAAACGGGATCGAGGTGCGGGCAGAAGATGCCGCGAAATTCTCTTCCGAGATGATCCAGGATTCGGAGGAAAATTGCGCCGAGGAAACCCGCCGGAGTCTGTACCAGAAAATCCTGGCGATGAGCACTCCGGATAAGTTTCGGCTGGCCATCTTTGCCAACCGGGAAGTAAGGAACCTGCTCATCCACGACCCGAAAAGGATGATCTCCCTGGCGGTCTTGAAGAATCAAAGAGTCAATGAAAAAGAAATTCTGGCGTACGCCCAGCGAAAAGATCTCCCTGAAGATGTGGTCTCCGCCATCGCCAAAGACCCGAAATGGAAAAAGAGCTACCCCATGAAGTTGGCCCTCGTCACCAATCCCAAAACCCCTCTTTCTCTGTCCATCAATATGTTGTCCCACCTCCAGGATAGAGACCTCAAATCATTATCCCGCGGCAAAGATGTGGCCCCCGCCTTGAGACAGAAGGCCCAGGAATTTCTCCGTCTGAGAAACACCAGATAAACGGATGAGCCTTTCACCAGGCCTGCCACCTGGGTTGTGGGTTTATAAGCCGGCCAAGACAGAACCAATCCTTCTTACCAACAGGACCGAAATCGCCCCCTGAGCGGTGGAACCCCATTCCTGCCCGCTTCGTTTTCCTTGACGAAGAAGGAGCCATATGCTATTGGGTTCAACAGGGTGTCACCCTCTCCTCCTCCCTGACCTTAAGGGAGAAGTATGGGGTGGAGGGATCAACAGGAAAAGGGAGGCAAGGAAATGATTGCGGTTATCGCGAAGTTACCGGTGAAAGAAGGAAAAATGGAGGAAGCCATTTCGATTTTCAAGGAGCTCATGGTCCAGGTGGCCAAGGAAGAGGGCACCCTGAGTTACACCATCAACCAGGGAAAATCCATTCCCAACACCCTGGTGGTGATGGAGCGGTACAAGGACAAGGCCGCCCTGGATGCCCACTCTTCCTCGCCCTATTTCAAAGCCTTCCTGCCCAAGAGCGCCGCGGTCATGGCCGGAAGGCCCGAGATCACGGTGCTGGAGGAAATCCACTCGATTAAATGACCCGGTAAACATCCGGTTGCTCCCACTCTGACCATCTCCCTCGAGGGACATGGGGGGATTCCCCTGCTTTGCATTTACCCTTACACCCTACACCCTATACCCTGCCCCCCGCCCCTGCACCTTACACCCTGCACCCTACACCTTTTTTTTAAGGCCTTATTCCCCTTTTTTTCAGCCCCAGCTCGCTGGGGAGCAGCCGGTAGGCGGTTTCGATCCACTGGCAGAGCAGCGGCCTCGTATCGCGCGGATCGATGATTTCTTCGACCCCGAAAATCTCGGCCGTGCGAAAGGGGGAGGTTACCTTGGATAACCGTTTTTCGATCTCCTCCCGGAGCGCCCGCGGGTCCTCCGCCGCTTCAATCTGGCGCCGGTAGGCCGCCTGAACACCCCCTTCAATAGGAAGGGATCCCCAATCACCCGAAGGCCAGGCGTAGCGTAAATTCAGGCGCGAATGGTTCCCGTGGGCCGCCCCGGCCACACCGAAGACCCGTCTAAGGATTATGGAACACCAGGGGATCGTGGCCTGGTACACGGCAAAGATATAGCGGGCGCCAAAACGGATGGTGGCCTGTTTTTCCGCATCCACGCCGATCATGAAGCCTGGGTTGTCCACAAAATAGACCATCGGCAGGTGGAAGGTGTCGCACAGGTCGATGAAGCGCACCATCTTGTCGGCCGCGTGCGCGGTAACCGCCCCGCTGTAAAATTTCGGGTCGTGGGCCATCACCCCCACGGGCCGCCCCGACAGCCGGGCCAGGCCCGTGACCACCGCACGGCCATGCTTCGGGCCGATCTCGAAAAAGGATCCTTTGTCGAGGACCATTCCCAGGATGCGCCGCACCGGGTAAGGGAGACGCTTGTTTTTGGGGATGACCCGGACCAGCTCCTCCTCGCGGCGGTCGGGCGGGTCGGTGGCCTCTTTTACCGGGGGCAGATCGTAGACTGAATCCGGCATGTAGGAGAGAAAGCGCCGGATCTGTTCGAAGGCCTCTTCCTCCGAAGCCACTTCGTTGTCCACCGCGCCGAATCCGCGGGTATGCATTTGTGAGCCACCCAGCTCTTCCTTCCCCACCTTTTTCCCGAATGCCGCTTCCACCACCGGGGGCCCGGCGACAAAGAGCTGGGCTGTTTTTTGCGGCATGACCGAGAAATGAGAAAAGACGACCCGGGCCGCGCCCAGCCCGGCCACCGATCCCAGGGCCGCGCTCATGACCGGCACGGTGGAGAGGAGCGGTTCCATGATCTCCATGGCCGGATTGGCGGGAATGTAGGTGCGGTCCATCTTCTCCAGGTATTTCACGCTTCCTCCCCCGCCGGTTCCATCCACCAGACGGATCATGGGCAGGCGGAGGTCCAGGGCCATCCGTTCGGCATAGGGCGCCTTTCGTCCGATGGCCGCGTCCGCCGCCCCCCCGCGAATGGTGAAGTCGTCGCATCCCACCACCACTTTGCGGTTATCGATTTTCCCCGTCCCCATGATGAAGTTCGAAGGAAACAGTTTGACCAGGCGGTCTCCCTCAAGAGTGGCAATCCCGGTGATGGCCCCGGTTTCGTGGAAGCTTCCTTTATCCAGCAGCCGGTCGATCCGCTCCCGCACATTCAGCCGGCCGGCGGCGCGGTGCCGCGCCAGGTTCTCCGGTCCCCCCATCTGGGAGGCCAGGGACTCGCGAAGGCGAAGCTCCTCTACCTCATCCAGCCATCCTTGATCCGCATCTTTCCTTGCATCCCCCATGCCATCCTCCTCATTGCGGGAAAAAATTTTTATATTTTTTTGACTGAGCTGAAAATGCAGCCAATTATACATGGATATTATGGATGAAAGTCAATATGGCGAAAGAAAAATAGAGCCGGGCTCACCTCACTTCCATTCTTCCCTATGCCATTCCCTCTGCCGCAACAACGACCTCCTATCATCAAAGTTGAAAAATTGTAACCGTGTCCCTCCAATTCCGCTTTAGAAAAGCCTTGCGGGTTGTTTTCTCGGAAACATAATCTGCCCTCCTTTCGAGAGATCTCTTTCACGAGAACCCTCTGTCATAATTCTGCCTTGACAAATTTTCTCCATTTCTCTAATATTCTATGCAACACGGTTGCATAATGGCCAACACATGAAAATCATCAAATCGATCAAAACAAGCGTGGCGATTTTGAACTCTTTTTCCAAGGATACCCCCCTGCTCGGAGTAACGGAAGTCTCCAAAAGGCTTGGCCTATCGAAGAGCACGGCATCCCGAATTTTGTCCACGCTCGAACAAGGCCGGCTGGTTGCTAAAATTCCCGCGAATCAGAAGTACCGCTTGGGACCCAAGGTCCTGGAACTGGCCAACATTTTTCTTTCGGGTATCGAATGGAGGACGCATGCGATCCCTTATTTGATGGAACTGCGAAACAAAACGGATGAGACCGTGATGGTCTTTGTAATGGATGGAGATCACCGCGTCTGCTTGGAAAAATTCGAGGGTTCTCATGAACTCCGACCCATGCTGAATATTGGGGGTCGGTATCCCCTCCATGCCGGGTCCGCCGGGAAGCTGCTTCTGGCTTTTCTGCCGGAAGATGAAAGGAAAAGAATTCTGTCAAGAACCGGCTTGCCACGCTTCACTTCATCTACGATTACGGGGGCAAAAGCTTTAGAAAAAGAACTCCTCCTGATCCGAAAGCGGGGTTACGCGATCAGTCACCAGGAAAGGATGAATTTCCTTTCCTCCATTTCAGTTCCAATTCGGGACCATAGCGGACAGGTGATTGCAGCGATCTGCATCGATGGGCCAACAGTTCGCTTCACTGCGGAAAAGGTCAAGGAATTCAAAATTTTGGGCATCGCCGCGGCCGATCAAATATCAAGGGAGATCGGTTTCCAGGCACATAAGAATCCATATGGAAAATCAACCAACACATGAATCTTGGATCAAGGGTTAGCAGACGTGGTTGAATTCTGAAGGATAAAAATGACGGACTTGCCAAAATCTGACACCGGGGTTGAAAAGGTCCCAAAGGCCGGTCTCTTACAGGCTCGCTTGCCAGCTTATGTTGGTGCCGGCATACAGAGGAAGTTTTGGAGAAGAGGAGAGGATTATCAATTTCCATCCATTACCCAATCACCTATCAATTATTTCATGCAAAAAAAAAGGAGGAAAGTATGTCTAGCAAAAAAGTTTTGGCTGCTATCGTAGGATTTTTTTTCATGCTCATTCTTTATACCCCCCCTGGCCATGCGAAAGTCATTTTGAAATTGCAGAGCGGAATCCCCCTGGCTCTTCCGGTCCTCGGATCTAACGCTACCTGGATTGCCGAGAAGATTAAAGATGCGACCAATGGAGAATTAACCATCACGGTCTTTGAGCCCGGAAAGATTGTCGGAGCCATGGAAGTTCTTGAGGCTGTGTCCAAGGGCCAGATTGAGGCTGGATACGGGCCTTCGGGGTTCTGGGAAGGGAAAATGAGTGGTGCCGCTTTCTTTACGGCCATTCCGTTTGGGCCGGAAATTCCGGAATACATCGCCTGGATGTTTTATGGGAATGGGTTAAAGCTTTATCAGGAGATGTATGATTCGGCGGGTTACAATGTGAAAGTATTGCCGACCATCATTATGTCGGCCGAGACCTCCGGTTGGTACCGGAAGAAGATCAATTCCCCCGCAGACCTTAAGGGGCTCAACATCCGGTTCTTCGGCTTGGGCGGCAAGGTGATGAAGAAATTGGGGGCTTCCGTCAGCCTCTTGCCGGGAGGTGAGATTTTTCCTGCCTTGGAGCGAGGGGCTATCGACGCAACCGAGTTCTCTGTACCCACCGTGGATACAAGAATGGGATTTTATAAAGTCGCCAAGTTTAACTATTTCCCGGGCTGGCACCAGCCAGCCACGCTCAATGAGCTCCTGATCAATAAAGCGACTTGGAACAAACTCTCCAAGGCCCACCAGACCATTATTGAGATGGTCTGTATGGCCGCCATGATCCATTCCATCGCCCATTCCGAAGGGCCCCAAGGGAAAATCGTCAAAGAGAACAAGGAAAAACATGGGGTGGAGAATGTTTACTGGTCCAAGGAGATGCTCGACCGATTTCATAAAGCCTGGCTGGAAGTCGCCGAAGAGGAATCGGCCAAGGATGCATTCTTCAAGAAGGTCTGGCTCGATGTACAGGCCTTCCGGGCCGAGTACAAAACCTGGCTGGATCTCGGGTTCTTGCCCCGGAAGTAGGGTCCCAGCCCTGTTTTCATACAGGGAGCGTCTTCGATTAAAGGGGTATATCCGGGGGATGCGGGGCAGCGAGCGACTGCCCCGCCTTCCGAGATCGAAGGGTCTTGGCTCTATCCTTCGGCAAAAGGCATAACGGAACGATAAAAACGCGAGGATATCAAGAAGGGGTATGTCCAAATCAATTACCGAGCGCTTGGATGAGTTTATCCGGAAAATCGGGCAAATCATTTCTTGGCTTTATGTGGTCTTGATCGGCGTCATTATTGTTCAGATCGTCTTGCGCTACTTTTTCAAAAGCGGGATGATCATCATGGAAGAATTACAGTGGCATCTATATGCCGCCTGCATTATGATTGCCATGTCTTACACCCTAATTCACAGAGGCCATATCCGCCTCGATCTCCTTTCCCGTCGGTTTTCTCCCCGGACGAAGGAATACGTTGAAATCTTCGGGATCGTCTTTCTCCTCCTGCCTTTCCTGATTGTGGTTTTCTATCACAGCCTTAGTTTTGTGGCCGATTCCTGGCACGTCAATGAGCGATCTGTCGCCCCCATGGGTCTTCCTTGCCGCTATATCATCAAATCATTGATTCCGATCGGTTCTTTTCTCCTCGGGTTGGCCTCCCTTTCAAGGCTGATCCAGGCTCTTCGCCAAATTGCCGATAGAAAGCTGGAGGGTAATGGAACTCAGCGTTAATTATATTCTTGTGATTTCAATGTTTGCTTGCTTTATCGCTCTTTTGTTCACGGGCTTTCCGATCGCTTTTGTTCTCGCCGGGGTGTCGATATTCTTCACGGTTATCGGCCATTTCTGCGATTTATACCTCGGGACGACAACGGGTCTTGAATTCCGCTCCTTAGGCCTCATCGTGCAACGCATCTACCGGTTGATGGACAACTGGGTTCTGGTGGCCATCCCCATGTTTATATTCATGGGGTTGATGCTCGATCGTACCAAGATGGCCGAGCAGATGATGAGGTCGATGGAAGCCCTCTTCGGAAAGGTGGCCGGCGGTCTTGCCGTGGTTGCCTGCATCATCGGGATTGTCCTGGCAGCTTCAACCGGGATCATTGCTTCTTCGATCGTGCTCCTGGGCACCATATCCCTTCCGATCATGCTGCGCCAGGGATACAACCAACCCCTCGCCTTGGGTACCATCTGTGCCTCCGGGACCCTTGGAATCCTAATCCCCCCCAGCATCATGCTCGTGGTGATGGCCGATCAACTGGCCCTTCCCGTTGGTGATCTCTTTATGGGCGCCGTCATCCCGGGGCTTATTCTCGGTTTTCTTTACATTCTGTATATTCTGATTTATGGCTTTCTAAAACCGGAACAGCTTCCCCTCGCCAAAGACCGGAACCCATTCACTTGGATCATGGTCTGGGAGGCCTTGAAGTCCTTGATCTCACCGGTGGGCCTCATCCTTCTCGTTCTCGGCTCAATCTTTCTCGGGGTTGCGACCCCCACGGAGGCGAGTGGACTGGGAGCTTTTGGCACGGTTCTTCTTGCGGCCCGACACGGTAAGTTGAGTCTACAAACTGTCAGAGAAGTAACCCTGGAAACTTTTAAAATGACCGGATTCGTTTTCGCCATCTTTGTGGGGGCCTCCAGCTTTGCCCTCGTTTTGAGGTTCCTGGGGGGTGACGAGGTCATATCGATGAGCTTGATGAGTATTCCCCTAGGCTCCTATGGAGTCTTGGGTTTAATCCTGGTCGTGGTATTCATCCTGGGATATTTCCTCGATTGGATTGAGATCACCCTCATCATCCTGCCATTGATAGCCCCCGTTGTTTCCCAGCTGGGTCTTTCCGTCGAGGGCTTCGGCAAGGTTGAAAATCCAACCTTGGTATGGTTTGCAATTTGTATCGCAGTGTGCCTGCAAACATCGTTTCTCACGCCCCCGGTCGGATTTGCCATTTTCTTCGTCCAGGGGATTGCTCCCAAAGATATTCAGTTGATCCAAATTTACAAGGGCATCATCCCCTTTGTGATCCTTCAGCTCTTGGGGCTTCTCTTGATTTTGCTGTGGCCGGAACTGGTGACCTGGCTCCCGGCTCTTGTCTACCGCAAATAAGATGGGATGGCCCCTCGCTCTCCCTTTATCCAATTTTTCACGTTTGTCGTTTCCTCGCCCCTGCGACTAGGCGCTGTTCACGCGAGTATTGAATGAATAAGAGTAAAGGGGGGATTATAGGATGTCCTCCTCTTCTTCCGGATGTAGAGGCGAACCTTCTTTGAGCTTCTTCCCTTCAATCAAATTCCTTCCGCCTACTTCCCTTCTTCGACCATTGATATGAGAATTCTGCTTGCCCGCTTGTCACGTACTGCAAGGGCGTCCCAATCCGGCTTCTTTCAATACATCTTTTCCACAAGCGGTTTTATCTCATCCCCTCCATGAATGGCCATGCGTGCCAGTATGGCCCGAACCAACCTTCCCATGTCCAGGGGAAAACCGGGCCCTTCGCCCGGTTCAATCTGGCGGATCCGCAGGCCGGAATCCAGCAGAAATCTTTTGGGAAATTCGAACCATCCAGGCTTCAAAGGCTGGTTGACCGCTATCCCGTTGAGGGTAAAGAAAGATTCCTTCCCGGCGCCGGGCATGAACAGCTCGAACTTTTTGTAAGGCCCGGCCGCGCGAAGGGGGTCTATATGGGCGATGATCCGGCCGCCCTTTGGGGTCCTGCCCTGCAGGAGCAAAGTTCCCCCTTCACCGGGGCGCACCTCAGGAATGTCCTGCACGTTCATCCAAAAGGATTTCAAACCCAGCGTAAGACCACTGGCCGTTGTCTTGCCCCCGGTGGAAATCCCGAACCCGAGGGTCAACTTCTCCTTGCCCAAATCATCTTCCTCGGCCTCGGGGCCTGCTTTCTCCATGCGGAACTGAAAAAAGGGCACCCCCTTGCCTAGGACAAGCTCGTCAGCCAGGGGATCGTAGAACATGAATGCCCGCCCGGAAGCCCAAAGAATGGGAGTATTGTCTTTCGAGTCCAGAACACGAAGAGCCGTCCTGTCGGGCTTCTCGGCGAAAAGCGCGAACTTCAGATGCACCTGCTCCCAATCAAACTTCCCGGTAGCTTCGAAAAAGCGTACGTCTTTTTCCTGAAGCGAAAGATGCGGTGCCAGAATGGTGAGCTGTTGCGCCGGCGGCAAGGTTTGGCCATAGGAGGTCGGACATTCCCCCAGCAACAGAAACAACCAGGCGGCGACCCAGGGAAATGAAATGCCCACGCGGATAAACCTCCGCACCAATCCGCCATTGGGCCGCGGTCCCCGCGGAGGCTTTTTAGTCCCGGAAGCCACGTGGAGACTCTTTCTGCAGAGGTGGTTGAGACCTTCGTTTGATCTTCATTTGATTCCCCTGCCCCTAAGACCTTTTAAATATTCAAGGATTATGGCTTTTGCTCCACGCGATCGATTCCGAGGATGGCTTTAGGGAGCCTAATCTGAGTCCCCCGAGGGATAGGAAAGCAGGTTTTTCAGTCAGGCCCAGGCAATCACCACTTTCCCCGTTTCCCCTGACTCAAAGATCTTGTAGGCTTCGGCCGCTTGCTCCAGACGGAAACGATGGGTGATCAACTTTTTTAACGGGAGCTTGCGTTCGGCCACGTATATGGCCACTTCTCCCAGGCCGATCGTGCTCATCGTCCAGGAACCGTGTAGGGTCAGCTGCTTGTGCATGATGTCCCGGCTCACGTCGAAAGAGGTCTCACCCCCCTCTCCGAC
>Ga0315279_10010458_pt1 | contig 10902 bp, 10 predicted proteins | sample YL17G06_20_MG_FD_203694 | JGI IMG/M metagenome (GOLD analysis project Ga0315279, IMG submission 203694) | Sediment microbial communities from Yellowstone Lake, YNP, Wyoming, USA - YL17G06_20 | ecosystem: Environmental > Aquatic > Freshwater > Lake > Sediment | place: USA: Wyoming | collected...
TGACAAAAACATCTGATTATATAGCGACCACGAGTGACGATGTTATTTTTCTTAATGGTTTGAGTTCAACTGTAAAGATAACTTTTTATACGTCTTCAGGGAATAGTGGTAGGACATTAACGCTTGTATGCACAGATTCAACGAATGAATGCTCATATGAATCAACCGGAGGGCAACAGTTTAAATGGCTTGGCACTGAAACAACAGGATATTTATCGGGTGTGGGCGATTATATAATTATTATGTCAGATGGAACAGATTGGTATCGTATAGGATAGGGGGAAAAATGAAATTAGCATTATTATTTTTTATTCTAACAGCAGCCGTATTTTCAGCTCCATTAATTGATGGAGATAGACAAATGTATGAATTCTTAAATATGAAAGACAATATAAATGGCGGGTGCGAGAACGGAAAGATAAAATGGACGGCAAGCAATCCGAGTACATTTGTAATAACGACAACAGCGTCGGACGTTGCAGAAGGTAAACAGGCATGTACGTTTGATTCTACATCTGGATCACAATATGTTGAAACTTCTCAGTTTACATTACCGACATATATGAAAGGACAACCATGTCTATTGATCGTTTGGCTTAAAGGATTTGATTCAAATTATGGAGCGAAAATTATTGATAATGCAAATAATGATTTAGCAGTTATTACCCTTGCAACATATTCAAGCTATACAGAAAAATTTATTCAATTCACTCCAAGTAGTTCTGCTACAACAGTAAGATTCCAAATCTATTCTACAGCAAATGGTGCTATTGGGAAGTTTGATAAATTATGGATAGGATTAGATTACACATATACAATCGCTGATACTGATACGATTGATTTAACAATGACAAGTCAACAGATAACCGGAGATGTAAAGAAGCAAATGTCTATTGCAAGCGATTCAAGCGGAATAAAGCTATCCGGTGATTCTGCAACTCCAGGGAATGACAAAATGTACGGTACAAATGGCTCCGGGACTAAGGGCTGGTATGCAGTTCCATCTAGCGGAATGACAAATCCAATGACCGCGAGTGGTGATATTATTTACGGCGGTACCGCTGGGGCACCTACGGCATTACCAAAAAGTACAGATGGTAAATTTCTAACCCTATCATCAGGAATACCGGCATGGGGAGATGTTTCCGGTAGTAGCGGTGGCGGATCATCATTAGAAATTATTGAACAAAAATCGCACCTTGAAAAACAAAGCATAAATTATCCTATTTCGATGACAGATTTTTTAGGAGAATCTTTTGTTGAAACTCAAAATATTACTATAACACCACGCGTTTCATATGCATCTGGCACAACTTTAGTTGCTGATTATAATAAAACAGATATTGATCTTATGAATGCGACAACTGGATGGACAGCCGGGACTAATACTCCAACAATCGCACAGGATACAACGAATAAAATCGAAGGCACCGGATCGGTTAAGATGACAAAGGCTTCGCTTAACGGATCAATTGATATGTACAAAACTTTCACAGCTTTCAGTTTGACGGGAAGTCTTTTAAGTTTTTCTTTTTATCCTGATACGATTACAAATGTGACTAGATTTTATATAAAGGTTGAATCTTCGGCTTCGAATGATAAAACTTATTATGTTCCTGTTGCAAACATTTCAGCCGCAGCATGGAATCATATTTCTATTGATATGGATAATGATACCGCTGATGCTTCAACCGGGACGCTTGCGATAAATTCAGTAACAAAAATATATTTTGGTTACACGACTTCCAGTTCTCAAACTGTAAACGTTTCCGTTGACTTTGTGGTTTATCAACCAAATTGGATTTTACCTATGCCAGCTTCACTCTATATATGGGATGGAACAAATCAAGAACGCTTAGCTATTGCATCAGTAGCTGGGACGGCAAATTATCAACGTAATACATATACGATCACAGCATTATCTAATACTTATGCAGTAGGGGCAGCTTATGCAAAGGAACGGAATATAACTATCGCAAGTAATCAGGGAACATTCCCATCAGGGCTAACTGGCGCAGTCGCCTTAACATGCTACGATCAAACAGTAGAGCATTTACCGACAAGTTTATCCGGCAAAACACTAACGATGTCACAACGCTTTTATGATGAGCAATTCAAAATATCCACAATATCTTCGACAACTGTTACAAAAGTTTCAAGCTCAACGGATAAATCAGGATATTTTAAATCTGGTGACAAAGTTGTGATGTTCCATAAAAAATGGAATGGAAGGAAATATAATTCATTTTATAATTCGACCGTTGGGGCAAACTTCAAAATCCTAACGCTTACAGCAAATGCAACTTATGCTTCGAGCGAAATTACTCTAACCCATGCGGGGGATGTTAATTCAGGCGCAGATACATCATACTGGTATATTGTTCGTTACTCCGCTGAAATGCTTTACTCGTTAGAGGCTGAAACATCAGCAGGCGCGCTATCAACTCTTACTCCCACCATATTTATCCCAAAGGGTGAGGCAATAGAATATTTCACAGGGATAACTCAATACTGGGATTTTGAAAATGCAAGCTTATCTGATAAGATCGGAAACTATGCTTTAGCACCAATTGCAACAAATCCGGTGTATGGTTTTGATAATAACGTTGGTGGATATTATGCTTATTCTAAACCAGCAGCAGCCCAACAATATCACCGGGTGTATATTGCAAGTTTAGACAAAGGTTCATCTTCAACGGATTCATTTACAATTGAAGCTTGGGCGAGGGTTAAAATTTTAGCAACAGGAGGAGTTCAAACTCTATTTTTAAATGGCACTTCAGGATATACTTCATCTGGTTGGGGTGGCGCAGAAATTGGAATGCGAATTAACGGTAATAATGCACTTCTACTTTTTGGCGAAGATCCGGCAACATATAGGGCAGAGGGAAGTGTTGCTGGCATAACTGATGATAATTTATTTCACTATATTGTAGGAGTTATGAATTCATTCGGATCTGGAAGGAACAGATGGGAATTATGGATAGATGGAGTAAAAAAGACAGATTATAATGCAGCAAATGCACATGGTGGGGCAGATGGATATGTTAGTATCGGTGGAAATGCTTACACGGGAGTTAATGAACAATGGGCTGGGGATATTGGTGAGGTAGCAATTTGGGGAGCAACGGCGATGACTTCAGCACAGATTGCACGACGTTATGCTCTTGGTCGTTGTTTGCGGTATGGAGGCGAAGGATATATTGCTCGCGGATCGGTCAGTAGCCTTACTGGAAGCAAACTAACTTTAGGAACAAAATTAACGCGCCAAGATTCCACAAATCAAAATCCGGTAATATTCCAACGCTCTGGTATATTATATTAACTGGGGGGTATTATGAAATATTTATTATTATTATTCGTTCTGATTATCGCAGCGTGTACAGTACTTGGTTGTTCTGGAAAAGTTATTGTCAAAGATTGTGAATCTATTGGTGACAATGTTTATCAGTGCTATAAGATTTAAGGGGAATTAGTGGGACTTTCAAACTATCCGGCAAACTTTCAGATTGCGAATGAGCGACAGACGAAACTACTTTCTGTCGTAGTCGAGATCGAAGGTGTGCCGGATTTTTTTAGCCTCGGAGCAATTTACAAGAAAGCGAAATATGGCGATGCGGGATTAATTTATGGACTTCCGGGTTTGATATACGGTGCCCTGATTAAGATTGATAATGTCAGGGATTATCTGACACTCGACGGATCGTTGACCATTTCACAGCGTCTTGAGCCAGAACAGGGCAGAGCATCGATCTCGACATTCAGTCTTGTATTTATTGATAAAGATGGATATTTTACAAATCTGCTTTCCCCTGGCATGGTTGTCGATGAGATACTTGGCGGGCGACTCGTTAAGATATGGCTCGGTTTTCAGAACGTGAGCTTCCCTGATGATTACTTCGTTGTATTCCGAGGATATATAACAAGTGCGACAATCAACGGGCCACGGGTCACATTCAGCCTCTCGGATGCGAATCAAAAGCGAAGGAAACAAGTATTCAAAGAATCTAAGACACGGCTTACGTCCTCAATCGATGCATCACAAACAAATATTCCGGTGATATCAACTTCTGATTTTTATCAAAGGGTTCTCGGACCGAATGGAACCTATGATACTACAGTAAGGTTATTGGCTAAGATTGAAGACGAATGGCTCGCATATCAAACGATATCGATAACCGAGATAACGGCATTCACCCGGCCGGCGGCCATTCCTACCGGATATATAGCTAATGTTGCAGCAACGCATGCGATTGATACAGAGATAGGTCATGCAATCGAGATCGGCCCAATTAATGTAATTGATTTTGTATTAAAGATCATGCTTTCTGGTTGGGCGGGACCGTGGATCACAGGTGAGGCAATAACTGCGCTCGGAACGACTCTTATTACGGGGAATTATTCTAAGGATATTATTTTATTGAAATATAGCGCGACTGAACAATATGGTCTCGTTACAGGTGATTATATAACAGTAACTGGAAGCACAGGTGGGAATAACGGAACCTATATTGTCCAGGGAATCGATACAGACTATCCGAATGTTGTTTATATCGATCAGGATCTCGCGCCAGAATATCCCTGTACTGCAACAATATCTATTCGTTCACAGTTTGATACGTTCCCAGTCAGTGCCGGACTCAGGCTAAAACCGACAGAGGTTGATATACAAACACACATCGATTTACGAGATTCATATATTAATGGACCTGATTATATGATGAAGTTCACGATAGAAGAGGCTCAATCTGGAAAAGAATTCATCGAAAGCCAGGTTTATCTTCCGATCGGGTGTTATTCATTAACTCGTTATGGCCGTCTTTCAATCGGATATACCCGGCCTCCAGTACTTATTGACGACAAGCTTATTGTACTCGATAAGGATACAGTGGTGGATCCAAATGGTATAACTTTTACCCGTGCCCTTAATAATCGACGATTTTATAATGAAATCATCTATGAATATACATACATGAATTATGCACAATTGTATCAGGATGTGTTCAGAAATCTTTCGAATGATTCACTTAATAAATTCGATGAAGAATCCAGTATAAGAATATCTTCTCGTGGGATCAGAAATGAAATTAGCGGAAATGCTGTAGCCACGACAGTCTCTAACGCACTGCTTAAAAGATTTCAATATATCGCTCCTGAGATTCAGATTAAGACAAATTTTGGAACCGGGGTTATGATTGAATCCGGGGATGTGATACTTTTAAAAGATAACGGTGATCTCAAGATCCCGAATATAGCAACAGGGGAACGGAACCTGAAGGAACAGCTTTTCGAGGTTATTGATCGTTCAATCGATATAAAGACAGGTACAACGTCATTGAAGCTATTGGCGGGAGTTTTTGATAGCAGGTTTGACCGCTACGGGGGGATCTCACCTTCATCCAAGATTATATCTGCCTCAACTACATCGGCGATCCTAGACGGTATAAACGAATCTAGGAAGTGGTCACTTCATATTGGATCCCCGATCCTTATTCATAATCTTGATTATTCATACAGTGAAGAAACTACACTATTGGGATTCTCACCTTCGAATACGAGCGAAATGATCTATGATGCCGTTTCGGTAGCCCCTTCTGCAGGATACTGGATTGATATTGTCGATTATCCAACCAGTACAGATCAAGACGAAGACAGACTATATAAATTACTCTATGCTCATATATCGCCAAGCGTCAATATTACGGGAGTTGTTTCGGATTCCAGGTTAACGGTTTCGTCCGGGGATATCGGAAAGTTCTGGTCTACATGTATTATTATAGTTCATAATTCAATATGGACAAACATAAGTCAGGAAGTCACCGTGACATCGATTGTCGGTAATGATATACTTTTATCCGAAGATTTAAGTTATTCTCCATCAATCGGTCATGTGATAGAGTTTATAGGATTTGCAGATCAACAAGGTGCTTACAGGATTGTATAAGGGGGGTTAGATGACCGACGTTACAAAAAATAGTAATAAGATACAAGAAGAACAGATTACTTATCGAAGGCCAGTTTCACAGTCTTTAAACAAGTCTTATGGTGGCGCATTAAATTATGTTCTCGATCTCATAATACCAGTCGGTACATTTGTACCAAGTATGCTGACAGAAACGCAGATGAATACTGAGATCGGATCATCTGATATTTTTGTACTTGCTGATGGACGCAGTGTTGCAGGATCAAGATATCAAACAGTGACAGGAAATTCGACGGTGCCGGATGTACGGGGTGAATTTCTTAGGGCAAAAAATAATGGCCGCGCCGACGGGAAAGAAAATCCCGGCGGGGATCTAACACTCGGATCATATCAAGATGATTTTATTACTCGGCATAATCATGAATGGTATCGCTCTCATTATCCAGATATAAGCGGAATCGGATCAACATATAATATTAATGGATCAATTATCCCAGTAACTTCAGGAGTAATGCCAACAGCAGCTATTTGGGCTCCCCCCGCTTCTTCAAATGCATTAGGAGCCGATGATTTATATAAGATATATTATACATCAGAAGAGAAAGAGACTCATTCTTCAACCGATGAGACGCGATCAAGAAATATAACATGCAATTATTTTATTAGAATAAACTAGGAGGAAAAAATGTTTCATAACACTAAAAGTACACTGATTTCAAACAATCTAGTTGTAACAACAAATGGAGATGCGCAGCCGATCGAGAGATTTATTGGATATTCTCTTTATGCGAGTTGGACGGATATCACCCCGGCAGCGAAAAGTTTCTATAGCGCAGCAAAAGCAAGCGTAGTAATCGCTGATCTTACATATACGGCAGATACCGCAGGAGCCGCAGGGAATTCAATAACAGTTGAATATACCGGAGGAGCAACACATGGCAATGAAGTTGTAACAGTTGTAAGCAGCACAAAAATTAAATGCCAACTTGAAGATGGAGTTTCGACTGCAACCGAAGTAAAGACTGCGATAGATGCATATCCCGCGGCTGCCGCTCTAGTTGATATTACGATTACTGGAACAGGGAGTAATGCACAAAATATTACAGCTGAAACAGCACTTACCGGAGGAGTTACTTCAAGCCTTAATCTCACAGCGGAGACGATAACGATATCGACGCATGGGTTCGTATCCTACATAAAAGGTCAATTCACAACTACCGGAACCCTCCCAACAGGGATTACGACCTCGACAAATTACTGGCTTATCGTAACGAGCGCGAATATTTTTCAGGTCGCTGATTCACTCGCGCACGCACAGGCGGGAACGTATTTGAATCTTTCGGCAGAGGGAACGGGAACTCATACTTTCACACCGACAGGGATCGCTGGGACAATCAAGCTTCAACGCACAGAAGATGGAACGACATATCATGACTTCGGAACTAGCACGACAGTCAATATAACCGGAACGGGATCAACGTATTGGAACGGTAATGCATACACTACAGAAGGAATTTATTTTGATAAGGTAATGCCCGTTGTAACGATGACAGCGGGATATGTGGCAATGACTGTTAGTTTTGTAGGAAAGGGATATCAACTTCCGTGAAGAAATTTTATCCGTATCTTGTATTGGCAGGATTAATTCTTAGCATTGTCGTATATAGCTTGAGTGCGCTTGCGTATACGCATAACACTTTTGTATCAAAAGATACATTTGAACAGCTTTGTATAAGGCTTGATTCGATAGATCAAAAGCTTGGTACGATAATCGCAGAACTAATAAGGAGAAAAAAATGAGTATTCAGTTTTCTCAGCTATTTGATAATATATCAAATTTCACATATTCAAATACGGAGATATCCGGCGGTGTCGGTAAGCTTTCTTTGATTTCAAATCCTGCACAAGTTTTTGAACAGACATTCACTTCAAGTTCTGGATTTACATTTGATGCGGCAAAAGCAGAATTTACAGGCGGAAAAGTACAACAAATAGATCAACGTCCAGCGGGATTCACTTTTATTTCCACCTATAAGACCTCAATAAATGGGAATTGGGGCGGTGGCGTTCTCACCGGTACAGCAGTTGGCGGTGCGTCAATAGTTGGAGAGTGGCTAGATTGCACAGGTGGAACAGATAAGTATGTTCGATACGCAGCACTTGGAAACGCTTCAACGTGTACCCAAACAGGAACATTCAAGACGATGTATCGAAAGGGCAGCGGATCGCTACAAAGCGAAATCTTTTCAATAATAAAGACAGGCTCAGCAAAGAATCTTGTTTCTCTCACTCGTATGGCTTCTGGTATATTCAAAATTCAAATCTATTCAAACACAACGGTTTCAATAGTTAATTATACGACTCCTGGTTTCACCGATACAGGTAACGATGAGCTTGAATTTTTCTGGGATATAACAACTGGATATACCGGATTACGGATGAATGGCGTTTTATTAGGTGTTATCCAAACAGCAACAGGAACAAGGGATTCAGACGTTGATTATCTAAAAATTGGTGGATATTATATTCCTGCTATTACAAATGCGAGCTTTAAAAATTCTATTCTATTTCCTACAGTACAACATGTTTCCGACTACACGCCGGGATATTCGTTGTATGAAACAATCTATATTGCAAGCAAGGTTGATTTACCGTTATTCACATATTCATGGCCGGGTTCAATCCAGGCATTGACCGGGTTCACGACTACAGAAACAGATGCGCCAAGATATTCGATAAATTCGAAATACTGGAGTGGGTCAGCGTGGGTTACAAGCAATGGAACATATTCGCAGGCTAGTTCGAAAACCGATATTAATACAAATATTGGAACACTTACAATTGGTTCAACATATGCGGTTAGTATATTATTTACTGATATAAATACGCAGGCATCGATTGATCTTCTGGATATTCTGTATACAGGTCAGCAATATAATTCGAGCGGCTGGTTTAAAACCGTGTCATCATTTACGGCTGAGACATTGCTTGCGACATATGGGGGTGATGTAGGATTCTTATCAGTAAAATCTATTCCGACAAATACAGTTTTAAAATACGCAATCGAAAAGGACGGGATACTTTATTACTGGTCGGGTTCTGCTATTGCTGTTTCGGACGGATCAGAATCTAAAACAAATACAGAGGCGGATATTCTTTCGAATATTCTGGCCTTCGTGACTACGATACAGACGATCAAAATTTATTATTATCTCAAGACAACTGACACTACGATTACACCGACAATCACGAGCAATAAAGTGGCTTATGATTTTGGAGGTATTGTCCCGGCACCAACTACTTGTATTGTGTGGGGATATTATCGAGATATCAATGGGATTGGTGTTAATGACGCAACGGTATCATTTACGCTGAAACGGAATAAGAATCAATATAAAGAGGCGTCATCTTCAATCATTGAACAAAATAAAACAGTTGTAACCGGGTCAGCGACAGATCCACATTGGGCTGATGGATATTTTGAAATGGAATTGATACGTTCGAGTCAATATGAAGGTTCCGGGAAATATTATTTATCAATTGCAAAAAGCACGACCTTGAATACTTCTAAATCCGGGACCGGACAGAAGCTTGAGATAACCGTTCCCGATCAAGTATCGGTGAACATAACTAGCCTTATAACGGCTACATAAAGGAGAATTAAATGTTAGGTATTGAAAATCTGAAAAAAGCTGTTGATCTTGGTATTGATCTTGAGAAGATCACTTCTCATATCGTCAAAAACAAAACCGATTGGATGCAGGATTTTAAGGATCTTTTCGAGCATGTGCCGATTATCGTTGCCGAGGTAAAGGCGATGGATATAACGCAGGTCCCGCTTGAATTCAAAGATATCGATGCAGCCGAAGGTTTGGAACTTATCGGTTATGTTGCATCTAAGCTTGTAGTTGATAATGCGAAAGCACAAGCGATTATCAACGCATCATTGAAGCTCGTTACTGATATTATTGTTGATGGAGTTGCCCTGTCAAACGCCATTAAATCGTAAATTAATATAGGGGGCTAAATGCCCCCTTTTTATTTGGGGGGGGATATGGCGGCTATATTTGCTTTTATCGGTAGAATCTTCGGATACGGATCGTCATTTTTTAAAGCCATTATTGCATTAGTTCCATTAGTTCCAATTATCGTTGACATATATGATGCATTCAGGAAGTGGATGCGCGATAGACTTACTGCCAGGGTGAAAAAAGAACTAGACGAAGCTGCAAAGAAAGCGAAAGAGGAAAAAGATACTTCCGGGTATGATAATATCTTCGGAGGCAAAAAATGAGTAGAAAACAAATCCTTTTTATTTTGGTTTGGCTATTCGTTGTTTTATTTGTCGTACTTAGCGTTGGCTGTGCGAAGCCGAATATTCCTGAAGCCCTGAAGGATATAAAAATTTGGGCCGGGGATAGCGCAAACGATGGAATTACTCGTAAGCAAGACAATATTACTATCAAGGCAACTGATACTAAGTTTGATGATTATGCAGCTCTATCATACAGTGATCTGAATAAGATTATTTATTATCTTTCGATGTGTCAATCATATCCTTCGGATATTCCAATGCTGGGTCAATCTCAATTGAAAAGCCTGATGGAACAAAACAAGAATGAAAAAATAGTATTGCGAACGCGCGATAATGAATCCTGTAAAAGTAGTAATCGTTGGTGTTGTTCAGAGGAATATAAAGATCATCCTATTTGCAGGAGAGATGGGCGATGATTAGTTTCGCCGTTGTTATTGGGCATACCGGGAAACAGCGTGGAAGCCTTGCCGTTACTCCGATCAGTGAGCATGAATATGATTATTGCCATAAGCTTGGTTTTGCAATAGCCGAGAACCTAGTTGATGATGATATTGAAGTCTGCGTATTTCAAAAAGATGATGGATATAAAAATGTCTATGACGCCGTGAATCAATATAATCCATCATGCGCAGTTGAATTGCATTTCAATAGTTCTCTTGACAGA
>Ga0315279_10010459_pt1 | contig 10902 bp, 8 predicted proteins | sample YL17G06_20_MG_FD_203694 | JGI IMG/M metagenome (GOLD analysis project Ga0315279, IMG submission 203694) | Sediment microbial communities from Yellowstone Lake, YNP, Wyoming, USA - YL17G06_20 | ecosystem: Environmental > Aquatic > Freshwater > Lake > Sediment | place: USA: Wyoming | collected...
TAGGTTCCCTTTCTTCCTAGGGAGAGGAGAGAGATTCAAGAGAGGGGGCAAAGCCCCCTCTCTTATTTACCTTGTTAGGGGGAGGGAGATAGGTTGCGGGGCAATCTCTATCTGAGACCCCGGTGTGACTTGGGCACTTTCTTGTCACACTTTTGCCTTTTTGTTATAATTAGATTATCTATGAAGCGGAAAAGTTTAGCTTATTTCCTAGTCTGTCTTATGGTAGCCCTCTCCCTTTGCCTCGGGAGCGGCTGTGTTGCGGTCGGTACCTCGCCACCATCATCCAGCCCTGAGTCCGGCTGGACGGTGCCACCGGCAGGTGAAAATCCACCTTTGCCCGATTTCGTTTCTGTGATAGCCAAGATTAGACCTTCAGTAGTGGCTATCAATACCGAGGTGGTAACTTATGACATCTTCAGCCAACCGGTTACCCAGCAAGGTGCTGGTTCAGGTTGGATTATTGATGCGAACGGACTCATTGTGACCAATAATCATGTAATTGAAGGGGCTAAGAGCATCACGGTAACCTTGGCTGATGAGAGGACTTTCTCGGCAAGTGTCGTCGGTGCTGATAGTATCACAGATTTGGCGGTGCTCAGGGTTGATGCCAAGGACTTGGTAAGAGCTCCCGTGGGGGATTCCTCCCAGTTGAGCGTTGGCGAATGGGTGCTGGCTGTGGGCAACTCACTGGGCATGGGGATAAGCGCCAAGGAGGGGATAGTTAGTCGGTTAGGGGTTTCAATATCAATGTCGGCAGCGGAGACGCTGCGTGACCTTATTGAGACCAGTGCGGCTATTAACCCGGGTAATAGTGGCGGACCGCTGGTTAATATGAGCGGAGAGGTCGTCGGTATTACCAGTGCCAAGATTTCTGCCGTTGGCGTCGAAGGTATGGGTTACGCCATAAGCGCTAAGACAGCTACTCCAGTTGTCGAGGAGTTACTCCAGGAAGGGTATGTGGTTCGCCCCTGGCTTGGGATAACGTCGAGTGATGTGAACCAGTGGCTAGCGTTCAGATATGGCTTGGCCGTGAGCAGCGGGGCATTTGTTACTCAAGTAGCCCAAAATAGCCCGGCGGCTGAAGCTGGCATTAAGCCGGGTGATGTTATTGTCAGCCTGGGTAGTACCGAGATTACTGGTGCTCAGGAATTAGTTCAGGCGATACATAACCACAAAATTGGCGATGAAGTGGAGATAATCTTCTGGCGAGGCGATGTCAAAAGTACTACCCGGGCGACCCTTACTCAAAGCCCACCACCGTAAGCTAGCCCGGTCTTTTCACCCCCAGTAATACATCATGGCCACCCAGTTTGTGTCTTTCAGTAAAGGCGCCTGCTTCAGGCATCCCCTCAACTAGCTGGCGGGATAGTGTCTCTTGCTTAATGTAGTCAGCGAATCCCGTCATCACCCCGGTGATGTAAGCGTCTCCCTGATAATAGGTAGTAATGTAGTCGGCAATATCGAAGCCAGCGCTGCGGCGCATTGTCTGCAGGCGGTGCACTATCTCCCGGGCCATCCCCTCAGCCGCCAGTTCGGGGGAAATGGTGGTGGTGGCAGCCACCGCATAACCGCCCTCCGAGCAGACCGAAGTGCTCGCCTTGTCCAACTGGTTGACATCATCAATAATCTGCAGGTCTTTGATATTAAGCTCCTCAAGTATCTGTGGCTTGACCCTCTCCAGCCCGCTTCGTTCCGGTTCTGGGACGCTGGCAAAGGCAACCGCCAGGGGCTGGCGTACCTTGATGCCCGCCTGACTCCGTGCCGCCCGACCTAGACTTGATATTTTCATCGCCAGTCGGGTATCAGCCATTAGTCGCTCATCAATCCGGCTAACATCGGCTACCGGGAAATCAGCCAGGTGCACACTGTCTGGCGCCTCTGGGAACACGGAACAAACTAAATTCTGGTAGAGCTCTTCAGCCAGGAAGGGGGTGAAGGGAGCCAGCACCTTTGACAGCGTGACCAGACACTGGTAGAGGTTAGTGTATGCCGAAAGCTTGTCGGCATCATTTTCACTCTTCCAGAATCGCCGCCGACTGCGCCGCACATACCAGTTAGAGAGGTCATCGACAAAGGTTTCTATCTGTCGGGCTGCCTCCGTAGGGTTGTAACCGTCCAGAGCCTTGTCCACATCAAGTATAAGCTGATTGAGTTCAGAGACAATCCAGCGGTCAAGCTCCGATGGCTCTGGCGAAACTCTTCCGGGACCAGGAACAAAGTGGTCGATATTAGCATAGATGACAAAAAAGGAATAGACATTCCATAGCGTCAATAAGAAGCGGCGAGTTACCTCGGACACCAGTTTTTCCGAGAAACGGCGCACATTACCGGGTGGCGAAGAGGTAAAGCAGTACCAGCGGAGAGCATCCGCGCTGTACTTATTAATCATCGCCCACGGTTCGACCACATTCCCCTTGGCCTTGCTCATTTTCTCCCCTTTGGCATCGAGAATATGGCCGAGGCAGATGACGTTCTTGAAACAGGGGCGGTTAAAGAGCAAGGTAGAAATGGCATGTAAACTGTAAAACCAGCCGCGGGTCTGGTCAACCGCCTCACAAATATAGTCAGCCGGCATTAGTTCATTATCAAACAACTCTTTATTCTCAAAAGGATAATGGAGCTGGGCTATGGGCATGGCTCCGGAATCAAACCAGCAGTCAATCACCTCGGGCACCCGTTTCATTTTCGCCCCGCATTGAGGACAGTCGAAGGCCAACTCATCAACGAAGGGACGATGTAAGTCAAGGGGTGGCTTAAATCCAGAGAAGCCGGGCTTATTTTCCAAATCCTTCACGCTGCCCACACACTCATATTGACCGCAGGACTCACAGCGCCATACCGGAAGCGGTGTTCCCCAGTAGCGCTCGCGGGAGAACGCCCAGTCCACGTTATTCTCCAGCCAGTCACCAAACCGGCCAAACTTGATATGCTCCGGGTACCAGTTTATCTCGTTGTTTCCAGCAATAAGCCCCTCTTTCACGGCCGTGGTCTTGATGTACCAGGTCTGCTTGGCGTAGTAGAGGAGCGGTGTCCCGCAGCGCCAGCAGAAGGGGTAGGTGTGGCGGATGGTCTCACTGCGGTAGAGAAGGCGTCTCAATTTAAGGTCGCTAATAATGTGCGAGTCAGCATCTTTAACAAATCTTCCCTCAAAACGGGTATCACCTATCATAATTCCCCGCTGATCTACTGGCTGAACGAAGTAAAGACCATTGCGTCGGCCAGCGTCATAATCCACTTCACCGAAAGCTGGCGCAATATGGACGATTCCAGTGCCTTCATCCAAAGAGACAAAGTCTTCAGCAACTAGCCAGAAATTCTCACCCCTACCAGGACCTTCTCCTGTTAGCCCACCAAGTCCAACCTCAGTATTGTCACCAACGTTAATAATAGATGACCAACGTTGGTACAGTTTCTCAGGGAGCCGATAGAGAGGTTCGTACTCCACTCCTTTTCCATGCAGTCTTTCGCCCATCAATTCTTTGCCCTTACAAGTACCCAAAATTTGGTACTGATGGGTAAGTGCAACCTTCAGAAGAGCCTCTGCCAAGACGAATTGCTCACTCCGACCCCCGATTTCTACATTTACAATAGCATAATCAGCCTCAGGGGCTACCGCTAAAGCGGTGTTACCCGGCAATGTCCAAGGCGTGGTCGTCCAGGCCAAGAGATACGTTGGCAAGTCAGGACGTGCGCCAAATCTTTCCAAATACTTGCATGCTCTGTCCACAACCTTGAACTTTATATATACCGATGGGTCTTCAGCATCATCGCGGTAGCCCAATGCGACCTCGTGGGAACTCAAGGAGGTGCCGCAGCGGGGGCAGTGGGGAGTAACCCGGTAACCTTGATAGACGAGCCCCCTGTCCCACATCTGCTTTATCGCCCACCAGCAGCTTTCGATGTAGCTATTGTTCATGGTGACATAAGCGCGTTCCAGGTCAACCCAGAAAGCAATGCGCTCGGTCAGTGCTTCCCATTCCTTGAGGTAGCCAAGTACGCTCTCCCGGCAACGGGCGTTAAATCGGTCGACACCATATTGCTCAATCTCAGCCTTGCCGGAGAAGCCCAGGACTTTTTCTATTTCTAACTCTACGGGTAACCCGTGGGTATCCCAGCCGGCGATGCGGGGCACATGGTAACCCTTCATTGTCCGGTAGCGTAGAATGACATCCTTGAAGACACGGGATAGCACGTGGTGTATCCCCGGGCTACCGTTGGCTGTCGGTGGTCCTTCGTAGAAGACGAAACGGGGTCTGTCCTGTCGAGCGGCTACACTCCGCTCAAAGGTCTTCTTATTCTGCCACAAACTGAGGATTTTCTCCTCAACCTGGGGGAAATTCACCTGACTCGTTACTGGACGAAACATAACTGAGGCCCTTTTCTTGAGACGATATAAAAAATCTCGTCTTCTAGGGACGAGATTCTCCGTCGCCGCCTTTTACAGATAAAGATTAGCACACCCCTTAGAATAAATCAACTGAACTAGCTGGGGGGAGAATTGCTCTGGAGCTTTTGTTTTATCAGCCAGTATTCCAGGCTATCGGCTAGAGCGAGCCATGAGGCTTCTATGATATTGGTCGAGCTGCCCACCGTTCTCCATGCCTCAACGCCGTCGCTCGACTCGATGAGGACACGGACGGAAGACCCGGTGCCCACGCTTTCCTCGAGGATACGAACCTTATAGTCAACCAGCTTCACCTGAGCTAGGCTGGGGTAGAACTGGAGCAAAGCCTTGCGTAGCGCTTGGTCCAGGGCGCTAACCGGGCCGTTGCCCTCAGCCGCAGTGTGAATCATCTCAGCGCCTACCTTTACCTTTATCACCGCCTCGGACAGGGTTTCCTGCTCCGGCCCCCGGCTGGTCGGCGGCCGCCGTCGCCTCTCTACTACCACCATAAAGTCAACCAGCTCAAAGGGTGGCACATAATTGGGCTTAGCCCGGTGAAGCAGCAGCTCAAAGGACGCCTCAGCATTCTCGTACTGGAAGCCACGACTCTCCAGCAACTTGACCTGCTCCAGTAGCTTTTCTGCCTCTTTACCATGCGGTGGTAAATCTATGCCCTTTTCCCTGGCCTTATACAGGATATTCCCTTTGCCTGATAGCTCGGAGACCAGCACTCTTGGCTGATTACCCACCTTACCTGGGTCTATGTGCTGATAGCTGTCAGCCCACTTCGTGATGCCAGAAACATGAAGTCCACCCTTGTGGCTGAAGGCGCTGGAGCCAACATAGGGTAGGAAGGTGTCAGGGACAAGATTAGCCACCTCGCTAACGTAGCGTGATACCTCGGTTAACTTGTTTAGCTGCTGGTCGCTAATACAGTCAACACCCAGCTTAAGCTTCAACGCTGGGATAATAGAGCAGAGGTTAGCATTGCCACAGCGCTCACCATAGCCATTGATAGTTCCCTGAACCTGGCTAACGCCGGCCTGTACTGCGGTCAGGGTATTGGCTACCGCGAGTTCGGCATCGTTATGAGCGTGTATGCCCAGCGGCACCGCTGTCACCCTCTTGGCCGCCTCAACGGCAGTCATTATTTCGGTCGGCACTGTACCGCCATTGGTGTCGCAGAGCACAAGACAATCAGTCCCAGCTTCAGCCGCTACCTTCAGGACCCGCAGGGCGTAGTCAGGGTTAACCTTAAAGCCATCAAAAAAGTGCTCAGCATCAAGGAAAACGGTAAGCCCTTTCGCCTTGAGATAACGTATGGAGTCACTAATCATGCTCAGGTTTTCTTCCAGACTGGTTTCCAGTACCTGGGTAACCTGTAACGCCGAGCTCTTGCCAACAATAGTAACTGCCCTTACCCCGGCATTAGCCAGGGCCTGCAGGTTAGCATCGGTTTCAGCTTCGCCTTTCGGTCTTCGGGTGCTGCCAAAGGCAACCAGAACGGCATGAGACAGGCTCAGGCTCCGGGCTTTATGAAAGAACTCGGCGTCCTTGGGATTGGAACCGGGCCAGCCGCCTTCAATGAAGTGGATGCCCAGCTCATCAAGCTTGCGGGCAATATCCAGCTTATCCACCACCGAGAAGGAAATACCCTCTCGCTGTGCCCCATCCCGAAGCGTGGTGTCATAAAGTTGTACGGATAACAATGCCTAGCCTCCTGCCTTCCCCGCAATCAAGTCGCCCATTTCATTAGTCCCCACCTTTACTTTACCCTCAGCCATTATATCATAGGTGCGGTAACCCTCTTTTAGCACGGTATCAACCGCAGCCTCGATAGCCTGAGCCTCCTGGGTTAAGCCGCAGGAGTAACGGAGCATCATAGCGGCACTGAGAATGGTAGCAATGGGGTTGGCCATGTTCAGCCCTGCCCGTCGAGGGGCGCTGCCATGAATGGGCTCATACAGACCGAAGGTTCTAACCCCCTCACGGGGCGCTCCCGCCAGACTAGCTGAGGGTAGCATTCCCATAGAGCCAGCCAGCATCGATGCCTCATCGGTCAGAATATCGCCGAACATGTTCTCGGTGACCAGAACGTCAAAGTAGGTCGGGTTCTGGATAAGTCGCATGGCGCAGGCATCAACCAGCATATGCTCCAGTGCCACATCAGGGTAGTCTTGAGCTACTTCCATCGCTACCTGTCGCCACAGTCGGGACGCTTGCAGCACATTGGCTTTATCCACCGAGACCAGTTTCTTACGCCGCCCTCGTGCCAGTTCAAAGCCGACCCTGACAATACGCTCAATCTCCTGCTCAGAGTAGGTCATCGAGTCGGTAGCTCGCCGCCCTCGGCTGGTCTGCCACTGCCTTTTCGGGCGGGCAAAGTAGAGACCTCCGGTAAGCTCACGGACAAATACTAAATCTACACCGGTAATAACCTCAGGCTTGAGGTTGGTGGAGTTCACCAGGGTGGGGAAGACCTTGACCGGGCGCAGATTGGCAAACAGCCCCAGCCCCTTACGCAACCCCAGGATACCATCTTCGGGGTGAACTTTGGCCTTAGGGTCGTCCCACTTGGGGCCACCGACTGCGCCCAGTAACACGGCATCGCACCCTTTACACATTTTTAGCGTTTCCGGTGGCAGGGCAATGCCTGACTGGTCGATAGCCACCCCGCCCACCGGCCCGTAATACAGCGCAAAATCGTGCCCAAATCTGTTACCTATTGCTTGTAGCACCTTGATGGCTTCAGCAATAACCTCGGTACCAACACCATCGCCGGGTAGAACTGCCAGTCTAAATTGCACGCTAAGTCCTCCTACTCATCAGTCGTTTTTTGGTATATTCGATAAGCCCGCCGGCTGAAATAAGCTGGGCCATAAAATCGGGATAAGGCTTGGCGGTGAACTCCTCACCGCTGGTCAGGTTTCTTATACTGCCCGTAGCGAGGGCAACCTCCAGTAGGTCACCGTCATTGGTCTTGTCTACCGCTGCCTCACATTCCAGCAGGGGCAAGCCGGTGTTTATGGCATTGCGGAAGAAGATGCGGGCAAAGCTCTTAGCTATGACGCAGGATACGCCGGCCGCTTTAATCGCCAGCGGGGCGTGTTCTCGCGAAGAGCCGCAGCCGAAGTTGGTGGTCGCCATAATTATGTCACCCGGCTGCACTTTCTTTACAAAATTCTGGTCTATATCCTCCAGGCAGTGCTGGGCCAGCTCCGCCGGCTCAGACACATTGAGGTACCGAGCCGGAATAATGGCATCGGTATCAACATTAGCCCCGTATTTATGAACTTTACCTTTGAGCATCGAACAGACTCCTTATAGGTATTAACCCCTCACCCTTTATCCCTCTCCCCTTGATAAGGGGAGAGGGAAGAGAATTTCTTAAAGGGGCTTCGCCCCTTTCAATCCACTACAAATTGGTGTCCATTTCTTTTTTGACTACGTTTATAAATTTGTCTCTGTCTGTTTTTATTCTAACGCCATCTATATAGAAGTTACCGCTTCCTACTAACCAAAATAATTTGTCTACTACATAAGGGACTTCACTGATACTTTCAGAAAATCTAATTACATCTTTGAAAATTTGGAAATCATCATCAGATAGGCTTATCTCTAATCCATTAAATATTGCTTTAATGTGAACATCAGGTTTCACGAATTTGGGATAACCATTTTCTTTTAGGAAGTCACAAGCTAAAGCAAAGCCAAGGCCAAATATTTCTCTATCCAGTAGCAATGGAAGAGACACACGGGTATATTCATTTAAGTAAAATTGTGATACGAATCTGTCAAAATCATTTATATCTGAAAATTTTGATAGAAAGCTAGATGCAGAAATTGCCGACTTACAAAAGATAACCCAAGGATTTCGAGCCTTCTCAATTGTCATTTTGCCTGGGGGTGTATAACTGTTTTTGATAGTCATAAATAACCCTTCCCAATCTTTGCTCCAGTCATCGCCATACTTTTTAGTTATTTTCCCCGGGTCATAATTTTCAAGGTATGGACATAGATTCTCTAATTTACCAATTGTCCTCCACATTCCCCGCTTGTTTTGAACAGAATTCAACATCCCAAATAATAGCTCATTAATGGAATTTCGCTTGCCTTCTTTCCAGTAATTTAAATGCTTATCTATCATGCTATCATTAACTTTACCTTTCTCAACTTCTAGAAGGTATTTGCGAGCCCTTCCAAATACATATCTATTGCGTTCAGAACTAATCATATAAGCTACTCCTCCGGACTAGCAAATTATTCACAGTCTCTGCAAGCTCCTTTCCCAGTCCCTCACTTTAGGTGGTTTTTTGCCTTTGCCCGGTTCAATAGTGTGCCCTTCTTTTCGCAGGTGGGCGGCTTGGGCGTCTGTGCTAACTCTCACATAAAGTGCCGCTCTCATTTTCGTCTCTCCTTATCAAGTTTTTGCCGCCTCTTAGTCTTCCCCCGGCTCTGCTTCTGGGTGACAGCAGGGGGCTTAATGCTTATAGCGCCAATAATCTGGGCACTTGCGCCTTCATGCTAATAACAAGTATAACCGAATGGCGAAAGTTTTTGAAGGTCAAAAAGGGAATGGACTGGCTTCTTGGAACCAGTTAGACTGATAGGCGTAAGCGATGCAGTTCTGTGTTCAAAGGATTCAAGGGTTCTCAGCGCTTGCTGCACAATGCGATGTGCAACGCAAAGGGTTAGTAGCTTTTTAGCTATACCCTGCTCTCAACCTATGTCGTATATCAAAATGGTGGACGACTTTAACTTTATGGAATGTTTTTAACGAGATAGACCCCAGCGGGCAAGTTCCCAGAGGGTCGATAGGCTCTTCCCTACCTGCAGGGTGGCGCTCGTCTCAAAAGGGTTATGAAACATGCATTTGGAGCAACGCGGGTCCTTACCTATACCGTACTTGTCCCAGTCTGTTTTCGCCACCAGCTCAGCAAGGCTCTCGCAGTAGCCATCGGTAAGCGCATAGCAAGGCTGTCTCCAGCCAAAGGGGCTCAGGGTGGGACAGGCCCAGGGAGTACATTGAAGCTCCCTCTCGCCAGTCAGGAATTTAAGGTAGAGAGGATTGCTGTAATACTTGAACCTATCGCGAAATTGGTAAAAGCGCCGGAATATTAGCCGTGCCTCCTCTCTGGAGAGATAGACATCGTCCTCTTCTCCATCAAAAGGAGAGCCGCCAACTATCATAATGCCGTTAACATCTAGCTCAGTGAGAAAACTAAATAACCGTTCCACTTCTCCAGGGTCGGTGTTCCGGTAAAAGGTGGTATTGGTGTAGACCTGAAAGCCGGCTTTCCTGGCGGCTTTTACCGCTTCAACAGCGATGTTAAAAGTCCCATCACGGCCAACCATTCTATCGTGGGTTTCAGCCAGACCATCAAAGTGGACGACAAAATTTAAATAAGGACTCGGTTTTACCTTGCTCAGAAAGCTTTTCATCAATAAGCCGTTGGTTGCCAGGTAGAGGAAGCGTTTCTTGCTAACTAGGTGGTTCACTATGCTACTAATTTCGGGGTGGAGCAGCGGTTCACCTCCAGAGACACAGACAACAGGGGCTCCAGTTTTGTCAGCAGCCTCGAGGCACTGTTCCTTGGTTAACATCCGGTTTTCAGTATTCGCACTTCTCCTGACACGGCCGCACCCAACACAGGTCAAGTTGCAGCGCAAGGTAGGCTCAAGGATCACCAGCATGGGTATCCTTCTATTTGGCCACAACCTGTTTCCTATAATGTATCTGGCCAGACCCAGCGAAAGATGTAGAGGGAAGATCATTGGCTGCTCACTAGCCTAGGCTGCTCCTGTCGAGCAATAACAATTCTAGTTCGGTATCAAGTCCACCTTTTATAACCATAAGATTATACGCCTAGGTAAGAACTTGTCAACCCCGTCACTCATTAACCCGTTGAACCCATGCCCCAGTGGTTACGCTCTCTTTCAATGCGACACGAACTGGCTTTATGTGCCCAAAGGATATCTTTTTACAACACCACTTGGTCACGAGGCTAAGGGCTGCGACAAGCCTCCGTCTGTAGAAGGTCAACGTTTTGACGGAATGTTTCCCAGGCAGAGCCAGAGTGGCTATTGAGTCATCTTATTGACATAGCACAGAAGCAAGATAGGTCTTTAGTAGTATTCCTAAGGAATCCACAATACTTGAACTACGGAGTCATCGTCGGCTTCGCTAACCGCCTCTCCTCCTATCCTTAGCAGGTAATCTAGAAAGTATCGAGCAGCCCAGGCTTCATTCTTTGAGTTAACATATTTTCGATAGTAGTTATGTATTTCTTCTAGCGCCAACCTCAGAGAAACCGGCGGAGACTATGATTGCTGCTTTTATATCTCAAGTGGCTAAGAAGGTAAGTGCTGACTCAATTTCTCGGCCACATTTCCTTGGCTATCGCGGATAATCACCTCAAGCGGCATTTGACCGGGGAGGCAGTGAGTGGCGCAGGCCATACAGGGGTCGTAAGCCCGGAATGCCATCTCCACCATGTTAAGGAGTCCCTCACTGACTC
>Ga0315279_10010461_pt1 | contig 10900 bp, 13 predicted proteins | sample YL17G06_20_MG_FD_203694 | JGI IMG/M metagenome (GOLD analysis project Ga0315279, IMG submission 203694) | Sediment microbial communities from Yellowstone Lake, YNP, Wyoming, USA - YL17G06_20 | ecosystem: Environmental > Aquatic > Freshwater > Lake > Sediment | place: USA: Wyoming | collected...
ATGCGGCATTCGCTCAAGTCTTGAAAGAGACAGCCATGCGCTCAGGAGAAGCCAAACGCCTAGAATGGACAGACATAGACCGAGAAAAAAGAATAATAACGCTCAACGCGCCAGAAAAGGGTTCAAAGTCAAGAATGTGGAAAGTCAGCATGACGCTCATGGAAATGCTAAGTGCCCTTCCAAAGAAAAGCGAGCAGATCTTCCCAGGCTTTCTCAAATCAATGAAAGGAACCTTCATCGACGCTCGCAAACGCCTCGCGGAAACACTCCAAAACCCAAGACTCCTAAGAGTAAGCTTCCACACCTTCCGACACTGGAAAGCCACAACGCTATATCACCAGACGAAAGACCCATACTACGTGCAGCACTTCCTCGGCCATAAATCTCTGAAATCCACCGAGATCTACATAAACATCGAACACACACTCTTTGAAGCAGGAGCCAACGACGAATTCACCCTAAAAGTAGCCGAAAAGCCCGAAGAAATCAAAGCACTGCTGGAAATCGGATTCGAATACGTCTGCCAAAAAGACAACCTAATATTCCTGAGGAAACGAAGATGATCAAGAAAACTTCGCATGCCAGAAACAACAGCGACAAAAAACCGGGCGGAGTCTTCCAAAATCAGGGCGGGGTTGCCCTAGCCTGGCAGGTATTCAGGCGTAGGTTGTAAGTGTGGTAAGCTAACTCGCCTATAGAAGCTGGAAACAACCAACACGCCAGCCCCTTGAGGGAAACCAAAATGCAGAAGCGCTACGGGGCTCATTTTCTAGACTCGAAAAGGGTTCCCCACCCCTGTTTGATGTACAGGTCCCGCCCAGTCCTTTGTGTCTTATGCCTTTTTGTGGGCATATATTCGAAGCAACTAACCGTAAACAAGTCCTTAGCACGTTTTCCAGTATTCTCTCTGCAATTTCATATACTTCTCAACTATTTCATGATGATCAAAAGCAAGCCTAGTCGGAATTTCGCTTGCGGAGAAGAATCTAGCTTCAAGGCTTTCGTTTGACGATTTCAAAGACCCACCTAGTACGTCTGCTAAGTAGCATATTGTGACGACGTGTTTAACTGGGCTTCTTAAAGGATGAGAGAAAACGTCGAAAATCTGTTTCGGCCTAATTTTTAAGCCTGTTTCCTCTTCAACCTCTCGTGTCAAGGCTTCTTCAACTGTTTCATCATACTCGACAAAGCCTCCCGGAAGAGACCATAAGCCGTTAAAGGGCTCAATGGTTCTCCTAACAAGCAGAATCTTCTCGCTGTCAGATACGATCATGGCATTTACCGCTAGAGCCGGGTTGAAGTACTCATTGGCGCCCAATCCTATGGCTGCAAACCTCAGCTTGGAAGAGAAAGCCTGAGGAATGAATATTCTTCTGCCGTCAACAACGGCTGGAATCCTCATGTGTCTTACGAAATCTTCTGGTTTTAGGCTTTTAAATTCATCCCATTCGGTGACAATTAACGCGCAGTCAGCATTGCGTATACAGTCATTGGCTGAAGACGCGTAATTGACGCTGTCTCTGAATATTTCTTTGGCGTTGCTTATAGCTGCTGGATCATAAACTTTTACTTCGGCACCTTCGTTGAGCAGCATGTTGACTATTTTAATGGATATTGCCTCTCTCATGTCGTCAGTGTTAGGTTTAAAGGCTAAGCCGAGGACAACGACTCTGCGATTGCTTAAGCTGCCAATCAGTTGCCTTGCAAGCTCAACCATAACAAACGGCTGCATGTCATTAACCTGTAATGTCGCATCTATGAGCGGGAGAGTTAACCCATTTTTTCGGGCAAAGTTGTTCAACGCATTGAGGTCTTTAAGCCAGCATGAACCACCCCATCCTGCACCGGCTCTTAGGAAGTGTTTTCCAATTCTTTTGTCTAAACCTATGCCTTCTGCTACAGCCGTCACATCGCAGTTTGGTATTTTTTGGCAGAGATTCGCAATCATGTTTATGAAGCTGACCTTCGCAGCCAAGAAAGCATTGTTCACATATTTGATTAGTTCAGCTGTTCTTATGTTGGTGACCAGCTTCGGACAGCTGAAGCCAGAATAGATTCTTTCAAGTTCGACCTTGCTCTTTTCATCACTAACGCCTATCACAATTCTATCGGGCGTCATAAAATCTTCAACAGCGCTCCCTTCTCTCAAGAATTCTGGGTTCACTCCAAGACCAAAATGTTTGTAAGCAATCTTGCCAGAAGCTGCCTCAACGATTTTCTTCACAACTTTTTCGGTTGTGCCAGGAATGACTGTGCTCTTTACCGTAACGAGGTGCCATCTGTCTTTTTTCTTTAAAACTTCACCAATAACCCGTGATGTTTCTGTGATGTATTTTAGATCGATGCTTCCATCACTATTGCTTGGCGTTCCAACAGTTATGAAAGTGACATCAGAATTCAACACGGCGTCCTCCGCTGTGCTGAATGTTTTCAAAAGATCTTTATGCACGCAGTCTTTCACGAGCTCACTTAGCCCGGGCTCATAAATCGGCGAAATGCCGGAAGCTAACAGCTTCAGCTTTTTCTCGTCAATATCAAAACCAATAACTTCAATATTCTTTGATGCAAAGCCAGCTGCATATACTGTGCCCACATAACCTAATCCGAAGATTGATATGCGAGGCATTTTCAAATGCGTCTCCTCTTCAGAAGAGCCTTTTGCTGTCAACATATTCTGATCCAATGCTATTTTGCTCCTTTTTTCATTTAGAATCCGACTGACCCATTAACAATATATCATTTATTCAAAGAATCGGACAACCAGAGGCAGGAAGAAGTGATTGACAAAGTCGTTGTTCCTTCTGCTGGTTTAGGGACTCGCTTGTTCCCTGCAACCAAGGAGCAACCTAAAGAGATGTTGCCGATTTTTTGCAATTCGACCAATGGAGAACTATGCGTGAAGCCTCTCTTGCAGTTGGTTTTTGAGCAACTCTACGACGTTGGTTTTCGGGAATTCTGCTTTATTGTAGGTAGAAACAAACGAAGCATCGAAGATCATTTTACACCGGACAACAACTGCATAGTGACGCTGAAGGGGTGGAATAAGGCAAATCAAGCGTGCGATCTGGACAGTTTTTATCAGAAGCTCAAAGATTCCACAATCATCTGGATGAATCAACCTGAACCGAAAGGCTTCGGAGATGCTGTCTTAGCTGCCCAACCTTTTGTACGAGACGACAATTTCCTTGTACACGCTGGCGATACCTACGTATTTTCAAAGCAAGCGGAGCATCTTCGCCTGTTAATTAACACTTATGATAAACTAAAAGCTGACGTAGCATTTACTGTTCAAGAAGTTGAAGACCCAAAACAATATGGCATAGTTGAAGGGGAAGAACTAGAAAATGGTATCTACAGGATCAAAAACGTTGCTGAGAAGCCGGAAAAACCCCCCACAAACCTCGCCGTCATGGCTATTTACTGCTTTAATCCAGTAATTCTCAAAGCCTTAGAGAAAACACCGCCAGGCAGAAACGCGGAAATTCAGCTTACAGATGCTATTCAACGAGTCATCAATTGGGGCTTGAATGTATATGCTGTTCGACTTGACAGCCACAATGCATGGTTGGACATAGGTAGTCCAGAAACTTATTGGGAAGCTCTGGACCTGTCGCGTCGACTTTCTGGCGAGAAATCTGAATTCATGACGAAAACCTTGGTCCTGCAGGAGAGTTGAATGATCGAAAACATAATTCTCGAAGACATAGAAAAAATAGAAAACAATTTCAAAATAGAAGACTTTAAGGGAAAACGTGTCTTAGTAACTGGCGGAGCCGGCTTTGTTGGAAGCTGGATCTGCGATGTCCTTGCGAATTTTCAAGCTGAAGTTGTTTGTCTGGACAATTTTTCTACAGGAAAATTAGAAAACATAGACCATTTGGTGAGTAAGGAGTTTTTCAAGTTTGTTGAAGGTGACGTATGCAACTTTAGAGTCGGAAACTACATGAAATTTGACTACATTATGCATTTGGCAAGTCGAGCTTCTCCGCAAGAGTATCAGCAACACCCGATAATGACGTTGAAGGCTAATTCTATAGGCAGTTTTAATGTGTTAGAGTTGGCTAGAACGCTTGATGCTGCGATACTGTTTGCATCCACGTCGGAAGTGTATGGCGACGCAGAAGTTGTTCCTACACCCGAGACTTATCGGGGCAATGTTGACCCTGTTGGAGTGAGGTCATGTTATGATGAAGGAAAGCGTTTCGGAGAAGCCTTGTTTATGGCTTATCACAAGCAATACGGGCTGGATGTGAAGATTGCCAGAATTTTCAACACTTTTGGTCCACGCTCAAGAGAGGACGGGCTACACGGCAGAGTTGTTTCCCGTTTTATCACGCAAGCGTTGACTAACGAGCCTATCACCATTTATGGGGATGGCGCGCAGACTAGGTCGTTTTGCTATGCAGCTGATACTGTTACAGGTTTGATGTTGCTGACGCTCAACGAGAAGGCTAAGGGAGAAGTTGTAAATGTTGGAAATCCTAGGGAAATAAGCATCTTGGAACTTGCAAACAAGATTAAACAGGTTACCAAAAGCATTTCTCAGTTTACTTTCCATCCTTTGCCGAAAGATGATCCAAAACGAAGATGCCCAGACACAAGCAAAATGGAGAAACTTTTAAACTGGAAACCTAGAATAGGTTTAGAACAAGGTTTAGAAAGAACTATCACTTGGTTTCAGAGAAAGAATGCGTGAACGGGGTCACAAAAAGGGGATAGATTTCCCGCGTTTCTTTTTTGATGAAATGTGTCCTGTCACTTGTCAGCAGAGCGCGTGCTTTCTTCGGGTTGTATTTCTTCGATTGGCTTTGGCGGTGGGGTGGTAGCCATGGTCCATCCTATCCAGGCGCCGATGCCTAGAATAGCAATGAATGCGATGAGTACTGGGATGGCGACGAGCCAGAGTCGGATGGCTTCTAGGGCTGGCCAGAAGAGTGCAACGGTGTAGGCGGTTGCTAGGGCTGCGCAGACTGTGCATATGAATGCGCCTAGGGCTTGATCCTTACTCACTATTGATTTCACCTCCGACTAGCTGTTTTGGCAGATAGTATTTTCTCGTTGTTTTGACTTTTGAACTTATTATGTTTGCGTTGCTTTCGAAATGGAGTTTTTGGTTAGGTTGTCAGACGATATCTGTTTAGTTGTGAGAAGTTAAATGGTGTCAGGCTTGATGCGTGTTAAGCCTGGTACCCTATCGTATGCTTGGTCGAATGAAATAACTTTTCTATCTAGGTTTAGTGCGGTTGCGGCGTAGTGTGAGTCGAAGAATGTTAGCTTGAGAGTTTGCCTCAGATATACGCTTGCAACAGCCACGTCAGGTGTTAATGTGACGTATTTTACATGTGGTAGTGCTGCTATGGCTGCTAGGTCTTTTAGAAGTTTGTCTTCCATTTTTTCGCTTCTGTAGATTAGCTCCATCTCAATTAGGCTAACGCTTGAAATTTCTACGTTGATCTCCCCATTTTGGAGTTTTTGGAAGATTCTTTCGGCGATGGTGTGGTTAGAGTCATACTCGTTTAAATATGCGAAAATGACGTCGTTTTCTAACAGGGGCATTGGTTGTCAGCCCCTCTCTTTCTTTGCTTCGTTTTCAGCGATGAGCTCTGCTTGTTTTCTCAACTCTTTGAATGGTTTTTTGACGTTAAATGCGCCGTGGAGGATTTGGAGGGGATTGGATGGTAGCGGGATTATTTTGAGGTGATCTCCGGCGTTTATGATCAGAATTTTTTTCCCGATGTCGAGAGATTCCCGAATCTGCTTTGGTAGTGTTAGCCTTCCTTTGCTGTCTAATTCCAGAATGCTCAATTTTCCCACCTAAGTTATTGTTTCTTTTTAGTGGGATTTAAACTTTATTGCGTCTCAAGTGGGATAAGGCTCCAATTTCCGCTATCAGAAAGGCACAAGGTTATGTTTCTCTAAGTTGCGAGATGCTTTTCTCTGAGTTCTTTTAGTGCTTTTTCGAAGAGGTCTATGGCTCCCCAGTCGTGGGTCTTAGCTCATTCGGCCAGTTCGGTTAATCCTTCTTTTAGAGTTAAGCTTGGTTGGAAGTTTAGGAGTTTTTGGGCTTTGGTTGTGTCTGCGCAGCAGTGTCGTATGTCGCCTTTGCGGTATTCGTTTGATATGTGTGGTTGGAGGTTTGGTTTGTTGTATAGTTTTGTTAGGGTTTCTGCTAGTGCTTTAATAGAGAGTGGTTTTCCTGTTCCGATGTTTATGGCTTTGTAGTTTGCGTTGTTGTGTTCTAGTGCGTTTAGGTTGGCTTTGGCTACGTCTTTTACGTGGATGAAATCTCTTGTTTGGTTTCCATCTTCGAAAATGTAGGGTGGTTTGTTGTTAAGTATGCGGCTTGTGAATATGGCTGCGCATCCTGTGTACGGGTTCGATAAGGCTTGTCTTGAGCGCCGTTAAGGGATAGGGTCTACTACTTCTAGGTCCTCGATTTTTTTGAAGACTTCGTCATGGCTGGCTATTCTTTTGGTGCCTGTGGCTTTCATTGTTGCGAGGATTACGCTGTCTCTGCCGCCTATTCCAATCTTAGCGTATCTTACGAGTTGTTCAAATGCAAGTTCGGCTATGTCTAAGTCTAGGTTGATAAGCGTTAATGTGGCCAAATTTTGTATTGTATGGAGTTTTCTTCGGAAGTTTTCTTTTGGTAAATGGCGAAAGTAATGTGCAACTTCCATGAGTGTTACAACGTTTAAGACGATGCCTTCATGGATGGTAGCCCTCATAGGTTTTAGGACATGTTTATGCTCGGGTAAACGTTGGTCAAACCAGTAGATCCAATAGTTGGCGTCCACGTAAATCATGGTTTTTCCCAGATTTTCTTGAGCTCTAAAGGATTTATCTTGGGTACTGGAGAGTCTTTTTTGATGCAACCCTCCATTTCGTGAATGAATTTGTCAGGGGTTATTGGTTTCGTTATGAGTATTTTTTCCTCTTCTAATGTTAACCTAACTTTGGCTCCTTCGTGTAATCCCAGTCCTTCACGTAAATGTCTTGGGATGACGATTCTACCTTTCTTATCTATTGATGCCTCTTCAACCATAGTCCCACCAAGTATCCCACTACGTTTTGAAATACTTAAGCGTTGTTGTTGATGTTGTGGAGTGTGTGTGGAAGAGTTTTTGAGACTAGAATTCTAGAGTGATTGTGTACATGCCTGTTTTCATCCTTTGCCGAAAGAGGCCTAAAGAAGACTATGCCCAGACACGGGTAAAATCGAGAAGTTGTCAGGTTGGAAGCCAAAGGTAAACGTGAGAAGTGGAGGGGTTAAATCAGGTAAATTATTTGGGATTTGATCAGCGCCCAGAATATTCGTAGGTTAGCTTTGATTTTGCCGCCTACTCTAGGGTTATTTCTTCTCGGCGGCGGATCACACTGTATTTCTCCTATTGCTAGTCCCTTTTTCTTGGCTGCAACCAGGAATTCGGCTCCAAATGTTTCTCCGCCTCTTAAATTGAATTTTGAGACTGTCTCTTTCCTGTATGCTCTGAAGTTTGAGAAGGTGTCGGTTATGCATATTATTTTGTCGAGTGTTTTTAAGGCTATTTTCTCAGAGATCCTAGGCAATTTTGTACGAGAAGCCACGACTACGTCGAATTCATTGATTTTTCGGATTAACTTAGGTATGTCCGCAGGGTCATTTTCCAAGTCTGCGTCAATTGTAATTATTATTGGGTATTTTGCCATTTTCATTCCGTAGAGTAGCCCTTTACTTTGGCCCTCTCTTGTCTTTGTTACGGCTACGTCTGCTAGGCGGTTAGCAATTTGAATGGTTCCGTCCGGGGAATTATCATCAACAACTATTATCTCGTGCTCGAGACATTGAAGCACGCTTCTTATGCTGGAGATTAGTTTCTCAATGTTTTCTCTCTCGTTCCAAGTTGTTGTTACTATCGATACGCCATTTGGAACCATAATCTTGACCTCAAGGGAATTTTGGTTACTTATAGTCTGTTAGGGCTTGTTCTCTGTTTGCAGAAAAAATTTTGGTGGTGATGGGTTCTTGATTTGTTTGTGCTTCGAGTTGTGTTCGGCTGGGTTTGGGGCGATTTGTAAGTGATTTAATTAGGCTTACGTAATACCTCAAGACCTACCCCCTATAGATTCCTTTCGCCTTTCGCCCAAAGCCCCAACGTGGTTTCAAAATTCTATGCGAGCTGTCCGATGCTTGTCCAAATCTAGTAGTTTTTTGGTGGGATTGGTCTATTCTTTCTGCTTTATATGTGCTAGTGCTAGCTTTAAGCCTAAATGTCTCAATCTTTCGAAGTGTTCGTCTTTTGTTTTTAGCGTTATGTTGTGGGACATTGCTGTTGCGGCTATGAGCAGGTCGGGGTCTGGTATGAGTGTGCCTTCCTCTTTGAGTTTGTGGTATAGGTTGCAGTAGGTTTCTATGACTTCGTTGTCTAGGTTTAGTAGGTTGAAGCTTTCTTCGAGTAGCTCCTTGACTTTGGCTCTTTTTCTGGCTTCCAGTCCTCTCAATACCTCGATAAGTGTTATGATTGAGATGGCTCCGACTTCGTGTTTTCTCTCTCGTAGCATCTCTATGATTATGTCTGTGTCAAGTAGGTTCATCTAAATGTGAACCTTTCCCGGAGCTCTTTGCTGGATTCTAGTATGGCTTTCAAGTCTTCGTCCGTGAGCGTGCTTGCCAACTCCTCAAACGCCCTCTTACTCTTTAGCCTCTTAACCTCGGCGTATAAGTTTAGGAGAAATTTGCCCCACTCATCTCTGCCTTTAACCTTTTCCAAGAGCTTTTTGACATCAGCTGGAACAGAGATTGTTACATACTTGCCCAAGAAGTATCACCATACAACTATGTAACTATGTAATGACTTATATTCTTTTCGTGTAAGTTTTTGTGCCGAATTCTGTATATGACAGATTTTATGCGAGGTGTCTTTCTTTAGGTTCTTTCAAGGCTTTTTCGAAGAGGTCTATGTCTCCCCAGTTGTGGGTTTTATTTGGACGCCATCCTAGTTCTTGATTTCTTCAAAAATAGACCAAGTTTGGTTCGGTATAACAGCCATAAAAGTTTTTAAAGATTGTTATATAAATATCTACTATGAAAACTCTAGAGTTTTGTTAGGGTTTCTGCTAGTGCTTTAATAGAGAGTGGTTTTCCTGTTCCGATGTTTATGGCTTGGCAGTTTGCGTTGTTGTGTTCTAGTGCGTTTAGGTTGGCTTTGGCTATGTCTCTTACGTGGATGAAATCGCGTGTTTGGTTTCCGTCTTCGAAAATGTAGGGTGGTTTGTTGTTGAGTATGCGGCTTGTGAATATGGCGGCGCATCCTGTGTAGGGGTTCGATAAGGCTTGTCTAGAGCCGTAGATGGTGAAGTATCTAAGGGCAACTGTTGGAATGCCATAAGTTTTTCCGATTAGGAGGCACATTTCTTCTTGGTGTCGTTTTGTCATGGCGTATATGGATGTTGATAGCAACGGTTTTTCTTCGTCCGTTGGCAACGAGGTTAGTGGATAGCCGCATGTTGGGCAGAAGTGATCCCATTGTTTTTTTTCAAGTTGCGCTTCATTGCGTAGTCCGGGGTAGACGTTGGATGCGCATTTTTCGCAGTGGTATTTTCCTTCTCCGTAGATGCTCATGGAGGATGCCACAACGAGTTTTTTAACGTTGTTTTCGACGTTGACTAGAACGTCAAGTAGGTTGGCGGTTCCTCTGGTGTTAACATCGACGTAGCGTTCTATTTGATACATTGATTGACCTACGCCGACCATGGCTGCTAAGTGAATTATGGCGTCTACTTCTCGGATAGTTTTCGTTAATAGTTCGCGATCCAAAACGTCGCCGTAAATGAGGACTGCATTCTTGTTAATGTAGTCTGGGAGTTTTCTTTCTATTCCATGAACTTGAGGCTCTAGGATGTCAAGTATTGTTACGTGGTAGCCGTGCTCTATGAGGAGGTCGGTTGTATGGGAGCCTATGAAACCAGATCCTCCAGTTACCAACACTTTTTCTATACTTTTAGCCTTCACATGTATCACTTCTTTAAGAAATGAAACATAACACTCACAACACTTTCTAGGTTCCATTAAATATCTGGTCTCTAAATGCTCAAGGTTTTATTAATTCTTAATATCAACTCCGAATCTGTTTCTAACAATAGCTAACTACTTTTACAACAACCTCATAAAAGCGCTTCTGCAACTCACAGACTTCGTTTTCCTCGATTTTTAGCCGGAATCCAAAATGAATCGTTACGAGGCGTGGAATTTGACCTGCGGAATTTCATGGACAGAATTTGTAAGGGGCATACGCCGTTGCAGTGGATTTGAATCCTTTTGGGTATAAGTCCGCCCGTTCAGAGAGTTGCCAACAAAAGGCACATTCATATAGCGCAAAAGACAAAAATAGCCCGCGACATAGATTCATTGAACGCTATAGGCACGTGCGGGGTTGCCCTAGCCTGGTAGGGGGCAGGCCTGCTAAGTCTGTGGTCAGTAATGGCCGCGTGGGTTCAAATCCCACACCCCGCGCCATACCGTTTGTTCAGGGAATAGCCTTGTTTCTGGCTTGTTTTTGATAAAAGAGTTATCAGGTTGGTTACAAGGTTTTATCAAATTTGCAATGCCTAGAATTCCGTTCTTAACCCCAGAAGTGAAATACTATACTTTAGGGGCAAGATATGTCTGATTACCGGACTGGAGCGCGCTGGCTTGTCCCTAAAATGGTCAAAAATGGTATTTATTCCTTTTTGAGGGGGTTGGGTATGGGGAAACCTTGCTCCCTGCGAGATCTCCCGGGGCTCCCGTGACTTGCCATCCGTCAACACGGTCAGAGTTCGCCTGTCAAACAAGCCCGTACTGGGCGCGAACAGTCAAAAGAAGAATAAAAACTATTCAGAACCGATTTCGGGACAAGCCAGCGCGCCTATGATTGGCAAT
>Ga0315279_10010462_pt1 | contig 10899 bp, 10 predicted proteins | sample YL17G06_20_MG_FD_203694 | JGI IMG/M metagenome (GOLD analysis project Ga0315279, IMG submission 203694) | Sediment microbial communities from Yellowstone Lake, YNP, Wyoming, USA - YL17G06_20 | ecosystem: Environmental > Aquatic > Freshwater > Lake > Sediment | place: USA: Wyoming | collected...
AAGCATTACGGGGAGGGGGCAGGCACTTAGACTTCGCTCGGCATATGTCATTTCTTCTTTTGAGATCGCCTCCATTGGACGTAGAGCTTGGTGCCTTCTTCAACTGATATCTGGGGCTGCCAGCCCAAGTCGTTTCTGGCCTTGGAGCCGTCGAGATAACCCTCATTATTGATGCTGCAGAGGCTTGCGAGCGTCAGGAAAGGCATCTTTTTGGAGCGCTGCAACTTGCCGAACGCCTCCATCAAATAACACCCAACGAAAGCTACGGGGTATGGCATGGTTACCCAAGACCTCTTCACGCCTCGAGCGCGGATCATAGCCTGGGTAAACTCCTTAAGCCTTACCGGCTCAGACCCAGCTACGTTGTATACCTGGCCTATGGCTTTGTCATTGGTAGCAGCCAGCATAGCTAGTTCAACTATGTCGGTCACGTAGACAATCGCGTATCGGGGATTGGCGCTGCCCGGCCACATGATTATGGGAAATAAGGTCTGCTTGTAAACCCGGTCGGCGAGGAGCCTGCACCGGGGCCCATATGCAGAGCCTATTCTTATCATGGAGACCTGGAGCTTGTCTTGCTTATGGTATTCCCAGCAGGCCTGTTCAGCGAGTAGCTTGGAGTAGTCGTAGTAGGTCGAAGGAGTCTTGCGTGCTTCGCACGGGGTGGACTCGTCGGCCGGAATGTCGCCCTTCTGGCAGGCCTCACCATAGACTGTGTAAGAACTGACTTGAAGAAAACGTTTCACCCCTGCTTCTGCGCTAGCCTTCAACATGTTCTCGGTGCCATCCACATTGGTCTTCTCATACTCCTCCCAGGCTCCCCAGCCAGGTATGACCCTGGCTGCAGCGTGGAAGGCTATATCGATGCCTCGCACGATTGGTGGCAAGGTATCGTAGTCTGTAATGTCACCAAAGACAATCTCGGCTCGAGTGGTCTTAAGGTGACTGAGATCAGAGGTCTTCCTGGCCAGGGCACGGACCTCGTAGCCCCTAGCTATGAGACGTTCCACGAGAGTACTTCCAACCAGTCCAGTGCTTCCGGTAACCAGTGTTTTCATGGCACCTCCCCTTGCCAATGCTGGCTTCTGTTGATTTTGTCGTTTCGCCGACTATGGACGGAACCAGCGGCCGGCCTTGCGGCGATTTCAGCCATGATATGCCTGAGCGATCTGACTGTCAAGCATGTATTGGTTTCATGCGTCCCCCTGTGCCACCAACCGGACACCGCGCTGGGGTCACCATTTCGCGGGAACGCTGTCTGGTCGTACTATAGTAATGGGAGGGATCGCTTGTTGATGGTAGCCGTTGACCATTCTGGCTTTGGCGCGTAATATGGTATGGTCGAACGGTAAAGGAGGAGAGCTGTGGCCAATAAATCAGATAGCTTCAAAGGGAGATTTGGACCGTGGGCGCTGATCGCCGGTGCCTCTGTTGGGCTGGGGGCAGCCTTTGCCTCTGAACTGGCACAGAAGGGCTTGAACCTAGTGTTGATCGCGCGCAGGTCCGGCCCATTGGAGTCACGGTCCGCTGAGCTCAAAGGCAAACACGGTATATTGGTGAAGACTATTTCTATGGATCTGGCTGCCCCGGATATGCTGAAAACGATAGCAGCAGAAACAAAAGACCTGGAGATCGGTTTGCTGGTATACGATACTGCCTACATGCTTATAGGCTCCTTCTTTGAGCACTCCATCGATAAGCAGCTGAGGGCTATTGATGTGAACTGCCGCGGCCCTCTGACGCTGGCGCATCACTTTGGGCAGAAGATGATCGAAAGGAAGCGGGGAGGGATTATTCTGATGACGTCGCTCTCCGGTATGCAGGGAGCCCCCTGGCTGGCCAGTTATGGTGCCACCAAGGCCTTCAACATAGTGCTGGCCGAGGGACTGTGGTATGAACTGAAGGGCAAAGGAGTAGATGTTATTGCCTGTTGCGCCGGAGCTATTGAGACGCCTAACTACATTTCCAGCAAGCCTGAGAGTCTCGGGGCCTTTGCCCCCAAGCCCTCGACAGTGGAGAAGGTGGCCCACGAGGCCGTTGCTGCCCTAGGGAGAAAACCTCTTGTCATTCCCGGAGGTGCCTACCGCTTTTCGCAGACGTTATTGGAACGGTTTATGTCGCGAAAACAGAGGATAAAGATAATGGCAGGCTCAACCGAGAAGATGTATGGCAATAGGCTGGTGACTCTGAACTAGGAGACAGATTGACCGCAATGCCTTATAAAGGCTGGCGGGAAGGGGGGAATATGGACAAGCTGCTCTACATTCTCTGGGGCCCCAAGGGGCAGGATAAGAAACAGAGGCAGCAGGTTTTGCTCAAGGAAGTGGCGCCCAGATTGCTTGAGGCCGGGGCTGTGAAGCTGAGCATGTATATTGTTGATCAAGATGCGAATGTAAGATCATCTGCGCCGTTTCATCCTGGGGAGCGCATGTGCGCCGAAGTGGCTATCTGGCTCAACGATATTGAGAAACGTGCCCCGTGCGAGGAGATCCTCCGGGTTGCAGGCTTCAGGTTTGCTGGCTATCTAGTGGATGAGTCGATCTACACCGAATATGGTGGAAATCGGCACTCTGGCCCCAGGAATTGGCCTGATGGCCAGCGTTCCCCCGGCATAGTCGCAGTTACTTTGATGGAACGGCCGAAACGGCTTTCCCACGAGGAATGGATTCGGCGCTGGCATGGAAGGCAGTCGCCGGTCTCCGAGGCGATGCAGCCCCGCACACGATATATACGTAACGTGGTGACCAAGGCAGTCACGCCAGATGCGCCGCCCTACGAAGGCATTGTGGAGGAAGCCTGGCCCTCAGCCAGACACACCACCAATTACTTCCTCTTCTACGGCGCTGGTAAGAACCCATTCAAGCTGGTGTGGAACATGATCGTGATGCTCAGGAGTGTTACCTCCTTCCTCGACCTGAACCGCATCCGCACCACTATGACGAGCGAGTATATCCTGAAGAGCTAAGCCGCCTTTGAAACACCATTTGGGCGCGAACTGCTTAGCTGCGAATGTGATATTCCGTAACCAGATAGTTCTCAACCGCTGAGATTTGCAGGAATTTATTGGCATGCAGGCCCACTCTGACCATGTTCGGAAACATCCTGAATGGTCCCCCGAAATAGCGCACCGGGTTGGTGATATCTCGAAGGCTCCGACAATGCTCTTCCACAATGCCGTCCATCGGTGGGGAGCCGTCAATGACCGCTGTTTCCACCACATTGCGTATGTAGTTCCACAACGGATGAATCCGCATTGCCATGGGGGTATGATGATCAAACCATTCCCTCATGAATTGTTCATAGCTCAACGAGTGGTTTTTCCTCATGAGCGTCAACATCACGGCGCCCGGCGACGCTCTGCCGTTGTCCCAGTCCTTTTTGTAGGCCAGCGGCGTGGATTCTGTGACCTTATAACCTGCCACGTTCGAGCTGATGCCGGCCATCTCGTCCTGCCAGTGTTTAGCACGGTCCGATAGATTATCCCAGACCGATATCATGGCCAGTCCGCTTCTTTTTAGAGGGAGAATCGAGAGTCTGGGTGGTTTTACTTCGGTGAGGTCGATCTTGAGTTTTTCAGGATTGAGTCGGAGTAATTGAGGCACCAGTCTATTGAATATCTCTGACCTGAATGCGTTGGGCTCAAGCTGTTCCGGACTTCGAATCAAATATATGTACTTAGCCATGATCTGCACTCTCTTACGATTGAATCGTAGTCCTCAACGTCGCCGAATATGATGTGGGCTCCTGTTGTTTTCAGATGGGTAATGTCTGAGGTTTTTCGAGCCAAGGCGCGCACTTCTTAGCCCTGCGCCAGCAGGCGCTCCACAAAGTGACTCCCCAGAAATCCCGTTCCACCGGTAACCAGGACCCTCATCTAGTCCTTTCTTTAAGAACTAACCAGCCGTGCAAATTGCAGTTATCGGTAGGTTGTAGTTTACACACGGGGAAACTATCATCAACCAAGCCCCTGAAGAGGAGGATTCGAACTTCGAAGGTTTCTATATCTTCCCCTTGGTGCTAGGAACTTCGCTGCCTACCCTCTCGTCTATCCTAGTGGCCATGTCCAGGGAGCGCCCCAGCGCCTTGAACAGCGCCTCCACCCTGTGATGGTCGTTGCCCCTGCTGAGAAGCCTGGCATGGAGGTTGATTTTAGCTTCCGTGGCGAAGGTCTGCAAGAAGTGCCGTATGAGGTCGGTATCGAGCCCGCTGATGTCCTTGCCCTCCAGGACTGCCTCGACAACGGCATAGGGTCTGCCACTGATATCAACCGCCACCAGAGACAGCGCTTCGTCCATAGGGACTATGGCATGTCCCATCCTGACGATGCCCCGCCGATCGCCCAGCGCCTTATCGAGCGCCTGCCCCAGACAGATGGCGATATCTTCGAGGATGTGATGATGCCCCACCTTGAGGTCTCCTGTCGCCGCAACTGTTATGTCGAACAAGCCATGCCGTGCTATCTGCTCTATGAGGTGGTCGAGCATTCCTATGCCGGTTTTAGCCTGGCACTTGCCCCGCCCGTCGAGCGCAAGCTCCACCTTAACCTTAGTTTCGGCTGTCTCGCGGCTGACTGTGGCTTGTCTTTTCTTGGCAGCCTTAGGGGCCTTAGGAGCCTGAGCGGTCTTAGCGGTTTTAGCGGCCATCTTACCCTCCTTTGTAATTTGCCAGTGCTTCTATCAGAGCATCGGTGTGCTCCGGCTTGCCCACACTTATACGCAGCATGTTCCTGAGCAAAGGCGTATCAAAGTATCTCAGAAAGATACCCTTGCTATCCAGCCCCTGCTTTATCTTCCGGGCATCTCCTTTGATCACCCGGCAGAGGATGAAATTGGATTGAGATGGCAAGGGGCTGAGGCCCCCCTGCTTCTTCAGCTTATCAAAGAGTCGCTTCCTCTCGGCGATAATTGCCCTGACCTTGGTTTGAAGGTAGTCCTTGTCTGCCAGCGACTCCTTCACCGCAATCATCGCCGCTATATTCACATTATAGGGTATCTTGATCCTGCGGATAAGCTCGGCGATGTTGGTAGAGAAGATGCCATAGCCTGCCCTGAGACCACCCAACCCCGCCCATTTGCTGAACGAGCGCAGGACAATGAGATTAGTGTACATAGGAACTAGCGGCGCTACTGTCTCCCCGCAGAACTCATAATATGCCTCATCAACGACCACAATCACGCCAGTTTCAACCAGCCTCATTATGTCACTTTGAGGGGTAGCGTTGCCTGTGGGATTATTAGGCGAGGCAATGAAAATAACCTTTGTCCTCTTATCTATGGCCGATTTCACACCCTTGATGTCCACCTCATAGGTATCGTTGCGGGGCACAGTGACTGTTTTGCCCCCACAGACTGCTGTGCTGAAAGGATACATCCCGAAGGTAGGGACGGAGTTAATTACCTTATCACCGGGTTCAAGAAATAGGCGCAGAATCAGGTCAATGAGCTCGTCGCTGCCGCTGCCAGCCACTATATGCTCCCGGCTGACTCCTACATACTCCTCCAGAGGCCCCATTATCTCTCTGTGCAGGGGGTCTGGGTAGATGTGATAGAAGGGGTAATTTGCCAAAGCGCGGCGCACGCGCGGTGAGCAGCCGTAGGGATTCTCGTTTCCGTCAAGCTTTATCAGCTTCTCAACAGGAACTCCACAACGCTCGCTGAGCACTTCAAGCGGAACTATGGGCTCATATGGCTCGATGCCGACAAGATCGCCTCTAATGAGCCACTTAGCGCCTCTGGCAGCATCCCGGGTCATTTCCCGCCGCCCCCCTTCCCCAACTGTTCCAGCCTCTTCTCGACCGACACGGCATGGGCAATCAATCCTTCAGCCCGAGCAATTGTTGCGGTGGCCGGGCCGAGCGATTTCAAATCCTTCTCGCCCAGGTCAATCAATATGGATATTTTGAGGAAGTCCAGCACGCTCAGCGGCGAGCTGAAGCGGGCGGTTCTGCCCGTAGGCATGACATGGCTAGGCCCTGCTGTGTAATCTCCAAGGGCCTCAGGAGTACCAATGAAAATACCGCCAGCATGGCGGATGCGGCCAAGATAAGAACGGGCATCTTTTATCATGAGGCATAGGTGCTCAGGCGCATAGAGATTCACCAGTTGAATAGCCTCATCGATATTGGTAACAACGACTATGGCGCCATTTTGCTCCAGAGATTGCTTCGCGATGATGCGCCGCTCCAGTTTAGCAAGCTGACTCTTGACCTCCTCACTGACCGCATCCGCAAGATGGGGCGAGGTAGTGATGAGGATGGCAGAGGCCAGTTCGTCGTGTTCTGCCTGAGCCAGAAGGTCAGCAGCACAGAAAACCGGGTTTGCTGAATCGTCAGCTATGATGACTGTCTCAGTGGGACCATGCAGCCCATCTATAGCTACAGTGCCATAGACCTGCTTCTTAGCCAGGGTGACGAAGATATTGCCCGGCCCGCAAATCTTATCTACCTTGGGGATAGACTTGGTGCCATAAGCTAAAGCAGCGATGGCCTGAGCGCCCCCAACTTTGAATACCCTACTGACCTTTGCTATGTCCGCCGCCACCAGCGTGGGCGCCGGGACTGTGCCATCGGGCGCTGGCGGGGTAGCGATAATTACTTCGGGCACTCCAGCCACCTTAGCGGGAATCACTGTCATGAGCACAGTCGAGGGATAATACGCCCTGCCTCCAGGGATATAGATTCCTACCCTTTCCAGGGCGCTCACGAGGAAACCCAGCCCTTTCTCGACAAAATCCAACCCCAGCTTCTGCTTCTGGGTCACGTGAAAGGTCTGCACCCTCTCGGCAGCCAGTTGCAAAGCGCTGACTAGACCTTTGTCAACCTTTTTATAGGACTCAGCGATCTCTCCCTTGGTCACCTCAAGCTGAGCCAAGCCCATGCCATCAATTTTTCTACCTAAATCTAACAGAGCATGATCACCGCGGGTGCGCACCTCGGTGAGGATTCGTCGCACTGCCTCATCAGGCGTAATATCCTCATCGAAGATCTCTCTTATTCTCTGCTTGACCCCAGGCAAAGCCTCAGCGAACTCCACAGTAGAGTGCCCCAACAGCAGAGATTTCGCAGCTTCCAAGTCTCGGATTATCCTCATTCCAGATACTCCTTGGCCGCCTTCACGGAATTGACTATAGACTGCTTGCGGAATGCCTGAAGCTGCTCCTGGGGAACCATCTTCAGAACCTGCTCACGCCTTACATCAAAAGAAGCGAAAAAGGCCTCCTGTTCCTCAAGAGCTATATGTCTCATCCAGATAAGGTACTTCTCAGCGAAGTGGCGAAAGTCCTCCCAGTTAGGTTTTCTTGTGGTAGCCATGAAAACGAACTCACTCCATCTTTTCAAGTTGGAAGTATTAATGAAGCTGACGGTTACGCCATCAGCCGAGCCGGTAAGCTCAGTGCGAATCACTGACATGTTCTTATTGTTGAGCCTTTCTGAGCGGTCTAGCTCGAATTGAAGTACACGGTCGAAGAGATTTGCCATAGGGTTACCACTTTCGGCCGACGGCTTGCCAAAAAAAGGACGGTAAATCTGGTAAATCCAGGCCTCATCGGTGACCAAATGGGAAAGATAACCGGCAACAAATGATTTCGTTGCAGCATTCAAGTCAGCGTCCTCGATAAGCTCGGGATGTGCTTGGAACATGAGCTTTATCCCGCTCTTTCCCTCCTCGCTTTCCAAAGGCAGAAAGTGCGTCTCCTCGCGTCCAGCCCCGATAAAGAATCGTATATCTGGCGCCGTAGAGCCGAGGTAGTAACTACCCCTGTTTCTGTCAACCACCCGATGGTGCAATCGCTCTATCGCTTCCTCTGCAATACCCAAATGAAGACAAATTGGAGGCAAAAGGCTCCTTTCTCAACAAACGCAGCCAGCCTCTACAACTCTCTTCATAGTTTCGACGAGATAGGCTATCCTATCCTTTTTTTCAGGCCATCTGATAGCTTCGGTGTTCCCGATAAGACACGCCGAAGACTCAAATAGGGTATCTACGATCTTAAGATTGTGCTTGGCAATAGTTGAGCCAGTTTCAGTATTCTCGATGAGAACATCGGCGTCCTCGGGCAGAAACGCCTCGCTAGCCCCCCAGGTAGGTATAAGCTTATATGGCACCAGATGGTTGTCATGAGCATATTTATCGGCGATATTGACATACTCCGAAGCCACCCGCAGCGCTGAGTCCTTTCTCATTTTCCTTAAATCACTTGCGCTCGAAACATGTAAATCCTTACTGACCACAGCTACAATCCTCACCTTGCCAAAGCCCAGGTCAAGCACCTCATCGACAGGACTCGAAGGGAAACGGTAGAGGTGATCGCTGAGCCAATCCCTGCCGGTGATTGCCAGGTCAAAATTCCCATTAGCCACCTGCAGAGGCATGTCCTGAGGCCTGATCACCTTGACTGCCACTCCATCGAGCTCGATCCGCGGCCTGGTAGAGGCTTTGCCTACACTATAACCCTCTATTTTGAGACCAGCCCTATTCAGGAAAGCCACAACATAGCGTTGCTGGTGACCATCTGGCAGCGCCAGGGAAACCAGGGGCCTGTCTGTAGCTGCATATCTCGCTTCGGATCCTGCATCGACTAAAGAAGATTCCTTGACATAAGATTTAGGGACCTCCCCCGTTGAGAGTGATGCCAAACGGCGGCTCAGGTTTTTTCTCTCCAAACTATCCCTGTTAGCAATTAGGTAAGCGCTGCTTTCCAGAAGCGTTGCCACCGGCACTAACCCCTGATCTCTAAGCTTCCTTGACGAAGGTTCAGTGATTATCGCCAGCTCTGCATTCTCAGGGGGGTAAACCCCAGCCGACCCCCAAACGGGGAATATCTGAAATTTCCTCAGCCGTTGCTTCAAGGCGAAGGCCTCCGCTAAGTTAGGGTATTCGCTAACAATGCGCAGGCTATCGTTATGGTCTTTTAATGCCTCTAATGAGGAGTATCCCGACGACTGGGCTGCCACAGCGTAAAGGCTTCGCCTCCCATAGCCTAAATCTCGAACCTTAACCACGCCCTCGCTATAGTATTTCGCTAAGAGCTCCTCCACCCAATCAAGGCGGCAGATACCCAGGTCGTAGTTACCTATTGCCACTTGAATAGCGATATCCTTTTCGTGGAACACCTTCAGGAAAAGGCCAAAGCCCCCCGAGCACTGCGGCCTATAGGAGCGGGAGCCTTCACTATAATTGCTGACGTGAAGACCCACTTCTTTCAACAAGTCCGCTGTGCTGTCTTGAAGTTGGCCTTTGGGCAAGGCAAGCTTTACTTGCACCTCGCCTCCTCAAGAATCTTCAGTAACCCAGCGGTGGAGGACCTGCGCCGCTTCTTGCCACCCGACTGATCAAGCAACTCAATCTCGTCCCTGCCACGCATATTGACTACCCAGCGAAAATCAGCGGTCTTCCTGTAACCCAGGTCAAACTCAGCGATATAACCTGCGTCTCGCAATTGTCGGGCTAACGCTAGTGATGGCTTGAGCCCTTCAGCGTCCTTCGCCCTGATCAAAACCCTCTCTTGCCGCGGCATTTCGCCAAGCAGATTCATGAGCTCATCTATATACAGGGCGAAGCCGGAAGCACATATATCCTTCCCCCCAACCAGAGGAATGAGCTCATCGTATCTACCCCCACCCCCCAGCCTGCGACCTGAACTGTAGAACCCGAAGATAATGCCGGTATAATATTCAAAGCCCCTCCCCGAGGTAAAATCTATCTGGTAGTCAAAACCTAAACCGGTCAGCAGCTTTGAAATCCTGGCAAGTTCGTTTAAGCTGGGTTCAAGAGCAGGCAAAGACGAGGAGAAAACACCCCGCAGGTTCTCCACAAAGCCAGGGGAGTTCCCCTTCAGACCGAACAGGAGTTGCAGGTTCTTCGCCAGTTCGGGGTTTCCGCCCTTCAGGTCACTCAGCACACCTACATTTCCGGAGAAGACCTGATCCAGCACATCAGCCTCTTTCTCCCCACTCAACCCCAGTCCCTCGAGGAAAGTCTTTATTAAGCCAGCATGGGCCAGACGAAGCTCCACTGGCTCTATAACCAGCTTCGTGATGGCTTCCAGCCCCAGCGAGATCAGTTCGACATCCCCTTCCGCCTTGCTCCCGCCTATAAGCTCCGCGCCGCATTGCCAGCGCTCCCTCGACTCCTTCCCTGTGCCCTCGAAGGCAAACATGTTCTCCACGTAAAAAAACCTGGCGATGGGGAGATCCTGGAAGTTCTCTACATAAAGTCTGGCTGTGGGTATAGTTCCATCCGGCCTCAGCGCCACCCGTTCCCCGCTCCAGCCATCCCAATCCAGAAAGGAATAAACCCGTCCCAGCATGTCGGGGGAGAGCGTGCCGGCAGAAGTGAAGAGGTGGAGGTATTCCAGGATAGGTGTCCTGATCTCCTGATAGCCCCAACCGAGGCAGCAATCCCTGAACTGCGCCTCTATACGGCGGAATTTCGCCATATCCAGGGGCAGTAAATCACGCGTGCCCTTGCACCTCGGCACCTTCATCCCTTATCACCTCGGTTCGACTGGCACTATTCTACACTTATTGCTAGGGCTGTTCAACGGGATTTAACTAATCGCCCCAAATCCCGCGCTTAGCCGCTTTGGCCTCTTTCTCGAGTTGCTCTAGTTGCCACCGGTATCTGGTATCCGGCGGGTAGGCCACAGCCCGGGCATAGCCCAATCTTACCAGTTCTCCGTTTACGAAAATGCCGTCCACATAAACATATCGCAGCAGCCTGCCGTACTTATCTGTATCGCTCACATCCTTCACCAGTGTAACCACTTTCCCTTCCACCAGCTCGATGTTCTTAGCCTTTGCTTCAGGGCCGTAAAATTCCACCTCAGGGTAGCTCTCTGGGGTATCCATACCGATGTACCTGACATGAGCGCCACCTGCGATCACAATAGTATCCCCGT
>Ga0315279_10010463_pt1 | contig 10899 bp, 11 predicted proteins | sample YL17G06_20_MG_FD_203694 | JGI IMG/M metagenome (GOLD analysis project Ga0315279, IMG submission 203694) | Sediment microbial communities from Yellowstone Lake, YNP, Wyoming, USA - YL17G06_20 | ecosystem: Environmental > Aquatic > Freshwater > Lake > Sediment | place: USA: Wyoming | collected...
ATGGGGGAAGGGAGACAGGTTGGGGACCTACCCAGACCCCAGAGTCCAAGCCCGTGAATTTATTCACGGGTGGTTGACTAATGCTTTTACAACATGAGAAAAGGTCGAAACAAATTGTAAAAATAGAACACAATGCTCAAGTTACACGGTCCCTGTCTAAAGTACCAGGAAAATCTTTTTGTTGAAAGAACATCGTAAGGATTTTATATCTGGTAACTATCTCGTTAGATTGGTGATAAAAAATGGCTTATGGTGCACCACCAACATATGGTCCCCCACCGGGACCAGCGCCCGCGCCCTATGGACCGCCTCCCCAGGCATACCCGCCACCGGCGGGTTTACCTCCAGCCCCGGTATCCCCACCGATGCAACCGGCTAAACCGGCAGGCATCATGCTAGTGGCGATACTGGACATCCTGATAGGGGTCTTCCAGTTTGTCGATGCGGCCGCAATGATCTTTGTCGGTCTCATCGTCATCGCGGCTGCAAACATTGCCGCGAGCGCCTCAGGTATAGGTGGCCTCAGTGGAATAGGGAACGCCATAGGTGGTGTATGTATTGCCTTTGGTGTGATATTCATATTGTTCGGGATAATATTCTTCGTGATAGCCTACGGCATCATGAACATGAAGTCCTGGGCGAGGAAGTGGAACATGATCCTGCTGATACTCGTCATCATCTTCAGCTTCTTCGGTATTGGCGGGCTTGCAATCGGTGGGTCATATGCAGCCACCGGCGCAGTGAGCTTACTGCTGGTGATCTTCTCTATCCTGGCCCTGGTCTATCTAATGACGCCAGGTATCAAGGCGGCCTTCGAGCCTCCGCGGGTAATGGTGGCCCCAATGATGATGATGGGCCCGCCACCGCCGATGGCGCCTCCGCAGCAATACCCACCGGCCTACCCGCCACAGGGCTATGGGCCACCGCCGCAGGCACCCCCGCCGGGCTATGGTCCACCGCCATACTGAGGCAGATATGCAGCGGGGCCCCACAAGGCCCCGCTTGTTCCCCTTTTCAATTTTCTCATACCATCCAATCGAATCCTTATTGTTTTATAGACCGAATGCAATATTCAACCTCGGAGATCTGAAAAATGGTATACGGTGGACCTCCACAATATCCTGGCCCCGTCCCTTACGGGCCGGTCCCGCCGGTGGGGCCGCCATATCCATATCCGGTCTATGTCCAACCTCCACCCCCGAGGTACAGGCCTGTGGGGATCACGATCATCGCGGCCCTGATGGTGGTCGTCGCGATCATTTCGATATTGGGCTCCATCGTGTACTTCACCCTCGGTGCCATATGCGGGAGCGTACCGGTCTCCGCTGGCGGTAACTCTACCATCCGTCCATTATTTTGGACCCTGAGCGCGGCCCTGGGCATCCTCGGCGTCATGTTCCTCATCGAGGCCTGGGGACTGTTCCTAATGAAGCCCTGGGCCTGGAACTTCGGGATGGTCGTGCTTGTCGTCGGGCTGATACTGGAGATATTCTCTATTACGATAAGCACCTTATCAGAGGCGGCCATCCTCGTGGTCTTCGATGTGATCGCGCTGATATATCTCGCACAGCCGAACGTGAGGGCCGCGTTCCTGCAACGGCCGCCCGGCTACTGATGCGTCTAGTTCGCAATAGCATCCCTTCGAAGCTTTCTTCGACGGTTCCTCTTGAAAAACCACTTCCTTCCAGGGACCTGACCGTTCGCGGGCGGCTTCTCACCGTAGAGAATGATATAATCATCAATGGCCTCGGCCTCCCTGACCAACAGCTGCTCCTTCCTTGTCGGGATATAGGTGAACAGCAGGGAATCCACGAGCTCCTCCCTGGGGCCATGGAACTTCTGCCACCACGGGCTGATATCATTGATATGATGGAGCAATTCCCCCGAGGTGTGCGGCCCCTTGCCAGTGACCGAGGCCCTGAACTCCCATCTCCTTCGTTGAAGGTCCTCTGTCATACCTATATACATTATCCCTTCCGGATCATCCCCGCCTATCCTGTGGTTGATGCAGTACCTCGATGGGTCGTCGCGCTGCAGGAGGTGGACGCAGTAGACGCAGGCGAGGCCCTTCGTCGGGGACCTGGGATTGGACAATATCCATTTCCCGCCGAGACGCCTCGGGACAGGGGCCTTGAGCCTGGCATCCAGCGTGACCTTTTCCGATTGTGAGAAATCATGACCATGATGTCCGCTGAACTTCCCGGACTTGCCGGGGACCTGGCAGTTGAGGGGAGGGTATTCCGCGAAGAGCCTGCAATAATGATCGAGCGCGGTCAGCTCCATGGCCGCCGCGCGGTCCGCAGGTACCTCGATGTAACTGACCGTGAGGAGACTGGGGATCATCCTTTTTGGGCTGAGGATGTTCCTCACGAACTCGTTCTTGTGCCTGTAATACTGGAGCATCTGTCCTTCGGTGTTGGTCTCATTTATCCCGAGGACCGAGGCTATGAAGCTCCTGATCCTCTCGGCAAGGTCATTGGTATGCCCTATCTCCAATATCCCATAGGGGTCCTTCCCGCCGAGCCTTTGGATGCAATAGTATCTCGTATAATCCCAAGGGTCCAATAAACGGATGATGTAGACGCATATGATGCCCCTCAAGGGGTGCTTGCGAGTTGTCAGATTCATGAAATCGGCCAGATCGACGATCTTCCAATCCTTTTCAGGGATGCCGAGAAGCATATCGGATGACACTCCGGGGGGTTGTTGTGAAAAGCTCGGACGGCATGATATGAATTTCGGCATTATTTATATTTTAGTCGTAAAGACCTATGACGAATCCCGGCGGGTCCGTCTTTTTCTTATTTTACCGTCGATAGGGCAAATCAAAATCAGCGGGTTTATTTTTTGGCAAGGTTTTCGGTTCGCGGTCCTGGAAGAGCTTGTTGAGCCGTTCGAAGGTGCCTTCGGGTCTCAGCTCGACGTACCATTGGGGGGTCGTGGCGATACTTCTATGTACCTACCTAGGCCTTACCGAGCTCCTTCTTGACAAGGTCTGCGCACCGCTTCCCTGACATAAGCATGCCGCCGAAGGTCGGACCCATCCTTGGAAGGCCGTGTATGGCGGCCACGGACATGCCCGTGGCGTATAGGCCCGGCAGGACCTTGCCGGTCATCTTTACGACAGCATCTTCGGACCTCTGGGCGCACATCGGGCCCTCGCCCTTGAGCCTTAGCCCGGTCTTGTTCATGGCTATGGTCGCCACGCTGGCCTCATGGCCGGTGGCATCTATCACGACCATTGACTCCAGTGATATGGGGTCCACGCAGGTGATGTTGCGCGGCATCGACGAGACCGGGGTCCAATTGACGACCACGCCCGAGACCCGGCCGTCCTCCCGCATCACGATGTCGTGGACCGAAACTAGGTTCATGACGAAAATTCCCGATTCGCAGGCCGATGCGATGAGCTTTGAGCAGGCCAGGGGCCCATCCGTGGTAAAGAGACCCTTTTTCACAGTCTCGTAGGGAACCTTCAATTCGTCCAGGAACACATTCGCCGGCGCCCGAAAGGTCAGTGTGTTCATCAGGAACCCGCCGATCCAGAAACCGCCCCCCAGGTAGTTATTCCTCTCGAGGAGGACCACTTTGTACCCCGACCGGCCAAGTTCCCGCGCTGCTACAAGGCCAGAGGGTCCTGAGCCCACGATGACGCAGTCGGACTTGACATGATCTGCGATCTGCCTCGATGAACGCTCGACTATTGCCTTTGAGATATCGGCATCGGAAACATCCGAGAATGTTGGGGCCATGTTTCTCACACCCGGGGCAGTTAACAATTGTGAAGTTAATAAATTTTGTGCATAGACCACGATCTAAAAAGTAGGCACTACGATTAATAACAATCATAGCGAACCCCAATATCTCAAATCTCTGACCGGACTCCGGCGGGTCCGTATTTTTTATTTTTTCCTCTCGATGAAAGTTGGTTTTCTTATCAGAGACTAACCAATTCCTCCAATGATATTATAATTGACCCAGGGCCTTATTTTTCCTTATCGAGTTCCTTTATTATAATCTCGGCCACACGCTTGCCAGATAATAGCATCCCGCCGAAAATGGGGCCCATCCTGTAATCGCCGAAGGCCGCGTTGGCCGACATGCCCGCGACGTACAGGCCAGGATAGACCTCCTTGGCGTTCTCCACCACGGCCTTCTCGCCGCGTTCGGCCCACATGGGCCTCTCGCCGACGACGTCGCCGGTGGATGTCAGGAGCCTCTCGCCGGTCTTCCGCTTGAATATGTGGACGACCTCGAGGGCGTGGCCCGATGCGTCGACGGCGTACTTGCACGCGATGGTCAGCGGGTCGACATGCAGTTTGGCCATCTCGACGGCGGACCAGTTGATGACGAGGCCGTTGATGCGCTTCCCGTCGAACTTGACATCCTCGATGCTTATGAGGTTGAAGATCCTGGCCCCTGCGTCGATGGTCTTGGAACAGAGCTTCGTTATGGTCTCGATGGAATCCGCCGTGTAGTACGTTTTGCCGTAGGGCTCCGTCCTTATGCCGAGCCCGTCGAGGAAGTCCCGGGCCTCCTTCTGGACCACGATCTCGTTGAACATCATGCCGCCGCCCCACATGCCGCCGCCTATGGACAGCTTCCTCTCGAAGACCACGACCTTCTTCTTCGCCTTGGCGAGGAAGTATGCCGCTGTGAGGCCGGCCGGGCCGGCGCCTATGATGGCAACGTCCACCTCCAGGCAGTCCAGAAGCTTCTTCGTGTAGCGTTCGATGATAGCACGGGATATCTCGATGTCGTCCAGCATGATGCACACCCGGGGCGAAGATGATGCTAGATGGTAATGAAAGTTTTGTTATCGGCGGAAAATGCCGGTTGATGAGAAGATGAGCGGTCCCGAGGTCCGTATGTTAACAATTGTGAAAAGAGGGGATTTTTAGATTAAGAAAATGAATAGAAATAGGCTTTACCTGGTTCTTACGTAGGTCTGTACAAAATTGCAATAATTGGGGGACATTTATGATATATATAATTATTCTAGAAAAAAAGAATTATATACGGTGTGTCATTTAGGTGACCTCGGGTGTGACTGTCTATGTCAAATGATATTCTGGGCCTTATGCCCATAATCCTTCCTCTCGTAGGAGGTGGGCTGGCCTATATAGCATACCTGAAGAGCCGTAATGCAGGAGCAGCCATCGTTGTGCTGTTCTCGGTGGCGCTCATGATAGCGGGGCCCCTTCTCATACTCCAAGGGACCACGACCATGAAGATGGACAACCTCAAGGTGTTCGGCGATTTCGACATCATCGAAGTGCTGGATTACATCTTGATCATAGGTTTCATCGGTCTGGCCATAGGCATCCGGAAGGTCGGCGCACCGGCCTACGTGGCCCTGATACTCGGCGTGGCCCAGCTCTTGACGGTCCTTTACTATGACACCTCATTGAAGGGTGACATCAAGTACCTTCCCGTGAACAACTTCAACGTCGACCCCCTGGCCCACATCTTCCTGCTGATATGCACCGTCGTGGGCGGCTTCATTCTGATATACGCCACGAAGTACATGGAGAAGGAGAAGAACCCGTCCCGGTTCTTCCTCGTGATGTTCCTTTTCATCGCGGCCATGAACGGGGCAGTCTTCTCGGACAACCTCATGTGGCTCTTCTTCTTCTGGGAGATAACGACGCTGTGCTCCTTCCTGCTCATCAACCATGACAACACGGAGCTGTCCCTGAACAACGCCACCCTGGCCCTCTGGATGACGCTGCTCGGTGGTGTCTTCCTCATTGTCGGCATCGCCCTCATCGCGATAAACTACGACACCAGTTCGATGGTGGTCTTCCTGTCCAACGGGGCGTTGCAGGACAAGCTCTTCGCCGCCGTGGCCCTGCTCGCCCTGGCGGCCTTCACCAAGTCGGCCATCTATCCGTTCCAGAAGTGGCTCATTGGCGCCATGGTGGCCCCGACGCCCGTCTCGGCGCTACTTCACTCGGCGACCATGGTCAACCTGGGCATCTACATGCTGCTCAGGATCACGCCCACCTGGGTCAATTTCGACATGTTCCAGGTCCTTCTGGCCATAGCCGGCGGCTTCACCTTCCTGTTCGCCGCCGTCCAGGCCGTCGCGCAGGACGACGCCAAGAAGATGCTGGCCTACTCGACCATCTCCAACCTGGGCCTGATAGTGCTGGCCATCGGCCTGTCCTCGGCGCTGGGCTACCTAGCCGCCCTGATGCTCCTGTTCTTCCACGCCTTTGCCAAGGCCATGCTGTTCATGAGCGTCGGCGTCGTCCAGAAGCGCATCCACTCCAAGAGCTTCGACGACATGTCCGGCCTGCTTTCGAGGATGCCCTTCATATCCATCATGATATTCATAGGTGTCCTGGCCCTGATGGCGCTGCCCTTCGGGGCCTTCGTAACGAAGTGGCTGCTGCTCGAAGGGACCATGACCTATCCAGTGATCGTTCCGTTCGTGGTCTTCGGGACGACGGTCTCGGTATTCTTCTATACACAATGGCTCGGAAGGATATCGTCGGAACCGGCCAGGAAGAAGGTGCCAATATCCATGCGCTACGCGGTCCCGCTCGGCGGCCTCGCCGTGGCCATCGTGCTGTCCAGCCTGTTCATCGCCCAGATGGCGGACTCGGTCCTGACAAAGGCCCTGCCACAGGTGTTCGCGAACCAGGGGGACATCGCGTCCCAGGGCGCCTACAGCCTCGGGACGGTCACCGGCTTCTACTCGACGCTGCCCCTCTTCCTCGTGCTCATGATGACCTTGCTCATCCCGGCATTATTCCTGAGGTCCAGGTCCATGAAGAAGGTGGACCCGTACTGCTGCGGCAAGCCGATGAAGCAGTCCTTCAGGGGGTACTACTTCAAGGACATCCTAGGGGACAATAAGATCGACCTGCCCCTGACCGCCATGGCGCTGGTGGCCAGCGTGTTCCTCTTCATCGTAGGTGTATGGGGGGCGTGGACCTGATGACGCTGATAAACGACTATCCGAACTGGTTCCCCTTCGCGAACATCATAATACCGGTCATCGTGCTCATCCTCCTGCCGTTCATAGGATTGCTCGTGCTGGGCATCGACAGGAAGGTCAGCGCGAGGATGCAGAACAGGATAGGCCCGCCGGTGCTGCAGCCCTTCTACGACCTGGCGAAGCTGTTCAGTAAGCAGGAGCTCTACACGAACACCTCCATGCTGGTGTTCGCCTACGCGCACCTGGGCTTCATGTTCACGACGGCCATATTCCTGGTATTCAGGCAGGACATCATCGTCATCTTCTTCACGCTGACGCTGTCCATGATATTCCTGGTCCTGGGGGCCTTCTCGACGCCGTCGCCCTACTCCTACCTGGGCGGCTACAGGGAGCTCATCAAGATACTCTGCATCGAGACCCTGTTCCTGTTCGTCATGCTGACATTAGGCGTGAACGCCAAGACCTTCCTGCTGTCCGAGGTCATCGACAAGATCAACACGCCTCTGATAATCAGGATGCCGCTGAGCTTCGTGGCCATGATCATAATATTCCTGGTGGCCATGGAGAAGACGCCCTTCAACATCCCGGGCGCCCACAGCGAGATAGTCCAGGGGCCGCTCACGGACTACTCCGGCCGGTGGTATGGCCTGTTCAAGCTGTCCCATGCATTGGAGATCGGAATATTGTTAATGATCATGTACCTCTTCTTCGTGCCCAACCCGATATTGGGCATCATAATGCTGGTGGTGAGCTTCCTTGTCGTGGTCACCATTGGTAACACGACCACGAGGACGACCTACAAGGGGTTGTTCAAGTTCTCCTTCACGGTCGGCATCGCGCTCGTGCTCATCAACCTGATCGCTGTGGTGGTGTTCTCATGAGCAACGGGAACGAGATGAAGGGAATGTCCCCGACCAAGGAGGGGACGACGGGCCCCTCGCCGGGGAACCCGACGCTGACCGTGTTGAAGCTCAAGCACAAGGGCGGGGCCAAGTACGTCCGCGGCATGGCCACGCTGAGGTCCCCCTGGGTCCTCCACTTTGACACAGGAGGCTGCAACGGCTGCCCCATCGAGATCCTGGCGGCCCTGGCGCCCAGGTACGACCTTGAGCGCTTCGGCATCGTCAACAAGGGCAACCCTAAGATGGCCGACGTGCTCCTGGTGACCGGGACCGTCACGGCCGGGTGCAAGGACGTCCTGATAAACCTCTACAACCAGATGGCCGAGCCCAAGGTCGTGGTGGCCATAGGCTCGTGCTGCTGCGACAAGGGCGTCTTCGACCAGTGCTATAATGTCCGAGGGCCGATCTACAAGATACTGCCTGTGGACGTCTATGTCCCGGGCTGTGCCCCGCGGCCGGGCACCATCATCGAGGGCGTGAAAAAGGCCCTCGCGCTTTGGCAGGCGAAGCTTGCCGGGGAGGCATGAGCATGGCAGAACCCTCGATACCCCCGAAACCGAAGGAGATCGTCACAAGGACCGCCCCTGGCGAGGTCTACGATGCACCCAAGGACCTTGACGAGTTCAAGACGATGGTCAAGAAGGCCTACAAGAACGGTTGGAGGCTCATGTGCATCACGTCCATTGACAAGGGCGACAAGATCGAGCTCATCTACCACTTCGACACTCAGAAGTTCCTGCTCTACCATATCAGGTATTCCGTCGACCCCGATGTCGAGCATGTGTCCTTGGTGGACATGTTCCCGAGCGCGTTCGTGTTCGAGAACGAGGTCTCGGAGCTCATGGGCGTCAAGATCAAGGGCATCGCGGGCAAGATCTTCCTGTCCAAGGACATGGAGGGCATGCATCCGCTGAGGAAGTCCTTCAAGATCGAGGAGATGCTTGTGAAATTGCAGGGACCGGAGGAGCCACACCCCATCAAGAAGGCCACCAAGGAGGACAGGATGGGCATGGACGGCAAGAAGGAGGAGGACCTGAAGACAGAGGACGCCTGCGACTTCGACGAGGAGGAGGTCGCGGCCAAGGGGAAGAAGGACAAGCCCGAGAAGGCCCCCAAAAAGAAGGAAGGTGATGAGTGATGGCAAGGACCATCGTTCCGTTCGGGCCACAGCACCCGATACTCGCTGAGCCCGTCAGGTACAAGCTGGAGCTCGAAGAGGAGACCGTCGTCGGCGTAGACTTCGAGCTTGGCTGGATGCACCGCGGTATAGAGAAGGGCGCGGAGCAGGATTACAACAAGGCCATCTTCATGTGCGAGCGCGTGTGCGGCATATGTTCGGGCGTGCACTCGATGACCTTCGTCGGCTGCCTCGAGAAGGCCGGGGACATACCTGTGCCCGACAGGGCCCATTACCTCAGGACGATCCTGCTGGAGCTCGAGAGGATACACTCCCACCTGCTCTGGGTAGGCATCGCGGCGGACGCTGTCGGGTTCCAGAACCTGTTCATGCTGACCTGGAGGGAGCGCGAGCACGTGGTGGACCTCATGGAGGCCATGACGGGCAACCGGGTCAACCACAGCTATGTCCTGCCGGGCGGCGTGCGCGGCGACGTCGACGAGAAGATGGCCAAGCACGCGTTGGAGGTCCTGGGCGCAGTGGAGGCCTCGGCCAAGTACGTGGCCGACCAGGCATCGCACGACCGGACCCTGATAAACAGGCTCAAGGGCGTGGGCATCATGGACAAGGCCCTGTGCCAGAGGTACGGGGTCATCGGGCCCAACATGAGGGGCTGCGGCATCAAGCAGGACTGCCGGTGCGACGGCTACGAGGCCTACAAGTGGCTGGACTTCGAGCCCGTCACATGCGATGGTGGGGACAACTGGTCGAGGGTCCTCATCCGCGTTCTGGAGACCTTCCAGTCCGTCGAGCTCATCAAAAAGTGCTTCAAACAGATAGAGCCCGGACCCATCATGGAGGAGTTCAAGGGAGGCATAGACGGCGAGGCGGCCTACCGGTGCGAGGCGCCGCGCGGCGAGCTGTTCTATTTCATCCGCGGGAACGGGACCAAGAGCCTTGAGCGCGTCAAGATAAGGGCGCCGACGCTGTCGAACCTGATGGTGACGAAGGAGCTGCTGCTGGGAGAGGAGTTCGCGAACATACCCGTGACCATCCTCAGTTTCGACCCTTGCTTCAGCTGCACGGAGAGGTGATCAAGATGAGCCTGATATCGTACTCGTTGAAGAACCTGTTCAAGAAGCCTGCGACGATAATCGACCCCTACCGGGAGCTCAAGACGCCCGACAGGTACAGGGGCGTCCTAGTGCTCGACAGGGACAAGTGCATCCTTTGCGGCCTGTGCTCGAAGGCCTGCCCGGCCAACTGTATCGTCGTCGACAGGGTGGCGAAGACCTACGTCTACAACCCGGTCAAGTGCATAGCCTGCCGCCGGTGCCAGGATGTCTGTAAGAAAGAGGCCGTCAAGATAGTGAACAGGGTCCGCGGGCCGGTCTACGAGATAGAGTGCATCCAGTTCTGAGGACCAGGACGCCAGTTTTCCTTTTATTCCGGCCTAGCTCGGGCCAGGACTTGTCCCGAACCATCGTGATTTTTATATGCCAGTTTGTATATTAATGCCCGATGCCAGAGCAGATGATCAAGGGCATGATCCTCAAAGGCAGGCTGTTGTTCCTCGAGAAGACCTTTGGCCCCGGCTCCATGCTCAAGGTGCTCGCATTTCTCAAGGGAAGGACCAAGGAGGTCATGTCCGACCCCAAGAACATACGGGCCACCGGCTGGTACGAGTTCACGATCAACAAGGAGCTCGATAGGGCGATCTTCAAGGCCTACGGCAAGGGCGATCAAGGCCTCTATCGCCAGATGGGCGGGTTCTCCAACGAGTTCCAGGATTCCGTATCGAGCGTCGACAATTATTCGAGCCCGTGGAAGTTCCTGAGGCTGCAGGCCAACGCCTTCCCGAGGTTCTGGGACCCTGGCAGGCTCGAGCTCCTGGAGGTCCGGACCTCAGGGGATTGCGAGGCCGTGATGAGGTT
>Ga0315279_10010465_pt1 | contig 10895 bp, 9 predicted proteins | sample YL17G06_20_MG_FD_203694 | JGI IMG/M metagenome (GOLD analysis project Ga0315279, IMG submission 203694) | Sediment microbial communities from Yellowstone Lake, YNP, Wyoming, USA - YL17G06_20 | ecosystem: Environmental > Aquatic > Freshwater > Lake > Sediment | place: USA: Wyoming | collected...
GAACCCTACGGCCGCATCGACATCCTCTGGTTCGACGGCTGCGGCTCCGCGGGGCACGAATACGACTGGCCGCGCATCCTCGCGGAGATTCGGCGGATGCAGCCCGACGTGCTCCTGTTCAACGCGGACGGCATCCGATGGGTCGGCAACGAGGACGGATACGCGCCGCTCGGCACGCGGAACGTCGTGCCCGGCCTGGGGAACTCGATGGTGAGCGCCGACGCGACGCCGCTATGGCTGCCCGCGGAGTGCGACTGCCGGATGCGCTGGCGGCGATGGTTCTACAGCGATGCCGACGCGAACACCGTCAAGTCGGTCGACGAGCTCATGGGGATGTACTACTACTCCGTCGGCCGCGGATGCACCATGCTCCTCAACATCGGCCCGGACCGTCGCGGCCTCCTGCCCGACGCCGACAGAACGCGCCTGCTGGAGTTCGGCGACGAAATCCGCCGGCGGTTCGGCAGCCCGCTCGCGACGCTCCGCGACTTCACGCGGGACGGAAACTCATGGGAGTACACGTCCAAGACCTTCCTCCTCGTCGATCACGTGGTCGTCGCCGAGGATATTGCCAAGGGCGAGCACGTCTTCCGGTTCGCGATCCACGCGGGCGCGCAGGAGGCGATCACGGTGTACGAGGGCCGCACGGTCGGCCACAAGACGGTCTGCCGGTTCCCGCCGATCCGCACCCGTGGGCTCCGGTTCGAAGTCATCGAAGCGGAGGGCGACGTGGAGCTGAGGGCGCTCGAACTGCACGGCACGTGCAAGGATACGATCATGGTGCCGCTCGTCTGAGGATGACGGAGACTTGACCTGTCATCTCTCGTCGCGCGATGTTCAGGGTGACGCGTCGAAGCGACACCGCTCCCTGCGGCGTCCTCGCGCTCCCCGCGCGCCCCGGTGGCGGAATTGGCAGACGCTGCGGACTTAAAATCCGCTGGCCGCAAGGTCGTCCGGGTCCGAGTCCCGGCCGGGGCATTTCCTTTATGGTCGAGAGCCTGGATAGTCACGCAACCGCCGAGCGCCGACGCGCGGCTGCGGCGCTTCACGCTGCCGTCGCACGCCTCCCGCGCCGTCGAGGCGGGGCGCCGGCCGCGGTTTGGCCGTCCCGGCTTGTCCCTCCCCGGTCTGATCCGTATCTTGGTAAGGAGGTGTTTATGGCTCTGACCGCTTCCACCATGCTGCCCCTGGGTACTCGGGCCCCGGATTTTTCCCTGCCCGACACGGGGGGAAAATCGTCTCTCTGGCAGACCTGAAAGGCGCCGCGGCGCTGCTGGTGGTATTCATGTGCAATCACTGCCCCTATGTCCAGCACATCCGCGCTCGTTTCGCGGACCTGGCCAGGGAATACCAGGCCCGGAACGTGGCCGTGGTGGGGATCGACGCCAACGATGTCGCGGCCTACCCGGCGGACAGCCCCGAAGAGATGGCCCGGGCGGCCCGGGAGTATAAATTCAGCTTCCCCTATCTCTACGACGAGAGCCAGGAGGTCGCCAAGGCCTACCGCACCGCCTGTACACCCGATTTCTTCCTCTTCGACAGTGACCGGAAGCTGGCCTACCGAGGCCAGATGGACGACAGCCGGCCGGGCAACAACCTGCCCCTGACGGGCAAAGATTTGCGGGCAGCCCTGGATGCCCTGCTCGCCGGCCGCCCGATCAGCGGCGACCAGAAGCCGAGCCTGGGCTGCAACATCAAGTGGAAGGCCGGCAACGCGCCGGGCGCTTTGGGCGAGTCCCCGCCGGGTTTCCCCGCCGGAAGATAATTCTTGCAGGGCGACCCGAGGGCGGATAGAATAGAGGTACCGGAAGAATATAGCTGTCTTGTTTTCCGGTCAGGCCTGTCATACTGGCAGCCGGAGGCGGACATGCGGACGGTTCGGCGCGCCCGGACCGGAAAAGAAACAGACCCCGGGGTCCTGTCAGGCATCCACACGCTGCAACCCGGCCGTCGTTTCGTGAGGCTCGCTTCCGGATGCTTTTACCCCCGTGCCCGAAACCGTTGTCAGCTGGCGAACCCCAACGCATACCCCCCCGGCTGTAGAGAGGAGAAGATCCTGAGGTGAGCGCCGAAACCGCCGGTCTCCAGGAGCCCTTCTTCTCGCTGGGCCTGTTCCAGGACCTGGACCCCGAACTGCGGGCGTTTCTAGGCTCCTGCCTGACCCGGTGCGACCTGAAGACGGGAGAGCTGCTCTTCCGCCAGGGCGAGAGCGCCGACGCCATGTATGTGATCCTCCGCGGCCGGCTCACCGTGTTTGTCGCCGACCCCGAGCTCGGCCCCACGGCGGAGAAGCCGGTGGCCGAGCTCAAGGCGGGGGAGCCGGTAGGGGAGCTGCAGCTCATCAGCGGAGGAGGACGCACCGCCACCGTCAGGGCCGCGGAGGACTGCGAGCTGGTCCGACTGCCCAAGAGCGGTTTCGAGGAAGCCGCCGGCAGGGCGCCCCTGCTTTTGGACCGGATGGCCGAGCTGGTGCACCGGCGCCTGCGCTCCTACCGCCTGCGGGCGGTGCTCCCCCGCCTGTTCAGCGGCCTCGATCCCGCCCTGCTCGAGGACATGGAAAGCTACCTGGAATGGCTTTACCTGCCCCGGGGGGGTACCCTCTTCCGCCAGGGTGACCCGGGGTCGAGCCTCTGTGTGCTCCTGAGCGGCCGCCTGCAGGCGGCGGTGAGCCAGGCGGACGGCAGTTTCCGGATCGTCGGCGAGGTCGCCCCGGGAGAGACCGTGGGGGAGATGGCGTTATTCACCGGGGAACCCCGCTCGGCGGAGGTAACGGCGGTGCGGGATTCCGAGCTGGTGAAGCTGTCCTCGGCCTCCTTCAAGCGGCTGGCCGCCGCCTACCCCCAGGCGGTGATGGAGATCAGCCGCATCGTCATCGAGCGGCTGCGCCGGAACATCCGCCGCCAGGAGCCGGCCTGCCATTCGACCAGCATCGCCCTGCTGCCGGCCGCAAACGATTTTCCTCTCGAGGATTTCGCTCGCAGCCTGGTGGAGGCGTTGTCCGCCTCCCGCTCGGTGCTGCACCTCTCCAGCAGCCGCCTGGACCGGATGCTGACCACCCCCGGCCTGGCCCAATCGGCCGTCGGGGGGGCCGGCAGCATCCGGCTGGAGGCCTGGCTGGACGAGCAGGAGACGCGCCACGATTTCCTCCTCTATGAGGCCGACCCCCGCCCGACATCCTGGTCCCGCCGCTGTGTGCGCCAGGCGGACCACATCCTGATCGTCGCCCGGGGGGAGGACGACCCGCGGCCGGGGGCCCTGGAGCAGGCCCTGCTCGGCGGCGAAGAGTCCGCCGCGGCGCGCAGCCTGCTGGTGCTGACGCACGACCGGGAGGCGGCGCTGCCCTCCGGCACCGAAGCCTGGCTGGAAGCGCGCCGGGTAAGCAACCACGTCCACGTGCGCCGGCGGCCCGAGGATTTCCGGCGCTTGGCCCGCCTGCTGTCGGGGAAGGCGGTGGGCCTGGTTCTGAGCGGCGGCGGCGCCAGGGGCTTCGCCCACCTGGGGGTGCTGCAGGCTCTGGAAGAGGCCGCGGTTCCCGTCGACCTGATCGGGGGCACCAGCATGGGCGCGGCGATGGCGGCGGTGTATGCCATGGGGGTCGAGATCCGGGCCGGGGTGGAGCGCAGCAAAGATCTTTTTTCCCGCCACCGCCCGTTTGAAGAATACACTCTCCCCCTGATGTCTTTGCTGGCCGGCCGGCGTCTGGACGATCTGCTCCGGGAGCTCTATGGGGACACCCGCATCGAGGACCTCTGGATCGGCACCTTCTTCGTGTCCACCAACCTCACCACCGCCGAAATTTGTGTCCACCGCCGGGGCGAGGTGTGGCGGGCGGTGCGCGCCAGCGTGGCCATCCCGGGCATGTTCCTCCCGGTCATCGCGGGGGAAAACCTGCTGGTGGACGGGGGGGTGGTCAACAACCTGCCCGTGGATGTGATGCGCCGCCTCTGCGAGGGGCTGGTTCTGGCGGTCAACGTCTCGCCGAAGAAGGATGTCAGGCTGTCCAGCGGGCTGGAACGCTTTCCCTCGCCTTGGCAGCTCCTCGCCGCCCGGCTCAACCCCTTCAAGCAAGCGCCCCGGGTGCCGGGCATTTTGCAGGTACTGGGACGCACCACCATGCTGGGCAGCGTGCACTACGGCGAGGCGGTGAAGGAACAGGCCGATTTCCGGCTGGATCTGCCCCTGGAAAGATTCTCCATACTGGACTTCGCCGCTATCGACCGCATCGTGGCGGCGGGCTACAGCTACGCCCGGCAGGAGATCGCGGCCTGGGAGGGGCGGCCGTCCTGACCCGGCGGCCGCAGCGGCCGGGCGGGTCTTGTCTCTAGGGGGCCGCCGCTCCGGCTGCCGGCGGGCCGTCAGCACCAGAAACAGCGCGGTAATCCCGAAGCAGGCGGCGCTGGCGAGAAACACCGCCGGAAAGCCCAGATAGGCGGCCAGGTAGCCCCCGCTCAGGGAAGCCAGGGAAAAGCCCACGGATCTGGCGCTCCCCGCCAGCCCGAAAGCGGTGCCCCGCCGCTCCGGCGCCACCCGCCCATCGCCAGCCCGTACGACGGACGACCACCGTCCCGGAGATGCGGTTGTGCATGGCGCTCCACATGAAGCCGACCAACACGAGGACCCCTGCGAGCATCAGGATGGCTCCCGGCCCGCGCATGGTCGCCGTGTTGGCCAGGAAGAACCCGGCGAGCAGAGGAATCACGGCGAGCGGCTTGCCGACGATCTCCCGGAGCGCGGCGCGTCCGAAGCCGACCCGGCTGCCGGACCGCGTCCGCAGCGCGATGCCGCAGAGCCACTTGCCGGGCGTGGTGCCGGTCCACCCAAGGAGGAGGAAGGAGGCGACCACGTATGCGGCGAGGTACGTTGCCTCGAACGGGATGTAGACGCCGACGGCAAGGAGAACCGCCTCGATAGCCCGCAACGCGGCGTAGAGGAGGGCGAAGTCGACTGCCGCGGCTGCCGCGCGCGCGGCGCAGCCGGCAAGGCTGCTGCGCTCGGGAACGGGTCCGTCCATCGTTTGGGCTCCTTCTGCTTCGGTCTGACTCCGTGACCGTGCGATCCCGTACAATCGCGTGTCGTGCCCGTTCGGTCAACGCCCATACCTCCTCACCGATGCGCGGCGAGGGAGCTGGACATCCGTGCGAACGCATCGTCCCGGTGGCGGACGAGGAGGCCGTTGAGTATACTCTCGCTGAGGTCGCCGTAGCACACTGGCGTGAGTTTGACGCCGTTTGAGTATGGGAGGCTACTGTTATGCTCAGTAGTCCGGAACGTCCGCCGAGCTGGAGGCTATGGCCTGCGACCATAGATCACGTTCAGAACCGACCTCTTAGATCGATTATCCGCTATCCATCTTGGGTTGAATGGGCATTGCGGTGGGTCGTATATGGTATACGGAGTGGCGTGCCCGGTCTCGCGTGGTTGATCGCGACAGTAACGTTCTTTGGCACCATGTGGACACTGTGGCAGGATATTGGCGGAAGGGCGAGGCAGCGAGATTACCAGGCTTGGGGGGTGATTCATGCTGCCAACGGCCAGAGGGTGTCAGGTGCCCGTATAATGGCACTTGAGGACTTGAATTCTACGAGGAAATCCTTCGCTGGTATCCAGCTGGACAGCGCGGACCTTTCAGGTATAAGGCTTCCGAAGGCAAACCTGATGTGGGCTAACCTCAAGGGCGCGAGACTGTACAGGGCTCACCTCGAGGCCGCGGACCTGTCCGGAGCTAACCTGGAGGGCGCGCACTTGTACGAGGCTAACCTTGAGGGCGCGAACTTGGCGGAGGCTCACCTAAAGGACGCGGACTTACGGAGGGCAAACCTCGAGGGCGCGTACCTGTCCAGGGCTCACCTCGACAGCGCCGACCTGAAGGAGGCTCACCTAAAGGACGCGGACCTGCTGGGGGCTAACCTCGAGGGCGCGCACCTGCGGGAGGCAAACCTCGAGGGCGCGAAACTGTCGGGGGCTCGCCTCTACGGCGCGGACCTGTCGGGGGCAAACCTCGAGGGCGCGAACCTGTTCAGGGCTTTCCTCAACGGTGCGGGCCTAGCGGAGGCTCAGTTCAAGGGCGCGGACCTGACGTGGGCTAACTGGTGGAATGCGGTGATTTCGGACAGTCAGCGAGTCTGGTTAGAACAGCACTTCCCGAGGCCCTCAAGTGCTGAAGGCGGAAAATAGAACGACCGATCGGGCCTCCAAGACGCGAGCACGGCGACGTCGCGCGGCCCCGCGACGAGTTCGACCGTCCGTCCGGCGACCGACGCCTTCGCTCCCCACAGGCTCCGCGCCTCGGCGAATGGCCCCCACGCGTCGGAAAGCGCGAGCCGCACCGGAATATCCCGTCGTTCGGGATTGGCCACCCAGAGGTACGTCCCGCCCTCGCCTGAATGCAGCCGCGCCGTGATCCGCGGATCGCTCGACCGGACGTGCTGCCGCCGGCCCGCCCACGCGAGCACGTCGGCGAAGAACCGCGCCGCCCGCCCGTCGGGGTGCGCCCCGTAGCCCGCGCCCGCCATCGACCCGACGAGCCGCGTCCGACCGTCCCCGTACGAGTTGTCGACCGCGGCGACCCGCCCGTCGTCGTACCAGCCGACCGGCGTGCCGGTCGTCGGCTCGTACGCCTGGAGGAAGAGCCCGCCCCATACGGGCGTGCCGTCCACGGTGGACTCAAGATCGCCGAGGAGGTCCGGCGTGAACTCGACGTACGACTCGCGGACGCCGAACAGCGCGTCGAGGCCGCGGTTCGGTTGCGGCGGCGTCACGTGGCCCCGGTCGTCGAAGTAGCCCGGCACGCCCTCCGAGACGAGCTTCCCGCCGCGCTCGACCCACGCGGTCAGCCGCGCGATCGTCGCGTCGGACAGCGCGTGCGGAAACGGCAGGTAGAGGAGGTCATACTCGTCGACGTGGTCGATGCGCACCCAGTCGGCCTGGATGTTGTTCGCGAAGAATCCCTGCCAGGCGCCCTGCAGGGATCGGGCGAAGTAGTCCGTGCTCCCCCGCTGGGCGTAGATGAAGAGCTGAGTTTCGGGGACGAACACGATGCCGATCTCGCCCTTCACCGGACGTGACTTCCAGAGCCCGGCCTGCTCCGGCGCGGCGACCCAGTTCGCGAGCGCGCTCGTCATCCGACTGCGCGACGTGCGGGAGCCGTCCATGTCGTAGGGCCCGAACGCGCCGAAGAGCGGCCCGTCCAGGAGCGGCCGCCAGCGCGGGTAGAGGAGCCCCGTGGCGCCGCCCATGAAGCTCGCCAGATGCCAGTACCGCAGGTCCTCCGGCGCGGCGATCCGCCCGTCCTCGCGCGAGCGACCCGGCAACTGCGGCTGCATCCAGAGCGGGCCGCCCTGCGCCTCGGCATGCCAGAACCGCTTCCCGCGCGACGCGGCGCGGACAAGATCGACGGCGTGGAGCTGCTTCCACGGCTCGTCGCCCTTGCGACAGGCGACCCAGGTGAACCCGTAGCTCGCGACCTCGGCGGCGGCGCGCCAGTCGTCGGAGCCGCCCGGCGCGAGGTTCGTGATCGCCCCGGCGACGCCGTGCGCGGTCACCGGGTGAACCGGATCGACGCTCCGGATCACGTCGGCGCGCCACCGCATGAGCCGGTACGCGTGGTCGATGCGGAAGGCGAGCCAGTCGAGCACGTGAGGATAGGGCCCGAGCGACCGTGGCGGCGTCACGTCCTCCCATTCGGCGAAGCTGTGCCGGAACCATGCCTCGCCGAGCGCCCGGAGATCGCCGTACTTCTCTTGGAGCCACGCACGGAACTTCGCCGCCGTCGCCGGGCACCAGCAGACGTCGTGCGGGTAGTTGCACTCGTTCCAGATGTCGTATCCGCCAAGGCCCGGGTGATCTTTGTACCGCGCGGCGAGCTCCCGGAGGAACCGCTCCGCCGCCGCGCGCCAGTCGTCATGATCGAGGCACAAGCCCGGGAACCCGCCGGTGACGCAGCTTCCGCTCACGCCGCTCTCGACCTTGCGGCCGTCGCGCGATTCGAGGCGCGCGTGCGGGTAGAGCCGCCACGCCCACTCCGGCGCGGCGGTGATCATCTCCGCGATGATGGTCTTCATCCCGTGCTCGGCGGCGAGATCGAGCTGCCGGTCGTAGTCGGACCAGTCGAAGACGCCCGGCTCGACCTCGATCGCCGACCAGAGGAACCAGTGCCGGAAGACGGTCATGCCGTCCTCGGCGGAGGCCCGATAGTCGCGCGGCCAGTCGGCCTTGGGCGGGTTGGACTTGCGGAAGTAGACCGCCCCGTAGGGGAATGATGGAAGCTGCGCGGGGTCCATGTCGGGCGCCTCCTCGTCTCTTCGACAGCGATGCGTTCGCCCCTCAATATCGCGTCGGGCCGTCACCGACCAAACGAGCGGGCGAGAGTCGGAGGCTGCCGGTGCGGCGATCTCACGCCGGACCCGGGCGGGTGTCCCGAAACGCTCCCGCACGTACCTTGTACGGGGTAACGGGAAGCGACTTCGCGCAGCGTGTCGCATGAGGCCGGCGTCGGTTCGGGGTCGCCTCCGCCCGCACAAGCCAGCCACCACCAATCGGGAGGAACACCATGGCGTTCACCCTCGAGATCGGTGCCAAGGCGCCGGATTTCAGCGTCCCTGCCACCGACGGCAAGACGTACCGCCTCGCCGACTTCGACGACGCGGACGTGCTCGTCGTCTTCTTCACGTGCAACCACTGCCCCTACGTCATCGGCTCGGACGAGATCACCCGCGCGACGGTGGAGAAGTTCCGGAAGAAGGGCGTCGCGTTCATCGGCATCAATTCGAACAGCGAGCACACGCACCCGACCGACGACTTCGCGCACATGGTCGAGCGGATGAAGGAGCACCGGTTCCCGTGGGTCTACGCGCGCGATCTCTCGCAGGAGGTGGCGCTCGCGTACGGTGCGCTCAGGACGCCGCACTTCTACGTCTTCGACAAGGGTCGGAAGCTTGTCTACACGGGTCGCGGCGTCGACCAACCGCGCGAAGGACACAAGGTGCGGGTGAACGATCTCGACCGCGCGCTCGATGAGGTCACCTCGGGCAGGCCCGTCAGCGTCCCGCTGACCAACCCCATCGGCTGCAACGTGAAGTGGGAAGGTAAGGACGCGCACTGGATGCCGCCCGAGGCGTGCGATCTGGTGCTGTAGCGGCGAGGCCGGCGGAAACGACGTTGGCAGGCGACGAGACGGGGGCCTGCCGCGGGCGATTGCATCTCGAGCGAGACGGGTGGTTCCTCACGCGTCCCGACCGAATGGAAGGCGCCGCATCGCTCTTCCGGGAGCCGATCGTGGATACTCTCCGTAGCTGCGGCACGACTCGCCGCCGATTTCTCAAGTACCTCGCCGCAAGCCCGCTTCTCGCTCTCGGCGATCGGATCGCACGGGCAGCCGAGAGCTGGGACACCGATCCCGCGAACAGAGGGTTGATCGAACAATGGATCGAGCCGGTGCCGGAGACCGGGGCGCTCATCGGTTCTCCCGCGGAGGCGATCAGCGTGTTCGATTTCGAGCGCGTCGCGCGACACGTGCTTCCGCCCGCGCACTACGGATACCTCGCGAGCGGCGTGGAGGACAACTCGACGCTGATCGCCAACCGCACCGGTTTCGACCGCATCCAGTTGCGCCCGCGCGTCCTCGTGGACGTTCGGCAGGCCGACACGTCCGTGGCGCTGTTCGGCGAAACCTGGAAGACGCCGATCAGCCTCGCGCCCATCGGGCAGCTTCGCGCCTTCCACGATGACGGCGAGATCGCCGTGGCGAATGCGGCCCGAACCACCGGGCACCAGATGATCCTGTCCACGGTCGCGACGGCCAGCGTGGAAGAGGTGACCGCGGCGAAGGGCGGGCCGATCTGGTTTCAGCTCTACCCGATGTGGAACTGGGACGTCACCCAGCGTCTGGTCGGGCGCGCGGATGCCGCCGGATGCCGCGTGTGTGCGATCACGGTGGACATGCCCACCGGCCGGAAGTCCGAGACCTTCGAGCGCTTCCGCCGCCTCGACGATCGGACCTGCTCCGACTGCCACAACGACTTCTTCGACCGCAAGCCGATGTTCTTCGGCCTCCCGCGGGTGAGCGGCGAGGCGCACGATGAGTTCCGCCAGGCGCTCACCTGGGACTTCGCGCGGCGAGTGAAGGGCGTCACGCGCATGAAAGTGCTTGTCAAGGGCGTCCTGACGGGCGAGGACGCCCAGCGGTGCATCGATGCCGGAGTGGACGGCATCGTCGTGTCCAACCACGGCGGCCGCGCGGCGGCGAGCGCCCCCGGCACGATCGAGGCCCTGCCGGAGGTGGTTGCCACGGTCAACGGGCGCATGCCCATCATCGTCGATGGCGGCATCCGTCGCGGGACGGACATCTTCAAGGCGCTGGCCCTCGGCGCGGATGCGATCTCCATCGGCAGGCCGTACGTATGGGGGCTCGCCGCGTTCGGTGAGGCCGGCGTCGAAGCCGTGCTGCGCATGCTGACCGAGGAACTCGTGAGAGCCATGAAGATGGACGGCGTGACGTCGCTCGCAGAGATCGATCGGTCGCGCGTGACGGTCGGGAAGGAGTAGGCAGGAGCGCGGTCGCACGCTCGCCGATCGCGGGGCGGACAACGGCTCTCTTCCCCGTGGGCGAGGATTGGCTCGGTCCTGCGACAAGAAGGAACGGGCGGGGTGATTGCTCACCCCGCCCGCGGTGTTCGTGATGACGTGAGAGGCTAGAAGGACACGCTGAGGCCGGCCCGATTGACCGCGCCGAGCGTGCTGCCGTAGTCGGAATACGCCCAGTCCAGCGTGGCATGAGTCCCGCCGAAGGTGCCGCCGAGACCCGCGCCGAAGGACAGGCCGCCCGCCTCACGCCGCGACCAGCCACCTCGGACGGCTGTCTGAAGCCCATCCGACAGGTTGTACACGAACTCGCTGCC
>Ga0315279_10010466_pt1 | contig 10895 bp, 11 predicted proteins | sample YL17G06_20_MG_FD_203694 | JGI IMG/M metagenome (GOLD analysis project Ga0315279, IMG submission 203694) | Sediment microbial communities from Yellowstone Lake, YNP, Wyoming, USA - YL17G06_20 | ecosystem: Environmental > Aquatic > Freshwater > Lake > Sediment | place: USA: Wyoming | collected...
GGGTGATAATCCCAGTGCCCCCATCTTCATTTTCCATTTTTTGCACCTGGGCGGCCCATCGATTTACGGGGTGCCAGCAGGTCGGGGGTATCTATCAGGAATCAAGTGATTCCTTAATGACTAAAACACAGTTGATCTGAACGCAAGCATCGATGTTAGGGACGATACCTTTTTTTAATGGGTACTCCTTTGAGCAACGGGGAGTCCCCGTAGACCTTCTCCAACTTCCCCACCATTTAAGAGTTTTGCGGGGCTCCCCACTTTTTGGCCCTATTCGATCACTTATCTGGATCGCTTGAGAATGACCAGATCAAAGTAGCAAGTCACAATCAAGCATCGATCGAGCCATCAGCTTGTGACTCGAATTTCGATCTAGCATCATCTTATGTTCTTAAGGTCGAGCTCTTTTTCCATCCTAAGCATTACGCGATGGTCCCTTGCCAGCGATTCGATGATGGGCGACGATTCCCTCCGAAACGATCTTCACCCGTTCGACCCGATGGTCCTCCGCGGTCTTGCCGCCCCAATCGCCATTGACCCTCACCCTACCCCTTTCAGGTTCACCACCGCGTACAAGATCGAGAGGTCGAAGAGCAGCTCCACGAACAGCCAAGGGTCGTACGCAACCGTGCGGGGCATGTCGTAGGGATGGCGGATCACCATGATCGGCACCTTGGCCGCCCTGGCCGCCGCGGTGGCCTTGTCGTCCGCGGAGATGAACAGCACGTCCATGTTCTCCACCTGCGGGTGTCTGGCCAAGGTCCGGATAATCTCCCCGTCCCGCTTCTCCTTGTCCTCGGTCCATGCGCCCCCGGTGACCTCCCAGGTGGCGTACAGCTCCCGAAGGGCGCTCAGCTCCGCCTGTGCGTTCAAGGCCTTTCTGCCTTCCTTGTAACAGCAGTTCATCAGGTTGCCGACCGGCTTGGGGTTCTTGAGCGCCTTCTTGAACAGCTCGATTTCCGGCTGGCGGTACTTGCGATTTACCTTCTCAGAGACCTCCATCTCCACCAGGTCGGTGATGAGCAGCTGGATGCGCGTGGGGTCATAGTCCCGGATTCCGCAGCCCTCGCTGCCGATGGTCAGGCGGCTGAAGAGGCGCTTGTAGGCGATGTTGGTGTCGAGGGCGAGGCACATCTGCCGGGGGTAGCGGGAGGGATAGTTCCTCCTCTGCTCCATGCCCCTCATCTCCTTCATCATCTCCTCGAGGTTGGTGGGAGGCACCAGCAGGGAGGATTGAAAAGCCTCCTTCTAATCGGAGTAGCTCGGGACCTCACGGACCAGTTGCGGGTCTCCCAGCCTGCTCTGGACCTCGGTGAAGACTTTGCCATAGCGCAGCCCGTCAACGATCCGGTCCACGCTCGGGCCTTCCAGGTTGATGCCCAGCAGATCGACGTCCAGGAGAGGGGCGTTCGCCGTGAAGCTGGTCTTCGCATGCCAGCGCGCCTCGTTCAGGACGGCCATGATAAACGATTCGGACACCAGCAGCTCGATCATTTGCCCTCCCCCGCATGGCTGCCCAGTATCTCCTGGAGGATGTCGTGCGAATGCTGGGCCTCCAACGGGATCTCGATGTTGGCCCGGTCAGCGTGCTTCAGGGTCTCGATGTGCAGATAGAAGACCTTGTCGTAGGAGCGGCGCGGTCCGGAGATGAGCGTGCCCAGCACCACCTCCTTCTTCCCGGGGGTGACGTCCAAGGCGATGGTGTTGCCCTGCTTCCTTTCCTCCTCCAGGATGCGGCGGGCGGAGGCCGAGACCGACTTCATGCTCTCCTCGTCGATGACCTCCAGACGGATCTCGGCCGGCGAGCCGTGCTCCTGCAGCAGGATGCGCAGCATCTTTGCCGCCTGCTCGGCCGCCTCGCGGTCGCAGCCCGAGGTGAGCACATGCACCCTATCTGGCAGGTAATCCCGCTCGCGGATGTCGGCCCAGACGGCGTTGAACAGCCCCTAGGTGCTGCGTCCCATCATGGTGATGAGCACTTTCATTGAACTCGCCTTCAACTCCAGATGGTGCAATATTGGCAGCTTCCACATTAAAATGATTCTTGCCTCATTGGGCCCGCATGCCCAGGATCTTCCTTATGGCGTCCTGCGTTTCCTCGGGGGGAGGGACCGTGTTGATCATGTGGACCTCCGTCCTCTCCAGCAGCCTCTTGAAGAAGGCGGTGCGGATGCCCTGCTTCCGGTCGTTGCGGACCAGTTGATGGGGGTTGCAGAAATCGTTGCCCATTAAGTAACGGAGGGCTTCCTCCGCGCTCATCTGGTAGACGGTCCTTTCATCGGTCCTGTCCCTTTTCAAGAGCAGGATGTGGTGCAGCGTGGTCATCTCCACCACGGCCGTGGGACCGACGATCCAGCGCACGTTGACCACCGCGCGCTCGCTGTCGTCCAGCTTGGCCCGGTCCACCAGGGGCGCGAACTCCTTCCAGATGCTGGCGATGTTCCCATCCACATAGCAGTTCTTCTCCGAGCCGAAGGCCAAGTGCTTGCGGTCCGAGAGGCGCACGAAGAACCAGTCGTCCGTCACCAGCCTCGCCGTCTGGTCCCTCAGGAGGCCCCAAGAGTGCGTGGTCTTGCCGGTCTTGGAAGGGGCGATGAGCGCCACGCCCTTGCCATCAATGTCCAGCGCCGCCCCGTGCACCGAGTGGATGCCGTGCTGGTCCTCCAGGATATCGCCGGCGACGGCCAGGGCGACGCTCTTGATGTAGCCGTAGTAGGTGAAGTTGAATACGAACGCGGTGCGCGTCAGGGGTTCGTAGAGCACCTCCTCGGCCATCTTCGGGTCGTGCAGCGCGATGACCCTCCCGTGCGAGCGCAGGTTCTCGGAGGAGGCATAAAAATTGTCCTCCCATGTCCTCCTCAGTTGCTCGTTGTCGGTGAGCAGCTTGATGCAGCAACCGTAGATCTCCGACTTGCGGGTGAAGTGGAACCTCTCCTCGTATCTCGCGAAGAGGCCCTCCTTCTGCTCCGGGGAGATGAGGCGCACCTTGTATGCCATGCTACTCCTGATGCATGTGCGGCAGTATTCAAAGCTGCGCTCACTCTTATTTTGCCCCGTTCTGCATCCTGAGCAGCTTGTACTCCAGCGAGTCGATGAGCGCCATAAGGCTGGCCTCGATGATGTTCGACGACACCCCCACCGTGGTCCAGGTCATCGCCCCATCGGTCGAGCGCATGAGCACCCTGACCGTGGCCTCGGTGGCCGCCCGGGCGTCGATGACGCGCACCTTATAGTCGATCAAGCGCACATGCTGCAGCTCGGGGTAGAAGCGCTCCAGCGCCTTCCTCAGGGCCTTGTCCAGGGCGTTCACCGGCCCGTTGCCGTCGGAGGCGGTATGCTCCACCACCCCGCTCGGGTCCACCACCTTCACGCTGGCCTCCGAGCGCATGGTGTCCCCGGAGACGTCCACGAAGATGCGGAAGCCCTCCAGCTTGAAGGGCTGGTGGTTCTCCCCCTTCAACCGGCGCAGCAGCAGCTCGAAGCTGGCCTCCGCCGCCTCGAACTGGAAGCCCCGGGCCTCCAGATGCTTGAGCTGGTCCAGGATCGATCTGCCCTTGTCCATGCCTTCATCGATGCCCAGCTCCTTGGCCTTGGCCACGATGCTCGAGGTGCCTGACAGCTCGGAGATGAGCACCCTGCGGGAATTGCCGACCAGCGCCGGTTCGATGTGCTCGTAGGTGCGCGGCTCCTTCATCACCGCGCTGACGTGCATGCCGCCCTTGTGCGCGAAGGCGCTCTTGCCCACATAGGGAGCGCGTTGGTCGGGCAGGATGTTCGCCACCTCGCCCACGAAACCGGAGAGCGCCGTCAGGCCGGTTATATCCCTGACGTTCGTCTTCTTCCCCATCTTGAAAGTGAGCGCTGGGATTATGGAGCACAGGTTGGCGTTGCCGCAGCGCTCGCCCAGGCCGTTGACGGTGCCCTGCACCATGACCGCCCCCGCCTCCACCGCGGCCAGGGTGTTGGCCACTGCTAGCTCCGCGTCGTTGTGCGCGTGCACGCCCAGGGGCGCGCGACATACCCTGTTCACATCTTCCACCGCCTTCATGATCTCGCTCGGTAGCGAACCGCCATTGGTATCGCAGAGCACCAGGTAACAGGCGCCGGCCTCCTCCGCCACTTTCAGCACCTCGAGCGCGTAGTCGCGGTTCAGCTTCCAGCCGTCGAAGAAGTGCTCGGCGTCGAAGATCACCTTCCGGCCTTTCGAGCTGAGGTGGGAGACGCTGTCATCGACTATCGTGATGTTCTCTTGGAGGGGGATCTGCAGCGCTTTCTCCACCTGCAGGTCCCAGGACTTCCCGAAGATGGCCACATACTCGGTGCCGCTCTCCAGGAGGGCCTTCATGTTCGCATCGTGCTCGACGCTCGCCCCGGCCTTCAGGGTGGAGCCGAACGCCACCAGCTTGGCATTCTCCAGCATCTCCTTCTGAGCCGCCTTGAAGAAGGCCTTGTCCTTGGGGTTGGAGGCTGGAAATCCGCCCTCCACGAAATCGATGCCGAAGGCATCCAAGCGATGCAGGATGTCCAGCTTGTCCTCGGTCGAGAATGAAACGCCTTCGGTCTGGGCTCCGTCCCTTAAGGTCGTATCGAATAGCTCAACTCGATCGACCAATAAATAAATCCCTTCTATTTGGTTGGTTCGACATGGCCATTACCTACCGCGGCAAGGCGTAGCATAACATGACCGAGATATTTAAACTAACCTTTCTTGGCCAGCCCGTCCTCCTTCAGTATGGCCACCAAGTCGCTGATGATGGCCGAGGCGGTCTCCAACCTGCCCGCGCCTCTCCCGGCAACGGTCACCTCGCCAGCCAGGTCGGTGATCATCTGGAAGATGTTGCGGGTGCCGCCGATGCCCAACGGATGTCCCCTCGGGATCAGTCTAGGCGAGACCTCCACTCCCCGTTCCGACACTTCGCCGATCAAGCGCACGACCTTGTTCTCCTGGAGGGCCAGGTTGATGGCGTCCAGGGTGATGCCCCGGATGCCGGCGCGCTCAACATCGTGCACGGTCACATCCTTCTTCATGATGGCATTGGCCAGTATGGCGACCTTGCAGGCGGAGTCGATGCCGTCTATGTCGTAGGAAGGGTCGGCCTCGGCGATGCCCATCTGCTGCGCCTCCTTCAGGGCCGCCTCGAACTCCATGCTCTCGCTCTCCATGCGGTCGAGGATGTAATTGCTCGTACCGTTCAGGATGCCGCGGATGGAGCAAATCTTCTCGCAGACCAGCAGCTCGGTGGTCAGGTTGATCACCGGGGTGGCGCCGCCCACCGACGCTTCGAAGCGCAGCGAGACCCCGCTCTTCTTCGCCAGCTTGGATATTTCTCTGAACTTTAAAGCCAATGGACCCTTGTTGGAGGTCACCACATGCCTCCCTTGCGAAAGGGCGGCCTTGATGTGGCCCAGGCCCGGCTCCCCGTCGTTGATGTTAGTGGGGGTCATCTCCACCATGACATCGTAGTCGATGGAGGGAAGCATCTCCCGGATCTCCACGGTCCGCGTCTTGCCCAGCTTCCCCTTCTCGATCTTGCGGCTGATGAGGACCATGGGGTCGAGGCCGTTCTTGTTCGAGGCGAGGGTGCGCGAATCGAAGGCGGCCACGATCCTGATGTCCTCGCCGAAGCGGGCCTTGATCATGGCGTTCTTGCGGGCGATGCTCTCCGCCACCCCTTGGCCCACCGTGCCGAAACCGACCAGCACCACATCCATCTCAATCACCGAACCCGCGGATGACCACGAAGCCCTGCTTCTTGGCCCGCTCGGCCATGAACTTGTTCGCCTTGCGGATCGCTTCGCGGTTGCGCACCTTGCCGGAGACCATGGCGGACCGCTCCTTGCTGCCCGAGATCGAGTAGCGGATGTCGATGGACTCCACATCCCCGATGGCCTGGATGCCGTCCGTGATCCGTCTCATCTCATCGGGCGTGATGTTGCCCACCACCACGTACTCCAGGGGGAAGGTCTCGAAGAGGTGGTCGATCTTGACCACGTCCACCTCCCTCTTCTTCCACTCTCCCAGGATCAGATCCAGGCCCTTCTGGTTGGATATCTCGAAGGTGAGGTCGACCTTGATGCGGCCACCGCTGACCTCATCGTGGCGGTGGATGACGCCCTTTATGTTGCCGTTGAACATGGATATCGGTTCCAGCGCACCGATCAATTGGCCTGGAACATCCTTCAGCCTCAGGTCGACGTTCACTCTCAAGTTCGCAGCCTCGCTATTGTTCCAGAAGGTATGCCCCCTCTCACTAATCAAATTTCACCTGGTGCAGGCGACGGTTCTGCCCTTCATTCCGCCATTCTCAGCTGGACCATCCAAGTATCCAGCCGGGCGAGGCTGGTCAGAAGATCATGTCGCTGTGGTCCGGTTCCATCCTCCGCACCGATTCCAGCATGTCCCCGCAGCTGGGGCAATAGTAGTTCCAGCGCGATACCTCGACCATCAATTGGGAGTTCATGACCTAATCGTAGAACATCAACTCCCCTTTCTTTTCCGACATGTGCCCGCGATCGCCGGACCATCCTCACTTGGGACAGAGCGTCATTCCACCCCACGGACCGAAATACCGCTTCGGCCGGTCATATAGCTTTGTCACTGCGAAGGTATCAGCATAGCGAAATATTTTCCGTGCTCTACACATTTCGAAGGTATCAGCACAGCGAAATAATTTCCGCGCTCCACACTAGTGCGTCGCGGTGCAAGATGAAGAAAAGCGCCGAGGGGGAGATTTGAACTCCCGAGTCCTTGCGGACACAAGCTTGCTGGACTAAGCCAAATATTCCAGGCTTGCGCCTTACCGGTCTGGGCCACCTCGGCCTGTTGGCGGCCGTACTCCTTCATCCCTTTTAAATATTTTCAATCGCTCGGCCGAGCCGACGGGACGCCGGTGTCCTTCATGGTGGGACGCATGCGCCTTGCCAAAGCGATCTCCTGAGGATCGATCTCCACGACCACCGCATCCTCCTCGAAATAGCGGGCCTTGGCGACCCGATCGCCCCGGGGGCCGTTCGCCTGACTGCCGCCGAAGAAGACCATGTTCAGCTGCGTGCCCACGTTGTTCGCGTACAGCGCGTACACGGTGTTCTCCATTGCCCTCGCAGGAATGATGCGCTCGAACTGCTCCCTGGAGGTGGAGGGCGAGGCGGAGAGGCACAGCAGCGCGTCCGTCCCTTCGATGGCATACGTCTTCGCCAGTTCGGAGAAGAACAGGTCGTAGCAGATGCAGACGCCGATCTTCCTGCGCCCCAGCTCGAAGATCGCCGGCGACGCGCCCTCAGTGAAAAAGAAGCTCTCTTCGAAGGGGCCGAAATTGGCCAGATGGATCTTGTCGTACCGCTGCAAGGAACCGTCCGAGGCGGCAGCCAGGGCAGAGTTGTGGATGAGCCCTTCCCGCTCCTCGTCCAGCGTGGGCATGCCGAAGACGATGTCTACCCCTCGTTCCTCTGCCAGCCCTGAGATGCGCTGGATGCTCTTCCCTTCCAGGTCCTCGGCCAAGCGGGGCAGGAGGTCCCGGCACATGTATCCGGTGACGAACAGCTCCCCGAAGGCGTAGACGTCCGCTTCCACCTTATCCAGGCACCTTTCCATGCGCCTGATGTTCTCTGCCTTGTTCCCCAGAGCGCAAGGGGTCTGCACCAGCGCGATGTGGGTCTTCACGCAGCAGTGAACCACTCGCCCCCCTATTGTAATTTTCTTCCGCCCTCGAAAACCCATAAGACATGGAAGCGGCATAACACCGCTCATGCACCCGCAATTGCGAGAGTATGCCGCGGAAGTGATCGAGGACTTCATCCGACAGAAGGTGGAGGAGAGCCACAGCACCGGGGTGGTGCTTGGGCTCAGTGGTGGCATCGATTCGGCGGTGACCTCCAAGCTCTGCGCGCACGCTCTCGGCCCGGAGAAGGTGCTCAACCTTTTCCTGCCCTCCTCCAGCACTCCTGAGTCTGATCGTAAGGACGCCGAAGACTTCTGCGAGCGCTTCGGCATGGAGTTAAGGACGGTTCCTATCAACCCGGCCCTCGACTCCTTCAAGAAGATGCTGCCGGAGATGACCGATAAGCGGCTGCAGGGCAACGCCGCGGCCCGCTGCCGCATGATCGTGCTCTTCCACTACGCCAAGGCCATGGACCGGGTGGTCATGGGCACCAGCAACAAGAGCGAGCTGCTGGTGGGCTATTTCACCAAGTTCGGGGACGGCGGGGCGGACTTCTGCCCCATCGGCGATCTCTACAAGACCGAGGTGCGGGAGCTGGGCAAGAAGCTGGAGATCCCTAAGGCCATTATCACCAAGGTGCCCTCCGCCGGACTGTGGAAAAAACAGACGGACGAAGGGGAGCTGGGCCTCAGCTACGATGATTTGGACGCCATCCTGCTGGGCATCGAGATGAACCTGCCCAACGAGGTGGTGGCGGAGCGCGCCGGACTGAGCGTGGCCATGGTGGAGAAGGTGTGGTCGATGCACCGCAACTCCGTGCACAAGCGCAAGATGCCCCTCATCCCCAAGATCGGCATCAGGACCTTGGGGCTGGACTGGCGGGAGTAGGCCTTCTTCTCTCGAGCTCGGAGAGGAACCGGGTCTGGTCCAGGGTGTCGAAGTACACCTTGTTGGCCCTCTTTCCCAATGCGTAGGTGAACCGCCTTCTCTGCTGGAGCTCGAGCAAGAGTAGGCTGTGCCTTTGGGTGGTGACATACAGCGAGGTGCCGAGGACGTCGAAGAACACCCCGGTGCGCAACGGTCCCTTCTCCACTGGCGTGACTTTTAATATTTCGCTCAGGGGGATGGAGGCGCGGAACATCCAGCCCTGGCGGAGAGTGAGGGTGTCCGCGGTCAGCTCGTGATCGGTCAGGATAGGCGAGAGCCCGATGATCATCAGGAACACTGCCGACACAGCGGCGGCCACCAAACCGGACAGCAGGTCGACCGATATCAGTAGATCGAAAGCCAGATTGAAGGAGGAGAGCACGACGGTCAAAAGTATGAGGGTGGGATAGAACGCCCTCTTGTTGTAGCGCAATCTCATTGCCGGCATAGGACACTGCCAATACCTGTGTCCAGGGATATGATGCTTTTCAGCACAGTAATATGGCTCGAGAAAAGGTTTAATTAAGGGCATCTTATTGTGCCTTTACCCCGCTCCCGTAGTGTAGTGGCCAATCATGAAGCCCTCTCGAGGCTTCGACTCGGGTTCAAATCCCGACGGGAGCACCACCAACTATATCCAGCCGAATATTCTGAAAATCTTTTGGAACCTTTTCGGGATTCTTAGGAGCATTAACCGTACGAGCCATGATCTCCAATTCGAATCTCATTCTGAATGATTCCAATGAACCTGCGGTCTTGGAGATGGGTGGTGACGAATTAGATATGATTGTCTTGCAGCACCCTCCAAGGTCCTTCGCAATACTAGCAGACATATTATTAAGTCCCTTGCCATGCTAGATAAATTTGGAATCATCGTCATGAGAAGAACTGGGCATATGATTCTAGGGTGTGTGGATCCGTGAGAAAGGAATCCTGCACCTGTGCCAGAGGCGCAATTCTTGTGTTGTTGGTGCTGTTAGGTGCCTTTCTTATTGCTGGCACAGGCACAGTGTCCGCAGCCGACAGCGACTATGCCTATACAATGAGCGACGGAAAGGCCACGATCACTGGATACAATGGTGCTGGCGGGGCGATCACGATCCCCTCCACATTAGGTGGGTATGCCACGGTGGCCATTGGGGACTATGCGCTCAACAGCAACAAGGGTCATATGGTTGGATCAGTGACCATACCCGACAGCGTCATCGATATCTGCGGGGGGTTGGAACATTCGCGCTGAACGAATGAGCAGGATGGCTATAGTCGTGATGACGTTGATGATCGTGTCGGTCCTATGCGTGCAGATTGCCGGAACCTGCCTAGCGACCGACGGGCAGGAGGCGTCCGGTCCGATCGCCCGTCAGGAAGGGGATGCTCTATCGAGCGAAAAGGGAAAGGCCGGGGATCAAGGTGGGACACTCTCCCAGACCAACGGGAACGGTCTGGCGGTCAACAGCCATCCATTGACACTGAACGAGGTCCAGAATCTCCAAGCGACCATCGGGACCCGGGACCCCAACAAGGATTATAATGTTATCATCGACGGACACGGCACTGGGGCCGCGCCTCCGACCGCTCAGCTATGGAGCGAGATGGTCGGCAATGTGAGCGTCGTGGAATCGCTGGCGTTGAACGGCCCTGCCGTCCCTTCGTCATACGATCTTTCCTCTTCGGTCTATTTCCCTCACGTTGGCGATCAGGGAGGTCAGGGGTCCTGCGCCGCCTGGGCCGCCACCTACTACGACTACGGCTTCCTTGAGGCGCAGGACCGGGGATGGAGCGGTGCTGCGGCCGGTATTCCGAGCGAGCTGATCAGCCCCGCGTGGACCTATAACAGATTGAACGGTGGAACGGACAGCGGCTCGTGGATGTACAACAACATGATGGTCATCGAGACCTGGGGAGCCCCGACCATGGCTGCCATGCCCTACGACGACACGGACCTATTGTCCTGGGGCAGCCAGGATGCATTCAGGGAGGCCCCCTTGCACCGGGCGGCCAACGTTTATTACCTTCCGTATAGCGGCGCTTCGACGGTGGCCACGGTGAAGGACCTGGTCTACTCCGGGCTGCCGGTCACCTTCGCGTTGGACGCCTACCAGTTCAGCAACGGTTTCGCCGATGGCAACACGGTCATCTCGGCCGCGGAGTACTCTTCGAGCACGACCAACCATGCCCAGACCGTCGTCGGCTATAGTGATTCCATCAGCGACGATGGGGACGTCGGGGCGTTCCGGGTGGTCAACTCCTGGGGGACTTCCTTCGGAGAGAACGGTTACTACTGGCTGACCTACAACGCCTTCATGGAGA
>Ga0315279_10010467_pt1 | contig 10895 bp, 8 predicted proteins | sample YL17G06_20_MG_FD_203694 | JGI IMG/M metagenome (GOLD analysis project Ga0315279, IMG submission 203694) | Sediment microbial communities from Yellowstone Lake, YNP, Wyoming, USA - YL17G06_20 | ecosystem: Environmental > Aquatic > Freshwater > Lake > Sediment | place: USA: Wyoming | collected...
ACCCCGTCGCACTCGTATGCGATGAGGCCCATATATACCTGCCCAGAGACATGGGCAACCCTAATCAGCAGCGAGCCGTTGAAAATTTCGAGAAAATCGCCAAGGAAGGCCGTAAGTATGGGGTGTCATTGATAATTGTAAGCCAGCGGCCGTCTGATGTGAGCAATACGATTCTGAGCCAGTGCAATAACGTGATGTCGCTTCGATTGACAAACATCAATGACATATCTACCGTAAAGAATATGATGCCGGAGAGCATGTCGAGCTTTGCTGACATGCTGCCCGTTCTGGATATCGGCGAAGCCTTGGTTGTGGGCGACGCCGTTCTATTGCCTAGTCGCATCCGCATCAATCAGCCCGGTGAAAAACCACTGAGCACAACTATTGATTTCTGGACAGAGTGGGGCCGTAGTGATGTTTCGCCGGACTGGGTATTAGCTGCAGAGAATATGCGGCGGCAAAGGAGAAAAAATTCGTGAAAAGACGCAAGTACGGTGTAAATCTTGATGACGGAGTGCCGCTTGCAACGGATGAAGAGTTTAGACTGCTATATGTGCCGTGTAATACCGCGGCAACGGATTGCCTGCGGGATTGGTTTGCTGATAATGCACGCGGATCTATACTGCTTGGAGGGCAGATTGGAACAGGGAAGACGACTGTTATCAAGGAGGTTTCCCGTTCTTTTTCTGATCCTTCAATTATTAGTGTACGCTTCGATACCGATCCCATTGAAGCTTCGGAAGGCGGATACTGCATGCTTCTTTTGGGACGAATCCTCAACGCCGCGCTGAATTCGGGTGTGGCAGTAGAGGACATTGGAATCTCTTTATCTGATTTTTCCTCCGTTGATGCTCATTCATGGCGCGACTTTGCTGATAAGATAACCTCCAGGCCTTCTAATTTGCAGGAGGCTGGGCGTTTGCGGGAGATTTGTGGGATCATGACACAAAATGCCGGCCTTGTGCGGAAAGCCTGCAGTCAACTGCTCGATCGCCTTCGTGACAGAACGTCCCGGGAGCCTGTTATCGTTGCCGAAGGAATTGACAAATTCAGTCCTGGCACGCCTGATTATTTTTTGCTCAAAGATATCTTGACATTTCTGGCAGAGGGTAAGACTCTTTTCGAGGCCAATGCGGTCCATCTGTTTATGGAGCGGGACTTCCCCTTGGCCATTCGAAAGATCTTTATCGGAGGCATCGGCCATGACATGCTTGTCCAGATGCTGAAGAAAAGGCTTGGTTCCTATTCCCCTGTATATCAGGAAGCCTTTTCTTCAATCAGCAAATACTCCGGTGGAAATGCTCGTCAGGCGCTGCGCCTTCTCAATGCCTATTACTTTCAACGCACCCAGAACAAGAAGGAGCATGCCGCGGCAATGGCCTTGGCTTGCCGTCAGGTTGGCAAGGATCTTTTAAGTATTTCTTATAGCCATTTCCCCACGAATGTTTTTGCCGTTGTAAAACATGATGGCTATATTGAGGCCGCGCTGTTTGGGGACCGCAAAAACGCGGCAGGCGTTAATGACGCAGTTTATCGCAATTGGCTCCTTATTCGAAACGAACCAGCCTCCGCCGCGCCGACCCAATGGCCAGCCATCATTAATCCGTTGATTGATGAGGCAATTGAGTGGAAGACGGATACACCAAGGACGCCTGAGGAAGAAGCCGTCCGAAAATGGGCGCGTGATCACGACATCAGCCCCGTTGGCCTGAATATTCCCGTCAATGATATCGGAGAGCCGGCGTGGAGCAAATTCTGGGAGGAAATAGATTCCTCCTCGGAAGAGGACACCTTAAATATTCTCAGCGTGCTGAAAGAGATTGCCGCCGGACTCTTCGGTCTTGAACGACAGGACCGCATTATCATCAGCTACCGGGAGCGCGGAAACCTGGAATCGGTTCGCGATTTTCTTGTGGGCCGGGCAAATACTTACTCCCATTTTCCATGCGAGGAAATTGCCATAGAAGGCGGTGAAGACCGGGAACCGGTAATCGATTTGCTGATAAAGCTGGCAGACCGGAACCCGAATCACATTTATTCCGTAGAACTCACCGGAAAATGGACTGATGCTCAGCTTAATGATCTCGATCGCAGGCGAGACATTCTTGGCAATCTTCAGATGCTATGGTGGATACAACAGGATGATCTGAAAGTGTACCTGCGGTTCTGGCCTCAATTGCGCCAGTTCTTCCGGATTTACAGGCTTGAAGATGAAATGTGGCGCGGCATTACTATAGAAGAGATACAGTCGGATATTGATTTTATTAAGAACATATCCGATGAAACTGATCCGGAAGGTGTTCGAAGGTTGCTCAATGTTCTTGATTTCCTCAAGAAATCCGGAGGTAAGTCATGAACGAAAACAGGCGAAGAGCCATTGTGTGGGACACTATCGAGCGTATTGCCTTTAAACCGGCTACAGACGATGACCAAAGGACTTGGCTGGGTGCATATGCAAGGACATTGCATACGATTTGGGACATGGAACCGGCATGGACTTTCTTAGCCCTTGATGATCATTTCGATGTTCCTTTTTTAATGCTCAATTGTATATACTCAATAGATTCGGTCCCATATTCTATCTCACTAGTACAAGCATCAACAACACCCCACTGCTATTGGCAAAATCATATAGATACCGGGTATCTCAGCAAGGCATCTCTATTTCCTGCAAGTGGTCAATATCCTTGTCAGCAATTTGCGCAACTGCGGAGAGATATCGAAGCCGTTCTGAATGGCATGATCTTACATCCTCGCTGTCATTCTCATCTGGAAGATCTCGGTGTCCAGAATGTGCAACTTGATGGGTCTATTGGTGGCTTGTCATCACACGAAGCCCGCATCGGTGGAGGAATCGAGAATCCATTTGTTTTTCTTTTTCATCTTCGATATCAGTTCTGCCTTGTGTCGGATCAAGCCAGGCAGACGGAGAGACAACGGTTGATTGAACTTTTTGAGAATGCCATTAGGAATAGCGATTCGACCGTGAATGCGCGGGATCTCTTTGGATTCCAGCGTCGGAACAACTAACTCGCAAAATATAACGGAAAAACGAAGGCCGAACATCTGGTCGATGAGATCGCCGGGACCTTTAGCGCGGGCAAAGCCTGGACCAGCGAGACGGTCTATTTAACGGCGCGTGGTCTGTGCAGCCAATATTTTTGAAGGTATAAGAATGCCCCGTCTAACCGAACAAGAACAACAAGAAATCATCCGCTTCATCGAATCGGGCAAGCCGTTGCCGGACAAATACCGCTTTCTCCTGTTCGAAGACAAGCGGGAGGTGGAATTAGTCTGGAATGGCAAGACGAGTGAGGTCTGCAATATCGTTCTGCCGTTCCAGGTGATCGAGCAGGTTGACGAACCGCGCGCGGAGAAGCCGGAAAAACAGGTGTTGCAGACGGACATGTTCTCGATGGACGCGCGAGGACGTCAGCTCAAGGGCTGGACGAACAAACTGATCTGGGGCGACAACAAGCTTATTCTCTCAAGCCTGAAGAACGGGCCGCTACGTGAAGAGATCGAGAAGCAGGGCGGCATCAAACTCATGGCCATCGATCCTCCGTTCGACGTGGGCGCGGATTTTTCGATGGACATTGAGATTGGGGATGATACATTCACCAAGAATCCTAATATCCTCGAAGAGATCGCCTACCGCGACACCTGGGGCAACGGCGCGGATTCCTTCATCGCCATGCTTTACGAGCGGCTGATCCTGATGCGGGATTTGCTGGCGGAGGATGGGAGTATCTATGTGCATTGTGATCCTCGTGTAAACAACTACATCAAGATGGTGTGCGATGAGATATTCGGAAACGAGCACTTCATAAACGAGATCGTATGGAAGAGGTCTGATGCCCACAATGACGCGGGACAGGGCGCTTGCTTTTACGGGAAGATTCACGATCTGATTTACGTCTATTCGAAGCACGATGACTACACGTGGAATCACCTCTACAACCCGCTCCCGCAATCGACCGTTGAGAAATGGTATCGCAATGTCGAACCCGAAACGGGACGCAGGTACAACAAGGCTGATTTGACTGCGAGAAAACCCGGGGGCAATACGAGATACGCTTGGAAAGGCGTTACGCCGCCAACAGGCCGATACTGGGCGTATTCAATTGAGAAGATGACCGCAATGGACGCGACCGGGAAACTTGTCTATTCGAGTTCCGGCATGCCTTATATGAAGAGATATCTGGATGAAAGTAAGGGGGTGCCGCTTCAAGACCTTTGGGACGATATCCAGATGTTGCGCGGAATGAGTGGAAATGAGCGCATTGGGTATCCGACCCAAAAACCTGAAGAGTTGCTGGACCGCATCATCCTTTCCTCCTCCAACGAAGGCGACCTCGTCGCCGACTTCTTCTGCGGCTCCGGCACCACCGCAGCCGTGGCCGAAAAACTCGGCCGCAAGTGGATTGCCACCGACCTCGGCAAATTCGCCATACACACAACGCGCAAGCGGTTAATAGGCGTGCAGCGCGAGCTCAAGGCTGCCGGCAAGAACTACCGTGCCTTTGAGATTCTCAATCTTGGCAAATACGAACGCCAGCACTATATCGGTATCAACCCCAATCTGCGCGAAGCGGAGCAGCAAAAGCAACTTGAGGCAAAAGAAGCGGCATTTCTCGATCTGATTCTGCGGGCATACCGGGCGGAGAAGACGACGGGCTTCGCCGCATTCCACGGCAAGAAAGCCGGGCGTCTGGTGTCCGTCGGCCCGGTGAACCTGCCGGTGACGCGGCTCTTTGTCGAGGAGATCATCCTCGAATGCCGCAAGAAGCACATCACCAAGGTTGACATCCTGGGCTTTGAATTTGAAATGGGGCTGTTCCCCAACGTGCTTGACGAGGCGCGGGCGAAGGGGATCGACATCGCGCCCAAGTACATCCCCGCCGAGGTCTTTGACAAGCGCGCGGTGGAGAAGAATCAGGTGGTATTTCATGACGTGTCCTATATCGAAGTCAAGCCGCTTGTGAAGGTCAGCAAGAGCCAATGCAGCGTGGCGGTTGAGCTGACGGACTTTTCGGTGTTCTATTCGCAGGACTCCATTGCCAACGCCGAGGCGGCGATCAAGGCCAAAGGCAGCCGCATCGTGGCGGAGAAGGGTCAGATTGTCAAGGTGAGCAAGGACAAGGACGGCATCGTTACCCGCGAGGTGCTGACCAGAAACTGGACCGACTGGATTGATTACTGGTCCGTGGACTTTGACTTTGAGAGCAAACGCGAGATCATCCGGGTGCAGAACGAAGAGAGCGGGGAATGGGAAGAACGCTGGACCGGCGATTACATCTTCGAAAACGAATGGCAGAGCTTCCGCACGAAGAAGGACCGGTCCCTTGAACTGAAGAGCGTCTTCCACGAATGTGAATCGGGCCGGCGTAAGCTCGCTGTCAAGGTTGTTGATATTTTCGGAAACGACACAATGACAATCGTTGCCGTGACCGTGGGGAAGAACGGAGGGAAGAAATAATGTCGAAAGAAATCGAAAAGGCTACCGGGGGGCATGCTTCGCCTTTCGAGCGAATCAAGCGCACGAACGAAGCCAACAACGAGTATTGGGAGAGCCGCGACCTGGCGGCGGTGCTGGAGTACTCGCAGTACCGGAACTTCGAGGCTGTGATCGAGAAGGCCAAGCTGGCCTGCTTCAACAGCGGGCGGCGCATAGAGGACCATTTTGCTGACGTCAGCAAAATGGTCGAGATCGGGAGCACCGCAACCCGGGAAATCGGGGTGACCCTGCTGTCCCGCTACGCCTGCTACCTTGTCATCCAGAACGCCGACCCCAACAAGGAGATTGTGGCGCAGGGCCAAACCTACTTCGCCATCCAGACACGGCGGCAGGAATTGACGGACGAGCGTATCGAGGAAGACCGGCGTATCCTGCTGCGCGAAGAGGTGCGCCGCCACAATGTCCAATTGGCTGACGCGGCCAGGGGCGCGGGCGTCATCCAACCCATAGACTACGCCATCTTCCAAAACCACGGGTATATGGGGCTCTATGGCGGGCTGAAACAGGAAGACATTCACCGGCGGAAGGGCCTGAAGAAGAGCCAGAAGATCTTGGATCACATGGGCAGCACGGAACTGGCGGCGAACCTGTTTCGCGCGACCCAGGCGGAGGAGAAACTGCGCCGGGAAGACGTGAAGGGGAAAGACGCCGCCAACCGGACGCATCGTGAGGTCGGCGCGAAGGTGCGGCAAACCATCCGGGAATTGGGCGGCACGATGCCCGAAGAATTGCCGGTGGTGGAAAGCATCAAAAAGATCGAAACCAAACAGCACAAGCAACTCGGTAATTCCGCGACGCCCACAAAAAGGAAAAGCGAGTAAATCAGATATGGCACTGCACAAAGACTTTCCGCAATCCCCGTACGCGATTCTCGATCCGGGCATCCGTTGGTTTCCCGCTGATGAGGCGTTGCGGGAAAGCAGCATGGAGAAGCTCATGCCGCCGCTCGTTGCGGAGCTTCGCCGAAAGGTGAAGGAGTTCCGGGACACCGGATACTCAGGCGCAGCGGACACCAGCCGGAGCCTGCTCAATTGGTGGTTCAAGACACCGCACCTGTTGCCAAAGGCCGATGGGACCATGGCGGAGTTTGAATACTACTTCGCCCAGCGCGAGGCGCTGGAGACGATTGTCTACCTCTACGATGTAGCGGGAGTCAAGGACAAGCACGACCTGATGCGCTTCGATGCAAGCGGGCTTGTGTCCGGGAGCATGTTCGACGAGACCTGGCGGCGGTTCGTGGTGAAAATGGCGACGGGCAGCGGCAAGACCAAGGTTCTGGGCCTTTCGCTGGCGTGGAGCTTTTTTCACAAACTGTACGAATCTGAATCTGAATTATCACGCAATTTTCTGTTGATTACGCCCAACATTATCGTGCTGGACCGGGTTTACCGGGATTTTCAGGGCTTGCGTATCTTTTTCGACGATCCGGTCCTGCCGGATAATGGTATTGACGGACGCAACTGGCACGACGATTTTCAAATGACGCTGCATCTTCAAGACGAGGTGCGCATCACACGGCCCACGGGCAATATCTTCTTGACAAATATCCACCGGGTTTATTCGGGCGAGGACATCCCGCCTTCGCCGGGTGATGAAGACTTGCGGGATTATTTTCTGGGCAAACGGCCCACGGGTGCGACAACGGATTCCAAGGTGGATCTGGGCATGATTGTCCGGGACATTGACGAGCTAATGGTGTTGAATGACGAGGCGCACCATATTCACGATCCGCGCATGGCCTGGTTCAAAGCCATTGAAGACATTCACAACCGTTTGAAGCAAAAAGGCGCGGCCCTTTCCATGCAGGTTGACACGACGGCAACGCCCAAGCACGACAACGGGGCCATTTTCGTGCAGACCGTGGCTGATTACCCGCTGGTGGAGGCCATCTCGCAGAACGTCGTCAAACATCCTGTCCTTCCCGATGCACCAAGCCGTGCTAAATTGCAGGAGCGCCAGAGCGCGAAGTACACCGAGAAATACGCCGACTATATCCATCTCGGTGTGATCGAATGGCGCAAGGCATACGCCGAACACGAGAAGATGGGCAAGAAGGCGATCCTGTTTGTGATGACCGACGACACGCGCAACTGCGATGATGTAGCCGAGTATCTGAAAGACCATTACCCGGACTTGAAGGATGCGGTGCTGGTCATTCACACCAAAAACAACGGTGAAATCTCCGAAACCGCCACGGGCAAGGACAAGGAGGAACTTGACAATTTACGCAAGGAGGCCAATGAGATTGATGGGATGGGCAGCCCTTACAAAGCCATTGTTTCGGTGATGATGTTGAAGGAGGGGTGGGACGTGCGCAATGTCACCACCATCGTCGGGTTGCGCGCCTATAAAGCCCCAAGCGACATTCTGCCCGAGCAGACGCTGGGCCGGGGATTGCGCAAGATGTATCCCGGTGATGTGGACGAGTACGTCAGCGTGGTCGGCACCAATGCCTTCATGGACTTTGTGGAATCAATTCAGGCCGAAGGCGTGGTGTTGGAGCGCAAGGCGATGGGGGAAGGGACGGGACCGAAGACACCGCTTATGGTCGAAGTTGACAAAGAGAACGAAAAGAAAGACATCGATGCGCTGGACATCGAAATCCCGGTGATGACCCCTCGTGTTTACCGGGAATACAAAAGCCTGGCCGATCTGGACATTGCCGCGATGGAGCATCAGCGATTGTTGTATTTGCATTTCAGCGAGGAAGAGCAGCGGGAGATCGTATTCAAGGACATCTCCACCGGCGAAATTACGCACACCACGATTCTCGACACTGCCGGCATTGCCGATTACCGTAGCGTGATCGGCTATTTTGCTCAAAGCATCATGAAGGATTTGCGCCTGGTCAGCGGCTATGACGTCCTGTATGGCAAGGTCAAGGCGTTTGTTCAAGAGGAGTTGTTTGACCGTCCGGTGGAACTGGAAGCCCCCAATACAATGCGCAACCTATCGGAACTGTCCGCAACCAAGACACTGTTTGAGACCTTCAAAAGAGCTATCAACGCGCTGACCGTCCGGGACAAAGGTGACGCCGAAATCCGGGACACGATCAAGTTGCGCCAGACCCGGCCATTCGTTGCCAAGGACCAAGGCTATATTGTCCCGAAGAAAAGTGTTTTCAATCGCATCATTGGTGACAACAATCTTGAACTGAAATTCGCCAATTTTCTTGAAAATTGCGACGATGTGATCTCTTACGCAAAGAATTACATGGCTGTGTCTTTCAAGCTGGACTATGTAAACGCCGAAGGCGACATTTCCAACTATTACCCGGATTTCATGGTCAAACTGTCCGACAAGCGGATTGTCATTGTTGAAACCAAGGGTCTGGAAGATTTGGATGTGCCGCCCAAAATGGCCCGGCTGCGGCAATGGTGCGAAGACATCAACCGGGTGCAGACAGGCGTGCAGTACGACTTCGTTTTCGTGGACGAAGAGAGCTTTGAAAAATACAAGCCAACGTCTTTCAAACAATTGATGGATGGTTTTCGGGAATACAAAGGATAAAAAGGAGAGTTATTCTATGAAAAACTGTGAGATGAAACTGACCGGCAACATACTCACCATAACGGTTGATGTTTCAAAGGATTTTGGTAAATCGTCTTCCGGCAAAAGCATTATCATCGCTTCAACGGAAGGCAATGTGTCCATACCTGAAAAGGATGACATAAAAATCGGTCTTAATGTTTACAAAAAAGTATAATGGAAACATCGGACCTGATCAGCAAACCCTACCTTCGGCTAATGACGCCGGAAAGCGCAAGCCTGTAACAATAGGTAATTTTATGGCAAACCAGCACACTGTTCCTTCGCATGATTTATGGCGCTCTCTCTATACCGCAGCAGATTTGTTTTTCAAAGAATCGCCATGGAAAGTTCTGGAAAACGGAATGATATTCGGGGTTGAAGACCCGGTTTCAAAACAAATTGGATGGTGCTCTGTCATGGGAAACGGTGGAATGGAATATGGGCTCGCTGTGCACCGAGGGGCCATAGGCTTTGAAGCTCTGAAGACGATGCTTAACGATATGGATCATGAAAATCTGCTTCCTCTTCTTGATTCACTCAATGTGACCTTTGACCACAGTGATTTCCTTGAAAACAGGGACCTTTCCGTATTAAAAGAGCTGGGCATAAGCTCTGTTTACAAAGGGACTCAGAAATGGCCGCGATTTCGGTCCTACCTTCCCGCACGGTACCCATGGTATCTCAATGCCGATGAGGCTTTTTTCCTCAAAGAGGCGATAGAGCAGGCCATGGAAGTCGCCCGTTTGGCTCGTATGGACCGCAGTGTTCTTGCAAAGGGATTTCCCGATCGGTTTCTTGTCCGTACGCAAACAAATGCATCCGGCATCATCGAGTGGAGAAATGAATACAGGATACCCGAATGCTATATCGAGCCTCAACGATTGGCTTTGAAGATCGATAAATCGAAAGTGGAAAAAATTAGCTCATTGCCGATAAGCAAAGACTTATTGATAGAAGCGGATTTATTTATTACGTCGACGCCTATTTGCGATTCTGAACCGCCCTGGCTTCCATGGTTGATGCTGGCGGTAGATGTCAGACGCGATTTCGTACTAAATGCCGAGCACATGATGAAGGATAGGGATCCTATTATCGAGGGATCACGACAATTGATTTTAATTTTAGAGGGACTTGACCATCGCCCGGGAAAAATCAGGATAAAGCATGACCAATGGCATCGCTATCTCAAACAATCTTGTGCTGACATCGGAATCCTTTTGGAAAAAGCGACATTCCTTCCCGCGATTAAAAAAGTGAAGGAATCAATGCGAGAATATATGAGGTGGGACAGGGAAATTCTAGATTCGTAACGGCCTTATTTTTTGAGGAGGCAACGGATGCCTGAATTAGGTTCGGAACAGCGACCGGTCGTTGTTAAAGTGACCTCGGAAGAAATGGCGAAACGGGTTTCGGAGATATGCGAAAAGCATGGGCTTCATTTCATCGCCGGATTTGAAGCGGTTGCGGACCTGACCGATTTGAAACGCGCGGTTAAAGAGAAGACCACTCCAAAAAACATATACGACCCGTGCCCGTGCGGGAGCGGGGCCAAATACAAATTCTGTTGCTCGAAGAAAGAAGTCGAATTGGATTTGTAGGCCAAAATAGGGGAGCGGTAAAAGTGGGTCTCGATAAAAAACTGAATGATGGGCTTGGCGACGAAGCTGTCAAGCGTCAGTCCAGAAAGGAATTCGCTCGGCAATTCCGTCATGAGGCGTATCACTGATAGGTAATTCAATTTTTCAGACGAATTTGTGCGCATGAGAAAAACCTCTTTACATGCGCTCTGTTTTTGCGCCACAACCGTGCTCTGAATGGCCTTGCCACTATCCTCTATCAGGCAAAA
>Ga0315279_10010468_pt1 | contig 10895 bp, 5 predicted proteins | sample YL17G06_20_MG_FD_203694 | JGI IMG/M metagenome (GOLD analysis project Ga0315279, IMG submission 203694) | Sediment microbial communities from Yellowstone Lake, YNP, Wyoming, USA - YL17G06_20 | ecosystem: Environmental > Aquatic > Freshwater > Lake > Sediment | place: USA: Wyoming | collected...
GAAGCATACATTGAGGTGTACCGCGCTTGCGCCAAGCCTTTCATCTGGCGCAAGCGGGAAGTCAAGGGATCCCAGCTTAGAAATACTCTGGTGAACTTATGCAACTAAGCACTAGCGTCATTCGGGAGACCCCCGGCTGTGCCGGGGTGGCAGTAGAAGTTTGACATATAAGGGAGTCCATCGAAGAAACTTCCCGTCGTGAACCGCCAAAGCACACGAAAAGGAGTTCTGCGATAGACGATAGTGAGAGTCTAAGCCATACGAAATGGGAGTGCAAATACCACGTGGTCTTTATTCCGAAGTGCCGGCGGAAGACGCTGTATGGGCAATTGCGGCGACATCTTGGAGTAGTGTTCCGACAACTCGCCGTCCAGAAGGAGAGCCGGATTGAGGAAGGCCATCTGATGGCTGATCATGTGCATATGCTGATTGCGATTCCCCCCAAGTACGCGGTGTCGCAGGTGATCGGGTACATCAAGGGCAAGAGCGCGAGCCATTTGGCACGGGTCTATGGAGAGCATAGATGCAACTTCGTGGGGCAGCATTTCTGGGCGCGCGGGTACTTCGTATCGACGCTGGGTCGGGATGAGGCGGTGATACGGGAATACACCCGCAGGCAGGAAGAGGAAGACAAGCGACTGGACCAGTTGAATCTATGGCAATGAGAGGCCACCCGCAAGGTGGCGCCAAACAGTCGGGGCCGCGTTAGCGTCCCCGCACAGCCGCTTTGAGCGGCTCACACCATAAAGCTCCCGGCTTTGCCGGGGGATACTTACTCAAGCGCTTTTCTGCCGTCTCGGCAGTTTTCTCGCCAAGTCGGCAAGCAATCCAGCGGCCGACCTGTTCGTTCGTGACTGCGCAACACCGCACACCCCAGAGGTCAAAGGGTTCTTGACGGGGGACCATCGCCATTTCAGAGATCTCAGGGACAGCCGTTCATGACCCCTCGCGGCCATCCACTTCCGTATCTCGACCATCTTATTAGTTTAGAGGGCGCGAGTCAGCGTACGCTTGCTTCTTCAACCGGTGGCTTGTCGCGATCTGCCCGGCTCAGAGCGTGGCGGTGGCCTCGACCTTGATCTCGGTGTAGGGCGCCGGCGGCAGGGTCTTCCCTGAAATGACTACGATGTTGAGAGCTCTGTCGATCTTCCATTTTCCGAGCGACGTCGGCACACCGGGCTCGAGGATGAATTCCCGCGGGTCATTTTGCGGGCTTCCGTCCGCTGCATCGATATCAACCGTGCCCGGGATTTTCAGATTGGCCGGGGACAGCAGCTTCACGGTGAGTTCGACCGTGCAGTTGAGCGGCAACGGTGAATCGAATTCCTTTGTCTGTTGGAAGAACCCATTGGCGTCTGTCGTTCCGGTCAGCTCTATTTTAGATCGAAACGTCTGCTGTTTGATACTCTGATCCACCGTGCGTATACGTCGTCGCTGCCCAAGTGGCAGAAGCACAAGACCAGCCTGTCGGTCATCTGAATGGCTTTGGGATAGTAATACGTGCTGAGAGATTTGTCGCCTATCATCAGTTTGTTCCAGGTTCTGGCCATGACGGCCGACCAATGAGACTCTCCGGCGGCGACGCCGCGACGAACGCATCCACCACGACGACCTCCTCTATCAAAGCATCTGCCACGCCTGGATTCTCCTTTTGGCCAACCAGGCTATCTTATCAGGTTAGAATCCGCGAGTCAGCATAAGCTTGCTTGCGGAGACGATATTCGATAGGGCAGACTTCGGATGCGGATGATGTCCCTAGCCGCGCACGGGCTAAGCAGGATCTTACCGCGGTACATTACAGTCCTGGGAAATTGTCTTGGTCTCTGTGTAGCGACTCCGAGCAAGGAGAGAAGGTATGACGGCCCATGTAAGGGGCGGCTACGTAAGCAACGTACCGTCGTTCGGGGGAACATACTGTCGATGAAACGAAAGCGATGTCTCCGATTCGGCGTACCGGCCTTTGCGATATCGTTCGCCCTGTGTTCACTGGGAAGCCTGTTCATCTGTCCCCCAGCCTTTGCCCTGGACGCAGAGGTAAAGCCTTACTGCGGATCGCCGATGATCCACGTGGACGGCAAACCTATCAGCCCGTTGACCTTCTTCGGCTGGGAATCCGGGATAGGGGGGCCGACCGACGTGAATCTGACCACTGACTGGCAGGAATTCAGCATCACCGTGGTTGCTCTCGAAGATTCGGACGGCGCCAGCGGCATCCACTTCCGCATGGGCGGCGAGGGACCGGGGACGGTGTGGGTGGACAACATCCACGTGTATCCGGGCGAAAAAGTGACCAACTCCGGTGCGTTGCTTACGCAGCCCCCCCTTACCGGAGAGAACTGGGCCCGCGGCGGCGACTTCGAAGGGACCCGCGAGGAAGTCGAACGCGAGTGGCATTTCTTCAAGACCGCTCAAGCCGAAGCAACCTGGGCTCTGGACCCCACCACAAAGGTCAGCGGCCATCAGAGCCTGCGCGTGGACATCACGTCCGCGGGCACGGACCACATGCATTTGCACTGGTACCAGACCGGCTATTCCGTCAAGGCCATGCAGAAGTACACCTATTCGCTCTGGATGAAAGCGGACAAGCTTCGCACGGTGGACTTCATGATGCTTCACATCAACGACCCGTGGACGATCTATCCGGCTGAGGCCGCTTCCGGGTCGCCGTACGTCCAACAAGTGCGCCTTGCGCGTGACGCCGGCCTTCACATTTTCAGCTTCGGCATCCCGATGCCCTGGCCGGAACCGGGCAAGAACCCCGAATTTGGCGAGGTTAACCGCAGCATTGAAACCACGATCCGGCAGGATCCGCAGGCGCTGCTTCTGCCCCGTTTTGGCATGGCCCCTCCGGAGTGGTGGCTGGCGCAACACCCCGACGACCGCATGCTCTTCGACGACGGCCAGACTGTCTCCATGTCTGTGGCTTCCGAAGCCTGGCGGGCGGAGATGCAAACCCATTTGCGGGCACTTGTCCGGCACTGTGAGTTGAAGTATGGCAGCCACATGCTGGGCTACCACCCGTGTGGCCAGCACACCGGAGAATGGTTTTACGAGCGGTCGTGGGAACCGCGGCTTTCCGATTTCTCCCCGGCCATGAACACCGGGTTCCGCAAGTGGCTCCATGGGCAGTATGGCACGGTCGAGGCGCTGCGCCAGGCCTGGAAGACACCGGATATCACCTTTGAATCCCTTCAGGTCCCGACCGCCGACCAGCAACGACGAAGCACGCTGGGGCTCTTCCGCGACCCGATCGCCGAGCGCCACGTCATCGACTACTTCCGCTACAAGCAGGTCGCCATGGAAGAACCACTGGAGATGATGGCGCGGGTCATCAAGGACGAGACCCACGGAAAGAAACTGACCTGCTTTTTCTACGGATATCTGTTCGACATGCACGGAATCCCCATGGGGCCGCAAAACAGCGGACACCTCGCGATGACGCGCATGCTGCAATGTCCGGATGTGGACATCCTCTGCTCGCCAATCTCGTACCTTGATCGCGAGTTGGGCGGCGCAGGGATGTTCATGAGCGCCGTGGACAGCGTCCGCGGCCGCGGGAAGCTGTGGCTGAATGAAGATGACACCCGTACCTACCTGACCCCGCCCGCGTCAGGTTTCGGCCGCGTGGACACTCCTCAAGGAACGTTCTGGGTGCACCAGCGCAACTTCGCCCAGCTCTGGCCGCGGCGTCTGGCGGCCTGGTACATGGATTTGGGCGGTATCGGCTGGCTCAACGGAAAAGATCTTTGGGACAATATCGGCCGGCTCCAACGTTTCTACCAGGAACATCTGACTGAACCGGCGTGCTGGGCGCCGGACGTCGCGCTCATTGTGGACGAGGACAGCCCGAACTACGCGGCCTGTACAATCCAGTTGAGCTGCCCGCTGGTCTATGAAATGCGCAGCCAATACTTTCGTATGGGCGCGCCCTTCGGCATCTACCTGCTGAGCGACCTCGTGGCACGCAGGGTTCCGCCGGCGAAGGTATACATCTTCGCCAACTGTTACCGGCTGGACGCCCGGCAGCGCGAAGCCGTGTTGCAGGCCACCCGCGGAAAGACCGCGGTGTGGTTCTATGGTGGGGGCTTTCTCGGCGATACGGCCCGTGACGTAAACATGGTCCAAATGGTCGGCCTGCAACTGCGACGGGGTTCCCCGGAATGCGGCAAGGTGACGCCTGAGAAAGCGTCGCACGGTTTGGCGGCGGGGCTGCACGAGCCTTTCAGGAACGAAACAACTCTCGATCCTCTGTGGGTGGTGGACGAGCCCGGGGCAGAGGTCATCGCCCGCTATCCATCCGGCGCCGCCGCCGTGGCCGCAAAGCAGACGCCGGACGGCCTGCGAGTGTACATCGGAGCTCTGCACTGCCCGGCAAAACTCCTGCGCAACATCCTGACCGCCTCCGGAGTCCACGTATACAATGACAGCGATGACGTAGTGTTGACCGATGGCCGGTTCTTCAGCCTGACGGCAACCAGCGCGGGTCAAAACCACCTGACCTTCCCCCAATCATGCACCATCGTTGATGCGCTCGATGGCCAATACGTTGTGCGGGACGTGAAGCAGTTGGATCTGGACTTGAGGCTTGGCGAAACGCGAATGTTCCTCCTGCAATAAGCATGACGGCGCGGTTTGAAAGGTTGGTCGCATGTGTCTGCGGCGGTCAAGAAGTGTAGCCGGTGGCGGCGCAAGAGGGCTGCACCCGCTGAGGGGATTGGGTGGTCCCGTCTGACTCGCGGTTTCGGGCCCAATAGGGCCGAAGACTCGCCTTCTCGTGCCGGAGTTTTCGCATGATGTTATTATTCGGCTCACCGGAATGTGAGGGCATGTTTGAATAGCCCGTGGGAGCTCTTCAAACACGTTTTAAGGAAGGTCGAGGTGCGAGCGGGACTTCTCTCATCCAAAGAGAATATCATGCCGGAAATGTCGTCTATTATTGGTGAAAGGGGTTTGACCCAGGGAGGACCGGCCATGGGAGCAAATGCGAGCGGTCGGATTTGGCCCGCGGGAGCGTGGGTGGTCGCGTGGGCATTAGCCGCGGGGTTCCTGTTGCCGTGGGATGTCGAAGCCAAGGAGGTCGTCCACGCCCGGGTCAGTTTCGACGGAGGCGGCGGCCTTGTCAAAGGTATCTCCGACGAAGACTGGAGTTACTTGACCTTGAACAGCCTGATCCTCGAGGGGGACGAGATCTGGGTGGACGAGCAAGGCGCCATCGAAGTCGAAATGTCGGGAGGGACCTTCCTGCGCATGGCCGACGTGAGCAACGCCGAGGTCGTGTCGTTGCCGCCGTCTGCCGTGATACGCGCCAAGGAGGGCGCTTTCTATGCGCAGCGTCTCCGGTTCAGTTCCGGGCAGATAGTACTCGAGACGCCGGTGTGCCAGGTGATCGTGGAGAAGCTCAGCCAGGTGCGCGTCGACGTTTTCAAAGACGGCCGTACCACGGTTACCGTACGGCAAGGCAGCGCACGCATTCGGATGCAATACGCGCGGGACGTTCTGGTCATGCGCGGCCAACGGGCTTATGTCGATCCCGGCTACCTTCCTGCAGGTCCGGAGCCGATCGACTCCGGCGAGGAAGACGATTTTGACCGATGGAACCGCGAACGCTCCGAACTTGTCGTGGCCGCCGCCGAAGCGATTCCTCCCGGCGTCGGGATCAAAGATGAAGTCATCGGCGCAGAAGACCTCGGCATGTACGGCGACTGGGTTCAGGTCGGTTCCGAATACTGTTGGCAGCCCCGTGTGGACGAGGATTTCGTGCCGTACCGGGATGGCTACTGGAGCTATGTTCCCGCTGTCGGATACGTTTGGGTAGGACAGTACCCGTTCTCCTACATCACCATGCATTACGGCCGCTGGCGCTACGATCCCGGATCCGGATGGTTCTGGGTGTACCGTAGCGGTTGGGCGCCCGCATGGGCCGCTACCCTGCGATTCGGCTCGACGTTCATATGGTGCCCGCTCGACCCCCGAGGGCGCCCCGTCGTTACATCGACTGCATGTTTTCCTGTGGGCGGGATGTATTTCGGCGTGCATGCCACCACCTGCTGCGCTGTCGATCAACTCCTCGCCGGGCGTTGCACGGTCTACGCTTGCACGCCAACGCTTGCCCAGCGATTCGTCAACGCCCGGGCCGAGATCTGGCGCATCTTCATGAGCAGCCGCAGCCAGATCCCCGTCGCATACAATGATCCCTCGATGCGAGTCCGCGACTATGCGCCGCGTCGTGTCATTCGTGGCCCAGACTTGCCCGGGCCGGGCAGGCAAAACGCTCCCGCGCGTGTAACGGCCCTCGAGTCGCGTCCACCCGACGCGCCTCACAGCCCTGAAACCACCACGCTTCGCGCCGGTGTCAAGGCTCCCGTCACATCCGAGTGGCGACCCGCACGCGTTCGTTCTGTCCATATGGACGCCAAGGGCCCTGCTGATGCGCCCAGGTCCACTTCCACTGCCATCACACAGGAACCCCCCAAGACCCAAGTCCGGACACAAACAGGCAGTTCTCGCGTAACACGTGTCGGTGTGCGTCGAGAGGCCGATGCTCAGCCCGACGCTCAGCCCGACGCTCAGCCCGTTGCTCATTCCCAAGTTGAGCTTGGGAACGAGGGGAACGACCGAACAGGGGAAAACAGTTCACCAGAAACAGTATCCCGCCCCCAACGATTGGAGCAAAGCCCAGCACGCGCCGTACGCTCTCTGGACACCGAAGAAACCAGTCCCGCTCCCGATGAACCCTCGACGACGCAGAAAAGGGATCGCGAAGTAACGCCGCCGGACGCGCCTGGAAGGGGCAATGGCAGAACTGTGGAACAGCCGCCTTCGGCTGTTGAGTCCCACACCGAGTCCCCTGCCCCTTTGGTCGAGCCGCGGCATGCGGATCCGCCGCAACCCGCTTATCAGCGACCCGCTGAAATCCAGACGCCTACGCATGAGGCCGTACGCCAAGCTGAGCCAGCGGTGCGACCGCCGGAGCCAATCTCCGAAACCGGACGCGCCATCCGCTCCGAACCCCAGTCCAGCCCGCCCACACCATCTGAGCAACACGAAGCGCCACAGGCCCCGCCGGCGGCAGCATACCCAGCGGTGGGACCGCCGGAACGAAACGAAGCGCCGGCGGCCTCGGCTCCAACCCGAACCGTCGAAACGCCGCCGTCCGCCACGTCTCCGTCTGTGCGCGAGGAGGATTCCTCACGCAGCGTTGGCAGCACGCGGCACTAACGCGGGGAGTTCAGGCGAGGCTGATCTCGAGCTTCCCATCCGCAGCGAGCTCGACATCCGTGGGAAAGGTGAAGGTGACGTGGTTGCCGTCATGGACGTGGGTGGCCTCGATGGCGCGGCCGTTCAGGGTTACATGCATCGACACGGAGCGCGCGATTGATCCCGGCGGAAGCGCAAGCGTGTTCAGTCGCAACCGGCCCCAACGCACCTCGACAGAGTATTCCGAGCGCCCGGCGGAGAGCCGCTGCGTGTAGGTTCCCCATCCCTCCGCGGTGGTGAAGGGCGCCTTGAAATCCTCAGGTGTCAGTCTTGGTTCGAAGGCAAGGCGGCCTTTGGGGCCATGGTACTCGAAGCCGCATGCGGCGAGGAACACGCCGTAACTCATCATTGCGCGCGCGTAGTGGTCGGAACACTCGATTTCGTTATATGGATTACGCTTCGCTGCGGCGTACCGGTCGTGAATCGTGCGTGTGACGGCCAACCCTTCGGTCAACAGACCTTCCCAGACCATGTGCGCGGCGACCTGGTACTCGAAACCGGTCATGCACTCGTTGAAATAGCCGATAAACGTCGGATTGCCGTCGCCGGGGGCCTTCTCGGCCCCGCCCTTGGGCCACGTGCACATCAGCAGGCCGCCTTCTCCGGGCATGGCATACCAGCGCCCGCCCGGCAGGGTCTGCTGCATGCCGTTGCGGTACGGCCCGATGTCGGGCGTGAAGTTGTAAGTCCAGAGGGATTTCAGGGCCGACTTCGATTCGTTCTCCGCTATGACTCTGGGCAGACCGACCTGGTACGCGAAGCTCTGTCCCATGACTTGGTCAATGTGGCAGCCGTCGTTGGTATTCGTGTTCGTTAGGTCCGGGGGACGATGAATGAAATATTCGCCGTTGAACAACTGTGCAACGATATTCGCGCGGCCAGCGTCCAGGACTCGGCGGCAACGCACCGCGAAGTCGCGGTCGTCCATCTCGACGGCCATTGCTTCACCGGCAGCAAGCGCCGCGAGGTAGAGCGAGCTTATCCAACCCATCGGGCCGAACCAGGCGGCATCCAGCGTGTTGTACTGGCGACCTTCCAAGAGGCCGTCGGCGTTCTTGTCCTCGCTCATGATAAACTCGATCGACGTGCGGACGCGCGGCCAGAGACGGCGAAGAAAATCGCCATTGGGCGACATCTGGTGTTCCCGATATGCACGGACAATCGTGCCGCAGAAGCCATCGTGCGCGACTTGGCGGGCGCTCTCGCCTCGGTAGTCCATGGCGCCGTTGTCGTGCCAGGCTAGTCCGAAATCCACGCGCTCGCGCAAGTCCCGCTCGACGGCGGGGAAAAGCCGCGCCATGGCTTGCGCGTATTGCCACACGTGTTGGCAAGTGCCGGCGCAGCAATCGACCCCTTCCCAGCCCCACCAGCGACCATTGTCGAATGCGTGAAGCGTCTGAGTGGCGAGGCAGTCCACTGTGACAAAGGTGCGATCGAGGAACCAGTACGGGAGAGAGGAGTCGTACCAAGTCTTGTTCCACAGCCGAGTATGATTTGAGAGACGGTCGAAGTTTTCTGCGATGTATTGTGCGACGGCGTCCGCGCCATCGAAACGGATGGCATACCGGCGCTTCAGCGTGCCGAAGTCCGTGATGGAGGCCATCTCACCCGACGGCGCCCCGTAGAACGGGAACCACCAAGAGAGCACGAAAGTAACCTTTGCCTCGGCGCCCGGCGCAAGCGTGAATGTCCTGCCGAGAGCACCCCCAAGGTGTTGATCAAGGGGTTTGACGACGTCGGCATCGTTTCGCGCGGAGAGGCGCTCGAAAACTATCTCCGCCCTCGGGGGCCACGCGCCGAGATCCGTAACGGCTGCGCTCTCGCCTGTGCCGCCAAGGAGCGTCAACGCCATCGAGCCGAAACCGGGCATTTTCTCGGGATCTGCAAGCGGCGGGGTGTCCGCGGGCGGTGTCGCTTCCGCGAGGCTGAGCACGCTAAGGTTGGCCGCATGCCTTCGCAGCGTGTTGCGCCGATGGAGAGATGCGCCTTCCCGTATACCATGACAGACGGCGTTTTCGAGCCAACCCGCCAGAGTGATCGCGACAGGCTTCGTGCCCGGGTTAAGCACCGTGAATTCGAGGATGGTCGCGGGGATTGAAGAATCGTTGATATTCAGCGGAATGAACGGTGAGAACGCTTCCAGATCGGCCTGCACCGGCGAAGCGTCGTCGCGGTACGTGACGCGCCCGATGGGATATTCGCCACGGAAGGAGACGTCCTTGAACCCCCGGCGGTCCAGCGTGCGGATTGACGTTACTCCGTCGGCAACGATGCGCATGGCGAAACCATGCTCCACAGCTTGGTCGGGCCGAACGGGATCCTTGTACTTATGCCCGTCCCAAATTCGGTTCTTCCCATCCGTGCTCGTTGTGGACCTGAAGATGTCCCAATACCACAGCCGGCCGTCGCCGCTCAGGTACAGTTGGCCGCAGGCGATGCCCCCTACGGGCATGCCGATGAAATCCAGTTCCTGGCCTCGGTACACCTCCGGTTCCCCACGGCGTGTAAGCGAGGCGATCCACTCCGGACGCAGCTTCTTGTCGCGCGGCACAAGCTTGTCAAAATCGCCGGTTGTGAACGGCCCGACCGCAACGTACGCTTCGCTCAGCGCCGCGGCGCCGCCAGCAACACCGGCCAGCCTGAGAAAATCCCTCCGAGACATGCCGCAACGGCAGCCAGGCGAAGAATACTTCGAGCGGCGAGAAGGATGATTTGCGTTCCTGTCCACTCTGTCCCTTCTGTCACTAAAGTCTGCGTTGAGGACTCAACATTCCGCGCCTGAGTATAGGTACACACATTTCCGGGCCGCAAGTCTGCGTTATCTTGAATGGCCCCTGAGCCGACGTTAGACTCACGAACAGCGTTGGGGAAAGCCATTACGTTCTTGTCATATGAAAAGGAGAACACGGCCATGCAAAAGCACTATCCGAAAAATCGCCACGATACCCACTCCCTATCGCGCAGGTCCTTTCTGCGAAAATCCGCCATTGTCGCCGGCGCGGCAACGTTAGGCGCTCCTGCGATTATCCGCGCGCAAAACCTGAACGAACGTCTCAACATCGCCATTATCGGCGCGGGTGGACGGGGCGCGGGGAACCTTGACGCCGTCAAATCGGAGAACATCGTGGCGCTGTGCGATGTGAATGAAGCCAGTCTCGCCCCTGCCGCCGCGAAATATCCCAAGGCGCGCACGTTTGCGGATTTTCGCAAGCTGTACGATTTCGCAAAGGAGTTCGACGCCGTAGTCGTCAGCACAACCGAGCACACCCACGCCTTTGCGACGCTACCGGCCTTGCAGCTCGGCAAGCACGTTTACTGCGAGAAACCGCTTACCCACGACGTATGGGAAGCGCGTATCATCCGCGAAGCCGCAGCGAAAGCCAAAGTGGCCACACAACAAGGAACGCAGATTCACGCCGGGGATAACTATCGCCGAGTAGTCGAGCTCATTCAGACCGGTGCAATCGGGCCGGTGCGCGAAGTCCACGTCTGGGTGTCGCGCGCCTGGGGCTGGCAAACGAAAGAAGAGGCCGAACAAGCCAAGGACATCGTGTTTGTCCAAAAGCGTCCTGAAGCCGCCGACGAGGTACCGAAAGGACTGGACTGGGACCTGTGGCTTGGTCCCGCACCCGAGCGCC
>Ga0315279_10010469_pt1 | contig 10895 bp, 7 predicted proteins | sample YL17G06_20_MG_FD_203694 | JGI IMG/M metagenome (GOLD analysis project Ga0315279, IMG submission 203694) | Sediment microbial communities from Yellowstone Lake, YNP, Wyoming, USA - YL17G06_20 | ecosystem: Environmental > Aquatic > Freshwater > Lake > Sediment | place: USA: Wyoming | collected...
ATAGGAATCGACCAATTTTGTAGGGGAGCCCCTCTGTGGGCTCCAATAAGGCGGCCACGGAGGGCCGCCCCTACTCTGTTTGGTTGTAGTAAGACACTTTTTATCATTTTTTCAGTTACCATAACCTCACAGGAAAGATGGTCTCCTCCGGCCTCAGCACTCTCTCAATAGACTTCATCGCCATTCGCTTCACCAGGACCTTTATCATATCTCTCCGGTACCAGGCCTCACCTCGGATGGAGTCTCTGGGTTGAGCCTCTTTAGCAGCCATCGCAGCTACCTCCTCTAATAGTTCATCACTCATTTTTTTGCCTCTTAAAAGATTTTCCGCTTTGACTGCCCTCATGGGCGTTGGAGCAGCAACTCCTAAAGCGATTCGGACTTCTTTACAGACCAGGTCATCCCCCTCGAGAGAATGGAGGACAGTTGAAATAGGAGTGGTGGTGCATAGGAGGTCGGAGCAGGTAACCGTTGCTTTATTAAGAGAGAGTAAGACGGCCACGCCAAGAATTGGAAGGTCGAGCGCTTGTCTTCTCTGATGCTTCCAATAGGCAGAGCCAGTATTGGGAAGAGGTTTCGGAATTAAAATCTCTGTTAGAACCTCGTCCTGCTCCAATACGGTTTCCCCAGGTCCGGTGAAAAACTGGTCGATTGGAATCGTCCGTTCTGATTTGGCATCCTTCAACTTCAACTGGGCAGCCAGAACAAGAAGCGGCGGAGCGGTATCGGCTGAAGGGGCTGCAGTACAGAGATTGCCACCAACGGTCGCCACATTCCTGATCTGGATGGAGCCAAGGACATCTGCGGAGTCAGCCAAAGCAGAAAATTCCTTTCTGATTAACTGCGACTTTTCAATGGCACGGTGAGTGACCATTGGCCCAATCTTCAAATTCCCATCATATTGAATTTTGTCCAATCCTGGAATTCCATGGAGGGAGATGAGGACATCAGGAGCAATCGTCTTCTGTTTAATCATGACGAGGACATCCGTTCCACCTGCAATGAGCGCTGCTTTTTCACCATATTGATTTAAAAGGCCAAGAGCTTCCTCAAGGGTCTTCGGTTTGAGATAGTCAAACTTTTTCATTGAAGCCTCCAAATCACTTCACTAAACTGGGTAAAAAAAGGGCAATCTGTGGGAAAACGATCATGAAAGCCATCGTGATACAATAGGCTGGGATAAACCAGATCACACCCTTGAAGACGGTTGAAAGAGGTATATCTTTTGCCATACCAGCCACCACAAAAGCGCATATTCCCACTGGAGGGGTGATGGCTCCCATCGTGGTGACGACTGTAAGGATACACCCAAACCAGATTGGGTCATAGCCCAATTTCATCGCCATGGGAAAGAAGATGGGAATGGAAATCAAAAGAAAGCCGAGGGCATCCATCACACACCCTGCAATACCGTATATGATTAAAATCCAAATCAAAATGACATAACCAGGAATATTGAGAGCGGTGACAAAATCGACAGCCAAAAATGGAAGTCTACTGATCGTCAGGAATCGACCGAAAATGACGGCTCCCCAAACGATCACAATCACCATGCATGATACTTTTAATGCATCCAGAATCGCCGACCCCAACCCCTTCCATGAAAGCTTTCTTCTGACAACGCCACCGGTCACTAAGGCAAAAAAAGCACCGGCTGCCCCTGCTTCGGTCGGAGTATATGCCCCAGAATAAAGGCCGCCCATGACCAGTCCGAATAGAACAAGCATTTCAAGGGCTCCGGGAAGGGCCTTGATCTTTTCTACTAAATTCACCTTCGGTCCACCAGGTCCCCAGTCCGGGTGTTTCACGCAAAGAAGATAGATCGTGATGCAGAATAGGATGGCCATCAGAATTCCTGGTAAAGTTGAACCCCAGAAGAGTTTGCCAATGGATTGTCCAGTCTGTATGCCATAGACGAGAAGCACTACACTGGGAGGGATTACCACTCCAAGCGTTGAGCCGCAAGCAATGGAGCCGCTACAGAGTGCCTTGTCATAGTTATACTTCTTCATCTCTGGAAGGGCGACGGCGGTCATCGTGGCTGCTGTGGCCGCATTCGAACCACAGATGGCAGCAAACCCAGCACAGGCCATGACAGTCGCCATGGCCAAACCACCCCTCAAACGGCCAAACCATTTGTAGGCTGTATTATAAAGGTTCTTATTTACTCCTGAATAGAAACAGATGGTACCCATGAGGATAAAAGGGGGAATTACTGTGAGACCATAAGAAGAGAAGTTTGACCAGGTTTCCGTGCCAATCGTAGAAAGGGCAGCGCTCAAACCGCTGATATACCAGATCCCCAAAAATCCCACCACTGCCATCGAAAAGCCAACGGGCATCTGTAAGATGATCATGAACACGAGAAGAATAAGGATACCGATCAGTCCAATCATCTATTTTTCTCCTTTCTCAGGAGCAAGCGATTTCAGAAAATCGATGAATAATACCAAGGCAAGGAGACCGCAACAGATGGCAACAAGATAAACGAATGGGTGATAGATGATCCTCAGTGTTTCTGATGTTTCTCCTCGTTTCCAGATGGTGGTTGCAAAGACGGCCACTTGCCAGGCAACCAGAGCAAAAAAGATCATACAGAGAAAAGAACTGATGGAGTTCATGATCTGTTGCGTCCGTTTCGAATATCGAGTAGCCAATACATCTACGGCGATATGGCTCCGAGTAATCTGGGTATAACCCATGGCAAAGGCGACCGTTAATGCACCCAGAAATCCAACCAGTTCATAGGCACCTTTGAGAGGTGCGCCCAAAGGTCGCATTATCATATTGGCACAGGCAATGCCTATCATTGTCAAAAGCGCCACCCCCCCCACCCAGATAAACCACTTATTTAACAGACTACTGATCTTTTCGAATACCCCCATTACGATTCACCTCAAAGGAATTAAAAGATTCTTTAAAAAGTCATAGAGGACCCCAATCGTCCAGTCTATGAAAGAGGTCCTCTATGGATTCAGAATAATCTGATTACTTTGCGTACTCCTTACTATATTTCCCCTTGAGTTTCATCACATCATCGAGAATCGCTTTCGTTGTTAACCCCTTCGCCTCATAATCTTTCAGATATTTATCCGCCATTGGCTTGAGTAAAGCATACCACTTAGCGAGTTCCTCTTTCGAAAGTTCATACACCTGTACTTTTGGATCTTTGTATGTTTCCATAGACCATTTCATCGCTTCTTTTACATGATTGTCTACATACTGCCCTGTCCAGATGGCCTGTTCTTTCCGCAAGCCATCGATTGCCTTTTTCACATCATCGGGCAGAGCATTCCATTTGGCTTGGTTCATCACAACAGCGAATGAGACGACAAAGAGATTGACATTACCAGTTACATGGCGGCAGTATTCGGCGTATTTGAAATCCTTCATCACTTCCAAGGAAGAGACATTCCCTTTGATGACGCCCTTTTGAAGTGCTTCAGGAACATCGGATTGAGGCATGGCAACAGGTGCTGATCCAAGGATTTCAAGAATTTTTGCACCGGTTCCTGATGCTCTCAGTTCGTAACCTTTCATATCGGCAAGGCTCCGTATGGGTTTCATTGACATGATGTTTGCTGGTGGGCAGGTAAACATGGTGATGACCTTCACCTTTTCAAATTCTTTCGGTTTATATTTGTCGACCAGATCCCATAGCGAAACACTTGCCACAGTAGCATTTGGCCAGCCGAGTGGTAAATCGACTGATTCAACTACAGGAAATGCTCCGGGCTGATAAGAGGTGGCAAGGCAACCAATATCTGCTGTTCCAGCGATGACCCCGTCGAACATATTCTTTGCTGTAAGCAAGGTGCCGCCCGGATAGGTATCCACTTTCACCTGTTTTTCCTTTGGAAATTTTTCAGTCCTTTTTTCTACCTCGGTCTTCCACCTTTCCATTTGAACGCATGGAAAGGTCGGGGCAGGTGGAAAGTTTGCATAACTCAGTTTAATTTGCGCCTGGGCAGGCAGTGTTAATAAACTGCCTCCCAACAGTAACGATACCATTAATCCTATGGAAAAAATTGATACGATCTTTTGATTCATCGCTCTATCCCTCCTTTTTTAAATAAGGAAAATCTCCTGAATACCCTATCACACTAACTAAATCCTTATTGAGTTTTTTAAATTTCCCACCTCCTTTCTCAGAATTACCATCTTTTAGATTCCTCGATTGTCAAAGACCCGTTTGCTCTTTCGCTCTGATCGGGGCAAGGTGCCATAATCCAAAATCTCCACCTTGCCGCTGACCAAGATCTGTTTTTTGATCTCCTCCTCAATGGTGTTAGCTAAAACTGAATCTCCTGCTGGATCACCTCCCTCCGTCCTTTCTACTTTAATGGTCATATAATCTTTACCATCTTCTTTACGCTCAATGTGGATCTGATATTCACTGCCAACCTCTTTCATATTAGAGAGAATATGATCGATCTGACCAGGGTAGATGTTGACGGCTCTGAAGATAAACATATCGTCAGAACGACCTAATAATCGATCGTGCATTGGAAGAATTGAGCCACAGGAACATCGTTTTGGAATAAGTTTAGTGAGATCTCTTGTCCGGTAGCGTATAAGTGGTGCAGCCTCTTTTCGAAGGGTGGTGACCACCATCTCTCCGGTTTCTCCAGATGGAACAGGCTCGAGTGTATCGGGGTTGAGAAGTTCGAGGATGTAGTAATCCGCCCAATAATGAATGCCTTCATGATAGATACAATCAAGCCCTGTTCCAGGGCCATAGAGTTCAGTCAAGCCAGGGATGTCGAAGACATGCTCCACTCCCAAGAGTTCTTTCATCTTCGCTCTCATCGCATCGCTGGAACGTTCAGAACCCATGATCACCTTTTTAAGAGCGATCCTATCCCTCAAGCCTCTCTTTTGAACCTCTTCTCCCATCAGGATTGCCATGGAGGCCGTGGCACAGAGGACGGTCGCTTGAAAGTCCTCTAAGAATTGACACTGCATATCGATATTTCCAGGCCCGACAGGGACGGTCAAGGCACCGAACCGCTCACATCCCAGTTGAAACCCAACACCGGCCGTCCAGACTCCATATCCCACTGTAATTTGGACTCGATCTTTTGTGGTCAGCCCAGCCATCTCATAACAGCGGGCAAACATATTTAACCAGTCGTTAATATCCTTTTGAGTATAACAGAGCACCTTCCGCTTCCCAGTAGTCCCGGAGGAGGCATGGATCCGAACGATCTTTTCAAACGGAGCCGATCTTAAAGGGAAGGGATATCCCTCCTGAAGATCTTTGGCGGTGGTAAAAGGGAGTTTTGAGATGTCTTTGAGAGTTTTGATATGTTTCGGCTTAACACCTGCCTCATCCAATCGTTTCTGATAAAATTCAGAGTTTTTATAAACATGGTTGACTGTCCATTGAAGCCCTTCCAACTGGATCCTCTTCAGTTCCCTCTCCGTCCGAATCTTTGGCATGAAACTCCGTCCCATTTTCATCCTCCTGTAATTTTCGACCCCATCGTATTAGAAAAAAGGGATGTAGTCAAATGAAAATTATCACATTATCTCGAATTTTAAAAAATTACTCTCCTCCTGGGGGGAGACGGACATAGAACATAGCACATAGCGTTGACAGAAAAGAATAGCGTCGGCATTCCTACCTGCCGGTATAGATGTATTGCCCTCGAAGAGGAAACTGTTTCGAGGTGGTTGGAAACAGAAGAATGACTTCCCATCATTAGACAGCTATTACTCCCCGATTCGTTCCGGCTCCACCTTCCATATGTCCCAGCAATATTCCCGGATGGCACGGTCGGAAGAGAATTTGCCGATCCGGGCCACGTTGAGGATCGCCATCTTGGTCCATTTGGCTTGGTTGTGATACATCTGGCCCACCTGTTCCTGACAATTAATGTAAGACTGGTAGTCGGCGAAGAGCATATATTCGTCACGATAGGTAAGCTCATCAACTAAGGGTTTAAACAGGGTCTGGTCACCCTGAGAAAAGTAGCCCGAGCGGATTAATCCCAACGCTTCGTGGAGGCGGTGATTGGAGTATCGTAGGCCACTCCCCGGACTACTCGATCGGGAACCCAGCGCACCCGGTAGTGACCTTTTTCGTCGTAGTAATGCTCGGTATGCCATCCCAGTTTAACATCGAAGGAGATCTCTGGACGCGGGATCTCCCAGGGGTTGCCGAAAAGTAGCCATTTGTCGGTCGATTCCACCTGCCAGCCGTTGCAGATTTCTTGGTTGAAGATTCCAAATTCGTAGCGGATGCCATATCCGATCGTCGGGATCTGGAGAGTAGATAGGGAGTCCATAAAGCAGGTGGCCAGGCGGCCAAGACCACCATTACCGAGCCCGGGCTCTTGTTCATGTTCGATGAGTTCATCGAGATTGAGCCCCATTTCCTCGATGGCCTTTTTCATATTGTCAAACATGCCCATATTGATCAGGTTGTTTCCAAGGTGCGGGCCAAGCAAAAATTCGGCGGAGAGATAGCATACCGTCCGACTCTCCTTTTGGTAATAGGTCTGTGCGGTTTTAATCCAATTTGCCATCAGACGGTCACGCACAGTATAGGCCAATGCGAGATAGTAGTCATTGCGGGTAGCAACCGGGGCGAACCTTCCTTGTATGAATGCGAGGTTATCGGCGAAGGCCTGCTTGATGGCCTCCACACTGAGGCCGATTCGGACCGATTCGTTTTTATTTCCTGGAGATGAATTTTCTACCTCCGGGCGCTTTTCCTGTTCGTCCATCGAGAAATCCCTCCTTTTTTAACTGACTGACTTCTTGCTGATCTTACCTTAATTTTGGTTGGGAGGAAAGAAAAAAGAAGGGCTTGTTTTACTGGAAACGTTAGGTTTTATGAGTTCGGAGTATCAAAAAAATCTCCGAACTATAAACTCCTAACTACGAACCAATCACTCCGAACTTCTCAGTCTCTTTGTTGCCTCCAAATCGACCTTAAAGGTCTTAGGATCGATGACCACCCCATAATCTTCCTTAGCCCTTTCAAGGCTCACATATCCTTCCATCACATCTCTCTCTACCATTTCTGGTTCACGCTCAAAAGGATTTCCACAACCTCCTCCACCAGCTGCATCGATGGTCACCACATCCCCTGGTTTCAGCTGCGTTAATCCATATGGATTTCCAGGCACTCCGTTTACCAAAAACTGAGCCCTGGCTCCAGGTTTACCGTCAAAGAGTCCTTCTGGAGGATGGATATGTCTTCCAGCCTGTATTCCTAAATTCACAGGCGGAATAGGAGCATATTTATCATCAGGTACTCTAAAGACTTCCCTTTGCCCAAGACCTCCCTTCATCCGGCCTGGACCGCCTGAATCAGTGAGGAGTTCCCTGGTTTCAACAATGAGGGGCGTATCACTTTCGAATATCTCAATAGGCGTATTTGCACCATTGGCAGGGAAAATGTAGACGTAATGGCCATCGCTGATAGAACTTGCTCCCATCCCACCACCCCTGATGATCACGGAATGCCATGGACTTCTGTCGTTCCTCTTACCATAGAAGACATTCATCTGTGCCGGCGTTCCTCCACTTGCTGCAATCACCTTATTGGGCACGACTCCTGATAGAGCTCTGTAAATAATTTCAGTCAAAAAATGTCCGATGACAAGACGCGCTGCCACGGCTGCAGGAAACTTGCAGTTGACTATGCTACCCTCAGGGACTTTCAGTTTTATGGGTCTTGCACAGCCATCGTTGTTAGGTATGTCAGGACCGAACATACTTTTCATAGCCATAAATACATAGGCATAGGTGAAGTTATAGACGACATTTCCACCCCAATCTACTTGAGGAGAAGACCCATTGAGGTCCACGATGATGTCATTTCCTTTTACCTCGGCCGCCACTTTGATGATGATATTATCTCTTCCCTTCATCTGCTCTATAATTCCCTCAGCTCGGTATATGCCATCCGGAATCTTCTCAATCTCTTCCCTCATGCTTTTCTCTGTGCAGCTAATAATCTGGTCTGCCAGATCATCCAGATTTTCTAAATCATTTTCCTTGAGCATTTGGCCTATCTTCTCAGCACAGACATGATTTGCTGCAATCTGGGAGCGAATATCTCCAATAACTTCATCGGGTGTCCGGACATTCCAACGGATCATATCAATCACAGACTGATTGAGTACACCAGCATCGTAGAGCTTCACTAAAGGGATGAAAAGTCCTTCCTCAAAGACATCATGGTTATCTGAGGAGACTCGACCCCCAATATCCGAGTGATGAAAGACACAGGCAGTAAAAGCAACCAATTTATCTTTATAGAAGATGGGGCTTATCACACAGACATCGTTCAGATGACCTGCCAAAGCCCAGGGGTCATTGGTGATGAATACATCGCCAGGTTTGTAAGTTTCCAAAGGAAGCTTGGTTACGAGATTTTTGATTCCCAATGCCATGGCTCCAGATTGGCCGGGTGTTGCAAATGACCCTTGGGCCAGTTCCCGGCCTTTTTGGTCTGTAAACATGCAGGTGTAATCATGAGCATCCCTGAGCAGGCTTGAAAATGCTGTCCGAGAAACGGCACTGTCCGCTTCATCGACAATGGAAATCAATTTTCGCCACAGTATTTCTAAGGTTATTGGATCAAAGGGGCGTCCCATTTTTATGCCTCCTAACAGTTACGGCCAAAGGTTAGAGGACCGCTTCGCTTGAGGAGCGTTTCACTTGAGGCAAGATGATTTGCCTCCAACCTCAAGTCCCGCTTTGGGAGACGCTCCTTCAACCTCATCCTATTTCAGATCGATCCATAAAAATCCAAAATCATCCACTGAAACTGAGGCGTCCTCGCCAACAATGACAGTCGACTCCTTTTCCTCAATAATGGCAGGACCTCGAAACTTTAAATTTGGAGAGAGTTTATATCGATCATAGACAGTATAGAGGATAAAATCCTTTGCAATAGGGGAGTAGGCTTTACGTTGCCCTTTGATCGCTTTTTCAATAGACTGGCCCTTTTTCTCAAGTTTTGGCAACTGAAGAAGTCTTTCAGAGAGACTTGCCCTAACCTTAAAGTTAATGAACTCTATCTCGGAATCAGGATAGGTCCTTCCATATAACTTCTCATAGACTTCATCAAAGCGTCGGCGAACCTCCTCTTTCTTCATCTTTGTGAAATCTCTTTCGTGGATTGGAACGTTTGTTTCTGCTCCCTGTCCGACAAAACGCATATCTATGGACCTTTCAAACTTAATATCTTTTTCTGTGGTTTCTTTCTTCAATATTTTTGTTGCCTCCGCCTCCAGTTCCTTGAAAATCTTTTCTATTTCATTAAAATCTGCGGCTGCCAGAGAGACCTTGTGACTTCGGAGGAGGTCAAAGGCTCGAGGAGCAGTGAAAAAACCAAGAGCTGAACCTACTCCAGCATTCGGTGGGACGAGTAGACGAGGCGCTCCCAATTTCTTGGCTAAACCATAGGCATGAACTGGACCTGCTCCGCCAAAGGCAACAATGGTTACGATTTTTGGATTTCCTCCTTTTTCAGCAATATGTGTCTTAGCTGCTCCGGCCATTGTCTCATTGATGAGATCATGGATTCCCCATATGGCCTGTATGAATGAAACACCTAAGGGCTTAGCAACCTTCTCCTCAACACCACGCCTTGCCGCCTCTTTATCAAGCTTCATTTCACCTCCAAGGAAATAGTTTTCATCAAGATAGCCTAACAAGAGATCAGCATCTGTCACACAGGATTCAGTACCTCCTAACCCATAACAGATCGGTCCAGGATCCGCTCCAGAACTTTCCGGCCCAACCTGAAGCGTTACCATTCTGCTTACCTTTGCAATGCTTCCGCCTCCTGCTCCAATCTCCATCAAGTCAACAACAGGAACCTGAATGGTGAGACCACTCCCCTTCATAAACCTCTGAACACGGCCAACCTCAAAAGTCGGTACGACACCGGCAGCCCCTTTTTGAATCAGACAGGACTTGGCCGTTGTCCCTCCCATGTCAAAGCAGAACATTTCCGAAATATTAAAAAGTCGCCCGTAGTATTGACCTGCTATGACGGCGGCGGTTGGACCAGACTCAATGATCCTTACTGGAAACTCAGACGCTGTTTCGACAGAGGTAACGCCTCCACTTGAAAGCATGATGAAGAGCTTTCCTTTAAAACCTATAGACTCCAGCCTTCCAGCCAACCTGGAGAGATATCTTCCTGTCAGAGGCTTAACATAGGCGTTGGTCACGGTGGTACTGGTTCTTTCGTACTCTTTAATCTGTGGTAAAACCTGGAATGAAATGGAGATCGATATTCCAGGTGCTTCCTTTTTAATGATCTCCTTGAGCATGAGTTCATGGATTGGATTCTCAAAAGAGTTAATCAGACAGACAGAAATTGATTCAACGCCTGTCTTGAGCAGAGTGCGGACCACCTGCCTTGCCTCTCCTGGGTCTAATGGCTTTAAGACGGTCCCATCGCTCCGAATTCTCTCATCCACTTCGAAACGAAGGTGTCTCGGAATCAAGGGTTTAGGGAATTCAGCGAATACATCATAAGGTGCATACCGAATTCCTCTTCCAATCTCTAATACATCCCTGAAACCCTTGGTTGTGATCAGACCTGTTTTAGCTCCTTTTCTCTCTATGATAGAGTTAATAACCAAAGTCGTCCCATGGATCACTTCGTCCAATTTCTCCACAAAACCTGGGGTTTTTTTCTCTATCTCTCTTATTCCATGCTCCACAGCATCAGAGGGATCTTTAGGAGTGGTCAGACACTTATAGATCTTTATCTCCCCTGTTTGATCACTTAGAAGGACGAAGTCGGTAAAGGTGCCGCCGATGTCACAGCCTAACCGATAAAACTTTTCAGCCATGTAGACCTTCCATCTTTCAAATTCGAAATTCGAATTTCGAAATCCGAAACAAATTCCAATTTCGAA
>Ga0315279_10010470_pt1 | contig 10895 bp, 8 predicted proteins | sample YL17G06_20_MG_FD_203694 | JGI IMG/M metagenome (GOLD analysis project Ga0315279, IMG submission 203694) | Sediment microbial communities from Yellowstone Lake, YNP, Wyoming, USA - YL17G06_20 | ecosystem: Environmental > Aquatic > Freshwater > Lake > Sediment | place: USA: Wyoming | collected...
GACAGGGAGTGTCCAAGCCCAGAGGAGATTCTTGTACTTTTCCTTGGCGGGTCTGCCACTAATTCGACAGGCAGACCTGTCATATATCCCTGCCCAGAGGGGGCGCACCGTTCCGGGGTTAGGGAATCAATCGCTCGCGGTGGCCGTAGCACGCCGCCGAGGTCACTTAGCTGGCCTTATCGCGTCCCGATACTGCCGGGCGACATGGCAGCCCTGATGAACAAGGTCACGGAGGCGACGAAGGCGGCCGAGACCCACCTCATCGTCCGTCACGAGGAGACGGCGGCCAAGCGCAGCCAGGCCAACGCGGCGAAGATTCTCCAGGACAACCCGACGCCGATGCGGCTCCGGGAGTTGGAGGTTCTGGAGAAGGTCGCCGCTGGCGGCAAGCTGAACGTCGTGTTGGGCGAGAAGGGCCTGGCCGAGCGGGTCGTGAACCTGCTCTGATTGCCTGAATCCACCTGGAGGCCGGAGACGGAGTCTGGCCTCCAGGCTCTTGTCTCCCGGCCAAAGGCAGCCAATCACGTCCCCAGGAGGCCGCTTAGACCTCACGTTGTGGTCTTCCCCGACTAGGTCAAAGAGATCACATGGCTGGCGCTCATCCGGACGAGCGCCCTTGCGTCCGCAGGCCCGAGGACGATATCCAAGCCATCGCCGCCCTGCGAAGCCCTTTTGAGCCTCTGAGCCGGCCCTCAGCCACGAGACGAGCAAGAGTCTTCCGGGCTTCGCCATCTTGCCAGTGGCAGACTGCCCTCCACGCAAAAGGGGAAACTGCCGCGACCACGAGTCGCCAACCCCCTGGGCCCCACCACGGGGCTTGGACCCTACCCGGGGAGCCTGACTCGCCGGTTCCCGGCCGCCCAACGTTCCGACGCGCGATGCTTAGGCGGTCGGCTCCTGGACCTCACCACCTTGATCGGCCGCCTTGATCATCGCCACGATGGCCGCCCGGATCGCAGTGGGGGCACCGGCCACTGGGCGACCACTTCGGCCAGGTCCGGGTCCGCCAGCGGGTCCGCGGCGGTCAGCTCCCGCACGGGTGATACGCGCGAGCATTGAAGGCTGCGGCTTTGGTTCCCTGGGATCGGTCATTGGCGTGCCGTCCGGCAGATCCACAACGCTCGTCTCGACTGAAGGAGACCCGTCCGCAGAAAATCATAGCGGCCGGGAGGGTAAGCACCGAAGTGCCTTCAGGACCGATGGTCCCGCACCTCCCGGCCGTTTGACGTTGTAACGTGCGGGCTCAAGATTGTCGAGCTTCGGCGGGTGGCTGCGTTGCGGCAAAGGAGACTACCCCTTACTACCCCTCTGCCCTCAGAATTACCCGCTTTCCCCGCAAAACACGGCACTTGTTTGCACCTACTTGCAGAGGGATAGGGCGGAGCATAAGATGGGATTCGGTCTGAACTTACAGGTGGTTTGGCGGGCCCGTCCCGAATGCTTCGGGACCAAGAGGTCGAAGGTTCGAATCCTTTCGCCCCGACTTCGACGTAAAACACGCCGGTTCCTAGACTTAGGAACACCTTTCCGTGCCGGAAAGTGCGGCTCAGAGGTCCGGGATTTCGTGGTAAACCTACCGCGAAACTCCCGACAGGAGTCGCACAATGGCACGTCCGAGGAACCAGATTCCTTCCTATCTGCCCCATCCTGCTTCGGGGCAAGCCCGCATTCGCGTCAACGGACGCGACGTATACCTCGGCCCCTACGGTTCCCAAGAGAGCAGGCAGGCGTATGCCCGGTTCATCGCCGAGAACTTCGCTAACGGGAAACCTCCCTTGCTGACCATCCCGGCGGGGGAGAGGTTGTCAATCGCGGCGCTAGTCGTCAAGTACGATGACTTCGACCGGTCGTACTACGTCAAGAACGGCGTTTCTACCGATGAGCGGTATGCGATCAAGGCCGCCGTTGACCCACTCGTTCGGCTCTATGGCGACACTCCGGCCGACGAATTCAGCCCGAAGCGACTGAAGGCAGTCCGTGAAGAGATTGTCGCCAAGGGGCGGAAGGGGAAGGGTAAGCGGAAGACGAGGGAGGGGGAGCCATTGACGCGAAAGTACATCAACTACCGGATGGCCTGTATCATCCGGGTGTTCAAGTGGGCGGTGGAGGAAGAACTCGTCCCCGTCACTGTCTACCAGTCGCTGAAGGCGGTCGCGCCCCTTCGGAGAGGGCGCACAGCGGGTGTGCGGGAATCGGTCGCCGTGAAGCCCGTCCCCGACGAACACATTCCTCCCGTCCTGGCAGTCGTCTCTCCGCAGATCGCAGCCATGATCCGGCTGCAACTCCTGACGGGGATGCGCCCGGACGAGGTGACTATCATGCGCCCGGGTGATATTGATCGCAGCGGCGACACTTGGGTCTACCGGCCTCAGAGGCACAAGACTGAGCACCACGGCATCGACAAGCTCATCTTGCTTGGGCCGAAGGCTCAAGAGGTGTTGTCGCCTTGGCTGGAACGCGACCCGGAAGCATATCTATTCAACCCGAAAGAAGTCTGGGAGGCGAGATTGGCCAGCCGGCGACGGGACGGGAAGCCTGCTCGAGCAAGAAGACGGAAACGGTCACGTGTGGCTCGACCGCCACGCGACCATTACAACGATGAAGGCTACTGCCAGGCGGTGGAGCGAGCGTGCAAGCGTGCCGGAGTCCCGAAATGGACCCCAGGGCGGTTGAGGCACAACGCGGGAACGAAAGTCCGGGCGAAGTTCGGAGCAGAGGCAGCCCAACTGGTTCTCGGTCACCAGAACCTTTCCACGACCGAAATCTACGCCGAGAAGAACAGGAAGTGGTATGAAGAAATCGTGAGCGAGATCGGATAGAATAAGGGGCGGCCCCGCCGTGAAGCCGGTTGCCGACATCGGCATCACCCTTCTCTTGCGAAGGTGCGGCTCACGGCGAGGCTCATTCAATCAGACCTCGTTGTCTGAGGAGTGTCACCGCATCCTCAGCCTGGTGCTTTAGAACCAAGTTGGTTTCGCCCGCCGGCCGTTGGGATTCGACGGGTCGAGCGTCGTTGAGGCGGTCAAAGAAGCGGGCGAGGGCCTCCAGGCTCGTGCAATTCGTTCCTCCAACACGCCACATTTCGAGCCGAACGACGTTGCCGTTTCTGCTTTTCCGTCCGGCAGTCGCCCAACGGAATAGCGTCGCAGGATGAGGTGGTTTTCCCCCGCGCACGGAAGGCAGACGGCGTGCCGCCTGTGCAAGGGAGAGTGCTTGCTCGCGAAACACGCCCATGCCGTTCGGTGACGACTCATGAACGGGATACGGCCGGATTCGGTCAGACATGATTGTGTGCCCTTGTTGTTGTCCGTGCCCCGACGCATTGCCCGTAGAAGGCGAGCCGTCCAATCGGGTAGAGAAACCGACAAGAAATGACGAAGCAGTCAGATCGGACGCGCCTCCGATCACCGAGTACGGGGGCCTTCGGTACCGAGTGAGATCCAGCAGTAGCGTAATGCTCGCAATCCCCGGGAAAAAAGGAACGAGCCGGGACACCGTTTTCGGGGTTCTGCTCCTGGACCTCCTTCGGAGGCCTGGTAGCATCGGTGCCTGGCCCGTTCCTTTCGCCCTGCCGGGTCAAACGATTCTTTTCTCGATCCTCCCTGCCCCGGCGCTGCCGTGCGTCCAGGAGTTGGGCGGCATTGGGTCTCATGAACCGGAAGCCGGTCTTGTGAGATTCTCTGGGGAAGGCGTGCGTTTGCCGCGTTCGGCACGCCCGAGGGTAGGGGAAGAGGTCTTCGGTACCGATCCGGTAGGTCCCAGGGCAGGGGCCAAAGCGATAGGCGGGGAGAACTCCGCTCCAAATTGCCGCGAGGAGGCTGCTGTAGCTGAACGCCAACAGAGCTGCCGCGTGCTTTACGGCAAGAAAACCGAGCGCCGGGCGGATAGGGCCGGCGTGGCGCGGATGGTTGGAGCGCCCGGTGGAGCTTTGCGTCTGCAAAAGCAGCCCGCAAACCGGACGGGAGTTCGGGGAGGGTTCAACACGATGCGGCCGCGATAGCATTGCAGAGCACCATCACGCACCACATAGGTGGTGGCCTGAGGTGCTTTGCTACGTGCGGAAGCCTCCGTTGCCGCATCGAAGCGAACAAGCACGTCGCTCCACACGAACAGCCGAGAAACCAAGCTTTGCAGGCGCCGCCGTCGTGGTGACTCGGCCTACCTCGCTTGCTCTCGCCTAGTCTTCAATTTCCGTCCGTGTACGCGACCGGAGGAACAGAATTCCGGTCACGCTGCTGCAATTCTCCATAGGCGACAGCGGCTTGTCAAGAGTCTCGCACGGGCTGGCATAACCGTCCCCTCCCGTAGTGGGGGGTAGGCGGCAAGCGGTGGCGCGCGAGGAGCAGGGGCACAGTGCGGCCGCGCGAGGACCCCCGGAGTCTTCGGATGCTGTGGCACTTTACCCCCCCCACCGCTTCCCCCGCAATGGGGGATCGACCTGGACCGCGACTGCTTGCACCGAAGGCCCAATCGAGACCAGCTCTTAGAGCAGCGCGCCGTCAACCATCCGCGGCAACGTGTTTGAGGAGATCACCGGAGCGGGCATTCATCAATTCCATCAGGGTGATCCGCCCGCGGGCGGCGGTTGCGAGTTCTCGGGCAACCTCTTCCGCAAGCCGCGAAAGATGACGACGCGTCCCGATTCCTCCGGCAGGACTCCTTACTACGTGGACATCATCGCCTGGGGCCAGGGCAACAACCGGATCTACAACAACGTCTTTTACGGTGAAGGGAAGCGGGGCGGGATCAGCCTCAACTCCGCGGGAAATCACGTCTACCACAACACCTTCCTCGGTTCCGCCTACGGGGTTGAATTCCACGTCGGCAAGACGGGGAACCGGGTCATCAACAACATCTTCCAGGACGCCCCGAGGTCGCTTTTCATCTGGCCGGCCAAGGCCCTGCCCCAGACCCTGGATTACAATCTGTGCTACAACGCATCCGGGCCGCTGCGGTGGGAGCGCAGCGGCGTGGCCTATCAGACGTTCGTCGCCTACCAGCAGGCCGCGGGCGAGGCACATTCGCGCTATGCCGACCCGGGGCTTGTGGGGGCCGCTGACGCTCGCCTGCGGGCCGGCAGTCCGGCGATCGACGCCGGTGTCACGCTCAGCGAGGTTCCCGCGGACTTCGACGGCGTCACTCGGCCACAAGGCCCCGCATGCGACATCGGGGCCTATGAGTACAAGCGCGCCGCAACTCCTGCCGCCCCAGTGAGGCCGAAATGAAGATCAACGCGCTATGCGATCTTCACCATGATCCCGCCTGCGATGTCCACCGTCACGGCGTCAAACTCGAAGCCGTAGCAGCTCCATCGGCTGCCCTGCAACGGCCGGCCGTTCACGACGAATTATCGCGGCGCTTGCGGTGACTTCAGGACCAGCAGCGTTGCCTCACGGAGCGGCTTTCCGGCGTTAAGGGTGAAGGTGCTCGGCGAATCGAATTCCGCTCGCACGCCTCGGCGTGACGTTTCCGAAAGCCTCAAGTCGCTCACACGACCTCCGGCACGACGAACGGTTCGCGGTAATGCCCGCGCGCCAGCTCGTTCGCCTTGGCCACCAGCTCCGAACTGCCGACGAAGCGCTCGGTCTTGCGGTCCATCTCCAGCCAGGGACCGACGACGACCTCGGTCTTCGCGAAATCGACGCCGTTGGCCTTGAGGTGTTCGCGGAGCCCCTCAAAGACTTCGACCGCCTCGCTGCCCCGGTCCCGGACCGCTTCGCGGGCGGCGTCGGCGCTGCGCGGCGTGCCCAGCCGGTAGGAGATGTTGGCCATGTGGACCAGCGTGCTGGAGAGGTGCCCTTCGATCAAAGGCGCTCTCAGATCGCTGGTCTTGCGGCTGCGGACCGCCGAGAGGAAGTTCAGCAGATGCCCCTTGTGGGCCGAGAATCCGCCGCGGCCGCCTTCGGGGCCTTGAAGGTCCGGCAGACGCGACTCGCCCCCTTCGTACTTCGTCTTCACGCGGCTCATCTTGGGGCCTTGCTTGGAGGGCAGATTGCGCAGCTCGAAAATCACCAGCGGGCCCGGGTCGTACTGGAACAGGGCGATCTGCGTGTTGGGCGTCCGGCCGTCGTCATCGAAGAGGAACCGTCCGCCCAGACTCATGACGCGCTTCGGCAGTCCTTGGCCCAGCCGCAGTCGCGCGGCATCGAGCTGGTAGATGCCGTTGTTGCCGATCTCGCCCGTGCCCGTCGGCCATACCCAGTGCCAGTCGTAATGAAGGTTCTTCCGCATCAGCGGATCCATGGGAGCGGGTCCGCACCAGAGGTTGTAGTCCAGTGATTGAGGCGGTTTCTGTGGCCCGGCGACCTTGCCGATGCTTTGCCGCTGACGGTCGAGCGACGTCCAGAGCACGCGGATCTTGCCCAGCCCTTCCTTTTCCAGGTGCATCGAACCGGTGCGATGGCCGTGCTCCTGGTTTCCCCACTGGGCAATGCGGCCGTACTTCTCGGCGGCCTCGACGGCCTTGCGCCCCTCGAAGATGTTGTGCGAAAGGGGCTTTTCCACGTAGACGTCCTTGCCCGCCTGGCAGGCCAACACCGTCGCCAGCACGTGCCAATGGTCGGGCGCGGCGACCGTCACGGCGTCGATATTCTTGTTTTCCAGCAGCTTGCGCAGGTCGGCGTAGGTGTCGACCTTCTGGCCCAGCTTCTCGGCCTGGCGCCGTTCGCCGTCGAGGACCGAGCGGTCGGCGTCGCAGAGGGCCACGACGCGCACGCCGGACAGCTCGCGCAGCGTGCGGATGTGCAGCCCGCCCTGGCCGTGAAAGCCGATCGTGGCCAGCCGGAGGTCCTCGTTCGCTCCCAAGGCACGGGCATAAGGCGCCAGGGCGACTGCTGCGCCCGCCATCAACGCCCCCTGCTTGACAAACGCGCGTCGGTTCATTCTTCTCATGGAAACAGCTCCTCGCAGTCTATGCGCCTTGGAATTCGGGACGTACGAAACGCGGACTCAAGCCGACTGAGCCCGCCGGAAACCCGGCCGCGCGATCCATGATGATACCGACGAGATTGCCTGTCAATCACCTTCTTCGGCGAGATCAAGCTGGCCGCTGCCGCCGGCGAAACAACGGGGTTCGTCGCGCCCCGGGTCGAGAGGCCGGCAACCGTCCACGTGATCCTCCAACTTGAAGACGCCGGCAATCCGCACCTTTTCGCGTATCGCCGTGCCGTCATCACGCTTCAACCATGAGCTGGAAACCCGTGCCGTTCCAGGGAGGCCGAAATGAAGGTCAACAAGCCGTTTCAGGTTGTCGTAGGGTTGGCAGTATGGCTGGCCGGATTGGCTCCGCTGTTGGGCGGCGAGCCGGCCAGGCCCCCCGTGAATGCCTCGGACCTTTGGGGTGTTGCGGGAGAGAAGTGGACGCCGCGCAGCCGGCTGCCGGACTTCTCTTTTGCCGGCTATCACGCGGGCCAGAAGCCGATCCCGGACGTGGCGGCGAAAGCCGACATCAAGGAGTTCGGCGCCAAGGGCGACGGCGCAACCGACGACACGGCGGCCTTCCAGCACGCGATTGCCAGCGCGACCAACGGCGCGATTGCCGTCCCGGCGGGGCGTTACCGGATCACGGGGGCGCTGGTGATCCAGAAACCCGGCGTCGTCCTCCGCGGCGAGGGCGAAGGCAAGACGACGCTCTACTTCGAGAAGTCGTTTGAGGCCCTGCTCGGCGTGGGAAAGGTGCCGTATTGGGGCGGACTGCTCGAAGTTCGCGGCGTGCAGAAGGGGAAGAAGCTGACCGGCGTAACCGCCGCCGCCAAGCGGGGCGATACGCGACTGACAGTCGCCTCCGCAGCGGGAATCTCGGCGGGCCAATGGATTCGTCTCCGCATGAGAAATCCGGCGGACAACTCGCTCGGCTCCTATCTCTACGCGGACCGTAGCGCGCTGAACGTCGAGCGCCGGCGATGGTATGACGGCCAGATTGTCGATTGGGTGGTCCCCGTCGCGGCGGCCGGAGGCAACACGATCACGCTCGCGCGGCCGCTGCGGCTCGACGTGCGCCAGCAATGGCAGCCGGAGATTTGGGAACACAAGCCGACGGTCCAGGAGGTCGGCATCGAAAACCTGACCATCGAGTTTCCCAACGCCCAGTATCGCGGCCACTGGAAGGAAGAAGGCTTCTTCGCCATTCAACTGCTCGGCGCCTACAACTGCTGGGTGCGGCGCATTACGATCGTCGATTCCGACATCGGCGTCGTCATCATGGCCGGCGGCCACAACACCGTGTCCGGCGTGACTCTCAAGGCCCGTTGGCACACCGGGGGCGAGACCGGCGAGACCGGACATTACGGTTTCGGCGTCAGCGGGCACGCGCAAGACAACCTCGTGGAAGACAGCACGCTCTTGACGACCTTCGTCCACAACCTGTCGGTCAACTCCTTCGCCAGCGGCAACGTCTACTCCCGGATTACGAGCCGCTCCGCCCGGTTCGACCATCACGGAGGAGCGCCCTATGAAAACCTCTTCACGCAGATCGTGGTGACCGAGCAAGGCCACGACCTCTTCATGTGCGGCGGCAACCGCGCCGACGAAGCCAACTCCGGTGCCCGCTCGACGCTCTGGAACATCCGCGCGCTGAAGGGTCGCTTTCCCGCAAACCGTAAACCGGACAAGTTCCCGCAAAGCAACGTCATCGGCGTCGACCGGTGGCCCACGCAAAAGACCGACGACGACGCGTGGATCGAGCAATGGCCGGGCGAAACGACCCTCCCGCCCAACCTCTACGAGGCTCAGAAGGCGCATCGCCTGGGCCCCGGCCGGGCACCTAAACGGTCAGGCTCCCATTTGGAGAGAGCATCCGGATTGGGTACTGAGGAACCCGGCGGGCAAGTTGGCGCTCAATCCGAGCGGACTCTTTCAAGGGGATCTCAACACGGGCTTTCACGACTACTTCCGCGACCGTCTGGCAGGGCGGTAAGAACACTCTGCGGAACCGCTTCATCGAACTCGGCCCGGATCGGACGAAGTGGGAAAGCACTTGCACCTATCGGTTCAGCAGTCTCATGCTGAAGCTGATGGGCTTCTTCTGCCCGGGCATGTTTCGTAGGCAGAACCTAAGCTTCCTGAAGAACTTCAAGGCGTTTGCCGAGGCAGGACGCAACGTGAACGACGGGAGAGGCGTCTGAGCCGGAATCCGATTTGCCCGTACCCAGTCCAGGTGTCCGGATTGACAACGGCGCGGGGTTGCGATCCGCGGCGGCCGCTCGGTAGAATGGGCGTCTGCCGAAACGCTTCAGACCCGCCTTGCGTCGTCCGCCTGCATCCTTCCTTCGATTGCCCCCGGAGGTGAGCCCATAATGGCACGGCTCGTAAAGTCAGTCGCCCTGGCGGCGACGGCAGCCGTGTTGCTGGCGCTGGCGTCTGCCGATGTCCGGACCGCCTGCGAGGCGGCTGAGAAAGGCATCAAGCCCGAGACCTCCGCCGTCGATGCCGACGGTGACTTCCGCCGCCGCTGCCAGGCGCCAGGTGTGGTCCGGTATTTCAGTTTCGATTCGCAGGAGGAGGCGGATCCGCACATCTATCCGCCGAGCCGACAGAAGGCCAAGCGCGGCAAGATCGTCCGTGACGTCAGGGCGTCCGGCGCGGGCTCGCTCTGCTTCGAGATCCCGTCGAACACGCCCGCGGACACTTCCGGGAGCTTCTGGCTCAACTTCAAGGACGATCTCTCCGCCCAGTTCGGCGAAGGGGAAGAGTTCTACGTCCAGTGGCGGCAGCGATTCTCGCAGGAGTTCCTCAAGACCAAGTACCAAGGAGGCGGCGGCTGGAAGCAAGTCATCATCGGCGAAGGGGACCGGCCCGGCAAAACGGCCTACTCCTGCACGCAACTGGAGATTGTGGTGGTCAACGGCTATCACAAGGTGATCGTGCAGATGTATCACAGTTGCGGCGGCAAGGACGGCCAATACGAGGGGCTCGAAGTGTACGACCCCAAGGTCAACGATATCCTCCTGCAAAACGCCTGCGGCTGCCGGTACCAGAAGCCGACCTTCCCGCCTTGCGTCGGCTACAAGGCCGACCAGTGGATGACCTTTCAAGTCCACGTCAAGATCGGCACGTGGTACAAGAACGACAGGCGATACCACCGCGACAGCACGATTGAGCTGTGGGTGGCTGACGAGGGGAAGCCGTCCACGCTGGTCATCAGCCGCACGGACTACGACATCGCCAACACCAACCCGGCGGCGAAGTACGGCAAGATCTGGCTCCTGCCCTACAACACGGGCAAGGACCCGCGGCAGGCACATCCTACGGCCTACACATGGTACGACGAGCTGATCGTCTCCAAGAAGCGGATCCCCGACCCGGCGGCACAATCCTCCCTATGAACCACTGCACCTGAGGTGATCAGCACAGACAACGTCAAGGGCGAGTCTCACAGGAGGCCAAAACGATGAATCGATCGACACGCGTGACATGGATCGTGGCGGGGCTGATTTGCCTTGCGGCTGATTCGGCCCGTGCGGGCTTGCAGGTCTGGACCGTCACGGAGACTCGCCGGGTGCTCCGCGAGGATCCGGCGGAGAAACCGACAATCGCGCGGCTGGCCTGTGCCGGGAACGAATGGCGGGGCTTCCAGATCCTGGTCCGCTCGGAGGCTGCGTTGCGCGGCATTCGGATCGAGGCGGGCGACCTGGCCGGTCCAGACGGAGCGGTGCTGGCCCGGAGCCAGTCGCGTCTGTTCCGTCAGCACCAGTTCCATCTGACGGAGCCCTCTCACCGCAACGACTCCTTCCGGCCCGGCTGGTATCCCGATGCTCTGATTCCGGCATCGCATCCGCTCACAGGCAAGCCGCTCACCGGCGCCCGGTTCGTGGCGATGCCATTTGACCTGCCTGCCAACCAGACGCACGGCTTTTGGGTCGACCTCTATGTGCCAGCAGGCACGAAGCCGGGCGAGT
>Ga0315279_10010472_pt1 | contig 10893 bp, 11 predicted proteins | sample YL17G06_20_MG_FD_203694 | JGI IMG/M metagenome (GOLD analysis project Ga0315279, IMG submission 203694) | Sediment microbial communities from Yellowstone Lake, YNP, Wyoming, USA - YL17G06_20 | ecosystem: Environmental > Aquatic > Freshwater > Lake > Sediment | place: USA: Wyoming | collected...
GGGTACTTGCATAAAAGTAATTCGTATATGCGTTTCATACTCGGACTTTTATACCGATGCTGGACAAAGTAAGCAAAACTCTCATAAAAATCTTTGGCTCCCGCAATGAGCGGCTGATAAAGGCCTACTCGGTCATCGGTTGGGGAAGCCGGAAAATTTGAAGAGCAAATACAATCGCTCGATGACAAAGCACCCAAGGCAAAAACCGCACAGTTCAAAGCCGCACTGAAATCCGGCGCCAAACCAGAGGACATCCTGCCTGAGGCATTTCGCCTGACGATGAGAACTCAGCCTCCAGGCTGCGGCCCGCCACGACGTCTTTGGCGGGACGAGCTGCCGAGACGAACCGTCTCTCATCCAGGTCTAATACCTATCGGTTATATGTCTCGGCGGACCACGCCCGTCAAACAGCAGCGGGCTCACAATGACCCGCCTCCAGCGGACCGTCTTTGTCTGTAAGGACCAGGTGCGGCCTTTTTATGGCTGTGCAGGAGCGACTGTGTTTGGCTCAGGCACACTCGGAGCAGGTGCCGGCGCTTTCTTCAGCTCCTCGATGGTCTTTTGTAGCTGGGCGATTGTCGCTTGTTGCTGCGTAATTGTAGTCCGCTGCTCCCCGATGGTTTTCTCCAAGGCGTCAATCTGGTTTTGAAGTGCCGCAGCCTTTTCGGTCGTTTCGCCTAATTGATTTGTCAATTTCTTGATAGTGTCCTGCCCGCCTTGCGTTTGGGCAAGTGCACTGTCACGCTCTCCCGTCAGTTTCTTAACCTGTTGTTCCAATTCATCGCGGGTGCCCTTTGCTGCCTCCAGCTCTTCCTTCAGGCTGGCTGCCTGTGCTTGTGTTTTAGTCAGTGCCGCCTTGACTACAGATAGCTGTGCCTCTGCTGCCTCGGCCTTTGCCAATGCCTGCTGCTTTTCTTTGCTCTCGCAGCCCACCACAAGTAAAACGCAAGCGAGCACAGCAAAAACCTTCATTGCCATTTTCTTCTTTACCATTTTTGTCTTCCTTTCATTTTCATTAACTTCTGAATCTGTAGCTTAGTAACTTATAGATAAGTTTTGCCGCCAGAAAATCCGGCGCCTTGTTTCTCTCGTTGGGGCACAGCTCAACAACGTCGAACCCGATGATATTTTTCTTCTCGCAAACCCCCTTTAGTAACGCCAGAACATCATACCATAATAAGCCGCCCGGCTCCGGTGTGCCTGTGGAGGGCACTATCGAAGGGTCGAACACATCCAGGTCGATTGTTACATAAACCTTCTCGGATAGTTTACTGACGGTTTTGTCAACCCAATCGGTTCTATTATGAATGTCCTCTGCAAAAAACACGCGGCTGCTGTCGAGGAAGTCTTTTTCAGATGAATCCATACTTCTTATCCCCACCTGCACAATCGGGCACATCTCTCTTACCCTGGCCATCACGCAGGCGTGATTGTATTTGGAGCCATTATACTGGTCTCTCAAATCCGAATGGGCATCAAGCTGCAAAACCGTAAAATTCGAGTCGCTATCGGCATACGCCTTTATCGCGCCGATACTGACCGAGTGTTCTCCGCCGACAACCACTACGAATTTGCCCTTTGCCAGATGTTTATTGACCCTTTCTGCGACCGCTCGGACCATTGACTCCGGAGAATATGTTTCCTCGACGGGCCTGTCTGTGAATATGCCTTTTCGATAGACCTCGGAATCCGTCTCTATATCATAAAGTTCCATATTTGCCGACGCTTCTATTATTGCTGCCGGCCCCTTGTCCGCCCCTTTTATCCACGTGCTCGTCTGGTCGTACGGTACAGGGACTATCACTATCTTCGCATTACCGACGTTACAGTATTCTTCTGGCAAATCTCCAAAGTTACTTGCTTGTGCCATAACAGGAATGCACCCTAAGTGTATATCTGGTATAGCGGGGTTTGCCCCCGAATGTTTCTGTCGGGGGCTTGCGGCGGCTGGTCAATCAACTGTTTCTTTTAGTCGAACAAGAACATTGCTATCGCCACCGCTGTTGTCCACATATCTTTCTTGCCTCGCGCAACCTGGGTTATATTGGAGGTCCTGATTATCAGGCCGCTGGATTTATATACCTGCTCCTTTTCGCTCCAGGCCTTATTAGGGTCAACCTCCAGCCCCAGCGTCGTTCCTAACATCCCTGCTGCCAGGTCCTCAGACATGTCCGCTGCTTCCTGATGGCTCATTCCATAGCCGTGGACCTCGCTGAGATAGCCCCATTTTGTGCGCTCCTTCGGAACGGCGATTCCCACCGACGAGGCCACCAGCCTGCCGTGCTCATCCGTGTCGGCCCGCGCCAGCACGCAGTAGCATATCTCACCCGGCGTCAATCTTTTCAGGCCGTTTTCTCTGCTGATAATCTTGCACCTGGGCGGCAAAATAGATGAGACCTGAACGAGGTTTTGCTGCGCTACACCGGCATCTCTTAATGCATCCTCAAAAGATTTCAGCCGGTATTTGTGCCGGCCGACCCCCTTGGTGAGAAACACTTTGGCGGGAAGAAGACTGTCCATCCACAATTCCTTCATTGCCAGTTTACTCCCTTGTAAATCTGATTACGTTAATCCACATTCTCCTGTTAACTGTCCGTCTCCTTCACAGCCCTCCTCACATCAGCTTCTCAATTCCTGAAAAATGAATTTGAACAACGAATTATATTGCGCATTGTTTTGTTAGCAACAAAAATTTTCCGAGAAAAATCCGGCGGGTGCGCTTATTCTTTGCAGGTGGGTTCTTGCACTCATCTTCAATCTATAACCTTACCCTTGTCCCGCGGACCTTATCTTGTCATTCCCGCGGAGACGGAAATTCGGCCCGGCCGCCGCTGGGGCGAATTTGCCGCCTTACCCAAACTCGACACGCATCCATCGGTGTAATATGAGAAAATAAAGGTTGCAAATTTCGTCTTTTTTGTTTATCATTACACCCATAGTGTTTTTGAAAGGGTTAGTGAATGAAATATGACGTCGCCGATTTGTCTCTGGCGCCAGAGGGAAAGAAGCGGACTCTCTGGGCCGACAACGATATGCCGGTTCTGGCAACAATCCGCAAAAGGTTCGCCAAAAATAAGCCTCTACGGGGCCTTAACGTGTCCGCCTGCCTGCACATAACCGCCGAGACGGCCAACCTCGCCCGAACATTAAAGACCGGCGGTGCAAACGTCGTCCTTTGCGCATCCAATCCTCTCAGCACCCAGGACGATGTGGCCGCCTCGCTCGTGAAGGATTTTGCAATACCTGTCTTTGCCGTCTGCGGCGAAAATCGCAGCACATATTACAAACACATCAACGCAGCCATCGACCACAAACCTGTCATCACGTTTGATGACGGCGCCGATTTGGTGAATGAACTGCACACCCGCAGAAAAAAGGATTCATACCGCATCATTGCAAGTATGGAAGAGACCACCACGGGCGTTGTCCGTCTGCGGGCAATGGCAAACGAAGGCAAATTAATGTTCCCCGTCATCGCCGTTAATGACGCCGCCACCAAGTACCTGTTCGACAACCGCTACGGCACAGGCCAATCCACCGTTGATGGCGTCATCCGGGCAACCGCTTTTCTAATGGCCGGCAAAAAGATAGTCGTGGCGGGCTATGGCTGGTGCGGCCGCGGCTTTGCTATGCGAGCCAGAGGTATGGGGGCGATTGTTATCGTCACGGAAATTGACCCCATCAAGGCGCTCGAAGCAGCTATGGACGGCTTTGAGGTTATGCCGATGGAACGGGCGGCAAAAGTCGGCGAATTATTTGTAACCCTTACCGGTAATAAAAGCGTCATTCGCGCCGAGCACTTTCGCGATATGAAGGACAGGGCCGTCGTTGCCAACAGCGGACATTTCAACGTTGAGATTGACATACCCGCCCTGAAAAAAATGAGCAAAAAAGTAAACCGCAATGTGCGCAAGCACGTTGATGAATATATCCTCAAAAACAACAGGCGTATCTATCTTCTTGCCGAAGGCCGCCTGATTAATCTTGCCGCTGCCGAGGGACATCCCGCCTGCGTGATGGATATGAGCTTTGCAACGCAGGCGCTGGAAGCCGAGTATGTCGTGAAAAATCGCAGCCGGCTCGCTGTCGCCGTCCACAATGTCCCGGTAGAGATAGAGCAGAAGGTAAGCACCCTCAAGCTCAAATCAATGTCAATTGAAATAGACAGGCCCACAGCCGAGCAGATCGCTTACCTTGCCACCGGCGGCGGAGGAACATAATGCGTTAAACCTAAAACTTAAAATGAAAAACCAAAAACTGCGGAAATCTGAACCGTCAAGACTTTGTGACGGACTCCACAGTTTTGGGTTTTAAGTTTTACGCTTTCAACTTTTTGTGGCTCGTGACCCGTGACTTGTGTCTTGTGATTTGTGTCCTGTGTCTTTTGCCTATCCACCTATCGGCGGGAATTACGAGATACGAACTACGAGATACGAACTACGAGATACGAACTACGAGATACGAAAGATGGCTGAGAACGACAGACAATCTGAAAAAACGCCAAAGCCGGCCGCGAAGTCTTTTTTGACCGCCGGTCCTACGCTGCACTACAGCCACAAAAACGTCCAGAGATGCTGGTTTCTCGCTATCGTGGCGTTCGGCGGATGCTGTCTTGTCTGGTCCAAGATTGTAAGCGGAGCGTTTTGGTCGTTCGACATTGAGGCCATAAGCTCGCCCGGATTCTGGCGTCTGGACCAATCCATCGTGACGGGAGTCAGCATTTTTGAATATCCCTGGCAGATCGTCGTCATAGGACTGCTCATGGGCGTGCTGGCGGTTGTGCCGGTCTTGGAATCGCAGCTTCTGAGCTTTAGCTACAGCCTGCCGTTCGTACTGGCCGTAGGCTGGTTGGCCAATTTGCCGGGCTTTGCGATTTGCCTTGCGCTGAGCTCCTTTGCCGCCGCCTGTCGCCCGCTGCGTTTCCGCTCTCGCTTTATCGCCATAGCATTGTGTATGGCCCCGCAGTTGTTGTACTGGGGATTCTTCGGCGGCGCAAAGGGCGGTGAGCCCATCAGATGGGGATTTTCTTTCGCCCCCTGGATTTGCGCCTGGTTTGACGCCTTGTGCATAGCAGGGATAGTGCTCGGCATAGGCCATTTCACACGCTATCGACCGGGTCTGGCCTGGCTCGTTACAGTCGCAGCAACCCTGATTGCGAGTATCGTGTTTGAAGTGAAAATCGGCTTCGACGAGCTGGACTACCAGCTTTATGTGGCCAAAAATAATCCGGAAAATGCCAGCGAATTTCACGACCACAGCGTAACAGAAGCGCTCGACAAAACGATTACCGACCCCGCCGTCAAAAAATACCTGGCAGGTTTCTTCTACCCCACCGACCCGATAGCTCTGAGAGCGGAGCTGAAAAGAGAACTACAGTATCAATTAAGCTACGACCGCTGGCCAGGCTGGTTCATAGTGCCGCACGAGTTAAATTACCAGGATAGAAGGCTGCAACTGCTGAAGCAGTATGACCTGTTTATCAGCAAACGCCCCCAGAGCCGCAGGATGCCGATAGCGCTCTATTACAAAGCGATTCTGGGCGAATACAGTCCGGATATTAAGCTCCTCGGCGAAAAGGAAACGCTCCACTTCTACAGCGATTATCCCTATCGTCAGTCTCTGCTTGTCTGGCATCGCCTTTATGAGGAGTTTCCGGGAAGCAGCGAATCTATCGAATCGCGATGGCGAATCGCCAAAGATTGGGCCGGTGCAGGCAAATTTGACCAGGCGGACAAGCTTGCCGCTGAGGCGCAGGCTATGCTGGCCCCTTGTCTTCTGTCGAAGACAGAAAAGGGGCTGAAACTTTCTGAACAGGAGCAGGGACAAAGCGAGTCGCTCCTGGCCTTATTCCGCCCTTCCGCCGATTCTGCAATGACGGCATCTCGGTTGACCGACCTGCAAAGAAGATTAAATCAGTTGCGGCTTCTGATAGGACCTGAAAATCGAGCCGATGAGCCGGGTGCCGCCGAACGCCTGGCGAAATTCGTTATGCTGAATCCTTATGGCCTTGATTACGAATATTACCTCAATGAGATATTGCGCCAGACAGGCCCCAAAGACGGACTCCGTGACAATATCCTGCTGGCACAGGCGAAACTCGTGGCCGACCAGCAGCTCCAGGCCCAGAAACTAAGCGAGCTCCACCAGAGCTTTCAGGAAACAGACGGCGGGATGCAGGCCCTGTACGAGCTGGGACTTCTGAAAATCAGCCTGTGGCGCCAACAGGAGGAATCGAATCAGGAGCTGAAGAAAAAATATCTGGCGGAGACGAGGGCTCTTCTTGCCGGCTTCATCACCCTCTACCCCAACAGCTTCTACGCCGAGCAGGTTAAAAAGAACCTCGAAAACCTGCCGAAAGCCGAGTAACCGCTGTCGCCAAGGCCAAAATCCCCCGTGCCGCACCTGCCGCCCTGAACTGCACACAATTCAACAAGACTTGTGAGAGCCTGGTTAATACAACCCAACCAGCTTTCATTCAGGACTGCCAACAGTTGACTTTTCCGTAAATTTTGGTATCATAAAACTAATGGAACACCGCTTCATTGTCACTTTCAAGGGCGAAAGCTCAGCTGAGGCGGCCTGCCACGACGTCTTTGGCGGGAATCACAAGTTTCCTTTGGGTTTAACGAAATGAATGCTGCCGACAGACCAATTTCTTCCGATGCAAGACCGCCGAAGATTCTGCTCATAGGCGACATTGGTAAGGCCCTTCTGGATGCATCTGATATTTCAAAGTCCTTTGAAGTCCACGCTTGTTTACCCGATGGAATCTCCGCCGCAGCCAGGGACAATTTCGCAGCCATCGCCGTAGTGATGTCCGGCACATCGGGAAGAATAAGCTCAACCCTCAAAGCTTTGCGAGAAGCCGGTAGCAATGCAAAAATTATTCTTCTCGCTCAGATGTACGAAGAACCGAAAGCCCGCCAACACGTATGGCGGGTCAGCAGGATAAGTGACACATCAGCCCCCGCGTCTTCCTGTCGGAAGACAGGAGCGGGGGCCGACGATTATCTGATTTGTCCAATCCATTCTTCGCAGCTTCAGTCTTATATCTTGCGTTTAATCGGATGTGGGCCCCCGCGTCTTCCTGTCGGAAGACAGGAGCGGGGGGATATTACTACAAAAGACCGGCAGCAAGGTAACATCGGTGTCTCTGCTATCGATACAAAGGCCAAAAAGAAAATAGAGCTGCTTGAAAAACTGGTCACCGAAGATGATTTGACGAGTCTTAAAAACAGAAGATACATCTGGGAATTCTCCAGACAGATTATTGAGCACGCAAGAGGTGAAAATGGACGCGTGACATTGCTTGTTTTTGATATTGACGATTTTAAGCAATACAACGACCTCTACGGCCATCGCGCAGGCGACCAGATTCTCAGACAGGCGGCAGTCTTGATGCGCCGCTGCTGCCGTCAGCACGATGTTGTCGGCAGAATCGGCGGCGATGAATTCGCCGTCGTTTTCTGGGACGACCCCCTGCTCCTGTCTTCCGACAGGAAGACGCAGGGGCAGCCCGCCGGCACAGAAACCGAAAGACGCTCGGCAATGGCCGACCACCCTGAAGAGGCCATCTTCATTGCAAAACGATTCGTCAGTGAATTGGAGAAAGTCCGCCACGACGTCTTTGGCGGATCCGCCTTCAGCGGATTAGGTCCCGCAGGCAAAGGCATTCTGACGATAAGCGGAGGTCTGGCAAGCTACCCCCGCGACGGCGCCACAATCCAGGAGCTTTTCCAGCGGGCGGATGAAGCACTGCTGGAGGCAAAACGCAGCGGCAAAAACAGGATATACCTTGTCGGAAAACCGCCAAGCGATATCGCCGATACACAATAATCCTGGGCGCACAAATTGCCTGCGCCCGACCTGAGATGAAAATCTTGTCATTAAGGCAATTCTTTGTCCGCAGCCCCCGCTCCTGTCTTCCGATAGGAAGACGCGGGGGGACACGCGGGTTTCTTATGTAGGCGTACGGACCCTCTCTCCCGGCGCATTTACTTCTTATGATGCGTATCAGTTGTCAAATGGCAGTTTGACGCCTCCCTGTTCTGTTCTGACTACGTCCGGTTTCCTGCCGGCAGTACCTTGCCTGGTGGTTTTCTTAATCCGGCAAGCCAGCCCTTTTGATATCTTGGACGCATCCCCATCCACGACTTGAGCGAACGACATTTTGGGTTCGACCCTGTTAATCTTAATAGTGGCTACAAGGTTCTCAATTTTGCCGAGGGACTCCTTGGTGTCCGAATCAAAGATTTCCTGCCCCTCCGTAAAAACGCCAAGCAGCGTCCCTTCAGCAATCTTGTCTCCGCCCTGGCTCAGAACCACCGTTCCATCTTCCTGAATGGCGGCAACTCTTATCGGGTAAAGTCTGTCGATGATTGTCTTGACCACTTCATTTGCCGCCAAGCCGATAACGCCGTCGCGAATCTGGGCCGGGTCCCACTCGGCCGGGTTCCACTCATTTGAAAGGGCCCTAATCTCCTCGTTCTCCAGATATTTTTCTGCGACGCCTGCAAAAACGACCTGCCTGGAAGAGCTTGTTATGAGCCGATAGTTGAATACGAATCTGCTCTTATATTCGGTGATGGTATTGCCGGTCGCCTGTAAGAATCTGTCCCTTCTCTCAAGCTTTGCCTCAGAGATAGTGCCGACGAGCAGATAGTCCGCTCCGAGTGTTGCAGCCAGTTTTGCCTGTTCCGCCAGGGGGGGGTATTGTCTGAAAGGAGCATTTGTTTCTCCCGTGCAAAGTCAACGATGTTTTCCCTGTCGAGAACGGCAAACTTGTTTGTCTGTGTCAGTCCGACGGCCAATCGCTGTGAAAATAGATTGGAAACAGTCGCCGCCGGCACTGCAAGATTTGAGAAAAGGTATTTCTCCGCAAGGGTCTTGACGGGCATAAGCGCTATCTTGATTCTTTTAACGTCGCCTCTGGCGGCGTAGTTATAAACCATCGCTCTAAGTTTCACTTCATAAGTATCGTCGTCGATTTTTTTCTCTTCGAGTATCTCGTATGTCTTAACCAGGCCTGCTATCTCGGTCGTGTATGCGGTTCCGCTGGTTGCGACCGATACTGCGTCGATCTCGATTTTTTTCTTGCCGGCTTGCCGGCTGTCAATATCGGCACCGGCTTCGGAAAAACCGAATTCGTAGTTGCCCGAATCCACTTTAACACCTCTGACCTGGCTGACGGCAATATACAACGCGTTCTTTATCGCCTCATTTCTGTTACTTCCCTGCCCGACAACCTCTTTGACGACAACATCGTTGCTGTCGCCTGCGTACGAATTTGCGGCAATAAGGAGGCTGAAAACTAATATAGCGGAAAGCGTTTTCATTTTTTGTCCCCTGAAAGGAAGTTACCTGAAAGATTTACCAGGACACGGATTGATTGCTGCCCCTTTTCCCTATAATGGTTTCTTTTTGCCAGAATCTCAGACCGCTCTTCAGGTCGGTGACCATTAACTGAAAATAATACTCGACCTGCTGGCGATTGTTGTCGTAGCGCAGATTCCTCTGGAAAATCTTGCCGGAGACACTGAGCTCCGGAGCAATAAGAGTGCCCTTTGTGCCGATTGTGCTCTGGTCGAACTCCTCAGAATCCCTTAATTTTCTGGTATCGTGAACCAGCTGGTCGGGCGCCCCTTTCCCGCTGACAGCCGATGTCATAACAACCTGTCCGCTGTTCAGCAGCTCTTCTTCAATTTTGGCCATCAGCTGGTCTGTGTCGATTCTCTGCATAGTATCATTAACGACGCGCCCTGTTGCGACAACATACCTCCCGCCGCCGGGCTTTTTGAGGGCTCCCGAGCCGAGCATAGACTGAATCATTGCGCTTGCAGCCTGGTCGAAATCCCGATAATCAAGCGCCATAACGGGTTTGCCCTCATCGTGCATGACATCGATGTTTGTGGTTTCCGTCGCGCAGCCGGAAATTACTATGCCAATTACTGTGATGATTTGTAATAGTCTTGCTTTCATAATTTGCTCCTGTATTACTCCCATTTTCTGGTGTCCATTCTGAAGTTCACAGCTTCTGCCCTCGGTGCAACGGCTTTGAAAGTAAACGGCGATTTTCCCATAGCCGATACCGGCGTCCAGACGCTCGTTTTGGTCTCTATAACCAACCCATTCTCATCAAGCCACTCAACCCGGTACCTGAATCGACGGGTCTCGTATGATTGGTTGGATCCGTTGACGTACACTTCCAGTAACCCTGCGTTATTCCTTCTGGTTATTGCATTGTCGATGACGATTCCCTCGCCAATCAGCGCACTGAAAGCATGAGCTACCGGTCTTGTAACGACATTATTGTCCAGCGAGTCGCTCCTGACTTCTTCCCGCATCTGAATTCTCGAATCGCGCGGCTGATAGCAGCTTGTTAGAAGCAATATGGCTGACAGCAGGATAAAAACAAACGTTCTCATTTTCTCATCCTCACAAAAACATTTCAATACGTGATAACATCGTACACAGGCAACGCTTCTTTGAACGGTATTTTAAGATAAACTATCGCATTGTTACAGTCAGGAATCTGAACATCAAATACTATCCCTCCCGGCGGTATTATACTAATCCGGCCAGCTCATCTTCCTTGGAAATCATAAAGTTGAGGGCTTTGTATGTATTAACCATTATGCCGTCATACTCTTCGCCTTTGTATGGAATTGCATTATCGTTAACAATAGTGGAGGCAACAGCATCGCCGACATTGCTCTGCAGGTCAAAATATTTCAGCATCTCCTCAGACTTATCGAAATACTCCGTGCTTTTCTGATAGTTCCGCTGTAGTCTCTCAACAGAGCCTGCCTGCAGCGACCACAGCAGGTCTTCCCCGTTGGGGTTTTGACTTCCGCTGATTTTTGAGCAGGCAAGCTCCAAAGATTTTTCGTAATT
>Ga0315279_10010473_pt1 | contig 10893 bp, 10 predicted proteins | sample YL17G06_20_MG_FD_203694 | JGI IMG/M metagenome (GOLD analysis project Ga0315279, IMG submission 203694) | Sediment microbial communities from Yellowstone Lake, YNP, Wyoming, USA - YL17G06_20 | ecosystem: Environmental > Aquatic > Freshwater > Lake > Sediment | place: USA: Wyoming | collected...
GGCTGCATACGAGTCCGGGTTTCTGATGCTAAGATCTGCTATGAGGTAAGCTTTGTCCGCTCCCATAGCCAGCGCCTCCCTGAGTAGCTTTGAGGCCTCAAAAGGACCCAGCGAATACAGATGGATCGATCCCCCAAGAGCGTCCTTAATGCGCACCGCCTCTTCCACGGCGTTAAGGTCAGATTCGCTAATCTTCTTGAGGGAACCGCCAACATCTATGCGACCATCGCTGACTACACGGAGGTTGGCCGGATCCACACAGTATTTTGCAAGTACGGCTATTTTCATGCGATACCATCAGTGATGCGGGCTGCGGTCTCTTTGCGGGCGGGAACGAACATTAATCCTCGGTTTTTGATGTTCGCGGTGGCTTGATCAACTTCTGCCCGAAATTGTGCTGCATCCAGTCGAGATACTCTCGACGCATATCCACTATCTTATCGATTTCCTCTTCGGTAATGTACTGCTGTTTCACTTTCTTCATTAGGGCCGGGTCCACTTCGAAATGTCCTCGTTTGACTTTCACGTCTTCTGCCATTGCTTTAAACACCTACCGACTGAGCGAGTATCTCGATCACGTTGATGAGCTCGATATCTGACCTAGTCTTGGTCTTGACCTCCGTCAAGTGGTCCCCACAGTGTGGGCAGCCCAAAGCCAAAGTCTTCCCTCCGAGGTCAAGAGCCCGCCTTATGCGTCGTTGGCCTATTGTGAAAGCGATTTCAGGGTTTACCTTCTTGAAGGTGGAAACGCCGTTACCGCAGCAGTAGTACCACTGGTCTATGTGATGTTCATCCGTGAACTGGACGCCGGGGATCTTGGATAGTATCTTCCTCGGCGATTCCCACACATTTGTCAGCTTGTTCAGGGTGCAGGGATCATGATAGATGACTCTCTTGTGAATTTCATTTTGCGCTACGAGCCGTCCCTCCTCCATCATCTGCCAAAGAACGTCTGTGATGAAAACTACTTTGAAAGGCAGCTCTCCGAAAATCCTTGTAAAGATTCTTTGGAAGAAGAAGTAGTCGTGAGGGTCCACAACTACGACCATTTCCGCGCCCATTTCGCGCAGTTTGTCCACGTCTTTTCTTGCCAACTCTACGAACTTGTCCTCTCGGGCGATGTCCAGAGCTTCACCTATTCCGGCTTGAGGCATGTCGATGACAGAGAAATTCAGTCCAGCCTTCTTGAGGAGTTTCGCTGCGGCTCTGGCTGTTTCCGTTGCCTGGGTTGCTGTGAAACGGCTCACGTAGAGCACCAAGTCACGCCTCCCCCCTACCTGTACGTCAAGTCCCTCGGTCCATTTCATTAAATCGTCTCGCTTGCTGATCGCTTGGAGATGGGACTCGACCTCTTTCTTGACTTCGTCGAGGCCCGGGAAACCGACGCCAGCTCTCACCAGATCACTTCTAACCTTCCTGACAAGCTCAATCGTCGTCTGAGTCACCTTGTAGAAATCGCCCATGAAGAGCGTGTTTGGACACCTGACTTCGCATGCTCCGCACTGGAGGCAATGGGTGAAAGTACCCCCTAGTTCTTCGATGTTGCCGATTCCCTTCCAAATCGAGAAGAGCGATGTGTGAAAGCCGTATGATGTGTGAGCCTCGTTGCGAGTCACTTGGTACACGGGACAGACTTCAAGGCAGAACTTGTGGCGGCAAGCGAAAGTGAGATAGTTGTCAAGAGCCAGCTCCGCGGGAGGTTTCTGACCTTTGCTCAGAGGTATGTGATAAGCATCTTTAGAGTAGATTCTAAACTGCTCTGTCATAGCTTGGTCTCCTCGACGTACGCGGAGTCCAAACCAAATTTCCCGGGGTTCATGATATTGTTGGGATCAAATGCTCTCTTTATGATCTCCATTATGTCATACATGCCATTCCGCAGCTCAATAGGTATGAGCTCGGCAACTCCGGGCCGCGTCGCACCATGGCATGCTGTTATGCTGCCGTTATGCTGCAACGCAACTTCGCCCATCTTCCTGTCCAACTCGAGAAAGGCTTTCCATTTTGTGTCGTCTAACTCCATCTCGGGCATAAAGAGATCCATCGAAAGTATGTAGTCACCCCACGGTCTGTAGGGACTGTTAGTGTGCATTATAATTCCTCCATCATCGAAGATTGCATACTTCTCCTGGTATTCTCGAACTAGTGAATGCCATTTCTCTCTCACCGCTGGAAGCTCGCTGTAGAGTACTGCAGCATCCTGGACGTGCCATGTACTAGGCATAACGTCTCCCGACATTGTCCGGCCGTGGAGCGGCAATTGTAGTGTCTCATGTCTTCCTGCCCAGTTCCCTTCAGAGAATTCCTCCCCAAGGTAGAGCCCGTCCCCCTCTTTCACCAACTTGAACAGAACTTCGGAGGCTGCCGTTACTTCTGCCTCGCTGCCATAGAATACTGTCCCTATGACTGATCTGACGTTCTTCGGAAGCGCTATGTAGGCTTCGTCATCGCGTCGAAGAAACTCCAGTCTCTCCTCATCTAACAGTGCGGCCATGGCCATCGTTCTTAGGAATGCACGACTCATACTTCGAAGGTTCTTCCAAGCCTTCTCGAAGCTATCGTAACCAAAAAAGGCCGGGAACTCTGCTTCGGGCCTAGGGAACATGTCTAGAGTAGCTTCAGTAACTACGCCGAGCGTTCCCTGATGACCAATGAAAAGATCTTTCAATCTGTAGCCAGTAGAGGACTTCCTGATCTTTCTGGCCCCTGATTCACCAACTTCAATGATCCTTCCGGTCGGCAATACAACCTTCATGCTAAGCACAAGGTCTGGAATGTGACCTGACACGCCGCCTATTAGAGACCAAGCGCCTGTTCCTATGTTGCCTCCCACTGTTGATACTGGAAATGACGCAGGGTCAAATGGCCACCAGAAGCCATACCTCTTGAGCGTCCTGCTGAGCTCCTGATTGTTTATCCCGGTCTGAATCGTAACGGTCATGTTGGCGTCATCGAGCTCCAAGACTTGATCCAATCTCTTAATGTCCAGTAAGATGCCCTTCCTTAGCGGCACGGCTCCGTCGTTGAGGCCTGTACCTGCCGCTCTAGGGACGATGGGAATTCGATGTCTATTGGCAAGCTTCAGGATCTCTGAGACCTCTTCTGTGCTGCCGGGAAGGACAACAACATCGGGCAAATGTTCTTCCCACCGATGGATCGGGAAAGGACATGGCACGGCTGCTCGTATGGCGCGCTCATGGAGCGTCGTGGTGACATTGTGTTCACCGACGATGCCGATAAGATCGCTAACGATTCCTTGGTCCACGGTCGCGTATTGAGAAATCATAAATAAACTACCTGAATATAGCTACCTCATTGTAGCAACCTCTGTACTCTATTTTAGGCTTTTGTGAACGGCAGTGACAGCTCCGGTGACATCAGTCAGCCTGAACAATACAACCGAATCAATCATCAGCACAGCGTTCCAGAGCTATGACGAAGGAGCACTCTCTCTGCATATAATGAGCTAGCTGCTCTTTGAAGCCAGTTACATTGCCAAGGGATACTTCCCGAACTCTCTAGCTGCTTCGGCCATCGCAACTATGTTCTGAGGTGACACATCAGCTTGGATGTTATGAACGGACGCCAAGACAAATCCGCCGCCTGGCCCCAGATCGTGAATTCGCCGTCGCACTTCGGCGATTTGCAGACCACCGGATAACAATTGCTACCTAGCCGCTGCATTACTTCCTCATCGATCCTTGCAATGCGAAAGACGCTGTCAAGTGGTGGGCTCTGCTTGCTTATTCCCAAATATCGCTTGAGTTTCTCATACCCCTCAACAGAGATGCTTGTGCAACTAAGACTTGGCGCAACAGTCGGCCGATTACCGACGAAGAATAGGAATCGACTTGGCAATAGTCTTCGATTCATCCAACTGCTCCGCAGCACTCGTGTCGAATCGGCAGGCCCGAGAGAAGCCATAAATGCGCGCCATTTCTGTCAGGAATAGAATGGTGATTACTGAGGAACGGCGCTATGGTATTCAAGCTAGGCTACCAAATTCAGGAGCAACTCTACCACCCACAAGTGATGCTTGAACGTGTCAAGTTGATGGAGAAGGCTGGTCTCGATATCATCTGGGTCCCCGACCACTTCCATCCTTGGTTCCATACAGGAGCTCAAGAGGCGCAAGCGTGGGTGTTCATTGGTGCAGCGGCGGCTAGAACGAGCACAATTTCCTTCGGAACGGCAGTGACCACTCCAATCTTCCGTTACCACCCCGCCATAGTGGCCCAGACATTCGCAACGCTCGGGGCGATGTTCCCCGATCGGATTCTCCTCGGTCTAGGAACTGGCGAAGCGATGAACGAGATACCTCTGGGATACAAGTGGCCTCTATTCAAGGAGAGAGCTGAACGACTTGAAGAAGCTGTTAGAGTCATAAGACTCCTTTGGTCTGAGGACTTTGCAAGTTTCAAAGGAAAGTACTATCGACTGCTCAAGGCCAATCTCTACACAAGACCCAAGAATCCTGTCCCCCTCTATGTGGCGGCGAACGGCCCGACAGTAGCAAGGATTGCGGGAAGATACGCCGACGGGTTCATCACTCCTTTTGGCGATCCTGATCATGCCAAGAAAGTCCTCTTTCCTGCTCTGCAAGAGGGTGCCAAGGAGAAAAGCCGCGACCCCTCGAAAATCGAAACGGTACTTGAAATAAGCACATACTACGATCACGATCATGAGAGAGCACTCGAATACGCGAGAAAGTGGGGCGCAGCAGCTACGCCCTTGTTCTTCAAACTGGCACTCTACGATCCTAGAGATATCGAGGAATTCGGAAAACTCATGTCCGATGAAGTTCTGAAGAGAGCATTTACGGTGAGCTCAGAACCCGAACCCTTCATCAGATCAATCGAGCAAGCGATAAAAACGGGGTTCACACAGGCATATTTCTCTGGCACGACTGCCGACGAACCCGGATTCCTTGAGATGCTAGCAAAACACGTGATCCCATACATCAAGTCGACCTACGCGGACTGATGAAGCAGCCCGGTGCAATGGCTCATGGTTAGCAACGCTGACAGCTACCCGAAGATTAGGAAGAAATTTGACGAGATTAGGCTCATAGACTCAACAAGATAATAGATTTGGTGCGGACTACCTATTCGCTGAACGAACATATGGCAATTCTGTAGATGCTTACCGCTGTTCTTACGGGTCGGAGTTAGACCAAGCGAAGACGCTCTTTGTGGCCTTCGAGAACGCGGCGAAGAAGGCAGATAGAGACCCCGGATTGTAAAGCTGCGTTGAAATCGTGCAGATTCTGGCGTGGTCCGATGCTGCCAGCATTCTACAAGTATGACATTTCCGACCCAAGAGAAATAGAGGCATGCGCGAGACTCGTAGGAGACGAAGCCCTTGCGCGCATATGGATAGTTGCAGCGACTGCTGACGAGCATATCAAGAGAATGCAGCCAAGACTCTATGCCGAAAGAGTCTTGCCGAAACTGAAACAATGAACGGGAGTTTTCTTCTTATGTCGTCGAGGGTCGAGCTACTCCCGGGAACTACCGGACCTGTATTGAGAGGAACCATTGCTGCATGAGGGCGATCGAATTGGAGACGCTTTCACTTCACAGCGAACCCAGTGGCGACCTAGTCTCTCATAGACATTGAGCGTCGTCTACTCTCGACGCATCGCCCTTAAATACGGAGACCAAGCGAGTCCGATCGAAAGGCGACCGATGATGTCGAGAGTTCTCGTCACGGGCGGAAGCGGACTCATCGGTGTATATGCAATGAAGAGACTAGTTGAGAAGGGACATCAAGTAGTCAACTATGACCTGCTTCCACCGGCGGGAGAAAGGGCATTCGTGCTGGGCGATCTTGAGGACAAGATCCCGTTCGAGAAGGCAGGAATTGAGGATCTTCCTAGCTTGCTTCTTGCAGTCAAGAAGCATCACATAGAGAAGATTGTGCATATGGCTGCAATAGTGGACCCCGAGATTCCCCACAAGAATCCCAGTGTCGCCTTCCGACTCGATCTAGGCGGAACCATAAATGTGCTAGAAACAGCCAGAATCATGGATCTCAAAAGAGTGGTCTTCATGAGCTCCATAGGCGTCTACACCACCAAGAAGTACGAACCCATCGACGAGAACCATCCCGTGCTTCAGAGCAACGAAGGTCCCGTCAGCACAGCATATGGGGCATGCAAAGTCGGAAGCGAAGCCTTCTGTTGGGCCTACAGGGAAGCTTTCGGGCTGGATTTCGTTGCCCTGAGGCCTTCTGCGGTCTACGGACTTGGAATGGGATCGTTCAGCTTGGGAATGTTCATCAAACCTATAGTTGAAAGTGCAGTTAGAGGCGAGTCCTTGAGAATTGAACGTGGCAGAGACTATCCAAGAGACTACACGTACGTGAAGGATACCGCCCAGGCTATCCAGCTGGCAATAGATGTAGACCCATCCAGACTGGAAGACCACGTGTTCCTCGTTGGCACCGGTCAGAGGCTTGTGACTCCTGGGCAGCTAGCCGATATCATCAAAGAGTTCATCCCGACAGCGGACATTGAGATTGGACCTGGGCTCGATGAATACGACAAGAGAGAGATACTCATGAGGGGCGTCCTCGACATAAGTAGGGCCAAGAAACAGCTAGGATACGAGCCGCAATTCGACGCGAGAAAAGGAATGAAAGACTACATAGCAATGTACCGAGCCTATCTTGAAAAGACGAAACAGAAACCTTGATTATTGCATAGTAAAAGACTGAATCAAAATCGAGATGAGACATGCTTTGGTTAGAATGAACGGATATCAGGGAGTAGTACAGGCCCTCCTGAAGGAGAAAGTGAAGTACTTCTTTGGTATGCCCGGGAACCCTCGCGCCATGTACGAGCAACTGTACGACGCCCCAGAAATCAAACCGATTCTCGTTAGGCACGAGACCTCGGGGGTTCTCATGGCAATGGCCTATGCTAGGATTTCCGGAGAGACCGGAGTGTGTTTTGCGAGTCCTGGTCCGGGAGTGGTCAACCTCGTACCAGGATTCTTGGAAGCGTACTACACTTGCACGCCGCTCGTTGCGCCATGTCCGTACATAGACTTGAAGAACGATGGCATGGCAGCGCTTCAAGAGTGCGACCAAGTCGGCATGTTTGAACCAGTAGCAAAATGGAGCATTCGTGTCCCACTCCCCGAAAGAGTACCTTGGTACATGCGAAGAGCATTCTATCTAGCAAAGAACGGAAAACCCGGACCAGTCTTCTTGGAAGTCCCTTACAACGTTGGTTTCGCAGAGGTAGAGATGCCTGAGTACTTACCCTCGAAACGAATACGAATCAGAGGAGATCTGGAACTAGTCAGCGCTGCGGTTGACCTGATCCTGAGATCCGAAAGACCAGTTGTCATAGCAGGGGGCGGTGTGGTACTTTCTGGCGCTCAATCGGAACTGATTCAGTTCGCAGAACTCGTTGGCATACCAGTCATCACCACACCGTGCGGAAGGGGAGCAATATCCGAAGAGCATCCGCTCGCGATCGGCCAAGCCGGAATATACAGGACGAAGATCGGGAAACAGATACAGGACGAATCTGATCTGGTTATCACTGTGGGTTCGAGAAACGAGGAACTGCAAACAGTAGCTTGGAAGTACCTCCCAGAAAAGGCCAAACTGATCCAGATCGACATTGACCCCTTCGAGATCGGAAGAAACTGGATTCCAAACGTAGCCATAGTGGCTGATGCAAAATTGGCATTGCGCGATCTCATCGAAGGAATAGCCGTGAAAGTGAAGAAGAGAAGCCTTGAAGAAATGCCCAGAATCGCAGCACTCATCAGAGCGAAAAAAGAATACGAGACTGAAGTCGAGAACGAATGCAAAACAGATGCCGTTCCAATAAGGTCGAAAAGAGTTGTCAGAGCACTGAGCACTGTCTTTGGAAGGGACACTATACTCTGCAACGAGAACGGAATGCAGGACCTATGGTCATACTATTTCCCATACTACAAGGTATTCAACGGAGGTCGTGTTCTTGCCCCCGCAGATCAGACTCTCATGGGCATCGGCGTAGCGGGAGCGATCGGAGCCAAGCTGGCAGCACCAAACAAGAAAGTAGTGTGCACAACCGGCGACGGTGCTTTTCAGATGTTCATGAAGGAGATGCCGACGGCCGTTCAGTACAAGGCGCCCGTGACGTGGGTCGTATTCAACAACTATGGCCTAGCGTGGCCCAAGTTCTACCAGAAGATACTAGGCGAACGCTACATTGCCACTGACTTTGAAGTTCAGCCAGACTTCGTGAAGATTGCTGAGGCAAGCAAATGCTTCGGGCAGCATGTCGAGAAACCACAAGACGTAGAACCCGCGATGAAGGAAGCTCTCAAGAAGAACAATGAAGGTATACCTGCCGTAGTCGACGTTGTCGTAGACAAGTATGATTGTGCCGATGGCTTCAAGGAATTCTTCAGGGTTCTGAGGGGCATAGATGTCGATAGATACCTGTGACAGGATAACCTGCATATCCTAGGACCTCAATTGGTTGGAGAGGATCTTGTCAAGGGAGCTTGAAGTCCGAGGTATCTTCGAGATCAGCATACGGGACATACTCCCTCCGCTTGCCAGCTTGAGATCTCTGGACGAGAAGACTGTCGACGAACTGATGGACTCGATACGGTCCAACGGACTACTGCAACCAATCACTGTCAAGCCTGTCAACGAGAAACAGCATAGGCTGGTGTTTGGATCCCACAGACTTGAAGCCGCAAGAAGGCTAGGCTGGAAAAAGATCCCTGCCATTGTGAGATCTGTCTCCGACGAAGAAAGCTTCCTGATGAACGTGACTGAGAATCTGCAGAGAAATAGCTACGTGAGCCCGATTGCCGAGGCTAGAGGATACAAACACCTGATCTCAAAGGGTTGGACCATAGGGGAGATAGCCCGAAGAATAGGGAAGAGCGACAGTTACGTCTGCAATAGGATGAGAATCCTTGAACGACTTCACCCTGACCTACAGAAACAGATAGAATTTCCGCGCGGAAACTCCCGCCTTACCTTGTCCCACGCGGAACACCTGTCCACGGTGCAAGATCCTTTGCGTCAGCTTGAACTGGCGAGTTTGGTACGTGAGCGAAATCTCTCGTTGCATCAACTGGAAAGGCTGACACGGAAAACCGAGAAGAAACCAGCATCAAGAGGATGCCTTTGCAGCGTTTGCAGCAACAAGTGCAGTCTCTACAACCGTTCAGTGCTGAGCCAATCTGACACCAACAAGAGACTCCTGCAGCGCTTCATGGATGCTATCAATAGGAAGGATTTTGATGTCTTCGATGAGCTCTGTGACCAAGACTATGTTTGGCACATATACGTTTGGCACGCTAGGGCCAGTACGATTGCCCACACCGAAGTAAGCGGACTTCAGAATTTCAAGAAAGCCGTATCAGAATTCCACACAAGCAATCCAGACTTGGAAACCTCAATAGAAGACATGATTGCTGAGGAAGATCGCGTTGCGGTACGCTATTCGCTGATAGGCACGAACACATGTCCGGACAGAGAGAAGCCTGTAAGAACGGCGGTGAGCATCTACAGAATTGCAGATGGCAAGATTGCAGAAGAATGGTTGTTAGACGAGGAGTTCAGATGGTCATGATCCGGACGAATGGAATGAACGGACTAGGCGGGATCGGGGGTCAGTCTCTTTTAGAAGGATAGTCGAACCTCTCTCCTACCCGCAGCACCACGACTTTGACGTTTGTCCGTCTGTTTCTCGCCTCTTGTTCGACTAGGTATGGGTCTTCCAAGCAGACGTCCCACAAATCCCAGTGCATTGGAATCAGTACTTTGGCATTCAGATCTCTGGCTATTTGGACTGCGTCGCCAGGATTGTTGTACCACTTGGCCCCGGGAGGGTTGACGCCAACGCTGATGGCGGCGATGTCTATGTCATATTTCCTGCCGATCCCGGCGAATTTGTCTAGGAAAAACGAGTCGCCGGCATGAAACACTCTGATTTTTCCGGTATCGAATATGTATGTGTTTGCGGTCTTGGGGTTTGGGTCGTTGGAATCCAAGGCAATGACCCTAACATCGCCTATTCTTGTCTCTTCATTCTCGCTCAGGGAGACTATCCTGTTCTCGGGTGTTCCCCAGCTCTTCAAGAGATCCGCGACGCTGGATGGACCCACAAATGAGCATTCTGTGTTCCGGCTTACTGGGAATATGAAGTCTTCATTCATGTGATCGATATCTTCATGCGTAATGGCAACCGCGTCGATCTTCCTAACATCTGAAGCGTTGAATGGTATGGGAATCATCCGGTGAGTGAGGAATGCGGTCCCGTCAGATGTGACGGATCCGCCAAGATAGGGATCTATGTAGATTGTTGACTTCTTCGTTCTTAGGATGAAGCCGGATCCCCCGAGAGCCCATAGTGTCACGGAACCTTGACTCGGCTTGTACTCGTCAACCTTTTTCAAGAACCAGTCGTACCACTCGCTCCTCAGGTCGTTTACCGGAAAGGGGTTCCCTAATCTGACATCGTAGAACTCTCCTCTTCCCATGACAATCGTCTCCATAGATTACGTGAAGTATTCCGTTCAAAGGAATTCTTTGTGGACCGCGACTCTGGGCTTAAGCGATCGGATCCGACTCTCTATCGCTGTATTTCTGGGTATGTGAAAACCTCGCCGGGTTTCAGCAGGACTGCCTTGACGTGTGGCTTGCCGTCAGATGACATGTTCTTGATCAGTTCAAGAAACGCCTCGACATCAACATTGACCGCTGCGAAGTGGATCGGGATCACGTAATCAACGCCAAGCCATTGGGCCGCCAGGGCCGCTTCATAAGGCGTCATTTCGCCGGTTAGGTACGGCGAGTTTTGAAGTGGTCCTGAATTCTGCCGAACGTCCGTATCGCTCACGTTGATTAGTGCAATGTTAGGCCTATACA
>Ga0315279_10010476_pt1 | contig 10892 bp, 12 predicted proteins | sample YL17G06_20_MG_FD_203694 | JGI IMG/M metagenome (GOLD analysis project Ga0315279, IMG submission 203694) | Sediment microbial communities from Yellowstone Lake, YNP, Wyoming, USA - YL17G06_20 | ecosystem: Environmental > Aquatic > Freshwater > Lake > Sediment | place: USA: Wyoming | collected...
CTGACTATGATGAGATTCTCAGGGCGCTATTTTTATATCGGCAGTGACTAACCGGGCAACTCTTTGTTACCTGGCGCCCCTTCTGCTCCTTCTGTCTCTAAGGGTCGGTCCATAAAGCGTCTGTACCAGGTCCCCAAGCTCGCTGCCTCTATTAAATCCGTAAGGGCTTGTTACGCCGTAAGCTCTGTCGGAGCCTGTGCGTCCACTGTAAGCTCTACCATAGACTCCATAGGGTCTCATACCCTGTTGTGGCCCTCCATAAGGCATCCCGTTATATCCTGTGGGTCCCATTGTCGGGAAACCAAAATAATTGGAACGTCCACTTACCAAATCGGTAATATCGTATATACGAGTGGTCATCCTGCGGGGTAAATAACCTTCGGTTGCGATAATGATTACTCCGTCTTCAACTACATAACCTAACTCCGCCGGCGCACCTGCTGAGACCGACATCAACAAAAGTTCCAATTGTTTTCGCAAGGGAATATCTTCCGGGATGCCGTCCGCACCGATGGGTGTCTCTCTATAAATTTCTGCGTTCTCGCTCAAGTCTCGCCAGAGAACTACTATATTTAATGGCGGTTTGGTTGAGTGTCGCAGGACATCGATTGCTTCGCCGAAGGTTGTGTCGGATGTAAAGGCCCGGGAGCGGACGGTATTTTTGTCCGGTCGGTTGTATGATGAATTCGCAGCAGACCCCTCTAATGGCAATAGCAGGGTGGCGGCCAGAGCAAAAACCGTCGCTCGAATGAGTCCTGTCAAATCTTGGCTTCTCATTTCTATTACCTTTTTTTCAAATTGCGAGGTTTCAAAAACATAAAGTAAATGCCAGGACTGTATTCTATTATAAAGGTTCCGGCTGATTCTGTAAAGCTGAAACACCTCGCGATTTGAGGGGTTGTCATGCTGAGCCGAAGGCAAAGCATCTGGCTTAACATCAAAAAGTTCGCATCCGTTTTATGTCACAGCGTCCAGCCCTGGCGGTAGGGCGGGTTGATAAACCGGTTCGCCTCATCGCTATTGGCAAATCGCATATTCTGCCCCCGAATGGTTCTGTCGGGGGTTCTGTCCCAGCATCTTTGTTGCAATAATGCCCAGTTGTGCAAGCTCGGTCAGCGGGCCGCCGTAATCGAAATTCGACCCGGCCTGCGTCTTGTTCTTTATCGCCTCCAGCCAGTCCTCATAATGTCCCTTCACCCGCGGCAGCGTCTTCACAGGCAGCTTGTATTCTTTCATTTTCGTCTCAGGAATTATTCTCACCTCGCTCGCGCCGTGCGAGCCGTACATAATCGTGCCCTTATCGCCCATCACAATTGCCTCCGTCCCGGGCGCCTTCCGCTCCGGCTCCAAATCCTGCGGCTGCGGCGGCCTCTCCGACCCGTCAAACCAGATAAGCGTAACAGGCCCGCGTTTGCCTTTTGCGGGGAACTCAAATCTTACGACCGTCCCACCGGGAAACGTATCTGCGTGCTTCTTGGGGTCGTATCCTTTCGCCTGTGCCTCAACCGTAGTCGGACTCCCGAGCTCGGAGCGCCCAGAACACGGGGTCAACAACGTGACATACCCAGTCGCCGATCGTCCCCGACCCGAACGGCATCCAGCCTCGCCATCTGCCAGGCAGATACATCGGATTATACGCGCGATATTGTGCAGGCCCCAGCCACAGCTCTCAGTCAAGTTCCGCCGGCACATCGTGCTTTTCATTCAGCCGCGATAATTGCCCGATTTTGCAGTGCACGGCATCGCATGATGCATGGACTTCGCGGACATTTCCGATTGCACCATCCCAAATCCATTCGCAGAACAGACGAATATGTTCAAACGAATGTCCCTGGTTGCCCAATTGTGTCACCACCTTGTGCTCGCGGGCGGCCTTCATTAGCTCGCGAATCTCATAGATTGAATGCGCAAGCGGCTTCTCGCAATAAACGTGTTTTCCCCTCTTGATTGCCGCCATGCACGCTGCCGCGTGGGTATGGTCCGGCGTCGAAACCACAACCGCGTCAATCTTGTTGTCCATCTCATCGAGCATCTTGCGAAAATCCCGGTATTGTTTGGCGTTCGGGTGATTCCCGAAGGCCTTGCCGGTGCTTCGCATATCTACATCGCACAACGCCACAATATTCTCTCTGCCCACGCCGTCAACGTTGTCCCCGCCCCGGCCGCCAACGCCGACACAGGCGATATTGATTTTTTCGCTCGGCGGCGTCTCGCCCGCGCCAAGTACGCAACGCGGAACAATCGTAAATGCTGCTGCCGCACCCGCCGCCCCACGCAAAAACTGACGCCTTGAACTCTTTCTATGTTCTTTCTCCACGGCACAACCTCTAAAATGTGTCACTATGCTGCTGGAAAATCCGTCCACCGGGCCCTCAGCAGCAACAGGGTCCCGTCACTCCAACAGGATACTAAATAAAGCTCCTTTCCGCAATACCGCTCGAAAGACTTTTTTTTGCAAGCGATTCTGCTGAAGCTTGTGCATTCTGTAATGCAGTTACTTTAGTGCAGTTCATATTATCGATTGACTCGCGATGCCAACAAAACCATCGCAAGGCCGAGAAGGATGGTGAACGGACCTTCGGACACAGTCCAGAAAATGGGCAGCTTTATAATTGCATCGAGAATAGTAACGCCCGCTCCGCCCAGTATTGTCACCGCGCCTACAAACCGCACCAGCGGCAGATAACGCACAATATCAAAAGAGGTAAACACAAACACCGCCCCCAATGATGCGTACATTGCCGACAGCATGCGGGTCAGGTAGCTCATAAGCGGGCTGTAGTTTAGCTGCCCCATGCCCAGCCGCTGGTGAATGGCTGCCATCCATTGAAATGGACAGAACACAAAAACAAGGGCGCACAGCATAGTCAGCCCCGTAACGCGTAAAAGCACAACAAGTAACCTTCTCGCACCCATTTTTGCCCATCAGTTGAAAAATCCATATTGCGGGTCCTGTTCTTCAATATCCTGGACAGTGCCGGCTTCATTCCGGCCTGATACTTCTTTCGGAACCGCACAAAACGATAATAACCGATTTATGGCTTCAGTGGAACTCCAAACGCCGGATAATTTCGGAACGCCACCGGTGCAAATTTCCGCCTTTGTTCAATAAAGGGCCGAGCTTGCCGGATACATTTGAAAACTCCTTCTAATGTGATTATAATGGCCTTCACTGGCTGGCCGCGAAATCGCTCGGCAAGCGCTTTCGAAAAAGTGGATAAAACCAGCAGACTGACAGATGGGTAAAATTATGTATGAAATCTACATCCAGGACGGCTTTTCCGCGGCACATAATCTAAGAGGCTACCCGGGCGATTGTGAGCACAAGCACGGCCATAATTGGGTGGTCGAAGTTTATATTCAATGCTCGCAGCTCGATTCTCTGGGAATGGGCGTCGATTTCAGAAAGCTAAAGCGCCAGCTAAGCAGAATAATAAAAAATCTGGACCACAAAGACCTGAATACCCTTGCCGTTTTCAAGCGGAAAAACCCCTCCTGTGAGCATATTGCTGCGTATATTTACAGCAGGATGAAAAATAAAATCGCTGGCCGAAACATCGGAGTTTCAAAAGTCAAGGTGTGCGAATCCCCCGGCTGTGGCGTCACTTATTACCCCGACATACCGTCTCGCTGACGATTGCTTGTAAGTGACAGAGCACTTATTTTTGCTTGTTTAACGGGGAACACTACACTTACTGTTCGCTGATTTTTTAGCGCTCGCTTACCTTATTCTATTCAGCAGCTTTATAAAATTCCTTTTAAGCCTGTATTTCGCTTTTAAAGAAGAGACGTATTCTGCAAATTCTTTTTCTTTGTTCAGGTTCTTCATAAGCTCTCTGATCTTTTTAATCAGGCGTATCGCTTCACGGTATGACTGGTTGTTGGTTTGCTGGACAAGTGGCTCAACTTGGGCTCGATAAACTCCAAAAGAATCCGCCGGATGTTCTTTTTCACGAAGCTGGGCCAGTTGCATCCAAAGATGATCGCCGCAGCCGCCTGTTTGTGCCTCTTGCCAGGCCGTTTCTATGTTCTTTTCCCAGATAAATATCTCTACAAGTGTTGAATGATCTTGGTCATTAGTCCGGTATCCGCAGCTTTGAGGCTTGTGTTCTTTGGCATCGGCAATTATCGCTCGAACGTGTCCCAGTGCCTGCTCTCGCCATTTGGGCCATTCTTTAATGCGCTCTGCATGGTCTTTAAGACCCCTGTAATTTTCCAGACCTGGATGATATATAAAATCTGCCCAGATAAGTTTCATTGCTTCACTATAACGCTTGCGTCGATGGTATTCATTGGCGAGAAATTCTCGTAAACGACTGTCTGTATCTTCAGGAAAGGCCTTTAATCCTTTTTCCGCCCATTCTAATGCCTTGTCCGGTTCTCCGGCATCTTTGTAGGTCTCGGCAATCTCAAGGAAATGGTACGTACTGGAAAGGTCTTTGCTTTTGACGGCCACTATGGCTTCAACATCGTTATCAAGACCAGCGAGAGTTTCCATAATCGAGGTCAGCCGGAATCTGCGACCATAATAATCTCTTTCCATCTGGCCGGGTTTCAATGCCTTCACCTTTGCCCATTCAGCTTCAGCCAGGCTCCGGTAAACTGCCAGGCCTTTTTCGCCAAGCACATCAGCATAAGTTTCCGCCGCCTCATAAAACGTGTCCCAATCCGTAGCCAGTTCCCATTCAAAAAGACGTTTTGCCAGCCCTTCAGGGTCGGGCTTGGCTTTTACACAGGCATTATGATGAATTTCTTGCAGCCGCTCGAGAATATCACCCATATACCCGTCGGAATCGTCCATTTCGCCCAACGCTTTCTCTGCTCGTCGAAGTGCATGCTCTGTCAGCTCCATTACTTCCTGCGAGAATCCGTCTTCCAGCAGTTCTTTCATACAATCAATGACATTATCTATTCCTCTGGCAAAATCATAAGCCGAGTGATAATCCACAAAACCGTCTGTATTAGTGGCCTCATTTATCACTTGTTTGAAAGTTTCTAATTCCACGCCTTTTTGACTGAATCTCGCGGTCTTCATCATCAATCGATTCCGTAGGTGGTCGTCTTTTGTTATCTGTTCTGTAATAATTTCAACCAATACGTCCTTTTCTTCCTGGGATAAGTATCTTCGTACGTCTTCCAATGTAATGGCTGGTTTGGATTTCCTGGTTTTCTGCTCGGTGGAACCTTCACTTATGGAATCTACGCGGCCTTCAAGATATGTCAGTCCCACAGCCACACAATGTTTGCAGAACACTCCGGCATCTCCCATCGGACAATTGCATAGGCCGTCAAGTTCACCATCTTTAACCCATAATCTCACATTGTAGTTACGCGTACCTCTGACTTTGCCGGTGACCGTATCTTTATCTTCGAGCAATGAGAGAACGTTTCCTTGCCGATGGTAATCCACGCCGCGTTTCCATGAACGGCTATCGGTTAGTTTCTTAAGTTGTGCTTTTGTTATTTTCATTTTTGACCTTAACAGGGTGACTATAGCTAAGTAGTCTATAACCTCCTGTCCAATTTGCGGTAACTTATAGCTTCCGCGATATGTTCTGGCTGGATGTTTTCAAGACCCGCAAGGTCGGCTATCGTCCGCGCAACCTTGCAAATCTTATCGTGCGCACGCGCAGACAGCCCAAATTCGGTCATCGCCTGCTTAAGCAGCATCTCTCCGGCACTATCCAGTCTGCAGAATTTCTCAACCTGCTTGTGCGTCATCCTCGCATTGGCCATCACCGCTCCATCGCCGAATCGTTTTGCCTGAATAGCCCTGCCTTTCATCACATCCTGCCGCATCGTAGCCGAGTCAAGCTGCCCCGCCCTTGAACGCAATTTCGCAAAGGTTATCGCGGGCACCTCAATATGAATATCAATTCTGTCAACCAGCGGCCCGGATATCCGCGATAGATACCGCTCAATCTGGCCCGGTGTGCACCTGCACCTTCTCGCATCCGTCCCGAAGTATCCGCATGGACACGGATTGAACGCCGCCACGAGCATAAACTCCGCCGGATAAGTAATCGTCCGCTTGGCGCGTGCAACCGTTATCGCTTCGTCCTCGAGCGGCTGGCGAATCATCTCCAAAACATGCCTCGGAAATTCGGCAAACTCATCGAGAAACAAAATCCCATGATGGGCCAGCGACAATTCTCCGGGCCTTGCGTTCGTGCCGCCGCCGATAAGTGCAGGCCCGCTCGCCGTATGATGCGGCATACGCACCGGCCGCGTCCCCAAAAGCGCCTTGCCTTTGCCCAATAGCCCCACCGAAGAATATATCCGCGTCGTCTCGAGCGACTCCCGCAAACCCAAAGGCGGCAAAATGGTCGCCAGTCTCTGTGCAAGCATCGTTTTTCCCGCACCCGGCGGACCAATCATCAGGATATTGTGTCCCCCCGCGGCAGCCACAGTCAGCGCCCGCTTGACGCTTTCCTGGTTTTTCACATCGCCGAAGTCAACATCGTATTGGCTCTCTGCCCTGAAAATCTCATCGATATCGATTGTCGTAGTTTCCAGGACCAACTGTCCCGAGAAAAACCCCACAACCTGCGCCAGCGACCCCACCCCATATACTTCGATGTCACTTACGACAGCGGCCTCTCGTGCATTTTCCAGCGGCACAATTATCCCCTTAAATCCGTTCGCCGCCGCCGTCATCGCCATACTCAGGATGCCGTTGACCGGCCTTACTCTGCCGTCAAGCGCAAGCTCGCCCACAATCACGTAATTTTTCAAAAATGGACTTGAAAAAACCCCGCCGCCCAGCAGCATCCCCATCGCAATCGGCAAATCGAACGCCGGCCCTTCCTTCTTGATGTCCGCGGGCGCAAGATTTACCACCGATTGCGTCCTAGGATATTTATAGCCGGAATTGATGATGGCGCTTTTTACCCTCTCGCTGCTCTCTTTTACCGCCGCATCCGGCAGCCCCACAATAATGGACTTCTCGAACCCGCCCCGCGCAACGTCAACCTCCACCTCGCAGATTATCCCATCAATCCCTTCAAGAGCGACACTATGCAGTCTTGCTAACATATCTTCCCTCAATTTTTAATTAAAACACCATTGCGTCCGTCTTTATTACCACCGGTTCCCCCCCGCTCTTGCTTCGCAAGAAGCTGCGGGGGCAGACTGCAAAAATCTTCAGGAAAACACCTTTTGCAAAAGAATATCAGATAGGGAGTGTTAAGTCAAATGAGAATAAGAGCTTACATCAAGCAAAAAATTTCAAAAAAAATCGGCCTTTCTCATCATATTCTCATTTTAGGTTCGTTAACATTATACTCGATAATACTTAATGTAGTGCAGCTTGACGACAGTGGCAGGCTGCAAGAATCAGAATCGTTGGTCCTTATGTCTTAAGGAGATATGAAATGCTAAGGAAACACTGGAAACTGGTTGGTCTGATAGTTCTTGCTGGCGGCTGTTTTCGGAAAAAGCAATTGAACGCGATATCACTTTTGGTAATCGCGTCCCAGACGATGTAACGGTTGATTCGGACCGTGAGAACCTCTGCATGATTTTGTCGAATCTTCTCAGCAACGCAGTCGAATATACGAACAATGCCGGCCAAATTTGGGTGACGGCCTATCGTGGCGACGATTGTGTGGAAATTACTGTTTCCAATACCGGCTGCTCATTAACCAGCGAGCAGGTCTCGCAAGTTTTTGACTCTTTTTGGCGAGGTGATTCATCACGTAAGGATACAGGTGTTCATTGTGGTTTGGGCCTGGCTTTGGTCCAAAGGCTCGTCAGAGCGTTAGGTGGTTCCGTCATTGTCGAGCTGCAAGCTGGCGGGATATTCGTTGTACGGATAACCCTTCCGGATAAGGGGCAGAGAAACAGTATTGAATAGAAGACAGCGAGATACGTGTTACGGTGAGAATAGGTAATATTCATTTTTTCTTCTTGAGATAACATTACTCACCCGTTTTTTGATTTGCAGGTTGCATTTTAAGGCCTGTTCATCGCCGCTTCAAGCAATTTCAGGCTCCCGTTGTAGCAGATGGGTCTGCCGGCATTTTGATGGGTGGCAATTTCCGGCAGTGGAATCGCCTTGAATTGCTTCGTTGGTCTTTGGTCTCCTCGCAATGGCGCTGCAGCAAAGCGAAGGTCACTTGTATAAAGGGAAACCCCAGAACCATCCTTTACCCGAATGGTTATCTGGTTGGCGCAACGCAGTAAATATAAACCAGAGGTTCTGAGCCCGTATTTTTGATATTGTGAATCGTTTGTGGGGGTATATAGCAGACCTTGCCCTGCCCGACTTCAAACACGCTTTCCTCCCGGCCAATCAAAGCCGCACCATTACCGGAAATGAAAACAATTATTTCTTCATTACCCTTCGTGCTGTGTTGGCCGATGCTCTCCCCCGCTCGCAAGTGCACTCTGCCCGAGCGCATTCCATAGGTTTGCGGCTTACCCTGCAAAAGCTCCTGCCTACCCACATCATTTTTCAACTCTATCACAGAAACCTTTTTTTCTGTTGGCCTTGCAAAGCCGACCTGGCCCTTCGCGCATCCGCCGATAAATATGCCGCCGGCAACGCACGCAAAAACCAGCGCAACAATTGTTCCTTTTACTCGCATACTATTCACATCCAACTCCTTTCACGTATAATGTAGCATTCTTGTTTACGGTTTGCCCTCGAATGAACCAATTTGTGTGCCGTTCTTCAATCGTATTCTTACGATAAAACCTCTGCGTTGCTCCGACGTGTACCACAGCTCTTTCGGCACAGGGTATCTGTTTTCGAAGCCCAATTTTTCTTCAAGCCGTTCTTCGCTGAATCTTGGTCCCAGACTGAAAATGGCCCAGGTTACCGGCGACGTCAACGTGAGGGGGCAACTGTCATTCGGGTACCACTTGCCTTTGTCCGGGTCAATGCTGCTATTCGAGGGAAAGCTATCTGGTATCCAAAGCTTGGCTTTTATCCACTTGTCAATGATGTCTCTGTCCTTGATTACTTCGCCCAGGCTCCGGTATTTATAAGTGTGTCCTCGATTGTATCGGTCCTCCATAATCGTTGACATAGAGTTCGTGCTCGGCTTCGAGGGCAGATACCTGCCCGTCGCCAGAACCTTCGGGAGTTGATACAAGTGGTCGGTCAACCTGCCGCTAATGCAGTCTTCCTGAGTGGGAGGGAACTTCTGGTTGTCTTCAAAGTAGATTTCCAGAGCGAGACCAATTTGGCGAAGCTCCGCGTTAACCGCGATGATTTTGGCCTGTTCCCTTGCCCGTGACAGCGAGGGTATCAGTATTCCCATCAGGACTGCTATGATGGAGATAACGACCAGTAACTCAATTAGTGTGAAGCCCTGCTTCATCCGTCAAAACAAGTCACCGCAATCGGCAGCAACAAAGCGACCGATAGCCGCCTTGTTGCTGCGCCAAGCTGACTCTTTGTTTCCCGTAAGTTTAGTTTCTGATGGCCCGTGGACTATTCGCCACAACCGCTCAGGCCGGCTCTCTGCTGGAGCCAATTCTCCGCAAGCTCGGCAAAGTCCATGAAATCCACCTGGTAGTCCGTATTAATGTCGCCCGGCAGATTTCCTCTCTTGTGTCCGCGGTCGGTTAATACCAAGCCGTTCCCATCATAATCAGGCACCCAGAGCCGGTATCCATCTTTGCAAACCGTATACCCCGAACTCTCCTGGTCGAAAATTGCGATGACGTCGATTTGACCCGTCGGGCAACCGTATCTTGTGAATCCGTCACCGATACCGAGTTTCACCGGGAATGTTCGGCCAGTTTTATCCCTGATTGCGACAGTCCCATCAGGGACCCAGTAGTTGGGGTCAACTATGTTGACGTCATTTACCCGCACTAATCTCGCCTGGTAGTATTCGCAGCCGGTCAGTCTGGTCTGGTCGAAAATATACTGGTTGTTGCTGTCCTTTACCATATCGAGAGTAATGAGCTCGGGTTGAGGCAGCCCGGCTGCCGGCTCAATCAGCTCTACCTCAAAGTCGAACATCGGCTCAACCTGGTGCTTCTCATTGACGTTAATCTTCCCCTTGTAGAATTTGTACCAGCCGGTCACTCTTACTCTATCCCCGGCACCGAACGTGTAGCCTGTATTCGGGTCGTGATTGATACGGCATAGCTCGGAGAGCAACTGCTCGCCGGTATAGTTTCCAGAGCCGCCCACCTTGGCATAGTACTGCCCCATATAGACGGCGGTGCCGGCGTGGTCGTTGCCCTCACCCTGAATGTGAATCTGCCACTGGCCGCCCATATAGCCCGTGCCGGGCGTGGGATTCAGAATCTCTTCGGGATTATTAAGGACAATGCCGGTGATGATGACTTTGTCCGTGGCGATGTAGGTCCCGACGCCATTCGCATTGACCGCCTGAAGGTCCCAGTGGGTCACTTCGGCGACGGTCGGCTCATCACCTTTGACCAAGGCAACAAGGATTAGTGCCAGCATTGTTGCCAAAACCATAATTCTGTTCATAACCAATTCCTCCAAGTATCAAATGACCCAATTTTGCGCATAAGAATTTCAAAAATGTGCTGCTGCGCATAAAAATATCAAAATCGTGCTACTGCGTCAACATAAAATTTGGTTCTTTCAAAAAAATTCGTCGGATAAAATAGCGTTTAACTGGTCAGAAATCGGCATATTGGTTCTGTTGCTGTCACTGGAGAGCAAAAATGAGTCAGGTCGAGCGAATAGGGGTGTCGGTAGATAAGAAGCTGTCTTTGCCCAGCCAAAGGTGGGTCTGGCTGCCTTTTGCTGTTCTGACTGACCGTGGGGTTTTTATCGCTCACCGTAGATTGGCAAATCTTATTTTTTACGGAAATTGTCGTTGACAGAGGGGCTGCAATGATTTAAATTATTAGCATATGCTAATAACTATGAAGGTGTCCGATGGCCAGACCTTTTAGAT
>Ga0315279_10010477_pt1 | contig 10891 bp, 9 predicted proteins | sample YL17G06_20_MG_FD_203694 | JGI IMG/M metagenome (GOLD analysis project Ga0315279, IMG submission 203694) | Sediment microbial communities from Yellowstone Lake, YNP, Wyoming, USA - YL17G06_20 | ecosystem: Environmental > Aquatic > Freshwater > Lake > Sediment | place: USA: Wyoming | collected...
CTTCCCCGCCAACTTCATGCTGGTGGCGGCCATGAACCCTTGCCCATGCGATTAGGAACGTCTCCGTCGAACCTGTAGACCACGACGATTTTCACCGTCTTTGGCTTCGTTGAGCAGTCCGTGTCAACACGTATTTCGGAGACCAGAAGCTCGACCAGTTGGCGCCTGATCTCCCACGAAAGCGGTTCTGCCAGCCTCTCGCGCAGTTCAAGCAAGAGTGACTCCGCCGAACGCAGGTCCTCGGCGGCTCGGGAGACGGCTTCGAGTTGCCCGTTTAGATGGGTGATGCGCTCTCTCAGGGCCTCGGTCTCAGCGCGTATCTTCACCATCTCCCGCTCCAGGTCGTGCGACTCGATGATGCCCTTGCGGTAGGCGTCCAACATGCGGTCTCGCTCGCCAGCCTTGGCCGAAAGGGCCGCCTCCGTGTTCGCCCTCTCCCGAACGATTCGTTCAACCTGCTGAGATTCCTGCTGCCTCTCTTCGGTCAGGGCCGCCAGCACATCGCCCGGGTTATCGATGAACCCGACGATGTCGGCCCAGATTGTGTCCTCGAAGAGCTCGCCGTCTAGCGCCTTGGACGTGCACCTGCCCGTGCACCGCCCACGGTAGGCCTCCTGGCCGCCGCAGCGGTAATAGACCTTGGGCTTGCGGCCGGGGCCGTGGAACGTAGACCCGATATAGTTGCAGCCGCAGGTCTGGCACTTCACCAGGCCCCGGAGGAGATAGCGCCTCTTGGCATTGCGCCTTGAGAAGAGCAGGTTCTTGCGCAGGGTTTCCTGCGCCCGCTGCCAGGTGTCCGGGTCCACCAGGGGAAGGACGGATCGTTCGATGGTCTCTCTCGGCTTCTTGCTACGCTTGCCGTAGAAGTGGACGCCCTTGTACACGGTGTTGGCCGCGAGGTTGCGGATGCGCGAGGGGCGCCAAATGCCGGCCGTGGCTCTCTTCCGCTTCCCCTCAGGAGCGCTGGGGTCCTCGACTTTCACTTCGCGCCCAACCTTGGTGTAGGCTGGTGGCACCCCCAACGCGTTGAGGTAGTCGGCGATCTTGACGCAGGATAATCCTTCGTCGGCCAGCATGCGGAACATGAGGCGCACGAGATCAGCCTCAGAGAGGCCCAGGCCGGGGAGGTTCTCCTCGTTGGGGACAATCCTGGCTGTCTTCTTCGAGCCTGTCTTGCGATAGCCGTAGGGGACGATTCCGCCCAGCCAGACCCCCTCCCTGGCCCAGTAGTTGGTGCCGTCGATAGAGCGCCTCAAGAGCGTAGCGCGTTCCAACCCAGCCAGGCCGGCCTTGATGAGCAGGAGGAACCTCCCGTCCGGGGTGCTGGTATCGATATTCTCCGTAATGCTTACGATGGCTATGCCCAGGTTCTGCAGGTCGAACGCCAGGTTGATGATGAAGCGCCCGAAGTCGTCGCGGCCCAGGCGGCTTACTTCATTGCAGAGCACGACATCGAAGGCCTTGCGGCGCGCGTCACTCACCAGACGGCTACCCGCAGGGCGCTCCTCCCACGGAAGCGTCCCTGAGACCCCGTCGTCCAAGTACCAGTCCACCACTTCGTATGTGCCGTTCTGGAAAGCCAGCCAACGGGCGAGCGCGTCTTGCTGGCCCTCGATGGTCTGGTTCTCCCTTTGCTCGTCCGAGCTCACGCGGCAGTAGACAGCGGCCTTGATGCTCATTGCCTCGTCTCCTGACCGCTTGTCGGTGATGGGCTCCGCAGTGCGAGGATCAGCCTCAGCGCCGCGACCATCGCCCCGCGGTCAGGTGTGAATACACGCTCTACCTGGGGCGACTTAGCAAGTGTCTTCGGGCGCTTTCTGTCCACGGCGCCAACATACAAGGTTCAAGTGGGCAATGAAGTGGGCAGGAAGTGGGATGTTTGGTGGGAATCTTCAGTGGCTAGGACTTCAGTTGGTAGACGCCCCTTCGAGGTGAGGCGATGACTTCGTCCCAATCGGGCACGCCACGGCGAACATCGCGCGCCCTGTTTGGATAGAGTCTCTTCGCATTTAACCGCTGTTTGATTTCCCTCCAGCGTAGATATGGGGCGCCGGCACGCTTGGCCTGGCGGAGTGTTTCAACGAACGCCTCTGCGGTCGGAGGCCACACGCTTTCGTGGTCAGGTGTCTTGACATCCGCCGAGTTCTCGGAAGCTTCAGTCCCGGTTGTTCCGGCGGGGACGCGTTGCTCTGAGACCAGTGGCTGGATCTCCCAACGCCTCATCCGCTGCGTGTCTACCTTCACACGGCCGGACTCAGGACACACGATGTAGGCCCGCAGCGCTGAGCCCGATGGTCCCTCGACGTACTCCACCACCTCGACGTGCCGTTCGAAACAGGCATCGCACTCGACAGTCATAGCCGGCTGGATCTCCTGCAGAATGCCTTCACGTATGAGCGCGTCGAATGCTCCTTCGGGCCACTCCGCCGCTTCGTCAGCCGTCACGATTCGGTCGCTCGGCACCCTTGACCGCGCGCGTTGGACGAGTTGCCTGACGAGTTCGTCGTTCATGCTTTCGCTGCGGCCGCCGCAGGGTTGAGGGTCTCTATCTTGGAGTCGATCAGCATCTGGCGCAGAACCGCATCCCGCCCGTCGTGCCCGAGCGTGCAGCCGTTGGGGTAGGTCAGGTAGAACGTCTTCGTGTGTCTGCCTCTGCGCCCGCCTGGGGAGAAGAACACTAGGACCCCAACGCGGGTGACGTTTGCGAGCGCCAGCGGCAAGCGGGCGCGAGACCCTTCATCGCTGCAGTCAAAGAGCTCTTCGAGAAGGTCATAGACCGCTCCCCTGTCCGCACTGGTGTCGGCTTCAAGGACGACGCGCCGTGAGCCGCCCCCTATCAGTGACAGCCGAAGGAGCTTGACCTGGACATCCTGGATAGCCGAGGCGGGATCATAGACGAACTCTACGCCGCGACGCTTGAAGGCGTTCAGGTTGTAGAGGCGGTCGTCTTTCCAGGGGTCGAGCTCCCTGTCGAGGATGACACGGGAGAATATCGTCTCAACCTCTAGCCGGGCCTTCTTCCGCCCACGGAAGAAGGTGTCCAGGGTGCCCAACTCAGGATCGCAGACAAAGACCAATTGGAAGATGGGGCGGTGCGCCCGGCGTTCAAGTTTCTTGGTGCCTGTGTACTCGAGCGTGGTTTGCGCGAAGTCTTCTGGGAAGGCGAAGTAGTACAGTTTGGTGCCGCGCCGGTACACTTCGACGAGGCATTCGCGGCCCCGTCCCTCCTTCAGCCGGAAGTATGAAGCGAGCGCCTCAGCAAGTTTGGCCAGGGCGTCGGCATCGTCGCGAGCCTCGGCCCCCAGGACCCCTTCTCGACGTCGGACCCAGTAACTGGCCGGGAAGCGCTCGGCCTCACAGAACCGGTGGGCGACCTCTGCCACTCGTGCATGCTCTAGGAACGTCCACAGGGCCTTGTCGAAGAAGCCAGGCATGGATTCAAAGGCGTCCGTCAGGTCGAGGTCGTGGTAGTCGGCTTCGTCGAGGATGGCCTGAACGCCCTGTTCGTCTGCCAGGGCGGTGACGAGCTCGAAGTCGCCGTTGACTTCGGCCGCTTGTTCCGGGGTAAGTGCCATCCAGGCGTCAAAGATGGGCTGTACCTCGGTCTCCGGAAGAGCGCGGATATCGAGATCGGTCAGAAGGTCACGTTCGTGGAAGTAGCGGGCAAGCAGCGCATTCGGAGCTAGGCGGAGAAAGTCGCGGGGCGAATAGTGTCGTGCCATTTCGTTGACCTCTTTGGACAGACTCGGATGCCGCACTCATCCTGCCCGATTCTACCACAGACGCAGAGAGAAACGAAACGGATGTGCTCACGGCCCACGCTTCACACCCCCAGCGCCTCCGCCACCTTCTGCCAGCTGTGATCCTCCTGCCCCTCCAGCCGCCGCAGGTTCATCGTCGGTGATACATACCCGGCCGATAACGTCGGATTCCACTGCTTCCTCGCGGCCCGGGCCGCAGTGTGCTATGATGAGGGGAGAGCCACGCCTTGACCGGCGCGTCTCTGATGCGGCCCTCAGGCAGTGTGCTATGTGAGGGGAGAGCGATGCCGTTACCGGCGTCGTCTCAATTGCCCCTCAGGTAGCCCCTTGAGGGCTGTTTCATTCTCTACACCCCCAGCGCCTCCGCCACCTTGTGCCAGCTGCGGTCCTCTTGCCCCTCGAGCCGTCGGAGGTAGACCGTGGTCACCGCCAACGAGCTGTGGTCGAGGAAGCGGCTCACCTCCTCAATCGACTCGCCCGCGTCGCGCCGCAGCTTGGCCGCCGAGTGGCGCAGGATGTGCACGCCGGCCGGTGGCAGTCCAGCCTTCCTGAGGTAGCGCCGGAGGTTGCTGTAGAAGGTGCCGCTGGTCAGGCCGCGGCCGTTGGCGGCGGGGCTGCCGGACGGCCACAAGGACTCCTTCGGGTCCATGGTGGCCAGGCTCTTGCCCCAGGCTGCGAGCGCCTTGTCGATGGCCCCGAAGGCAGGCCTGGGCAGTTCTCGCTTCCCCTGCTTCCCGCCCTTCCCGCGGTAGGTGTAGTAGGCGGTGCCGTTCTCGCACGAGATGTCGCCGCGCTTTAGGCCCAGCACCTCGGCCCGGCGCCGGCCTGTCAGGGTCAGCGTGAGGATGATGGCGCGGTCCCGTAGCCCGACCGGCGTGTCGGGGATGGCGGCCAGGAGCCTGCGAATGTCCTCTGCGGTGAGTCCGCGGGGCGGGCTGGGCGAGACCCTGGGGCGCTCCAGCTGGTCGCAGGGGTTGGACGCGATGAGCCCCATCCGGATTAGGAAGCGGTAGAAGGAGCTGACGCAGGCCATTCGGGCGCCGATGGTGACTGCAGACGGCTCCTTTCCCGACAGCCCGACGCCGTGGGCGAAGACGAACACCTCTTGGCTAGTGACCCGCTCTGGCGGCTTGCCGACGGCGCCGAAGAAGTGCTGGAGCATGCGGGAGTAGCCCTCCACGGTGCGGCGGGAGCCGCTGCGCCGCTCCTTCTCCGCGAGAAAGGCGTAGAGGGCCCGCTCCCAGCCGGAGAGGGATTCGTCGAAGGGGACAAGCGTGGCGACCATGGTCGTTTCCTCCTGTTCTCGAAGTCAGCGACCATGTTCGCTCTGTGTGCCAGGAAGTCAAGCGACTATGACGGAATGGTGCGGGGGGGGGGCAGAAACCGATGGCGGGAGCCGTCGAGATGCGGGAACCCGTCTACACACCCCGGCCGTGCGCGATGCTGCCGCTCGAGGTGAGCGCTCCGGCAAGCTTGTCCATCGCCGCACTCCGCAACTTCTCTACTTTGGCCTGGAGATCTTGCAACTCCTGGTCGGTGAAAACAGAGGAAAGTTCCTCGGCCAGGCGATTTGCGATGGGGAAGGCATCGGCAAGCTTGCGGTCGCCCTTTTTGGTCAGGCGAACCCAGGTCTTGCGGCGATCACGCCTGTCAAAGACACGCTCCACGAATCCCGGTTCTTCCAGTCGGTCGACGAGGCCCGTTATCGTCTGGCTGGCCTTGACCATCTCGCGACCGATCTCGCCGGTGGTGAGGATGCCGCCCCCTTTCTTGAGGATCGCGAGAAGATGGAGCTGGGGAAGAGAAAGGCGCTGGGGCAAGAGAGCCAACTCGGCCACCTTGAAGACGGCGTTGTAGGCCTTATAGATCGTTACCCATTGGTCAACGCCCCTCGCGCCGTCGAGTTGGGCGCCGCCCTTTTGTTGCCGCCGTGCCGGCCGCTTAGGTTGACGCTGTGTTGTCACTGCACCTGTCCTCCCTTTGAACCTTCAATGCGGGCGGTTGCCACGCCCCTTCCTTCTGCTACTTGCGCAGCGGATTCAAGTACTCTTCTAGCCAGCGCTGCTAGAACGGCCACCACCAGTGGCGACGCTCTGATGCTCGTATCGTCGTCTTGAGAGTACCGCTCCTCGCTGCACGAAGGGCAGACCTGAGCTCATCGTCAATGTCACGCCCTAGAAGCCAGTCTATGTAGTCGGCCGGAACCTCACTCAGCAGTTTACCCCTGTGCTTGCCAAACGGCATGCGTTGGATGCTCGCGACGCTGAACAGTTCCTCAATGTCGTCCGGATAGCCTGCAGCCAGGTAACAGTCAATCAAATGCTTCAGCAGAAAGCAGGTGGTGGCCATGTCGCTTGCGGCTCGGTGTGCGGCCACCCCATCGACACCAGCATCAAGTCCGAGATACGAGCGGAGGAACTCCAGTCTGTAGGATTCGCATCCGGGGACAACGTTTTCAGCGAGTCGCAGAGTGCAGAGAAACCGTGGGTTGCCATCGGCAAGTCGTTGGGAGCGTCGAAGCAGAACAGAGTCGAAGGCCGCGTTGTGGCAAACAGCAGGGAGAACCGGCGCGTAAAGGTCGCTGTGCTTCTCGACTGCCTGCTCGAGCGTCGGAGCGTGAACCACGTCGCGGTCGAAGATCCCGTGAACCCTCGATGCATCCGCGGGGATGGGACGACCAGGATTGATGAGGGTGCTGTTAGATGACAGGACCGTTCCGTCGCCGCGCATGATCGCCCAAGCGAGTTCAACGACGGCATCAGTCCTTGCATCCAAGCCGGTGGTTTCTGTGTCGAAGACCCGAAACAACTGCGGTCGGATCGATGTGCCCATGTTCCAGCCCACAGACGCGAATCGAGCGGGCGGCTACGTCACCGGGCGAACGAGCCGACCATACTCGGCATGTCCTGAACGCAATTGTAGCCACTGCACTGGCTGCGTGTCTACCGGAACCTACATTTGGGGGAGGTTAGGCCAACACTGAGGGGGTGTGGGTGGGTGAAACACTATGGCGCAATAGTGGGCGTTTCCCACAATCCTATTCGAAGTGCGGGTTGTGGTGGAGCCCCCGGATCTAGGTGGAGCGGGGCAGCATGCCGTACTCGACCGTGAGGCAGCCGGAGCCGGGCAGGAAGGCGGGCATCTCGACCGTGAGGGCGCAGAGGACAGTCGTATCCCCCAGCTCGATGAGGGCTGAGCCCTCGGCGTGGGGCAGGTACTTGGGCGTGATCCGCACCGAGCGGAGCTGGTCGGGCTGGCGGCCGTCGGGCCGAACGCTGGTCATGGCGTCACCGTAGCAATGGTCACTCAAGCGGGGCTAGCTGGCTCCACAGGCGCTGCACCCTCTCTTTGATCAGTCTAATGACGACGTTCTGCGCGTCGATTTCTTCTGCTTTGGCTATAAACTCCCCGGCTACAACAAGGCTTATCTTGGCGGCTTCGTCTGCCCCGACTCTCAGTTCGTCCTGCGCCTCCATTTGGTGAGTCTCCGCTACTGCTCCCAAGACATTCACGTCCTTCGGCCGCAGCGCTAGCGCTCTGTGATAGAATGCCCGGGCCAGTTCGTAATCTCCCTGGTGTTTCTCGATGTTACCGCGGACAGCCTGGTAAACTCCGTCCGACTCCACATCGCGCATGTCGGACACCAACGCGAGGGCCTCCGGTATCCGAGAGGCCTCTGCCAGCAGATTGGCTAAGGCTAAAGTAAGGTCCCGACGGCGGGGGGCGACCGTGTGGGCTCTGTCGTAGGCCGAGATCGCGTTGGCTCTGGCCCTCTCCGCCGAGTCCCACTCGCCGGCCACCTTCAGTTCGTGATGTGACCGTACCAGCAGTTCGCCGAGGCGTGCCCATAGTATGTCGCTTCGTGGATAGGTCTTGATCCCTCTCTCGGCCAATTTGATCGCCTCGGTAAGCCGATCGTCGTCTGCAAGCGCAGCGCACTTTAGGTCGGTTAGATAGTCATCATCAGGGCGGAGACGCAGGCCTCGCTCCGCGAGACCAAGAGCTTCTCGTGGCTGGCCGATGGCGAGAAATGCTCTGCCCATGTCGCGTATTGCAGGGTAATAACGCGGGGTCCGACGGAGTACTTGCCTGAAGTCCGCTATAGCCGCGTCGAACTGCTGGTTCCACAGATGGATCATGCCTCTGATGTGGACAGCTCGATTCCACGTCGGGTGGCGCTGTACGACCCGGTTTGCCTCCGTCAGGGCCTCACTCCACCTGCGCAGTCTGGCGTAGACGCGGGCGAGAAGCAGCCGTGCCTCATCTGACTCCTGGCCCAGCCCGAAGTACTGATTCAGCAGGTCGAGCGCGGCGTGGTGCTGCCACAGCCGATACTTTTCTTCTGCTGTGTCCAAGAGCTCCCCAGGCACAGGTCCACATAGGTGAAGAGCCCTCTCCGTCAGACCAGCGCAGACTAGATGGTGATAAGCTGCGACGCGCTTCAGAAGGTCAGGAAATCCCGAGACATCGGCAGCAAGGCGTGCCTCTTCGGCCAGAATCTCGCCCAGCGTCGTATGGATGCGTCCTTCTTCTTCCGCGTCGAATCTTGCAAGAACCCCGGACTGCGATATGAGCGGATGTAGCAGATAGCCGTCCGCGCGCTTCTCGACAATGCCTCTTCGCACTAGGCCGCCGAGACGATCGGCGGACCCCGCCAGAACCGCGTCTAGGGCCGACGCACCGAGGGGAACGCGACTAAGGCTGAGCACCGCCAGCAGCTTCTCGTCTACCTCCGTGAGGCTAGCCTGGTTCATGATTGCCCTCACAGAAAGGGACACCGCCTCGGTGAGCAGCTCATCGAGGCGCCCGTCGGGCTGCCTTTCGGCGACGAGCGTGCCCAGGAGGCGGGCCGCCAAGGGATGGCCGTGAAGCTGCCTAGTAATTGCATCCAGCTGGTCACCGGGCTGGGGTGACTCACCACCCGCACGCCTGGCCCAGTGGACCACTATCCGCCTTGTGTGGCGATCGTCTAGCCGGGGCACCGTGACAGTGGTTGCTCGATCTAGGAGAGATGCAGGAGACTCGAACCGAATGGCTGTCGTCACCAGCACCGGGGAAGCGCCTTCGCGCCGAGAAGACATGGCGTCCAGTAGTACTTCCCATTCCGGCCTGCACTGAGAATCCTCGAGCGTTACGTCGAAATCTTCGATGATGAAGGCCCGCCTGTCTCGGAGAAGCGAAAGGCGCGCTCCGAGTGCAGCCATCTCAGTGCGCCACTCGTCGTCGCTCATTGGGAATTCGAGGCGACCATCGCTGAGGATTGCCCGAGCCTCAGCGACGAAGCGCTCTCTCGGGCTGCCCGGCCAAAGATGTAACGCTGTAGGTACGTATCTGGGAAACAAACGGCGGACGGTTTCCCATGCTAACGATGACTTGCCGATGCCCGCTAATCCATTCAGCACGATCAGCCGGACATCGTCGGTGTCGGAACAACAGTCTTCGATCCGGTTCAACTGACCGCCTCTATTTTGGAAGTACGTGCTCGCCGTCGTCTGGCCCGAGGGCACTGGAACCTCTTCCAGCTGCCTGCGAATTTCCTGCGAGATGCCTTCGGCCGAAATGTCGCCACGGTACCAGGCGAAGGGTTTTAAGGATGCCGGCACCGGTGTCGCGTCCAGTGGCACGACGATAATGTGTCGGACCTGTCTTTCGATTAGCTGGATCACCGCGAGTTGGGTTTCATACCTAACCCATTCGCTCTTCGATGCCGCCTCTGACCACAGCACCGTCCAGACAATAGACTGCTGCACACCTTGAGCGATCTGCTCAATCAGGTATCGGCCCGGCGCCACGTCCATCTCGTCAAGCCAGACTGATTGCTGGCCCAGCACCGCTGCGATGGACGTGGCCAGGGGCTTGTCGACGCTAGCGTGGGAGATGAAGACCTTGCCATTCATCTCAGCCTCCCCGATGACAAGGCGTGCCCGAGACTTGCGTTCGGCGGTATGACGCCGGGTCCAGATATCCAAGGATGGCCGGCAGGGGGCGTGAGGTTCCCGCAATTGACCGCAGCACGACCCTGGCGTAGCCCGCGAAAGAGCGCGCTCCTAATCATCCCTAAGGCTGGGCAGGTTGTCAAGCGCTGGGAGCTGGGCGGACAAACAGGAAGGTCCGTTGGTAGAACGGAGGCTCCTAGCGCCCCCTCTCCGTCTCAATCCACAACCTCTCGCCGTCGGTGCTGATCTCGATGTCGCCGTGCAGGTCGGTGCGGAAGACGGGCCGCGGGGCGAGGCGGCTTGGCGTCTCGGGCGACGGAAGGCCGTAGCCGTTGTCTCGCCCCACGGAGACGACGGCCGTCAGCGGCTGCACGGCTGCCAGGAAGGCGGGCGAGGTACGGGTTGGTGCAGGACTTTTGCCCAGCACCGGCTTGTACATGGGCACGTCGAGGATGTTCACCTTGCCGTCCACGTTCAGGTCGTAGCGAGGGTTATAGGGTCCCCCGAGCACCGGCTCAAAGCAGAGGGCGTCGAGGATGGTGGTCCTCGCGTCTGGCGAAACAGTCTATGAGGTTAACGCCCGATGGACGGCGGCTGGGCGACGCGGCGCACGCAAGCCAGGCAAGACAGATCGTCTGGATGCCCGGGCAGTGGCGCTCCTGGTGCGGCAGGAGGCGTCGACGCTGCCTCGGGTCCACCCCGAAGATGACACCACCATTCTCGACCTGCTCACCAGTGAGCGCGAAGCGGCCGTCGCAGAGGCTACCCGTCTCCGCAATCAGATCCACGCCCTGTTGATGCAGACCGATCCTGATTACCGAGCCCACTTGCCCGGGATGAAGTCCCGAGCCGCACTCGATGTTCTTGAGACCTATGATTCCCCCGTGGACAACCCGCTCCAGGTACAGCGTGCCGCTGCCGTGCGCCGGCTCGCTGCGCGGCTGCGCCTCGCGCTGTTACAGGCCGAGGAGCTGGCTGAGCAAATCAAGGACCTCGCCGCAAGGCGCTTTTCCCCCCTGACGAGGGTGTGCGGGATTAACCTGATCACCGCCGGAACGTTGGCCGGCATCCTCGGACCCGGACGTCGCTTTGCCTCCGATGCGCAGCTGGCCGCCTACGCCGGTGTCGCCCCTCTGGAAGCATCCTCGGCAGGGGTAGTACGGCATCGTCTGAACCGTGGCGGCAACCGTCGCC
>Ga0315279_10010478_pt1 | contig 10889 bp, 8 predicted proteins | sample YL17G06_20_MG_FD_203694 | JGI IMG/M metagenome (GOLD analysis project Ga0315279, IMG submission 203694) | Sediment microbial communities from Yellowstone Lake, YNP, Wyoming, USA - YL17G06_20 | ecosystem: Environmental > Aquatic > Freshwater > Lake > Sediment | place: USA: Wyoming | collected...
GCAGTGACCGATGGCCAGTTGGGCACCATGCTGGAGTACACCGACTACTTCGTGGCCGAGACCGGTGGCCGCTACCCCATCGGCCTCACGGACTTGCAGGGGCCGCTGGACGTGGCCTACCTGGTGTGGGAGCCCACCGCCTTCATCCTGGCCATGTACACCAACCCCAGGGAAGTGCACCATCTGATGCGCCTGGTCACCGACCTGATCATCGCCTTCGTTAAGGAGCAGCGTGCCCGCTCGCCCGAGTTTCTCCCCCGCCACTTCCCGCCGGTGTGGCTCCCCGATGGCCAGGGTATCACCATCAGCGACGACTGCGCGGCCGTCCTCAGTCCCAAGCTCTACCAGGAATTCGCCTTGCCCTACGTCAACGAGCTCTCGGAAGAGTTCGGAGGGATCATCATTCACTCCTGCGGCAACTTCACCCACCAGTTCGACAACCTGGCGAAGGTGCATAACCTGCGAGGTCTCAACTTCGGCGCTTCCGAGACACCCTTCGCCCCTCTGTGGGAGCGATTCGGCGGCAAGACGGCCATCCTGCCCCACCTGGGTCTCAACAAGGACTTCCCGTTCGATAGTCACGTAGAGTTCATCGAACACGTCCTCCGGACGGCCACCCAGTGGCGTGGCTTGTGTATCCTGGTAACACCCCCTGCGTTGGTGGGCCAGAAGGAGGGAGCGAATCCTTCCCTGGGATTGGGCCCCCACCTAGTGGACGCTGAGTTCGCCAGCCACTTCTTGCAGACGACCAAGGAGACGCTGAAACGGCATTTCGGCAGTCGGTAGGTGGTCAACTCTCTCGACCTGTGCCTGCGCCCTCGTATTGGCTGGACGCCATTCGGCAGTGCCACTACAGTGGGGACGAACACGAACCAGAGAGTCATCCCCCTGATCAGCGAGCCGCCAAAGGAGGTACACTATGTCAAAACTCCTCCCCCTCCTGGTAGCCGTTTTGCTCCTTTCCCTCTCGCTGGCCGCCTGCGGTGGAGGCGGCGAGGAGGCCGCGCCCGGAGGCGAGACCCCCGGCACCGGGCCGTCAGGCGGCACCGTCGCCATCGACCTCTGGCACTCAGAGGCCGCCGCCAACGCGGACACCCTGGAACGCCTGGCCTCTCGGTACAACTCGTCACAGAACGAGGTCAAGGTGCAGCAGTCCTTCCAGGGCAGCGATGAGGAGCTGATGGCCAAGCTAGTCACCTCTCTGGCCTCCGGCCAGGTCCCGGCTATCGCCCTTCTGTCCGAGCCGGACACCCAGAAGATGATCGACAGCGGCGCCGTTGCCCCTGTCCAGGACTTCGTTGACAGTGAGAGCTATGACCTTTCGGACGTGGACCAGAAGGCCACCCAGTACTACACGTCACAAGGTAAGCTGTGGGCTATGCCTTTCTGCACCGCCATGTCCCTCCTCTACTACAACAAGGTGACCTTCCGCGAGGTGGGGTTGGACCCGGAAAAGCCGCCCCGCGACCTGGAGGAGTTGCGCCAGTACTCGCAGAAGATCCTCAAGCGGGACAGCTCGGGGCAGGTAGTACGCAGCGGCATCGCCATCGACATCCAGGACTGGACAGAACGCATCATGGCCGAGCATGGCGACCTCTTCGCCGACAACAACAACGGCCGCGATGGCCGCGCCAGCAAGGTGCTCTTCGACAACGACACCGGTCGCTACTTCTTCCAGTGGTGGCACGACATGGTCGATGAGGGGCTGGCCTTCAATATCGGCCGCAACCCCACCTTCGCCGACGGCTTGCTGGCGATGGTGAGCGACCGCGCCCCCATGACCTTCAGCTACTCTTCCGCCTTGGGCTCTGTGGTGGAGGCACTGGAGAAGGGCGCAGCAGGGGGCATGGAGGTCGGTGTGAGCGTGCTGCCCGGCGTGCCCGGTGGCACGGGAGCGGGTCTCCCCGGTGGCCGTGCTCTCTGGATCCTCAACCTGCGGCCGGAGGAAGAGCAGGAAGCAGCCTGGAAGTTCATCAAGTGGCTCATGGAGCCGGAGCAGCAGGCCGAATGGTTTGCCGGCAGCGGCTACCTACCCGTGAGTCATTCGGCCGTCGACCAGCCGGCGGCCAAAGCCATTGTCGCCAAGTACCCACTGTTTCAGGTGCCCCTGAACCTTTACCTAGAAGCCCCCGCGACCCCTACGGGCCTCGGTGCTCTGTTAGGGCCCTTCCGGCAGGTCCGCGAAGCCCTCCACCAGGCGGTGGAGGCAATGCTCTCCGGCGCCAAGGACCCCGATCAGGCTCTTGAGGACGCCGCGGAGGAGTCCAACCGGATCATAGAAGAGTACAACCAGAGGGTGAAGGACTAGCCCATCGCTAGGGAGCAGGCTTGCTCCGGAAGAAGGAGACATTAGCTGAGGCGCGGGGACGACCGCCCGGATAAGGCAGCCGAGCGCCTCACGAGGCCAAAACAACGCCCTTCTTGATCAGGTCCTCGACACGAGAAGGCTCCATGCCGAACTCGAGCAGCACCTCGCGGCTGTGCTGGCCAAGAACAGGGGCTGGCCTCTCCAATCGCATGCTGTAACGCTCCCACTTGACTATACGCCCCGTCTGGCGAACCGGCCCGTTCACGGGGTGCTCCATGTCCCACCACAGGTCGTTGGCCTTCAGGTGCTCGTCATCGAACAGCTCTGCGATCGTGAGGCAGGGGGCGCAGGGTACGCCCTTCTCAGTCAGGCTTTGAACCGCTTCCTGCCTCTGACGCGCGGCGAAGAACTCTTCCAGGGCGGAGGCCACATCGCCTTGCGGCGGCACCTGGAGCAGCGAGGCGACATCATGCTGAGCACCGGACACGAGCGCTCCCTCAGTCGCCTGCGCCAGGGCCGTCGCCTGGTCGGCGGTGCGGACAGCCAGAAATAGCCAGCCATCGGAGCACTTGTAGACGCGGTAGAGGGCGGAGAGGCCGAGGAGATTGGGGCCTCCAGGGGGGTCAGGAGGTCGCCCCTGGTAGCGGACGAACTCTCCGGCCTGGGCGGCCATGGCGTTGTTGGCGAGAGAGGACTCGACAAGCTGCCCCCGGCCGGTGTGCTCGCGGGCGTGGAGGGCAGCGATGACGCCGTAGGCCGTCATGAGCGCAGTGATGAAATCGCAGACGGCGATCTGGTAGTAGACAGGCTCCTCGCCCTCGCCTCCCTGCGCCCTCATGAGACCGGAGCGGGCCTGAAGAAGGGGGTCGAAGCCCGGCCATCCCGCCATGGGGCCAGAAGTGCCAAAGGGAGTCACTGAACAGCAGACGATGCGGGGGTTTATGGCGCTGAGGGTATCGTAGTCTATCCCGAGGCGCTTGAGGACGCCGGTGCGAAAGTTGTCGGTGACCACGTCGGCCTTGCGCACCAGATCGTAGAACAGCTCCCGCCCTTCGCTTCGCTTCAGGTCGAGGGCCAGGCTGCGCTTGCCCCTGTTGACGCCCAGGAAACCAAAGGCGAACCCCCGCCAGGGGTCACCGTCCAGAGGCTCGATCTTTATGACATTGGCTCCCATATCCGACAAAAGCATGCCGCCGTAGGGCCCGGCATAGATCGTACCCAGGTCGAGGACCGTGATCCCGTCCAGGGGGGCGCCGCCGGAGGGCCCATCTCCAGCGGAAGGGCGCGGGGCGGCTGTGGGCTGCCAGGGGTGCGAGAGAACCTCCTGGTTGTGCTGACCCAGCGCTGGGGCGGGGCCGCGGATGCCGTCGGGCGTGCCTCGGAGGGACATGGGGACTCCCATCTGCACCGTGGGACCGATCTCAGGGTCGTCGATCTCGACTCGCATGCCGTTCTCAAGGACCTGCGGATCCTGGAGGTACTCGTCGCGGGTCAGGACCGGGCCGACGGGGACGTCGGCATCCCGCAGGAAGTCCAGCCAGTACTGCCGGGGCCTCGTGGCAAACATCTCGCCCAGGCGATCGGACAACTCCTGCCGGTCCTCGGCCTCAGGGATAGCGATGGGAGCCCCCTCGTAGCGGGGGTCAGCCAGGTATTCCTCCAGGCCCACAGCGAGGGCCAGCTTTGTCCAGAAGACAGGCGTAAGACAGGCCAGCATCATCCACTCACCGTCAGCCGCCCGGTACACTCGATAGGTAGGGAAGGGGCCCTTGGGGTCGCCGTGGCCGCCGGCCAAACGGATCACGTCCAGGAGCCCGAGGGGGACGAGGTAGGTGCTGGTCTCGAGGGCAAAGGCGCCGCCCAGGCCCGAGACCTCGATGTGGTCGCCACGGCCGCTGCGGGTGCGGTCGTAGAGCGTAGCGGCAACGGCGCCGGCCGCCAGGACGCCGGTGGCATAGGCGACGACGGGAGCAACCAGAAAGACAGGTGATTCGCTGTAGGACCATTGCACGCCAAGGACGCCGGTGACGGCGGCGACCAGGGTGTCATCAGGCTCCAGGGATGCCCAGGGCCCTTTCGAGCCGTAGAGAGGCATGGAACAGTACACTACCCGCGGGTTGCGTTGCGAGAGGCGGGCGTAGTCGATGCCCAGCTCCTCGGCCTTGCCCTGGAGGTGATCGACCAGCACTACGTCGGCGGCGGAAGCCAGCTCCTGGGCCATAGCGCGGCCGTCCGCGCGGGTGAGGTCGAGGACGACGCCACGCTTGCTGCGGTTCAGGACGTGGAAGGCGGGGGTGCCGCGGGCACGGTCGCCGGCGGGGGACTCCACCTTCAGGACATCGGCGCCCTGCTCAGCCAGGAGCATGCCCGCATAGGGCCCAGCCGTGCCCTGGGTAAAATCGACGATGCGGATCCCTTCAAGAGCGCCGGCCATCTTCACCTGTTACGAGGCCCCGACCTCGGACGTGTACAACGCGCACCGGCGGGTGTCGAGCGGGGCCGTGCGTGCCGTCTTTGTCACTCGAGTTGCGTCGGCTCCAGCCACCAATTGCCCACCACCTCCTCGAAGGACGCCCACACGGTGCCGCCCTCTGGGCCCAAGAGGCCAGACCACGGCTCTCCCGCGTCCGCGCGGACGGTCGCCGAGCCCGGCGTGGTCATCGTGCGCCGCTCGCCCGAAGTCACGGTGTTCACCTCGTAGACCGCAGGCCCTTCCCCCGGCGGCAGCAGTTGGAAGACAACAGAGCCTCCACCCTCTGCCGCCGGCGCAGCGCTGCCGGTAGGGATGAAGGCGATCTCCATCACGGTTCGTCCCTCATGGACGACGCGGCCGCTCCAGCCGCCGCCTTGCTCCTCCAGAGTGATCTCGTCGGCCACATACTTGGGAAAGCCGATTGAGCGGCCGCCCGCACTAGACGTCTCATCGTCGACGGGCATCGTCACCACGTGCCAGCCGGTGCGGCCCTGGTACTTGCACTGGAGCGCCACATACCCTTCACGGTACGGCTTGAGCGGCAAGGTCACGTCGTAGTAGTCGACGACACTCACCGCGACGAGAGGTTGGTCGGGCATGTCGAACGATTCGGGGAGAAGGGAGCGGTACAGCCCGAGGTCCGCGGGTGCGAAGGCGGCGGTGATGCCGCGCTGGCCCTGGAAGCTCCACGGTCGCCGATCCTGCGGCGTAGGCACCGGCGTCGGCTGTGGTGCGGCGGTCATCGTTGGCTCTGGAGTCGCCCGACTCTCGCTTTCTTCGCCGCCGCAGCCGCTAAGGGAGAGACTGAGAGCAGCGGCGAAGACGATGACTGCCAGCCATACCGCAAGCCGTCGAGGGATGATGCCCTGCGTGAGCTTCCGCGGTCGCACAGCGTTCCCTTCTCCTGGACTCTTCCATCTTCCGGCCAGCGATGATCGCGAGAGGGCTCCTACCCCCAGCGACGGGCCATGTGCTGCCCGACCACGTAGGTTGGAGCCTCGGTGGGAGCCACAGCCGGACGGGATCCTTGCTCTCCCAGCAGGCCAGCGTTGGCAAGGTTGGCCGGCCGCCATTCAACACGCAGGTCGTCGAGCCTTTCACCCAGGATCTCAATCGACTCCTCGCGCATCTCGCCCAGCCCCATCTCGTAGGCCATTCCGAGCTGCTTCACTTCGGCGACGTCGTGGCTCATGATGCGGGCCGCCGTCGCGTCGGCCGCCACGAGGTCGGTGCTAGCCAGGAGGAGCCAGGAGCCAAGGCGATCCTTCATGTCCACGGTGAGGCCGTTGCCCTCCCCAGCGGATGGGCCGTTGCCTTCGACGCCGATCGAGGCGTCGATAATGGCGAGGTCCGGCTTCACAGCGTTGACGATGTCCAGGTAGAGCTGGGCGATCGCCCCCGGACTCCGGTGGTCGAGGAGCGCACGCGACCACATGGTGTCGGCGCCCTTCCAGCCGTAGCGCTCCAGAGGCGTGACACCGACGAAGTTCTTCATCGAAAGGCTGACCTGGGCCCATTGGTGCGTCTTCATGACAGGGATGGAGATGACACGGTCGGCCCGAGCGACGAGGCTGGAGATAGCGACCTCGCCTATGTAAGTGCTGGTAGGCACCTCTACCCACTCAGGAGAGTCGCTATCGAGGCAGGCCAGCGTCACCTTGCCCCCGTACTTGGAGCTAAGACGCGCCGCCTCTGCAGCAAGATTCGTCGAGCCGTCCAGGGTCGTTGCGAGCTCCCAATCGAAGGTCGGCATCTGCGAGCCGTCACCAACGATGACCTCGCTGGCGCCCGCCCGCAGGCACTCTTCGGCGACAGCGATGACGATCTCGGGTTTGGTGCACTCGCCGAGAACGAATCGGCTGCCTATTGAAGGCACAAAGGGGAGAGTGCCCATGTTCGGCTTGATGAAGACGATCTCCCCTTCGTTAACGATCTTGCGGGCTCCACCGACCGCCTCCAGAGCCTCGCGCGTCATGGCGTACAGGTCCTCGCCCCGGATCGCGGCCACGCGAGCGGCGGGCTTCGGCGCCGCTTCCTCACCGCGGCAGCCCGTCAGGATCTGAGGTGCGCCAAGAGCGATCGCCGCGCCCGCGCCCAGTCTTAGAAACTCGCGTCGGGTGATCCTGTGCATCGACCCAGTTCCGGCTGTTCTGCCTGCCGAGGACGACGCTTGCCTTAGGATGCCAACCTACCGCCCGCCTCTTCGCAGGTCAAGCAGGGCACCCGCCCACTTTGAGAAGGCGGCGCGCCCCTCCAGGGGTAACTGCGCCACCGTACGCATGATGCTACCTGCAAGCGGCGAGCACAAGGCGTCTCTCGTCGCCCGGAGGCGGCCACCGGCGTAGACGGCCCGTGGACTCTCTCACCCCGTGGCCTCCTACCCCTGGCCAGCTAGACCGTAGCAGGGCAGGGAGACTAGAGTGGAGTAGGCCCTAAGACGCCGGCACCGCCAAAGAGGGTCGGCGCGAACCGAGACCCGGCCCTGGCGCTACGGAGGGAGCATGAAGGCAGCAGTCTACTACGAAGCAGGCCCGCCCAGCGTGTTCCGGTACGAGGACGTGCCGGACCCGGCGTGCCATCCAGATGGCGTCCTGATCGATGTCAAAGCCGTCAGCATCGAGGGCGGCGACGTCCTCAATCGTGCCGGGGGAGAGCTGGCGACCAGGCCGCACATCGTGGGCTACCAGTGCGCGGGCATCATCCGAGAGGTCGGCGCGAATGTCGCGGACCGTGCGGTGGGTCAACGCGTGGTCGCCATCATGGGGTACGGCTCCCACGCCTCGATGGTATCCGTACCGACAAGCGCAACGTGGCTCGTCCCCGAAGGCCTGGACTTGGTACCGGCTGCCTGCGTCCCCATCCCTTTCGCTACGGCTGATGACTGCTTGTTCGAGTTCGGCCACCTGAAAGCGGGCGAGACTGTGCTGGTCCAGGCGGGTGCAGGTGGCGTCGGGCTGGCGGCGATCCAGCTCGCCAAGCGCGCGGGGGCGACGGTGCTGGCCACGGCCTCGAGCGACGAGAAGCTGGAGCGGCTCAAGGAGTTCGGGCTGGACCACGGCGTCAACTACAGGGCACAGGACTTCGTGGCCGCCGTTCGAGAGATCACCGGCGGCCGGGGCGTGGACCTCGTCGTCGATCCGGTGGGCGGCAGGACGCTGCAAGGGAGCCTTGAGTGCCTGGCTTACAGGGGCCGGGCGATCACGGTGGGCAGCGCGGGCCGTGACGTAACTCCGCCGGACATCGGGCCGCTGGGCGCGGGTAACCGGAGCTTGACCGGCGTCTATCTCGCGGTGGAGGCACTCATGCAGCCCGAGCGCGTGAGCGCCATGGTCGTGGGCCACCTCCGGGACGTTGCCAGCGGGTCGCTGAAGGTGGTCATCGACCGCACGTATCCCCTGTCCGAGGCAGCGGCCGCTCACGCCTACATCGAGAGCCGGCAGGCCTTTGGACGGGTGGTGCTGATCCCGTAGCCGCCGCTTCCGACGCCATGGTTTTGCCCTGAAGAGGTCGGCCCCGGAGCCGACGAACCCTCGGAGGAGAGCGCCTTGCCAGTACTCAAAGACTTCGACTTCGCGTTCGACCCGACGGCGGTCCTTGAGCGCCTTGGCGGAGCTCAGCCTGAAGACTCCGGGCGCCAACAAGCATGGCTGCGGATGTTCGAGGCCTCCCTCGCCGAGGCCCGGCAGCTCATCCACCCCGCCATCGCCTATGCTGTTCACCACGTGGTCCGCGCTGAGCCCGACCGCCTGATAGTCGCCGACGGCAGCGTCATCGAGAGCCCCGTCGCGGCTTCCCTCTTCGCCGAGGCGCCTGAGGTGGTGGCGATGGTCTACACCATCGGCCCGGAGCTGGAGGCACGGGTAGCCGAATACGGCAAGGCCAACGACGTGATGGCCGGCTTCGCCCTGGACGTGATGGGCTCGATAGCCGTGGACAAGGTGGGAGTGGTGGGCTACAGCCTGATCGAAGGGCTGGCCAGGGAGCGCGGTGTGAAGGCCAGCATCCCGCTCAATCCGGGCACCAGCCACTGGCCGATGTCCGGCCAGCGGGTGCTCGCCGGGCTCGTGCCGGCCCAGGAGATCGGCATCGAAGTGCTGGATTCAGGGCTTCTGCGACCGTTCAAGACAATCGCCTTCGCTGTTGGTTTGGGGAGTAACGTCGTCACGCCGGCGGAGGGTTCGTCCTGCGACTACTGCGAGACACGCGACCTATGCCGCTGGGGATGACCAGCATGGGGGCTCAAATGTCTCCGATGAAGGCCCTGTTGTCCAACCACGCCAGTTCGGTGTCCTTCAGGTACCTGGTCTGCCACGCCTCCCAGGCTTCATTCCAGAACTTGAAGCCCTTGACTGCGTCATAGAATGCCTTGGCATTCTCGGCATTAGGCTCCTCTAGAAGTACCTCGATCAACTCCATCAAGTTCTCCGGCTTCTCCGGGGCCTTCTTCAACTCAGTCATCAAGAACTTGTGATACGGATAGAGCACTTCGTTGTGTGCAAGGATCAGCCTTCCACCAAACAGGATTAGCTGCGAAACGGCGTGGTTCAGCAAGTACCTGTCATTCCTTCTTATGGCCTCTCCCAAGTACCAGTACGCGCATTCAAACTGGGCATAGAAACTCTGAATCTTGTCCCTCTTCTCGTGTGGCTGGTACTCCGGTATCTTCCTTACGATCTCTTCCATGCCCTCGATCTTCGAATGGGCAACGAATGCCCCTTTGAATGCGGCCCTGGTTACTTCGTTTCCCCGCTCAGCCACCGCCTTAATGTACCCGAGACTAACGATTTTCCCATCCACGTAGCCGCCGGGATAATCGCAGAACTCCGCCGTGATGTAGAACAGGTCGTTTCGCTCCCATTTTTCCTGGTACAACTCGTCGCTTACGACGAGCATGACATCAACGTCTGAATCCTCTTTCTCGAGCCCTTTAGCGACCGAGCCGCCGACAATCACGGCCAGGCAATCTTCCTGTTGCGCAAAGTGCTCCGCCAGCCTCTGTATGGTCCTCTCATGATGAGGTCTCATTTGTCCCCTTCTTGCGTTGTGGATTTTGCCCGCCGCCTCGCTGTAATCTACCGGGAACTCAACCTAGCATCAATCGACATGGCCTCTTCTACGGCGCCAGGCGAACTAGCACAGCCCGTCGGCTAGGCGGGCCTTCCCGCTGCCGCCTCGTCGGCGAAGATGACGACGTGGCGCGCTCTGACGCGCGCCGCGGGGATGTCCGCGCCTGCCAGCAGCCGGCGCAGCGGCTCGCGCTTTGACCCCCCCGACACCAGAAACATGGCGACCTTGGCCGCCGACAGCGCGGGCAGCGTCAAGGTGAGACGCGGGTGGTCCGGCCGCTGCACGCGCACAACACGCCGGTCCGTCACCTCAAGGGCTGGGTCGCCCGGGAAGAGGGAGGCCGTGTGGCCGTCCTCGCCCAGCCCTAGCAGCACCAGGTCGAACTCCGGAAGCCCCGGCCCGAACACCCTGGTGAGCTCCTCTTCGTAGGCCGCGGCGTCACAGGTCTCCCCCGGCATGCGGCGCACCCTGGCCTGCACCCGCGAGAGGAGCGCCTCGTGGGCCATCCGGTAGTTGGAGTCCGGGTGGTCAGGTGGAACGCAGCGTTCGTCAGCGAAGAACAGCTCGGTCTCCGACCAAGGGAAATCAGAGGCCGCCAGGCGCTCGTAGAGGCGTCGCGGCGTCGAGCCGCCAGCCAGCGCCAGGAAGCGCGGCCTGAGGGCAATGAATCGCTCGGCCGCAGCGCTCGCGACGTCACGCGCAACTACGAGCTCGGGCTTCACCTGAGATGCCATCTACGGGGCGTAACGAGTCCGTCGGCCTCTCGCGGCCCCCACGTGCCCGCTGGGTAGAAGTGGATGGGCAGCTTGGCATCGAGCACCGGCTGCACGACGGCCCAACAGCGGTCCACGCCGTCCGCCCGGGCGAATAGGGTATGGTCGCCGTCCAGCACGTCGTGAAGGAGCCGCTCGTAGGCCTCGGCGGGCTTGACCATGAACGATTCGCCGTAGGAGAACTCCATGTGTACGGGCTGCACGCTGATCTCCGGCCCCGGGGCCTTGGCGAGAAAGGCAAACGTTATCGACTCATCGGGCTGAATGC